>Ga0247727_10012421_pt1 | contig 14624 bp, 11 predicted proteins | sample WisWelCaveWW1625_FD_202498 | JGI IMG/M metagenome (GOLD analysis project Ga0247727, IMG submission 202498) | Biofilm microbial communities from Wishing Well Cave, Virginia, United States - WW16-25 | ecosystem: Environmental > Aquatic > Deep subsurface > Groundwater > Cave microbial mat | place... | reverse complement strand
GGAAAAAAGGGGACAGGCTACTTTTGTGCACAAAAGTAGCCTGTCCCCTTTTTAAGTAGGTACTTTTTTCAGTTCAAATGTTTTAATCAATTCCCGCGCTGCAGCTTCTTCCGCTTCTTTTTTTGTCCGGCCTTCGCCCTCGCCTTCGCCAATATCTTTCAGGCTTACGATGCAATGAAATTTTCCATTCCTCCAAGCGGCATGATATTGGGGCAGAATTTTTAAATGTTTTTGAGAAAGTTCCTGAAGGGTGGTTTTGGGACTGACGCCGATTACGTGAAGACGTTTAGGATTTAAATAGTATTTGAATTGCTTACGGATAAATCGCTCGGTCACGGCGAGCCCGCGGTCAAAATAGATGGCGGCAATCAACGCTTCAAAAGTATCAGCTAAAATTTTGGCTCGTTCAGGATCGGGATGGGATTTTTCGCTTTTACCGAGAATCATGAATTGTTTTAGTTTCAATTTTTTGGCGATCATCGAGAGGATTTTTCTTGAGACCAGGATGGACTTTAGTTTCGAGAGAATTCCTTCGTCCCCTTCTTTGTACTTCTCGTAAAGAATTTCGCTGATCGTGAAATTAAGGATGGAGTCTCCAAAAAACTCCATTCGTTCGAAGCAGAGCAGATTGTGAAGCCGCATTTCATTCCGGTAGGAGGGATGCGTGAGGGCGGCAACCGCGTAACGGCGATTCCGGATCTTAAGCCCCAGCTGTTTTTCCAGTTTTTTCCAATCGACGTGTTTTTTTAATTTGCGAATCATAAGTGATGAATATATCACAAGGTGCATTTGACTTTAAGCAATTTATAGGGTAGTTTTACCGCTCATTTTACTCTATGGAAGGAAGCCTTATATCCCCGGAATGCGATCTCGATTCATTGCTTTTTTTATTTTTATACTATTCTGCATGAACTCCGTTGCTTGGGGCGCAATGTCTCAACCAGCGCCACGATTACCCGAAACTCCTTATATTATTCACATCCAGGATGCTCACTCTAATTACGCTGCGCAGAAAAATATTTGCGAACTTATTGAACGCTTTAGGAAAGATGAAGGCATTGATCTAGTTTTTGTGGAAGGGGCTGCTACTGGACTTGATCGGAAATATCTTCAATTTAATCCCAATCCTGCAATCAATCGGAAAGTGACAAACAAACTTGCGCGGATGGGTGAATTGTCTGGAGCGGATCTCTATCTTTTAAAAGAGAATGCTGAGCCTGTTGAGTTCGTGGGGCTAGAGGATATTTCGCTTTATCGCCAGAACCTAACTTATTTTCGAAAAGTAATGTCTCAAGAAGTAGCGTCACTGAAATGGATTGAATCGGAAAGATCTTGTCTGGACCGTCATGCCAGCCGGCTCGGAAACAAAGAACTTCTTCAGCTTATTAGGAATTATCTTACTTTTCAGAATCAGAAAAGTCAGTTCAAACCCATGCTTGTTCATTTGGATCAGCTTGCCAGAAAATATTTGAATCGAGATTTGAAGGAAGCAGGTGAGCAAATAGAATTTCCCAATCTGGTTCGTCTTCTGCGATTGATGCATGACGAAAGCAAGATTAATGTTGATGCGGTTAAGAAGGAAGCAAAGGAAATTGAAGCTTTAAGACCTTCCGTAGACTTGAGGGAGATTCTGGGTGAGAAAAGGTCTCTCACCAATCCACGTTTTCTTCTTGAGCAATTATATTCCGAGCTCAAGTCAAAAAAATTTGATTTTCAAAAATATCCTAACTTCTCTTTGCTTACGAAAAATCGTGTCTGTCAATACGAACTCAAATCGGAAGAGGTTTTGAAGGAGCTTCTGAAATTAACGTCTCTATTGTTTGATGCTCTGGCAATCAATGAGGACGAAAAAGCTTTGGTTCAAGAAGTACGGAATTTTGTTTTAGTTTCCAAGCTCATCACGCTTGAGCTGACTCGGGAAGAGTGGGAAACAAAACCCTCACCCTTTTTCCCTCTCCCTTCCAAAGGGAGAGGGGGAGGGGTGAGGGTTGAAGATGCCCTCGCCTTCTACCAAGCCGCCATTCTTCGCGAAAAAGCGTTTATCACCCGCATTCAGCAAATTCTGCGCGAAAAGAAAAAATCCCGGGCCATTGTGATTACAGGAGGATTTCACGCCAAGGGGCTTGCTCGTGCCTTGGACACTCTTGGAATTCAACACAAAGAGATATTGCCCGAAGTCAAAGGCGATTCACGCAGAAACTATGTCAATACGTTGCTTGAAAGATATCCGTCTAGTGCTCAAACTTCTCACATTGCCAGAGTTGAAGAAGCGCTTCCGCCAGAAGAGCGTCAATCTCTCGGTGCCGATATTGTCGCCTTTCAGAATTTTGTCCAAGTCTTGAGTGAAGCTGCGAGTTTGGGGACAAAGAAGGTGGAATCCCAGCAAGAAAAGCAGGAAAGAAGAGAGCGAGTTATTGATAAGATGGGCAAAATGCTTCAGGTGGACAAGAACAGAATTTCCAAAATTTTCGATGATAAAGAAATGGCGCAGCCATCCAGGAGATTTGAAGATGACCGGGCTGGCTGGCTTGAACTTTTGACCTGGGCCCAAGTTATTTTGTCTGATTTGGATACCGCTGACGCAAAATATATTGATGCCTGGAAAAAATATAACCGCAGAATCGACAATCTTGAAAAACGAACGATGTCGAGAAAAGAAAAAGATGCAAAATATAGAGAAATTCAAAAAAAGAAAAAAATAGCCAAAGCAAAAAATAAAAAATTGCATACGCTTGCCGGTCAGTTGATGTTCAATCTCAGGGATTTTATCGATGATGAGATCAGAAAAGCACCCGGACGGAAGGGACTGCTTAGAAGTATCCAGATTGCTCCAGTGCAAAGGACAAGGCGATCAATTGGCAAGGCGTTGCGTAGTTTTGCTGGGGAAGAGGCGCAAAGAGCGCTCAGGGAACAAAAATTTGGCGTTACTGCCCTTCTGATCAAACCAGCCGAGAGTTTTATTGAAGAACAGGAGAGTTTGTTTGCCCAGTTCCAACAAACTCATTCACCCAAGCCGTCTCCCTCCCGACGTTATCAACAAATCGAGCAATCGAGTGTCTCCGAACTTGATTTGGTGGACGGTAAAGCCGTGGTCAGCGATGATCTTTTGGATATTGCAAGAAGGAGAAAAAAAGAGGGGCGGAGTTTAGGCGCTTCCGAACTAAGTCAAGTAACGGGTTTGCCTGTAGATTTAATCAAGCGTTTTGCAAACGTGGATGTAGAAAAAATAAAAACAAACGATCCTCATGCAGGAACCGCGCTTTTGGTTCACCAAGTGATAAAAATTGACAAGAGTCTTAAAGCAATGGATCGATTGCTGGTCCAGATCAAATCCAGAATTCCAAAAGGGGGAAAAGAGCCGCTTCTTCGTGTTGTCATCGATTTAAGTGTCGAGGGTGTGCAGTTAAATTTTTTGGAAGCATTTGAAAAACTGGAAGCTAAAAACAAAGCTATTCATGATGAAGTTGACAAGTTTTATAGACGCCTTAAACGATTTTGGCGTACGCAAAGAGCTCTTGCTGGCATTCATTCCATTGTAAAGCTTTCAAAAAAGGATTCTCTTCGCTCAGCAGCAAGAAGAGTTGTGCAGCATGTCGAAAGAGATGCCCGCCAAGGTCTTTTAGATTCTGTTGAAGAGGAAGGGTTCCTCTCTTTCGAAAAAGCGGTCGAGTTCCTTGAGAAGCAAAGCAAACATCTTGACCGAATAAATCAAAAGTTGGATGCATTTCAAAAATCAGCACGTTTGATTCAAAACGCAGGTGTGAGTGGTAAAAGTTTGGGATTGGCTATGCTGGGTCATGATGTCGATGGAATGCATTCCGTCAATCGATTGATGGGAGACCTTTTGTATCCTGAAGATGAGCGGGTCTTGGGTTCTAAACATTTCGAGCAGGAGATCAAATTGGGCGGTTTTTGGTTTCCGAATGAGACTCTACTTAAGGCAATGGAAGCACTTACCGAAAAAAGAGAGGGCAAGAAGCCCTTCTTGAACGCGGCCTAAATAGCCCCCTTATTTGACTTTACCCTTTGCATTGCATATAATTCCATCTCGTTTTACGGAGAAAACTTCAAACGGAACACCAGGGCCGGGAATGAACATTTGATTTAAACGGATTTCGGATGGAGCCAGGAGTTGATCCGCTAAGGCGGATTCGATTTCTGGTTTTTTTATTTTTGGAGCTATTATGATCAAAGCATCTGTCGTTGGCGCAACAGGATATACGGGCATTGAGCTCGTTAAGATTCTCTCCCGGCATCCCCGGGTAAAGATCAGCTCGCTGACTACGCGAAGCGAAGAGCCAGTTTCTCTTGATAAGCTTGTTTCTTCACTTCCAAAAGGGCATGGGTTGAAACTAGAAACGTTCAGTCTCGTGAATGTGGCCTCGAACTCAGATGTGATTTTCCTTGCGTTGCCTCACACACAGGCCATGGATCTGGCGCATGATTTTTACAAGGCCGGAAAAATCGTGATTGATCTTTCAGCCGATTTCAGGATCCGGCAGGCAAAACTTTACGAAGTTTGGTACGGGCACAAACACACAAAGAAAGAACTTTTGGGGGACGCAGTTTATGGATTATCCGAAGCATTTCGGGACGAGATTCGAAAAGCAAAATTGATTGCCAATCCCGGATGTTATGCCACAAGTCTTCTTCTTGTTCTGAAGCCAGTGCTTGAAGAAAAACTGGTGGAACTGGATTCGATTGTCGCCGATTCCAAATCGGGCGTGAGCGGAGCCGGCAAGAAACTTTCTGAGACAACGCATTTTTGCAGTGTGAACGAAAATTTTTCAGCGTACAAGGTCAATCAGCATCAGCATACGCCAGAAGTCGAAGCGATACTTGCTAAGTTTGCGGCGAAGAAAGTAAATATTACCTTTGTTCCACATCTTCTGCCAATTGATCGGGGAATTCTTTCGACGATTTACATGAAGAAGAAAAAGGGAGTAAAGGCGAAGAAAATTTATCAGGCGTTTAAAAGCGCTTATGAAAAAGAACCTTTCGTGCGCATCAGACCGGAAGGACAATTTCCGGCGGTGAAAGATGTGGCTTACACCAACTTTTGTGATATTGGGATTTGGGCTTCGGATCGATCGGATCGAGTTATTGTGATTAGCGCCATCGATAATCTTTTGAAAGGTGCCAGCGGTCAGGCGGTTCAGAATATGAATATTCGATGCGGCTTTCCGGAGGATATGGGACTTCTATGAAATTATTTCATTGGATGAGAAAAGGAAGCGTGACAGTTCCGAAAGGTTTTTTGGCAACCGGGCTTTATTCTGGAATCAAGAAAAGCGGGAAAACAGATTCCTGTCTGATTTATTCAGAAGCTCCATGCATTGCGGCTGCTTCTTTTACCGTGAATCGGGCAAAGGCCTGGCCAGTGCTTTATTCGATGAAAGCGATTCAAAACCCGGTTCATCGGGCGATTCTGGCCAACAGCGGCAATGCAAATTGTTTCAATGGACTGCTTGGGAAAAAAGCGGTAGAAGAATCCGTGGAGGTGCTGCATCAGTCCCTGGATATTTCCCGAGGAAAGATTTTGGTGGCTTCAACAGGTGTGATTGGCCGTACACTTCCGATCGAGAATTTTAAAAAGGGAATTCCGGAGATGGTTCGGATGCTTTCAAAATCTGGGGATTCGCTGGCGGCTGAGGGAATTTTGACAACGGATACAGTGACGAAGGAACTGGCGATTGAATTTCGAATCGGGAATAAATGGGTACGGCTTGGTGGTATTGGCAAAGGATCTGGCATGGCTCATCCCAAGATGGCCACGATGCTTTGTTTTATTACCACAGATCTTGCAATTCGAAAATCGCTTCTTCAGTCATCGCTCAGAGAAGCCGTCCGGCTCACATTCAACCGGATGTCGATCGACAATGATATGAGTACGAATGACACGGTTTACGTATTGGCGAATGGATTGGCGGAGAATATGCCCATTGAGGCTCAGGATGAGGACTACGCAAAGTTCGTAACCATCCTTACCCAATTTTGCAAAGAGATGGCTCGAAAGTTGGTTGAGGATGGAGAGGGTGTTACCAAAGTCTGTGAAATCAAGATTGAGAAAGCTCGGAATGAAAAACAAGCTGAGGATTTGGCCAGGCAGGTTGCTAATTCGATGCTCGTAAAAACCATGTTCACTGGAGCGGATCCTAATTGGGGAAGAATTATCGGCGCTCTCGGTTCCACAGAAATTCCGATCAATTGGAACGAACTTGAGATCTATTTTGACAATCTCAGGGTTTTCGGGAACGGCAGGGGACGATTGAGCCGGTTTCAAAACGTGAGGAAAATTCTCAGAAAGAAGTTTTTTACTCTGACCATTGTTCTTCATCAGGGGAAGGCAGAGATTTCCTTCCTGACGTCGGACCTGACCAGCAAGTACGTAAGGATTAATTCGTCCTATACATCCTAGTCAGGAATTCGTAATATATTTCCATGTTAATTTTTGAGGACGATAAACCACAAATGGAAGAATTAGTTGAAAAAGCCACTATATTAATTGAAGCGCTTCCTTACATCAAAAAATTCCGAGGCAAGGAAATTTTGATTAAGTACGGCGGAGCCGCGATGGCTAATGAAGAGATCCGGAAAAATGTTCTCGAGGATCTTGTATTCATGAATTATGTCGGGATGAAGCCAATTCTCATTCATGGAGGCGGCCCTGCAATTACTGAAAAATTGAAAGAGCGGGGGGTTGTCAGTCAATTTGTGAACGGGCTTCGGGTGACAGATAAACAAACTATCGAAGTCGTGGCCGAAACACTGGCTGATTTGAATAAAAGTATTGCTCACGATATCAATCAGTTGGGAGCTCGGGCGATTGGGCTCAGCGGTCATGACAATGAAATTTTGAATGTGATCCGGCATACGGCCAATGGAGATGTGGGTTATGTGGGCGACGTCAAATCGGTTAACATTATGCCGGTCAAAGAACTTACGGAGTTTAATATTATCCCGGTGGTTTATCCACTTGGGATTGATGAGAAGGGCGAAATGTATAACGTAAACGCTGATGAAGCCGCTGCCAAAATTGCGGTGGCGATGCAGGTGCAAAAGATCATGATTTTGACAAACGTGAAGGGAATTATGCGAGATCCAAAAGATGAATCGAGTTTGATTTCATCCCTCCATGTGGATGAGGTGGAAAGCCTCATCAAGAACAAGGTGATTACCGGCGGGATGATTCCCAAGGTGAACGCAGGGATCACCGCTCTCCGGGGAGGGGTGAAGAAGGCGCACATCATAGATGGGCGTATCAAGCATTCTCTGCTCCTCGAAATCTTTACCGACCAAGGTATCGGAACAGAAATCGTTTTATAAATCCTTCTTCACATCCCATAAAATTTATGAAAACGACAGATGTGCAAAAGCTTTACGAAAATTATATTCTTCCCACTTACGCGCAAGTACCCGTTTGTCTCGTAAAAGGAAAGGGAAGCAAAGTTTGGGATTTGGAAGGTAAGGAGTACCTTGATTTTTTTCCAGGTTGGGCAGTGTCCGGCTTGGGACATTGTCATCCGAAGATTGTTTCAGCCATTAAGGAACAGGCTCAGAAAATTCTGCATATTTCGAATAATTTTCTGAATCTCACACAGGCGCGGCTTGCGGAAAGAATGGTGAAAGAAAGTTTCCCGGGGAAAGTGTTTTTCTGTAACTCAGGGGCCGAAGCAGTTGAAGCATCAATCAAGTTCGCCCGAAAGTTCGGTCATGAGTCAGGGCGTTTTGAAATTATCACCATGAAGAATGCATTTCATGGCCGGACGCTGGCAGCTGTTACTGCGACGGGACAGAAAAAATATCTTGAAGGCTTTGGACCGCTTCCTGAGGGCTTTAAACAGGCTGAGCTGAATAACATCGATTCAGTCAAAACGCTTATTGGGCCCAAGACTGTCGCTGTCATGCTTGAGCCGATTCAGGGCGAAGGCGGAATTCATGTTGCAAATGGGGATTTTCTGGCAGAGCTACGAAAACTTTGCGATCAGAAAAAAATGCTGCTCATTTTCGATGAAGTTCAGTCGGGAATGGGCCGAACCGGAAAAATGTTTGCGTTTCAGCATTATGGGATTGAACCGGATTTGATGACTTTGGCCAAGTCGCTTGGAGGTGGAGTGCCCATCGGAGCATTGGTGGTGAATAACAGAACAAAAAACGTGCTCACACCCGGGACGCATGCGTCGACATTTGGAGGGAATCCCCTGGTTGCTCGGACAGCCTTGGCTGTTTTTGAAGCGATTAAGCGGGAGAAGCTTCTTAAAAACGCTCAAGACATGGGCGATTACCTCAGTGTTTGGCTTGAGAAGTTCCGGCACAAGTTTTCATTTATTAAGGAAGTTCGGGGACGTGGATTGATGAAAGGAGTCGAGCTCAACATTGCCGGAAAGCCAATCGTTGATGAGTGTCTGATGTTTGGACTTCTGATTAATGTGACACAGGATCGAGTGCTTCGAATTATGCCGCCGCTTACGGTCACGAAGAAAGAGATTGATCGGGCAATGGGCATTCTCGAGCATGCGCTTATAAAAATATCAAATACGATTTAGGTTGTCATCCTGAAGCCGCGTAGTAGGCTGAAGGATCTGCTTTTAAATCAAATGCAGATCCTTCGCTTCGCTCAGGATGACAGGGTAAAGATTATGACTAAAAACTTACTTGGAATACGAGATCTTTCACAGAAAGACATTGAGTCGCTGATGAAGCTTTCAGCAGACATAAAAAAACGTCCGTCTAAATATGGAAAAAGTCTGGCTGGAAAAACATTGGGGCTCATTTTCGAAAAACCGTCTACACGAACGCGGATTTCTTTTCAAGTTGCCATGGCTCAGATGGGAGGCGAAGCGCATTATTTGGGTCCTCAAGATATGAAGCTTGGCTCACGAGAAGCGCTGCATGACGAAGCCCGGGTTTTGTCCCGGTACTGGAATGGTGTGGTGCTTAGAACTTTTGAGCATAAAACCATTGAGGGTTTTGCAAACTATTCGCGAGTTCCTGTAATCAATGGTTTGAGTGATTTGGCGCATCCGTGTCAGGCGCTTGCCGATCTTTTTACCGTCCGGGAGAAGCTGGGATCCAAGAAGCCGGTTGTGGCTTATATTGGCGATGGAAACAATGTGCTTAACTCGCTTCTTTATGTTTTTGCGAAAACAGGCGGGCATTTACATTTCGCGTGCCCGAAAAAATACAGGCCATCCGTGGAGATATTGAGCGAAGTTTATGACGCTGCAAAAAAGAGTAAAGCTTCAATTCAGGAAAAGAATTCTCCAGAAGAAGCAGTTTATGATGCAGACGTTGTTTATACGGATGTTTGGGTCAGTATGGGAGAAGAGGATTTGAGGGACGCAAAACTAAAGGAGTTCAGCGGGTTTCAGTTGAATCGCGATCTTCTGAAAAAGGCGAAACAAAAACCGTACATTTTGCATTGTCTTCCGGCTCATCGGGGTGAAGAGATTACGGATGACGTGATGGAAGATGTGAAATCGCTTGTTTTCGATCAAGCGGAAAATCGTTTGCACGTCGAAAAAGCAGTTTTGCTCTGGTTATTGAAATAGGTTGTAGCACGGAAAGTTGCTCATCCAGGAAGGGAAAAGATCTCGGCGCTCAAACAAGCGTCTCACTTCGTTCGCCGAACTCGCGGCGAGATCTTTTCCCTTCCTGATTCGCGTAGTTGTGAAGGAAACGGATCCGAGGCGAGTTCCCGAGGACGGCGAAGCCGCCCGCAGGGCTGTCTGAGCAGCGGAGCCATTTCCTTCACAAACTAGCTTTAAAGAAAGGAAACGATTCAAATGGATAAAGTGGTGTTGGCATATTCAGGAGGACTCGATACATCCTGTGCTGTGAAATGGCTCAAGGATCGGTATGGTTTTGAGGTGATCTGTTTCTCAGCTTTTATCGGGGAAGTGAGCGACAAGAAAGTTCTCGAGAAACGGGCTAAGGCTGCCGGAGCTTCGAAAATTTATATCATGGATTTAAAAGAAGAATTTGCTGACGATTTTATTATTCCGTCGCTTTGGGCGCATGCTCGGTATGAAGGGAAATATTTGATGGCCACTTCGCTTGGCCGGCCGCTCATTGCCAAGCATTTGGTCGACATTGCGCACAAAGAAAAAGCGAGATACGTAGCTCATGGATGCACGGGGAAGGGCAACGATCAAGTTCGAATTGAAGTTGGTATCCGGAGTTTAGACGCTTCCTTAAAAATCCTCGCGCCTCTCAGAGAGTGGGAATTCAAAACGCGGGAAGATGAAATCGAGTACGCGAAAGAAAACAATATTCCGATTGCTGTCACGAAAAAAAGTGTTTATTCGCTCGACAAAAATATTTGGGGTATCGCGATTGAAGCGGGTATTCTCGAAGATCCTTGGGTGGAGCCGCCTCAAGATGCTTATGTCATGACCAAACCGCTTTCCGAGGTGCCGAATAAGCCTGCGTATCTCATGATTGATTTTGAGAAGGGTATACCGGTCGCGGTCAATGGGAAGAAAATGAAACTTGTTGATTTGATTGAAAAGCTGAATGAAGTTGCAGGAGATTACTGCATTGGCCGAGTGGACCAAATCGAAAACCGGGTCGTGGGCATTAAGAGCAGGGAAGTGTACGAAGCTCCGGCAGGAACTGTGCTGATGACGGCTCATGAAGAGCTTGAGTCGATGATTTTCGATCGGGAATATTTGCATTACAAGCGCCTTATTTCAGAACGGTACGCTGAGCTCGTATATTACGGACTTTGGTTTACACCGCTTAAAGAGGCATTTGATGCATTCATTGCCAAACATCAAAATAAAGTGACCGGAACGATTAAAGTAAAACTTGATAAAGGCAATTTGATCATTGCTGGCAGGAAAACTCCGAATGCCCTTTATTCGGAATCACTGGCTACTTATTCCACAGGAGATACGTTTGACAGAACTTCTGCGGAAGGATTTATTAAATTATGGGGACTCCCTTATGAAAAAACTTTGGGGCGGAAGATTTAAATCGGAACTTGCGGGCGACGCGAAATGTTTTTCGTATTCGCTTGCTACAGACTTCGATTTGTTCGAAGCGGATATTGAACTGTCAACAGCATGGGTGAAAGCTCTGGCTCAGGCCAAAGTGCTTACGGCGGGTGAAAAAACCCGACTGCTTCGAGGACTTAAGTCAGTCCGGAAGAAGTTTTCAAAATTCCTGGACCCGCATCATCATTTGCCAGAGTTTGACACGCTTTGCTCGATTTATGAGGACGTTCATTCACTGATTCAGTCAGAGCTTGAAAAGGTAGCGGGTCCCGTTGCGAAAAAGCTTCACACGGGCCGGAGCCGGAACGATCAGGTCACAACTGCCACGCGGATTTATTTGAAAAAGAAAATCCCGGAATTGACCGGAAAAATTAATGCGCTTCAATTAGCCTTAGTTGAAGTTGCCAAGAAGTATCAATCAGTATTTGTCCCGGGTTATACGCATCTTCAGCGGGCTCAGGTTATTTCTGTGGCTCAGCCGTTTCTGGCTTATACCGAAATGCTTGAGCGGGACAAGGAGAGGTTCGAAGATGCTCTCAAACGGGTAGACGCCCTCGCGCTTGGAAGCGGCGCTATTGGCGGGACAACCTATCCGATTTCGAGAGAATTATTAAAGCGGGAACTTGGGTTTTCCAAAATTCTTGAAAACAGCATGGATGCGACAGCCGATCGGGATTATATCGTGGAGATTCTGGCTTGTACGGCGACGCTGATGATGCATCTTTCCCGGTTTTCCGAAGATATGATTCTTTGGAATACGAGCGAGTTTGGATTTTTGCATCTGGATGATACGTATTCCACCGGTTCAAGCCTAATGCCCCAAAAGAAAAATCCAGATATGTTTGAGCTGGCTCGAGGGAGAAGCGGAAGAGCTTTCGGATATTTGATTGCCGCTCTTGTCACTCAAAAAGGTTTGCCGCTTGCTTACAATCGGGATCTGCAAGAGGACAAAACGGTTCTCTTCCCTGCGTTAAATATGACAGCGCTCACGCTGGATGTGTTAAAGGGTGCGATTGCTACGGCCCGGATTAAAGAAGATGTTTGTGATTTTGCCGCAAAGGATTCCTTTCTTTATGCCACCGACCTTTTGGATTATTTCGTGGACAAGAAAATGTCTTTTGCGGATGCTCATGAAGCAGCTGGAAAAATTGTCCGGTATGCGCTGGAAGAGGGATTGGCGCTGGAGGAAGTTCCGCTTCCCCAAATTCGGAAATTTGCTCCTCAAGCAGACAAGAGCATTGTTAACATTTTTTCGCCAAAGGTGTCTGTAGCAAAAAAGAAAACTCCAGGGAGTACATCGCCTGGAAGTATTCGCGCTCAAATAGGTAAATGGAAAAGAATACTTAAATGATTTGTCATTCCCGCGCCCGCCACAATACGTTGGCGGGTCCGCCAAAGCTTTATGGAGGAAAAGCGGGAATCTAATGAATAAGATCCCGGCTTCCGCCGGGATGACAAGGAAGGAAAATATTCAATGCATGATTTTGATTACAAAGGTAAAGAACTTTATTGTGAGGATGTGGCTGTAAAAGATGTAGCCGAGAAGGTGGGAACCCCTTTCTATCTATACAGCCATAAAACGCTTGTGGATCATTTTCATAAGCTTGAGAAGGCCTTCAAAAGTATTAAGCCGCTTATCTGTTTTTCCATGAAGGCAAATTCCAATCAGGCGGTTTTGCGCTCGTTGGTGAAATCTGGATCGGGATTGGATATTGTTTCCGGCGGTGAATTGTTTCGCGCTTTGAAGGTCGGAACAGATCCCCGGAAAATTGTTTACGCGGGTGTCGGAAAAACGCGAGCAGAAATTCAAGACGCAATTAAAGCAGGTATTTTGCTTTTTAATGTTGAATCTCCCGGAGAGCTCGTGGCTATCAACGAAATTGCTGGGAAACTTAAAAAGAAAGTGAACGTTTCCCTTCGTGTGAATCCGGATGTGGAAGCGTCAACTCATTCGTACATTACGACTGGGAAGAAAGAGAGCAAGTTCGGAATTGAACTAGATACAGCCGAGGCGATTTTTCTCGATAAGGCACGGTATCCACACATTGATCTTTGTGGAATTCATGTTCATATCGGATCTCAGATTACGCAGGGAGAGCCTTTTGTGAAGGCGTTTCGAAAAGTGCTGATTTTTCTCATGAATCTCGAAAAGCATGGAGCGAAGATCAAGTTCCTGAATCTGGGGGGTGGTCTCGGAATTATTTATTCGGATGAAAAGCCTCAGACGGCTGATGAATTTGCCGAAAGAGTTTTGCCGCTTCTTAAAGGCCGGAAATTTCAGGTTATTTTTGAGCCGGGCCGCTTCATTTGCGGGAACGCCGGAATTTTCGTGACTCGGGTGCTTTATCCAAAGAAGACCCAGTCCAAAAACTTTATTGTGGTTGATGGGGGAATGAATGATTTGATTCGCCCAAGTCTTTACAACGCTTATCATGAAGTGCTTGCAGTGACCAAAAACGAGTCCCTTAAAAGAATCAAGGCTGACGTCGTGGGTCCAGTGTGTGAAACAGGTGATTTCCTGGCTAAAGATAGAAATGTCCCCGATTTTCAGGCGGGTGATTTCCTGGCTATAATGAGCGCCGGTGCTTATGGTTTTACAATGTCGAGTAATTACAATGCAAGACCGCGTGTGCCTGAGGTGATGGTTTCTGGAAATAAATTTGAAGTGGTGAGAGCCCGGGAAAGTTTTTCAGATTTAATCCGTGGCGAGAAAATCCCTTCGTTTTTACGGTAAAACTATGAAAACTATTCAATTTTACAAAATGCAGGCTTCGGGTAATGACTTTGTTGTCATTGATCACCAGGAGCCGTTTATTCATGATGTGAAAGCATTCGCGAAGAAAGTCTGTGTTCGCCAATTTGGGGTTGGAGCGGATGGGCTGCTACTGATCGAAAAATCAAATAAAGCAGATTTTAAAATGCGCATCATTAACTCCGATGGATCCGAGGCAGAAATGTGCGGAAATGGATCTCGCTGTGTGGTTTTGTTTGCTAAAGAAGTTTTGAAACTTTCCGTTCCTTTTGAAATGGAAACACTGGCTGGAATTATCAGCAGCGAAATTAAAGACGGATGGGTTAAGGTGAAATTAACAGATCCTAAAGATTATCGCCCCCCGTTTTCCATTATTGTGAATGGCCAGAAAACGCTGGTGTCGTTTATTAACACGGGTGTGCCTCATGTCCTTCATTTTCAAAAAAAAGTCGACGGCTTTCCAGTCCAGATTGTTGGACAAGCCATCAGAGTTCACAAAGAGTTTGCGCCTCGAGGGACTAATGTAAATTTTGTTCAGGTTACCGGTTCTCACGACATTTTTGTCAGAACTTATGAGCGGGGAGTGGAGGACGAGACCCTGGCTTGTGGTACAGGCGTCGTTGCTTCTAGTGTTGTGTCCGCCATCGAACATAATGTAAAATCTCCAGTTAAAGTGACGACTACAGGTGGGGAAGTTTTAAAAGTTCATTTCGAAATCGTTAAAGGGCATCCAGCCAATGTTTATCTGGAAGGAAAAGCTCATTTTTCATTTCGAGGCGAATTAATGGAAAGTTGAGGGTTTAACATGTTTAAGGGTTCCATGGTGGCCTTGGTCACTCCATTTAAAAATGGAAAAATAGATTTTGGTACGATTC
>Ga0247727_10012420_pt1 | contig 14624 bp, 13 predicted proteins | sample WisWelCaveWW1625_FD_202498 | JGI IMG/M metagenome (GOLD analysis project Ga0247727, IMG submission 202498) | Biofilm microbial communities from Wishing Well Cave, Virginia, United States - WW16-25 | ecosystem: Environmental > Aquatic > Deep subsurface > Groundwater > Cave microbial mat | place... | reverse complement strand
CGGATTGGCCTCGCTGAAACGCAGGGTTAATTTTCCCGTGGCCCAGATTTTTGCCTCGTCGAGGGTAAAAGTATGCTCGGTCATTTCGCTGGGGTCGATCACCCCCTTTTCGAGCGAAACCGCTTCGCTCACGGCGACGCGACACGCGCCGGTCGCAGCAAACGTAATTTTAACGCGGCGGGTTGCGGCTTGAATCGGAAAGGTATAGCCGAATCCCTGTTCGCTCGCGATCACGCGACCGCGAGTGGATGCGGCGATTTCGCCGTCATCAAAAGCCGCAATCCACGAATCTTTTTCCTCCACGAGATAAGCTTCGTCGTCATCGCCGCAGTCGGCCAGCATGAAGGGCAGAGCTTCGGCTTGATAAAATTCCGCCGCTTCAATCGTTGTGGGCAAACGCTGAGTTTTGCCGCTGCGATTCCAACTGATGTAATAGGAGAATTTCGCGCCGTCCTTTTTATAACTCTCCGGCAGCGTCGCCGTCCACATGGATTTGTCGGCGTTGGCTTGCATGGGAAGATTTTGAAAAGTATTTTTGCCGGATTTGTTCGCCGCTTCCACGCGCAGATAAAGTTGCGCCGTAAAATCCGGTTTGGCGCCGGAAACTTTGATCGCGAGTTGCAGCGGCTTGGCGGAATAACTATAAAAATGTTTTGGCGGTCGATGCGTGGCGTGGGCCAGGCGCTTCACTGGCATATAAATGCTGCGCTTCAGCAAAGCGTCGGTAAACGGGACCACCGCGCCGCCGTTGACACTGACGCGGTAACGCGGCGATTCGAGGTTATAAAATTTTACATAAGCGCTGCGTCCCCAGGGCAAAGAGGAGACTAAATTAAAACGAATCGAATCGTTTTTGGCGCGGAGATTTTCAATCCACAACGCATTGGCTCCGCCGGTGCTCGGCTTGTCGCCCAAGAACACATAGGCATCGCCCGTATGCTCGCGCAAAATTTCGTAGGCCGTCGCGGCGCTGCCGCTGCCCCAGCTCCAACCGGCAATGGCGCCGGCTTCGTCGCTGCCGCGCGGCGCCCAACTTTCATAGCTCATCGGCGTGTCGCGATGCCACAACGCAAAGCTCGCGCGCATGGCGGCAATGGCGCGCTCAAAGTACGCGCGTTTCTCCGTGGCTTGGAAATAATCCATCAGCGTTTCGGCGAAATAAGCCTGGCGCGCCTCGCTCCAAGCGCCGCGCGTATTTTGCGCGCCGAAGCCGCCAAATAAGTGGCGCGAAAGAAACGGCGGATTCCACAATTGTTGGTGCAGCAATAAATAGTCGAGCACGTTTTGGCCGAGGTGCAAATAGCTCGCGTTGTTCGTGGCTTGATATAAAGCGAGATACGCTTTCGCCGCGCTGTTCATGCACAGCGTGCTTTGCGCAAATTGGCCGCTCATGGCATCGAAAATATTCGCGATTTTGCCGGAATCGGCCGACAAGGTTTCGAAGCTCAACCATTTATTTTGCGGCAGAATTTCGCGCGTGAGATAACGCGCCGCTTTCTCGGCGGCGTCGAGATCGCGTTGCTCTTTGGTGTGCTGATAAAGTTCCGCCAAGAACAGCGCGGAATTTGCGGTTTCCGCATTTCCTTCTAACCAATCCTGGCGCGGTTGTTTGTCCTCTCGCGAGAGCCAGCTTGGCATCGCGCCGTTGGGCTGTTGGTGTTTCAATAAAAAGTCCGCATATTTTCGGCTAAACGCCAAAATCTCCTGGCGGCGTGGCGCTAAAATTTCGGCCCAGCGCAGCAGCCAATAATTCGTCCACGACGCGTCGAACGTGTGATAGAGCTCGTCGCTCAATCCGGGCGCGCATTGGTCTCCGACCCACTGCGGCGTGAGTTGCTCCGCGGCTTTTTTGTCGGGCAATTTAATAAGGGAGGCTTTGATCGTTGGCGTGGTCTCCGCCTCGCGCTTGAGCGCGGCGGCATAAAAAATTGACGGAAAGATGCCGTCTTCGTTTGGCGCGGCTAAGGCCAAATTTAAAATTTTTTCGGCGCGTTGCATCTGCGGCAGTTCTTTATGGCGTTTGCCGTTGAGATACATGCCGTAGGCCGAATATAAAGCTTGCGAACGGCCGGTGAACCACACGCCGGTCCCGGTGTCTTTGGGCAAAGCGTTTGAGGTTGCCAGCGGCCCATTTTTAACCCCGCCAATCGGCTTGCCGTTCAATGTTGCTTCGAACCAATTTTTCTCGACATACTGTTCCCAGGCGCGTTTGGCGAAGTTGTCCAAAGTCGCCGTCAGCGGGCCGACATTGTTTTCGCGATAGCGCGGCGAAAATTTTTCCCAGACAAAATCCACGACGCGACGAAAGGCGAAGGTTTTGTTCTTTTCGATATTCGTGCGCGTGTAAGGCACGGCGCGATGATCCAGCCACAAATAATAGGCGTAAGAAATTTCGAGGTTTTGCAACTCCGGCGCGCGCGTCGAATCGGGCTGATAAAAATTTTTCTCCCGCACCTGCCACGGCCAAAATCCGAATGAAATGAGCGGCGCCGTATATTGCGGGCTTATGGAAATCTTTGTCGTCGAATCGGGCGCCGTCGCTGCCGTTGAGTCGGCGGTCGGCATTTGCGGCAATTGAAAATCCAACGCCAATGGCAGTTTGCGATTTTTGAGAAGATGCGGCAAATCCGGAATGAGCGCGACAAAAATCGAATCTTTTTGCAACATCACCGCGGGTGAGCGAAAAGCCTGATCGGCGATCAGATCGTTAGATTGCGGGCGCAGATGCGGCGTCCAGATAAAATCCAGGGGTTGCAGCTCGGCGTAGGCTTTTCCTTTCGGCGCGAAATTGAATGAGGAGAGCAGCGCTTCCACTTTGGCGGCGGGTCCGGTCTGCCATTTGTCGATCACATAGGCGGCGGGATAATCCGCGACTAAACTAACCTCGCGCGTGAGCGACACATTTTTATTGCTGCCGGTAAAACGCAGTTGGCGCGATTTCGCGACGTGCTCAACATGGGTAAAGAAGATCGCCTCTTCTTTGCCGGAGAGACGACTGAATAATTCCGGACGCAGCGTGTGTTGCCAGGCGCTGTTGGTTTCGTGCGGCGGGCCGGCAATCAAAACGTCGACGCCGGCGGGAGTTTGCAGTTTGAAAATCACCCGACGGCCTTGCGACTCGCCGGCGATTTTTAAATTTTTATTGGCGAGCGGCGCGACCGTTTGAGCGGGCGCGAAGGAGATAAGCCAGCACGTGAGGAAGGCGATAACCAGGAGCGCGAGATTTCGCATCAATTCACCATCCCGTTGGGAAAGTTCGGTTTTTAAATTGGCCGCGGATAAATTCGCCGCCGGTATAAAATAACCAAATTTTCCGCACAATGCAAGCGGCAATTTTGGCGTTGCGTTTTGAAAAAAATCTTCTTTTGAACGAAATTTTTCTTCAGCCGTCTCTATTCCTAAATCCATCTAACGATTTAGTTCCTGCATCACGCGGGCAGTGAAAAATCCGGGTTATATTTTTAAAATTCAAGGAGGTAAGTTATGGCAGTTCGCAAGAATTTGGTTTTTGTTTTGATGCTGTGCCTGGCTTTGGCGGCAACGTCCGCCTGGGCGCAAAAGCAATTGACTTTGACCACTGGCTCGCCGGCGGCAAAAGAAAGTTTCATGCAAGCCATCAGAGCTTTGGAAAGTTTCGATTTTCAAAATTTCACCCCGTTGGTACAGAAATCCGTCGCCGCGGATTCCAATTTCGCGATGGCGCACATGCTGATCGCTGCAACGCTTCCACCGCCGCAGCGCCAAAAACACCTCGACAAGTTCACAGCGCTGGCCCCAAAAACTTCTCAGGGCGAGCAGCTTTATCTGCAGGGCATGGCGCATTGGTACAAAAATGAAGACGACAAAGCGCTGGAGCTTTTCAAGCAGCTTCGCCAAATGCTGCCTGAAGATCGCATGGTTTGCATGATGCTCGGCAATATCAACCGGCGCAAAGGCAATTTTGCCGACGCCATCGCCGCCTTTGAGATGGCCAACAAAATCGACGCGAGTCTGCCGCGCGCCTCGTCGTTTGTCGGCGATTGTTATTTGTTGCAGGAAAAATACGACAAAGCGCGCCTGGCTTACAAGCAGGTGGTTGATAAAGTCGATCCGGATGCGACGCCGTTCGGGCCATTTTTCGGGCAAATCTGGGCCGATCTTTACGAAGGCAAACCGGATCCCGCTTTGAAAACGCTCAAAGATTTTATGGATCGCTACAACCGCAACGGCGCCGCGCAGGGTTTTCCGCCAGTGTGGATTTGGAATCACATGGCGCGCATCAATTTGGAATTTGGCCGGACCGCGGAGGCGATGCGGTGCTACGAGATCGGCTACAAATCCGTGCCACCCTCGCCTGCCAGCGCGGTGGATAGCGTTCAAAAAATAGTCTGGCTGGGCCGCTTGCACCACGGTCGCGCGCGCACGCTCGCCAAAATGGGCCGGCATGACGAAGCGTGGAAGATCGCCGAGCAGATTAAAAAGATGATCGACGACGGCGGCAAAGAAGGGGAGCAGTATCTGGATGCGTATCATTATTTGACCGGCTACCTTTTGCTCGAAAAAGGCGATTACAAAAGCGCGATTGAGCATTTGCAAAAGGCCGATCAGAGCGACGCCTTCCAAAAGTTTCTGTTGGCGCAGGCTTATTTAAAATCAGGCGACAAGGCGCAGGCCGTCAAGCTTTGCAATGAGATCGTCAAATCGACGACAAACAACATCGAGCGAGCGCTGGCGTATCCCGAAGCTAAAAAAATTGCCGCGATGAGTTCGTCGGATTGATTCCGCAACGCGACTTTATAGTCGCGCTACAAATATTCCGGCAGGAAATAAAAAAGGCTCTTTGTAAAAAGAGCCTTTTTATTTTTGGCGGGGCCGACGGGATTTGAACCCGCGATCTTCGGCTTGACAGGCCAACGTGTTAACCAGGCTACACCACGACCCCGGAGGAAAAGCAAAAAGAAAAAAGCAAAAATCAAAAAGAAAACTTAGATTGCTTTTTGCCTTTTGCTCTTTGTCTTTCCAAGAGTGGGCGATAGTGGGATCGAACCACTGACCTCATGCTTGTAAGGCACGCGCTCTGAACCGGCTGAGCTAATCGCCCCGGGCATGGGAGCTTAGCTTATTGGCCTCGCCCGTTGGTCGATTCAATCGCTTTTTTCTTTTGATATAATATGGCGACCGGGATGATAACGCAGTAGCCAAGCACTAAAAGAATCGGCGCCACCGTTAATGACATAAAACCATCAGCCGGCGGTTGCGCCAGGGCAATATAGCCGATAATAATAACGCCGACTCCGACCGCAAATAACAAATAGTTGAGCGCGTTAAACGGTAACCCCTGGTTTTTGAGCGGTTCTTTGCGAACCCGTTGACGAATCTCTTTTGCCTTGACTTCTTTCATAAGTGCAGTTTCAAATATAAGAAATGGTACGATCTTTGTCAACTAAAATATCGGTTGATTTTAGAAAATCTTTTTGCAATAATAAATATGGAGCCGCGGCTTTGTTTTATTTTCAGGAAGCGTTTGCGGTTGATCAAACCGTTTCATATCTTTGGTTATGGCGAATTTATTAAAGACTACCCCGCAAGGCCCTCAGGATTCCAGGGATATTCCTCACGATATTCTGATGGCGGAGTTTGAATTTCTCGCCGATGCCGCGCAACAGGCCAATGAAGATCGCGCCCGCGTCACGCAATATTATTTTATGACGCTGGGTTCGGTCGTCGCTTCCGCGTTCGGGCTTAAAGAGATTTCGGCAGAATATCTGCGCTGGGCCTATGTCGGCCTGGGATTGCTCTTTTTAATGCTCACCGGATTCGGCCATTTGACGATTCGACAATTGATCGGCTTGCGCCTGGCGTGGTTGAAGTATTCGCTGGAAATGGATGTCATCAAACAATATTATATCGACCATTTTCCGCACGTCCAACTGTCTTCGGCGCTGCGGCTTCTTCCCGCCGGTTTGCCCAATGCCTATAAAAGCGGCAGCATGGCGAATCTTCTGGCGGCCGCGACTTGCCTGATGAGTTCGTTGGCGCTTACGGTTGGTCTCGTGGCACTCGGGCTGGCTTTGGTTCGACTGCAAAAAATTCCCATTTTGATCGGCCTCGGCCTGGTGGCGGGAATCATTTTGTATGACCGGCAATATCGTTACTATCGCGAACAATTGACCGGCTCGCGCGTTCAAAAAGAAATCGATGAAATAAAAAAGAAGTGAACTGTTAAGTTTCCTCCTCTCGCTGCGCCGGTTTTTATGGCGCTGAATTTTTCCTTGTTTTTACTGCGAATTTTTGGTATGATGGAATGGTGATTTAAAAATATTAATCGCAGAGCTTGGTCATGTCTCGTATCGAAAAAAACAGCTTGCCGCCAATCACCAATGCACAATTTAAAGCGTTGGGTGAAACGCTGCAAAATTATCCTCATGTGCAATTTGCCTACCTCTTTGGCTCACAGGCAGCCGGAAATGTGACGCCAATGAGCGACGTCGATATTGCCGTTTATTTCGATGAGCGTTTAAGTTCGACCGAACAATTTCGGCTGCGGCTTCATCTTATCGGCGTTCTTTGCGAAGCGTTACAAAGGAATGATGTCGAGTTGGCGGTTCTCAATGATGAAGCTATTGTCCTGCGCTATGAAGTTTTGAATACCGGCAGGTTGATTTTCTCTCGGAGTGATGAAGCACAAATTGAGTTTTTTGTGCGTAGCATTCGAGAATATTTTGATACCGAGCCATTGCGGGCCTTTTTTCGAGAGAAAATGAAACAACAAATCCGCGAGGGTACGTTTTTTGCGCAACCGCAACGTTATGCAAACGCGGCTCGATAAATTGCGTGAGTATGGTCTACTTTTACGCAAAATCGGGAAGCATTCAAAGAAGAAATATGTTAATGATCCGCTGATACATGGCAGCGGCGAGCGTTATTTGCATTTAGCTGCCGAATGTGCTCTGGATATTGGAGGTCATATTGTTGCAGATCAGAAACTGGGATCTCCAGGCACCTATCGTGAAGTTTTTACCAAAATGGGAGATGCCGGTATTTTGAATCCGGATCTAATGCGCCAAATGGAAGCTTTGGCAGGCCTTCGCAATGTTCTTGCTCATGATTATTTGCGAATTGACCATGTCAAAACTTATGATATCATCAAAAAGGAATTATCGTGGATTGAAAACTACACCGAAGCCGTAGAAAAATTTTTATAAGGATGAGATAAACCATGCGAGAAATTACCAAAACCTCGAATGCCCCCGCGGCGATTGGCCCGTATAGCCAGGCCGTCAAAATCAACGCCGGCAAAATGATTTTTACCGCCGGCCAGATTCCGCTGGATCCGGCGACGGGCCGTTTGGTCGAAGGCGATATCGCAGTGCAAACACGGCGGGTGATGGAAAACGTCAAAGCCATTCTCACCGCCGCCGGTGCCTCGTTGGAGAATGTGGTGAAAACCACCGTCTTTATGGCCGACCTCAGCGAGTTTGCCGCGATGAATGAAGTTTATGGCGAATATTTTCCGGCCAATCCGCCGGCGCGCAGCACCGTGGAAGTGAAAGCCTTGCCGCGCGGCGCCAAAGTCGAGATTGAGACCATTGCCATTTTGGAATAATCGCATGCGTTGGCTGAATCTTGCTGCTTTTATTTTGCTGATGAGTGGCTGTGCTTCGACAGGTTCAGCGCTAGCTTCGACAAGTTTGGCACAGGCTTCGATAAGTTTGGCGCAAACGGCGGCTGATTCTACTGCGGCACCCTCGGTGGTTCTGCGCAAAAAAAGTCCGCGCGGCGCCATCCTGCGCTCTTTAGCCGTGCCGGGTTGGGGGCAATATTATAATGGGAAGTATTTTAAAGCGGCGCTGGCTTTTGCCGGAGAAGCCGCTTTGATCGGCACGGCGATTTACTGGAATCAGCAAGCCGCCGGAACCTCTGATGCCAACGCTAAATTTTTTTATCAAAATAACCGTAACACCGCCTATTGGTTTTTGCTCGGCACGATTGTCTTCAGCATGCTCGACGCTTATGTCGATGCGAGCTTGTCGGATTTCGATGAAAGCCCAAGTCTTTCGTTGAAAGCGCCGCCTGATTTCGCGGTCGTGCGTTTGAGAATTTCGTTCAAATTGTGAAGATGAGAAAAATTTTATTGCCTCTCATCGTTTTGTCGTTGGTTGGCGGCGTGCAGGCGCAAACCGTGCCTCCCGATTCCACCCAACCGGCATTGAACGAGAGGCGACAAGATCAATGGCTCGGCAAAGATAAATTCGATCATGCTCTTGCCAGCACGGGTTTGGTCGCCGCACAGTTTTATTTTTTGCACCGCGAGTTGGAGTGGTCACGCTCTCAAAGCCGCCGTCTCGCCGTCAGCAGCACGCTGATGCTCGGTTTTGCTAAAGAAGTTTATGACCAAGCCTCGCGTCGCGGCACGGCAAGCTGGAAAGATATTTTGGCGGATGGTGTTGGCATCGGTCTCGCCATCGTTTTCGTTACGCAGCGTTGATGAAAATCGCATATGAGTATCTCGAATTCGTCATCTGAGGAAACCTTGCAGCCACCGGAACGAAGCTTTTCATTCACCTCGTCTCACCCCCTTTCCGAATCTTCCGGCGCCGCCCCGTCTGAGGCGCTCGACAAGCCGCATTGCAATTGTGCCATTGTCGGCGTTTATGCCTATCCCCAGGCCGCGAAACTGGTTTATTCTTCTTTATATGCGCTGCAGCATCGCGGGCAGGAAAGCTCGGGCATTGTCACGAGCGACGGCCAGCATCTGCATCGTCACGTCGGCATGGGATTAGTCACCAATGCTTTCGCCGATGCCAATATTTTCGATAAGCTGCCCGGCAATATCGCCATCGGGCACAATCGTTATTCCACCACCGGCTCCACGGTTTTGCATAATGCGCAGCCGTTTGTTGTCAGCGCTAAACATGGTCTCATGGCGGTCTCGCACAACGGCAATTTTATCAACGCGCGCGCGCTGCGTAAAAAACTGGAAGACGAAGGCTCGATTTTCCAAACCACCAGCGACACGGAAGTGATTTTGCATTTGATGGCGAAATCGCCGGCGCCGGATATTGTCGGGCGGATCAAGGATACGTTTCGCCAGCTCAAAGGCGCATATTCGTTGGTGATCATGACGCGGAATAAGTTGATCGCGATTCGCGACCCGCGCGGCTGGCGGCCGCTCAATATTGGCCGCAAAGATAATGCGTGGCTCATGGCTTCGGAAACTTGCGCGTTCGATTTACTGGAAGCGGAATATGTGCGCGAAGTCGAGCCGGGCGAAATCGTGCTCATCGATCAAAACGGTTTGCACGCCGATTTTCTCGAGGAGAAAGCCGAGCGCGCCGCGTGCATTTTTGAATTGGTTTATTTCTCCCGGCCGGATAGCAAAATCTTCGATGAAAATGTCGATCGCGCGCGCCGCCGGCTCGGTAAAAATCTGGCGAACGAGCATCCGGCGGAAGCCGACATCGTCATCTCCGTGCCGGATTCCTCGAATACCGCGGCGTTGGGTTATGCCAGAATTTCCGGCATCAAATTCGAGATCGGCCTGATTCGCAACCATTATATCGGCCGCACGTTCATTCACCCCGATCAAGCCGGCCGCGATTTCAACGTGCGCATCAAATTCAACCCCGTCAAAGGCGTGCTCGAGGGGCGTCGTATCGTTATCGTGGAAGATTCGATCGTGCGTGGCACCACGTTGAAACACCTCGTCCGTATGGTGCGCAAAGCCGGCGCCCAAGAAGTGCACGTGCGCGTCAGTTCGCCGCCGATCATTGCGCCGTGTTATTACGGCATGGATTTTCCGACGAAAGAAGAGCTGATTGCCAACAACAAAACGATCGACGAGATTAAAACCTATCTCGACGTCGATAGTCTCGAGTATCTTTCCATCGAAGGCTTGCTCAAATCCGTGCCGCACGAAAAGGGCGGTTATTGCACCGCGTGCTTCACCGGCCGTTATCCGCTGCCGCCGGAGGAGGTGATGTATAAGTTGACGCATGGTTCTAATAACGGGCATATTGATGAAGCGTCAGTAAAGGATAAGCAGAAAATGCCTGTTACTATTTAGTTGCTGATTCCGCTAAGGCAGAATTCGTATTGTGAGAAATCGGCAAGCTGGACAAACTGAAGTTTGTCACTCCGTGTTTCTCAGAAAATTTAATGCAATTATGCGTTACCAGACATTCGATTTGACGATATCCGCGAGCGATTCGCCGCAGGAATATCTGCTCTCGGCGCAGACGAGCCATCATGGCGAGACCCCAGCGCCCGTCAAAACGCCAATCACGTTGAATGCCGAGACCGCGGCTAATTTGTTTGGTCGTCTTGAGGAAAATAAAATTTCACCGGCAGAGCTGCAAGCACTGGGAAAGCGATTGTATGAAAGCCTGTTTGTCGGTGAAATCAATTTGCTCTTGAATCGCGCGTTGGGTGAGACGGTCGGACATGATGACTGCGGACTCCGGTTGCGGCTGCGCCTCAATCCGCCGGAACTTGCGGCATTGCCGTGGGAATTTCTTTATTCGCCCGAGCGCCAATTGTTTCTTGCCGCTTCGGTGGAGACGCCGCTGAGTCGTTATCTCAATCTGCCCGAACCCATACGCGCCCTCGCCTGCCCGGAAGAAATTCGTCTGTTGGCGGTGATCCCGCAAAACTCCGGTTTGGATACTGTGGCGGAACGCGAGATGCTCGAAAAAACCGGTGAGAAATTAAAAAAGAAGTTGGCTGTTGATTTTATCGAAGGCCTTGCCACCGGCGCTGCGATTCGCGCCGCGTTGCGTGAGAAAGAGTATCATATTTTTCATTACGCCGGACATGGCGCATTTAAAAACGACGAAGCGTTTCTTTATCTCGACCACGAAGAGAGATTTACCGAGCCGATTACGGCGGCGCAATTCGCGCACTTCTTTACGGATTATCCTTTTATGCGTTTGGTGGTGCTGAATGCCTGCAAAGGCGCGGCGCGTTCCGCGCATCAAGCGCTGACGGGAGCGGCGCCGCAACTCGTCCTGCGCGGCGTGCCGGCAGTGATCGCCATGCAATACCGCCTCGCCAACGAGGAGGCGATATTGTTTGCGACGGAATTTTACGCCGAATTGTGCAGCCCCCGCGACGGCGGGCAAGCCGAAGTCGCCATGTCGCGCGCTCGCAAAGCGTTGTTGCAGGAACGATTCGCGCATGCGGTTTTTGGCAATCCCGTGCTTTATCTGCGCGCCGCCGATGGCCGGTTGTGGGAAGAGCAAAAGGCGCCGACGGTTTCGCCTCCAGCCGGGGCTAACGCAAAAGAACAGAACACCGTTCTGGAAAGCGTGCGTGTGGGGCTTGGAGTCGTGAATGGTATTCTCTCCATGCTGAAATCTCCGGGGAAGACAAAAGCCCCTGACGGGTCGGATAAAGCTTTTGATTTATCCGGAGTTTTATCAGGTTTGATGCGGCGAACGCTCAAAGGACAGATTAAAGATGAAAGTGGTCTGCCCTTGCCGGGAGTGACGGTCATGTTACCCGAAGTCAGCCAAAAGACCACCACTGATGAAATGGGAGCATTTCACTTTGAGGCATTGAAGAGCACGGCTTCGACCTGGATATCGTTTCAGGCTATGAAAGAAGGATACAAGCCCATTAACGGCGCTTTATGGCCGAATAAGCCGCTCCTTTTTAATCGTCGTAAAATGAAGAGACTGAAATAATTTTTTCCTCGCGCAGCGACGCCGAGATTCACTGATCCCGCAGGACGCGGGATGACGGAGCACCATGAACAGGATCGTTAAGCTTTGTGATTATTTTTTTGTTTTACGGCCGACGTTGTTTTTTCCGGTATGGACGGTGTACGCCGCCGGTTATTTGGCCTTCAATAAATTTTCCATGAACGGCACAACGCGTGTTGCCTCGACGCAAGATCAAGTCTCGCTGATATTGTTTAGCCTGCTCACGCTGTTAATGGGCAGCGGCTATATTTTGAATCAGCTTTGTGATATTGAAACCGACCAACGCAATCACAAGCTCTTTCTCATTGCGGATCGCCATATTTCACCGCGCGCGGCGTGGCTCGAGATGATTTTGCTGGGCGCAACGACGATGATCGCCGGATTTTTCTATGGCATGGAAATCGGCGCGTTGCTCGTCGCCATCTTTTTGCTCACCGGCGTTTTCTACAACGTTGCACCGTTTGCGTGGAAAGGCAAACCGTTGCCCGGCTTGTTCTCGAATGCGCTCGGCGCGATACTGATTTTCACTGCCGGGTGGTGGTCGCAGCAAATCGACTGGCGCTTGCCGCTGCGGCATGCGCTGCCCTACATGTTTGCCGTGTCGGCGGTTTATCTTTATACCACGCTGCTGGATTTGGACGGCGACGCCGATACCGCGAAAATGACTTTCGGCGTGCGTTATGGTTTTGCTGCAACGACGATCGTTGGTTGCGGATTGGAACTAAGCGCGCTCCTCTCGGCTTGGTGGCTTGAAGATTTTGTGATCTTTTTTCCGGCGTTGATCGCGGCGCCGTTTTTTATCCTGGCCGCCGTCAAACAGCGTCTCGCCGAGGTTTCGCGCGCCATCAAATTGCCCATCGTTTTTTTGGCTTTGGCGGTTTGTGTAAAAATTTGGCCGTATTTCTTTTTGCTCGGGTTGGTGTTTTATTTTTCACGCTGGTATTATCGCCGGCGGTTTGGGTTGACTTACCCAAATTTCGCGGCAAAATAATATTGCGAATCAATTGATCCGCAATCCAAAATCTGAAATCCGAAATCGACGGAAACGACATGATCGGCGTTATCAACGATAAATGTGATTTTTGCGGAACCTGCGTCGCCGTTTGCCCCTTCGATGCGATTGATCTTTACGAAGCGCGCATCGCGATCAATCAACGCTGCACCGATTGCATGCTCTGCGTGTGGATTTGCCCCGTCGAAACTTTAGCGCCGCTGGATGATGAGGGCAAGATCGTTCATCGCGAAGAAGCAAAACCGGCAGTAGCATAGCCACTGAAGAAATTTTAGCTTTCATCTTGAAATAATTTATATGAAAGCAGAATCAAATAAAATTTTTGATATCATCGCCTTCGATGCCGACGACACGCTTTGGCACAACGAGCACGTCTATGTCGACACCCACGAAAAATTCAAACAGCTTTTGCGCCAATATCACGACGCCGCGTGGATCGAGTCGCGCCTCAATGAAACGGAGATTCGCAATCTCCGGCATTTCGGCTACGGCATCAAAGGCTTCACGCTTTCGATGATCGAAACCGCCATCGAGCTTTCCGAAGGCCGCGTCGGCGGCGCAGAGATTCAGACGATTATCGAGTTTGGCAAAGCGATGACCAAAGCGCCGGTCGAGCTTCTCGATGGCGTGCAAGAAACAATTCCGCCGCTCGCCGCTTCTTATGAATTGATGCTGATCACCAAAGGCGATCTGTTTGACCAAGAAGCCAAGATTGCGCGCTCGGGGCTCGGCGAATATTTTAGCCGCATCGAAGTGGTGAGTGAAAAGGACGCCGGCACTTACAAGCGTATTACTGCAAAACACCATCTCGCGCCGCAACGTTTTCTCATGGTCGGCAATTCGCTCAAATCGGATATTCTGCCGGTTATCGCCATCGGCGGGCACGCGGTTTATATTCCGTACAAAACGACTTGGGTGCATGAGAGAGTGGTGGAGGAAGATTTAGACACGAAGCAGTATATGACAATAGAGCATATTAGCCAGCTTCCGGATTTGCTACGAAGCTTTGCTGAAAAATTTAATGAATGATGTTACAAGAACAGTCTTACATTAAGCAACATGAATAAAAAATAGAAAAACTTTTTCACGAGAAAATTTTATAATATACTCCTGAGTAAACCAGCAGGGAAGAAATGCATTCAGACTACGACGTGATCGTCGTCGGCGCCGGCCCGGGCGGCTCGTGGGCCGCAAAAGCCGCGGCGGAAAAAGGCGCGCGCGTTTTAATGCTCGAGAAAGATCGCGAAGTCGGCACGCCCGTGCGTTGCGGGGAAGCCGTCGGCATCGCCGGGCTGCGCGCCGTTTGTGAGCCGGAACCCATGCCGCGCGGCATGGCGAATGAAATTTCCGGCGCCGTGCTCGTCGCGCCGAATGGCCGCGAAGTCGTGCTGGACGGCATGAAAGGCGCCGGCTACATTCTCGACCGTAAAATTTTTGATTACGAGTTGTCGTTGATGGCCGCCGCGAAAGGCGTGGAAATCCGCACCAAAGCTTATGTCTACGATATCATTCGCGACGGCGCCAACGGCAATGGCGCGATCAACGGCGTGCGCGTGCAGCAGCTCGGCAAAAATTACGAGGTGCGCGCCAAAATCGTGATTGGCGCGGACGGCATTGAGTCGCGCCTCGGGCGTTTTGCCGGGCTCCGGACTTTCACCAAGTTGAAAGATATGGAAAGCTGTATGCAAGTGACGCTCGCCAACCTCAAAGTCGATCCGCGCTACATTTATCTTTACTTTGGGCTTGAGGTGGCGCCGGGCGGTTACTTGTGGATCTTTCCGAAGAGCGAAACCCTGGCCAATGTCGGCATCGGCATTTCCGGGGATTTTGCGCGGCACAAATCGGCGCAGCGCTATTTGCAGGAATTTATCGATCGCAGTTTTCCGCGCGCCGCCGTGGTTTATACGGTAGTCGGCGGCGTGACCTGCGCG
>Ga0247727_10012419_pt1 | contig 14625 bp, 11 predicted proteins | sample WisWelCaveWW1625_FD_202498 | JGI IMG/M metagenome (GOLD analysis project Ga0247727, IMG submission 202498) | Biofilm microbial communities from Wishing Well Cave, Virginia, United States - WW16-25 | ecosystem: Environmental > Aquatic > Deep subsurface > Groundwater > Cave microbial mat | place... | reverse complement strand
GTGCTCGCGTCCGAGCTGCAAAAGATCATCGCCGCTGTTGAATGGAAATGGAATCGCTTTCTCTTCGTGAGATGGCGTCGTCGCCGCCGCTTCGTTTTCATCGACCACGAAACCGCCGCCCACGGAGCAATAAACTTCTTTGCGCAAAAGTTTCTCGTTGGCGTCCCATGCCATAAACCGCATGCCGTTTGGATGCAGCGGCAAAGAATTATTATAATGGAAAACGAGATATTTCTTTTCCTCAAACACAATTTCGTGCGAGCCCAGCAGCATGAGGCGGTTGGAATTTCTGATTTTTGTCAAACGCGCCTCGATTTGATCGGGATCGATCTGATCGGGCTTTTCGCCTTCGAGGCCGAGCAAAATCGCGCGATCGGTGCCGTGCCCTTTGCCGGTGAGCGCGAGCGAGCCGAACAATTCGACTTGCAAGATTGTGGTTTGCTGAAGCTGATTGTTGGCTTGCAGCGTTTCAACAAAGCGGAGCGCGGCTTTCATCGGGCCGACCGTGTGAGAACTGGAGGGGCCGATGCCGATTTTAAAGAGATCGAAAACGCTGATTTCGGACATAATGGAATCACCAATATTAAAAATGAAAACCGCAACATAAATGTTGCGGTACGGCGGCACTAAAAATTTTTAAAAGTTTTTTGCAAATATGCTTTGACGAGCGGAATGTCGGATTGCAGCGTTAAATCCGGTACGTGCTCGGCGCGCGGAATCGTGAAGACGGCTTGCGGATTTTTATCAACGAGCATTTTAACGGCGGCGGGTAATTCCTTTTCCTCGCGCGTCGGATGCACAGGCACGGTTTCGAGACAAGGCAGGATTTGATCATACGCCAGGCGAAAAATATTCATGCTCACGCCGATGCGGCCATCAGCGGCGACGCCGTGCATTTCTGCCGACGAGGGTTTCTCAATAATATCGACCAGATAACCGCGTGAATCTTTTTTGAGCACGGCGAAAGCCGAAATTCTTTCCGGCGCAAATTGCAGCGCGACGCGATCATAGTCGATCATCGCATGGTCATGTCGATCTTCCAGCATCAATCGCAGCGCTTCCGGCGAATACAGATTGTCGCTGTTGCAAACCGTGAAAGATTGGCCGCGCCATTCCGGTGTGGCTTTGAGCGCGTGCCAGAGCGCATCCGCCGTGCCGAACGGTTTGGCGCGACCGGCGGGAATCGGTTGCAGCGCGTGCGTCATGTTTAAATTGCCGAATGGCGCTACAACGCGCGCACCGTCGTAGTAGGCGCGGATGGATTCATCCTTTTCGCCGATGAGGAGGACGACGTGGCGATAACCGGCCGCAGCGATATTATAAAGGAGATAATCGAGAAACGGGCGTGAATGGTCGCCGACGCCGATCATCGATTTGGATTTTTCTTCCGCATCGCGGCGCAGCGCCGGATCAAGCTGCGCGGAAGCAGCCTGCGTTTTTTTCATGCGGGAGGAAATACCGCCCGCGAGAATGACGAGGTTCGGGTGCATGTTAGTTTTCACGTTTATCAGCGCCGATTTGCCGCAACACGGCCTGGCCAAGAGGTGTGGCGGCGTCACCTAATTTTAAAATCACATCGAAATGATTGTAGCCGCGCATTTCAAAAATCTCGCGCGCTTCCCACGCCGCGGCAAATTCCCGGCTCTGGCGCTTGAATTCGGAAGTTTCATTGTCGCCCCAGCAGACGATTAATTCTGTTGGAACGAGGGGACGAAGAAACAACGGACTGTTGCGTCGCGCGGCTTCGGTGTCGAGATGCAAGGGCGCGTTGATATACGTGAAGCGAATCGGCTCCAGATCAAAAACCCCGCTGACCGCCGCGCAGCCTTTGATCAAACTATTGGGAAGGCCGAAGTCACGTTGCCAGTTTGTTGCCGTTACCATCGCGGCTAAGTGCGCGCCCGCCGAGCTGCCGGAAATGAAAATCCGCTGCCGGTCAAAACCGATTTCATCCGCATTCTGATAAAGCCACGCCAGCGCGGCGCGGCATTGCCGAACGATTTCATCCAGCTTAACTTTTGGCGCGAGAGAATAATTGAGCGCCACAAACGCGACACCGTTCTGCACAATATCCGGTGCGGCAAAACCGGATTCATTTTTACTCAACGCCTGCCAGTAACCGCCGTGAATAAAAATTTCGAGCGGCGCATTGGGCGAGGCGGCCGGAAAAAAATCCAGCGTTTCATCTGCGCTCGCACCGTATCGAATGCCGGTTATCACTTTGCAATTCTGCCGTGCAGCTTGACTGCGTTCGGCATATTCTTGCAAAAAAACGTTGATATCCGGAATGCACGAGCTGGGTGAATATTCGCGCTCCAACTCGGCCTTAGTGAAATGGCGATGGATCGGTGGCTCAAGCTCAGGCATCGGGTAACGGCGTCAAGAATTTAAGGAGAATATTTTCGTTATGAATCTTTTTTGCTTCCATCGATGCTCTTGGATGACAAAAAGATTCTTGCAGAATGACATTTTAGTTGAGTGACAACGGTTCTACTCATTCCGTCCGTGTCCCGGCATCCATGTGAACGATGTAAGCTTTGCCGCCCGCGTCCTCGATCGCCTGCGCCACGCGTTCGGTATTTTCCGGCGCGTAGACAAACATGCAACCGCCGCCGCCGGAGCCGTTGATTTTGCCGCCGTACGCGCCGGCGCTCATGGCGGCGTCGAGCATGCGATCAATCTTCGGCGTTGAAATTTTCAAATTTTCGCGCAGGACGGTTTGGCAATCATTCAATAATCTTCCCAGTTGACGATCATCCAGAGCCGGTTGGCGCAACAAGGCCAACGCTTCCAGGGTAATATCGCGATTGCGGAGCGTGCCGAGCAGCAGCGCCTGTTGTTCGGGATTCAAATCGCGCCGATGCTGATCGAGATTTTTTAGCGCGACCGTGTGCAACGAAAATTCCGGATAACGCGCGACAATTTTGAGCACGCCGTTTTTGACGCGTGCGAGAATGCCTTTGGTGTCTTTGGGCTCGCCGGAGTCGCCCAGAATAAAGGATTTCAATCTGGGCTGCAGCGCCTCAATTTTTAAAACCGGATGAAATTGCAAAAAGAAAACGCCGCCGCAGGCTGTGGCGTAGTGATCCATCATGCCGCCCGGCTCGTGAAACTCGAGTACTTCCGCCGCATGCGCATAACACGCACATTCAACGGGCGATAATTTTTTCGCCTGCTCGCTCATCTGCGCGAGAAAATTGATCCACGTCACCACCAGCGCCGTCGAGCTGGAAGTTCCGGAATTGATCGGAATATTGCCGCGCACTTCCGCGTCGAAGCCGGTTGCAAAAGTGAAGCCGTCGCGCTGCAACACATTGACGGCGCTGCGAAAATAGTCGCGCTCTTCTTGATAAATCAGCGACTCGGCGAGTGAAAAAGAAATCTCCGCATGAATGTCCGGCAACGCAAGATGCACGCGTTGATCATCTCGCCGCTGGCCGTCAATAGATATTCGCCGCGAAATGGCGCAGGGAATCACCGGCAGATTTAAATAGTCCTGATGCTCGCCGAAGAGACACACGCGCCCGGGCGTGGAGACGCGCAAATTTTGCGGTGCAGGGTTCATGGTTTGTGTTTGATCGACGGTGCAATATATAGTATTACTCGGGAAAAACTACCCATGGCCTGCGGCAGGGCAGGCACGATCACGAAGATTTTGAATTGTCAATTGATAATTAACAATTGTCAATTGACAATTCTTTACGGCCTACCCATTCGGCCTCTCGATCCTCAATTTTCCCATCTTGTAGCGCAAAGTCTGTTCGGCGATTTTCAACTGGCGGGCGGTTTGGGATTGGTTCCAGTTGTTGGCGATCAGCGCCTGGCGGATCACCTGCGCTTCGTAGGCTTCGAGGGTTTCAGTGAGGGATTTGACCGCATTCAGCGGGGCGTAGCTGGCTTCAAACTTTTTCAGCTCTTGCAGCAAATCATCCGGCAGAACTTTGCGGTCGATGACTTTGCGATCGGGCGGAGTTAAAGCCACGAGCCGCTCCACAAAATTCTCCAGCTCGCGAATGTTCCCTGCCCAGCGGCGCTGCTGCATGAAGTCGAGAATCTCTTCGTGCAAAGATTCGATGTTCTTGCCTTGTTGCGCGCTATACTTCTTGAGAAAGTGATTGGCAAGCACAGGTATGTCTTCGTGGCGCTCGTTCAAAGACGGCACGTGAATCGGGTACACGTGCAGGCGATAGAACAAATCTTCGCGGAATTTTTGCGCCTCGGCCAATTGCCGCAACAAAGCGCTGCTGGCGGAGATGATGCGCACGTCGACCTGGCGCGTTTTGTTGCCGCCCACCGGCCGCACTTCGCCCTCCTGCAGCACGCGCATGAGCTTGGCCTGCATATCCAGCGGCAGGTTGGCGATTTCGTCCATGAACAACGTCCCGCCATGAGCCTCTTCCATCAAGCCTTTGCGATCGGCATTCGCGCCGGTAAACGCGCCTTTGACGTGGCCGAACAACTCGCTTTCGATCAAGTTCACGGCAATCGCGCCGCAGTCGAGGGCAACAAACGGCTTGTCCGCACGCGCGCTGTTGCGATGAATGGCGCGGGCGATCAACTCTTTGCCGGCGCCGCTTTGGCCTTGCAACATCACGCGCACCTCGCAGCGCGCCGCCGAGTCGATGGCTTGCAGCAGCTCGACGAACTTCTTGCTCTTGCCGAGCATGCCTTGTTCCTGAAACTTCGCGAGCAGCGCGTTCTCGGGCAAAGGCGCATTGAAATATTGCTGGAGCTGCTGCGCATTGCGCAAAAAGGGCGAGACGATGGCCGCGAGCCGTTTGAGCCGGTTGAGCGCTTGCTCCAAAGCCTCAGCGGTTTTCGCCGGCTCCAAAACCACCAGGGTTCCGAGCACGACGCCTTCGCTGCGCAAGGGCACGGCCAGCGCCGTTTGGACGGGAGATTTCTCGAACAGATTCCTGGCAAAGCGGGAATCGGCTTTGAGATCGTCGCTGGCAAACGGCTGCTTGTTGTTGATCACCCAGCCGCTCACATGCGTTTGCACGCTGTGCGACTTGCCCTGCGGCTCGCCCGAGCCTTCCCGTTGAATCGTCTTGATGGTCTGCCGCGTCAGCGGGTTGATCATCATAATGCTGGCGGACTCGGCGTTGAACAGAGCCGTCGTCTTTTGCGCCACGAGACGCAGAATCTCGTCATAGTCATTCTGTTCGCAGAGCACTTCGGCGAGGTCGAACAGGTTTTCGAATTTTTGGAGTTCTGTGAGCATAATAGTGAAAGACATTGGAATTTAAAAAAGCAAGTTTGTCGTGAGAAATAATTTGGCCGCTCATAGCTTGACAATGTTAACTTAAATAACTCATCCCCTAAATCCCCTTCTCTTAAAAAGAGAAGGGGACTTTTCGCGTTTCGTATCAGCTTTCACCCCTTCTCTTCCCAAGAGAAGGGCCGGGGGATGAGTTCCTGGACATCAGAATCGTAACTTAACATTGTCGAACTATAATCGCGAAATTTAATAAACAATTGTTAGAGAAACAACCAAATTCATGCTACTCGTAATGCCTCACAGGTGGAAAAACGTAGCGCAGTCATCCTGACTGCAAGCAAGATGCTTGCGCTACACCCGTCACTTTGAGGCATTGCTGCTACTCACTACTAGCAACCAGCTTACTCCATCTCCGGATCAAAATTTTCCATCACTTTGTTGAGCAAGGCGGTGAATCGCGGGTCCGGCCGCAGGCTGTCCACCAAGGGTTCCACTTTGAGGTAAATCAGATAGTTCGAGCGCTCTTGATAAGCTTTTTCCAGCCAGGCGAAGACTTGATCTTTCTCGCCCAATCCCAAATAGATGAGCGCCATATGCGACGGCGAGATCAACCGGCGTTGCGAGGGTTTTTGGAATTCAGTCAGAATCTTGATTGCCTCGGCACTCTTTCCTGAGACGGCATAAGCATGCGCCAACAACGCCAACGAGACGGGGTTTTCTCCGGCAACATGGATCGTTCTTTTAAACGTGGCAATGGCTTCCTCGTATCGCCGTTGCTGCACATAAACCACCCCCAGTTGCAATTGTGCCGCGACGAAATTGGAATCCATTTCCAGCGTTTTGTGCAATTGTGCTATGGCTTGCTCGGATTGGCGCCGATAGTAAAAAACCATGCCGACGGCGGTATTGATGATGAGCGAGAGGGGATCCAATTCCTGGGCGCGTTTGATTTCCCGCATGGCTTCGTCGAGCCGTCCGCGGGCGGCTAAATAATGCGCATACCAGTGATGAGCAATGGCATAATTCGGTTTCAGTGCGAGGGCCCGGGTAAATTCCCGTTCCGCGCCCGCCCAGTCCCAGTCATTTGTCCAATAGATATTGGCAAGCGCGGCATGCGCCTCGGCGCATTCGTCATCGAACGCCAACGCCTTCTCCGCCGCTGCCCTGGCTTGAGACATCGCTTCCCGGGCAGTTAAATTCCCGTACTCAACTGTTCCCAGCAAAGTGTAGGAATTGGTCAGGCCAGTGTACGCCAATGCATAAGTTGAGTCTTCCGCAATCGCCTGCTTGAAATACGTAATGCTCTTCTTCAGTTCTTCGGCGGTTCTCTTGTTCCAGTGGAAAAGGCCGCGCAAGTACAGCGTATACGCTTCCAAATTTATCGTGGCCTGCTTCTCGAACTGCTGGTTTTCGCCGGCCAATAGCTCGACGCGCAGCGCTTCGGCGACACGCCGGGCAATGTCACACTGAATGGCAAACACCTCTTTGAATTCACGGTCATATTCTTGCAACCAGACAGGTTCCTGGCGCCGCACCTCCACGAGCTGCACGGCAATGCGCAGCGCGTTGCCCGCTTTGCGCACGCTGCCGGTGAGTATCGTTTCCACTTGCAGCTCTCGACCGATTTCGGCGATGCTCTGGTTGCCGCCTTTATAACGCATGACCGAAGTGCGGGCGATCACTCGAAAATGGCTGATTTTCGAGAGCGTCGCGATCAACTCTTCGGTCATCCCCTCGGCAAAGTATTCGTTCTGCGGATCGGAGCTGATGTTGGCGAGAGGCAAGACTGCAATCCGGTGCAGGTTCGGAGCCGGCGTTTCCGGCTTTTCTCCCCACAAAAAATAGGCCGCCAGCAGGAGGGCCGCCATACTACCAAACATTGCCGCCCAGCGATAAAAATTGGCCTTTCGTCGCTTGAAAGTGAAATCAAAGCGTTTAACAAAAGGAAGAATCTTCTTTTCCCAGAGCCAGGCGAGGCGATCAACATTCTTCGGCGGTAGCGTGTTCTTCAATTTGCCGTGGCCCGATTCGCGCCGCGGCAATTCGCTTTTATTTTGAATCTCCTTCAACCGGCGCAAGTCCACCACGATTTCATCGGCATACTGGTAGCGATTCGACGGATCTTTTTCGAGGCACTTGCTGGCGATGCATTCTAATTCGGCTGGAATGTCAGCACGGAAGTTGCTTATGAGCTGGGGAGGCTCATTGACAGTGGCATACACCATGGCGGTTTCGTAGTCCCCACGAAACGGCAATTTCCCGGTGAGCATTTCGTAGAGCACAACTCCGAGCGACCAGATATCGGAGCGATGATCGACCGGTTGCGCCTGCACCTGTTCCGGCGACATATAAGCCACCGTGCCAAGAGTCGAGCCGGTTTTGGTGAGCCGGGTTTGTCCGGCCAATTTGGCCAAACCAAAATCAATGATCTTGACCTCGCCTCGCGGCGTAATGATGAGGTTCGATGGCTTGATATCGCGATGGGTGATGCCGGCCTCGTGCGCTCTCTCCAACCCGCGAGCTGTCTGCGTGACAATGTCGATCACACTGTCCACTGGCAACTGCCCACCCGAAAGGGCTTTTGAGCTGCTTACTTTCTTTTGCAGCGTCTCACCGGCATAGTAGGCCATGACAATGAACATCTGTCCTTCCTCGGTCTCGCCGATTTCGTGGATGGTGCAGATGTTCGCATGATCGAGCGCCGAAGCCGCTTGCGCCTCGTTGATGAAACGGTCGATGGTTTCCTGATCGCGCGTCAAATCCTGCGACAGAAATTTCAGCGCGACCGTTCGGTTGAGCTTGGTGTCCTGGGCTTTGTACACCACGCCCATGCCGCCAGCGCCGAGCTTTTCGAGGATTTTGTAGTGAGATATGGTTTGGTTGATCATTTGTTTGTCATCTCCTGCAATTTCTGCCGCGCCAGTTGCAAATCAACCTTGAGGTTTTCTCGTTCCGGCGCGAATGCGACAGCCTGCTCCAAATACTGCACGGCTTTTTCGTACTCGCCTTTTTTGAGATGCGCCAGACCGAGGGTGTGTTCGGGTATGGCGAAATACGGATAGATTTCCACGGTTTGCCGCCAATTTGCAGGTTTGGAATCCAGCGATTTTTTCGCGAAAGTCATACCGCGGTCAATATCGCGCCCCCCAGCGACCAGAACCCATGCCATTAAATTGTAGTTCGCGAAGCTGGAATCCCTTGCCAGAGCCCTTTGAGAAAAGGTCTCTGCTTCCGTATAGCGCCCCTGTTCGGCGCGAAGATAGCCCAATTGCCTGAAGGCCGAGGCATAAGTTGAATCAATTGCAAGCGCTTTATATAAGTGGTTCTCGGCGTCGGCGTAATCTTTCTGCAAAATACCGATCTCACCTAAGCTGACATACGCGGAAAGTTTTTCGCGTTGGGGAAATTCGCTTTCCAAATATTTTTCAGTGTAACGTTTGGCCGCTTCATAATTTTTGTTCTCAAAAGCAGCCGTACGCAAGCCATTGAGAATGTCAGGATGCTCGGGCGCTATTTCAAGGCCATGAAGAAAGGCTGCTTCGGCTTCGACGTATTTTCTCTGGTTGTTTAAACTCCATCCAAGGCCATCCAGTAATAACAGATGTTTTGGATTCAATTGCAGACCCTGGCGATAGACCTTTTCTGCTTCTGCATATTTTTTCTGCTGTACCAAATTCCAACCCTTTTGCAGATAAGTCAGTTGCTGCATCTCAGGCAAAGCTGGCGCCTCCAGGGGCTTTGCCAATTCGTTTTCAGGATCAAAATTTTCCATTATCCACACATCGGATTGCTTTTCCGGAACCGGGCAAACGATCTGCTTTTCGTCAGGGCTTAGGTCGATTATCGTATCGTAATGCAAGCCTGCAAAGGGCAGGGTAACAACAGTTTGTGGTGGCCCTCCTGCGATTGGAATCTTAAGTATTTCTGTGGGTTTTTTCTCAGGCCCCCATGTGTAAACCCATTTTCCGTCAGCCGACCACCTGATTGGATTTAAACTATTTCCCTCATATAAAAAAATTTGTGAAGAATTTTTGAGGGATACCAGCCAAATGCCGGGCATACTTTTGCCCGCTTCATTTCTATTCCAATATACTGCCACGCTTTTCGCATCCGGAGAATACCGCAGATCAAATAGCCAACTAAATGCAGGCGGTTTTTCCAGCAACGGTTTTTCTTCTTCGGTCTGGGGATTAAGAAAATGAAAATTTTCTTTTCCCGGCCGCCGATATAAAATATTCGCGCCCGGCGACCAGGTTAATAAAAATACATCATCACTTAATTCGCTTTTGCTGAAGGGACGAGGCGCTCCACCATTTGAATTTATCTTCCAGACCCCGGCTTTTCCATCTTGCGTCGAGCCAAAGGCAATTTCCTTCCCGTCCGGACTCCAGGCGGAGCCGGCGTTGTAAGAATCGAAGAATGTCAATTGCTGCATCTGGCCTCCCGCAATCGGCATCACAAAGAGATTGGCCTGTGGGCGTCTTCCGATACTGAACGCAATCCTGCTGCCATCCGGCGAAATCGCCGGGTCATGTGCCCATGAAGTCCCGGTGGTCAGTTGCTTGGTCGCAATAATTTGCCCGTTGCCATTCTCTTTTAGGGTAATCAGCCACAAGTTGCTGGACTGGATCTCACGGGTGTAGAGCAAACGCTTGTTATCCGCGGAGAGCGTAAAAAACCACTCACCAAACGAGAACCCGGCCAGCAGGTTGATGGCGGGGCCGTTCGCTTTGCCGGATTGGGGCGCAATGGATACCTTCATTAAGCTTTCGGTTTGGCCCTCAAGCCGAAAATAGTAAATGGCTTTTCCATTCGCAGACCAGCGCGGCGAGGAGAGCACCACACTATCTTCTATAACCTTTTGCAGTTGGCTACCATCGATTTTGACGGTCCAAATCGCATGTCGCTTCGGATCCCTGGTGAGGAACAAGAGCCGATTGCCCAAAGGAGACCAATCAAGACTAAGCAAGGTAGCAAAAGTGCCATGCACGGTTAAGAGCGCTCTCTCGCCCGTGCTTTTGTTTGTTATAAAAATCCCTTTTAAATAATAAAGCATGCTGGCAATTTGTGAACCATCAGGTGACCAACACTGGAACTTCGCAGTAGGTATGTTCCGCGAACTACCGCCGAGTCTCGGAACAAGATAGGTTTTCCACGAATCGGCGACCAGGGCAGTAAGCATAAGCTCTGCCCCATCCGGAGACCATCGCAAATCAAGGCAACCCTTAGCCTGGTAGATGTTGAGCGGCTCTCCCCCTGCGATATCTTGTATCATCACTTTTTGCTCTGCACCTTGTTCTCCAGTCACATAAGCGATAAATTGCCCATCCGGAGATATGGCCGGATAATCCGCATCACCAACGAATGTCACCTGCTTATGGGTGGGCAGAATTTTTTGGGCCGGGTGCCGTTTGAAAAGATAAAGAGAAACAATCAAAGCAGAAAGAATGGCCGTGGCGGCAAAAGCAATTTTCAGAGGTTGGGTCTTGCTTCTTTTGGTTTTGGCAAGCGGTTTGATAAGATCCGGAGCGCCTCTTTTTTCCACCGCTAAATCCTCAAGAAGCTCACCGATCTGTTGGTATCTCGTTTCCGAATTCTTGGCCAAACCCTTGTCGACGATCCGTTGCAAACCTTCTGAAGCCTCGGCTCGGTGCTGAATCAACGGTTCCGGCTTCTCACTCACAATCGAATAGATCATGGCGGCTTCATAGTCGCCTCGAAACGGCAATTTCCCGGTGAGCATCTCATAGAGCATAACGCCCAGCGACCAGATGTCGGTGCGATGATCGACCGGTTGCGCCTGCACTTGTTCCGGCGACATATAAGCCACCGTGCCAACAGTGGCGCCGGTTTTGGTGAGCCGCGTTTGCCCGGCCAATTTGGCCAAACCAAAATCGATGATCTTGACCTCGCCTCGCGGCGTAATGATGAGATTCGAGGGCTTGATATCGCGATGGGTGATGCCGGCTTCGTGCGCTCTCTCCAAGCCGCGAGCCGCTTGCTCGGCGATGTCGATCACACTGTCCACTGACAACTGACCACCCGAAAGGGCTTTTGAGCTGCTCACTTTCTTTTGCAGCGTCTCACCGGCATAGTAGGCCATGACGATGAACAACTGTCCTTCCTCCGTCTCGCCGATTTCGTAGATGGTGCAGATATTCGTATGATCGAGCGCCGAAGCGGCCTGCGCCTCGTTAATGAAGCGGTCAATGGTTTCCTGATCGCGCGTTAAATCCTGCGGCAGAAACTTGAGCGCGACCTGGCGATTGAGCTTGGTGTCAAGGGCTTTGTACACCACGCCCATGCCGCCGGCGCCGAGCTTTTCGAGGATTTTGTAGTGAGAGATGGTTTGGTTGATCATAGGATTATCCAAGCTTGCTATTTTAAAGAGTAATCCCTTTCACCCAAAAAGCAAGCATAATGGTTTTGCCTTCAAAAAACTTTCGCGGTCGCGTTAGTTTTTCCGGAGCAATAAATGGAATCGCCCGTTTCTCCGTCCGCGATGTTACTGCTGCTGCACGACATGAGTATGCGTATCAACGCCGGAGGGCAGCTCGGCGCGCACAAGATAATCGGCCAGCGCCGTGAGTGCGTTGCCGATGGCCTCTAAAACTTGTTCTTCGTCGCCGATCAAACCCAGCGTCAGCGTTTTTTTGAGCTTCGTCTCTTTCCCGGCTTCGCCCTCGGCCCAGCCTTTCCAGATGATCTGGCCCGGCACGGTGACGAGCGCGGCGTGAAAATGCGGCAACACATCTTTGCCGCCCCAGATATATTTACTCTGTCCGATGGTGGCCTGCGTAGAATAATTTTCGCCGAAAATCACCGCGTCGGCGCGCAATTTTTTAGCGACGCGCCGCAGCGCCTCGAGATTGTAGCCCTGCGGCATTTCCTGCACGCCCATATCGAGAACGACCTGCCGCACCGAATCATCCGGCACGATATAAAAGCGGCGAAACTCCGCCAGCTTCTCCTGAAAAACCTGCCTGAGCGCGATGCGGCTTTTATCGCGTTTGGCCTCGCCGACAAAGCCCATCACGACGACGCGGCGCGTGGCGTTGATGCGGGCGCGGTCATATTTGAACGTATCCCGCGACGCCGGTTTATTCACCGCGCAGCTTGAGAGAATGAGCAGGGCATTTATTAAAATAACGAAACGTTTCATTGCGTTTTCTCCATTCCTGTTTTTGCAACGATTCATTATGAACGTACTTTACAATGTAAAAATAAGCAAAGTTTTGTCCATTCGCCAGTGGTTTTTATTACGATTCTTTTCTTGACTTTGGCGCTATTATGATGTAAATTTGTTCAGAAATTCGTAACGCGGGCTGGCCGCAACCAAACTACACCACCAAGGCACAAAGGACACAAAGAAAAACCTTTGTGAACTTTGTGCCTTGGTGGTGTAAAAAATCTTCGCGGTCAGATAGTTTTTCCAGGGTATACTATTTGGTGCGGAGGAGGAAGAGATGAAATTCAATGAAAAACAGCAAGATTTTCTGAGTGATAAGCTGGGCGATTTTGGCAATCTGGTTGGAACAGGATCGCTTTTGTCCTCGTTCTTTACTGAAAAGATCGGGATGTTACCTGTTGTCGGAGGGCTTATTATTTGTATCGCGTTTTATGTGTTTGCAACCTATTTGAGGAGATAACAATGATCGAACCGGTTTTAGTTATGCTTGCCTTACTCATCTTTTTTTCTATCTTCGTCGGCCCTCAAGCTTATCGCAACTGGCGAGAAGCGCGCAAGAACAAGAGCTGATCTTGTCGGAAACTTTCACCGTCTGCCGTCAGTAGGATGAAGTAGTTGCCGCTTCGGCGCCAAATGGTTTTAATTAAGGAAGGGAGATTATGAAGAAAATTTTGCTGTCGCTTTTGTTATTGCTACCGGTTGTTGTTTTCGGACAGGGACTTGACGTGCAGCCCCGCCGGGTGATCGATACGCCGACCGCGTGGACTTTGCCACGCGCCGGTTTTGACCTCACCATGCGAGCCTTTGGCAATGGCGGCGCATTTTTGAGCTTGAGCGTCGGCGTCTCCAACCAGTTCATGTTTGGCGCTTCTTATGGCGGTACCCAAATTCTCGGCGAAGATTCGTTGCAATGGAATCGCTCGCCCGGCATCATGGTGCGATACAATCTCATTCCGGAAAGCTTTGCGCTGCCGGCAGTGAGCATCGGGTTTGAGTCGCAGGGTTATGGACGCTTCATTAAGACGGTTCCCGATCGGACGGTGAAAACCAGTGCCGGCCGCGATTCGACGATTAGCTCGAAAGAAGTCAATCGCTACGCCAATAAATCGCTGGGTTTTTATGCGGTGGCGAGCAAAAGCTACGCCTTCTTCGAGCATCTGGATTTTCACGGCGGCGTCAATTTTACGCTGGAACGCGATGACGATGACGGCGACATCAACCTGTTTACCGGCGGCGCGCTGGCCTTCAATCAGGATTTTGAATTGCTCGGTGAATACGATTTCGCGCTGAACGACACCCCCAACAAAGTCGGGCTGGGCGAAGGCACCGGTTATTTGAACGCCGGCCTGCGACTGAACATTCGAAAGATCGTTTACATTGAATTGTATTTGAAAAATATTTTAAAAAACCGTCGCGGCGCCAACAACTTTAACCGCGAGTTTCAAATCACGTACTTTCAGTACATTCTTTAATCAACGCTGATCTCAACTGCGCGCGTGACTCACGGATTAGATCGGCTGCTTGGCACGCAAGGGAAATGCAAAGCGGCGAAGTTGAGTTCTTATCTTGACTGCGTCAAAGGTGTTATCATGAAATCTTCTCAAAACTTGTTTTTCGCGCTGGCTGCCGTTTCTTTGATCGGAACCAGTGTCGGATGTTACACCATGTTGAAGCATCCGCGCGTACAAACCGACGATCGCGCCGCATCGGCGCAAGAAGACGAGTTGGTCGGTTTTACCGACGATTGCTCAGGTTGTCACAGTCTTGGCAGTTTGCGCGCGCATCACGCTGCGGTGCCGCCGCCGCGTCACGTCGTTTCGCCGGCCTGGAGTTATTACTACGACAATCCGTGGTGGACGCCTTATTACACGCCGGCTGTTCCTGGTGGCGCCGCTTCGCCGGCGGAAGAACAAAAAAAGCGGCCGTTTGATCGCCGCCATCTGAGCCGGCAGGATGAATCGAATCCGCCTTCGGTTAATTCACCGGAACCGGCATCCGCTCCCGGAACGATTGCGAAGCCCACAGATTCCGGCAACAGCCAGCCCGCGCCGCCGGTGCAAGATTCCGGCAAGCGCGAAGAAAAACGTTCCGGTGACAGCCAGAGCGGCGAACGCCGGACGCGCAAACCTCAATAAGCAACATTGGATCATTGGATTGGTGGAGTTTTGGATTGGTGGATTGATGGTTTCCAGTAATCCACCAATCCAGTAATCCA
>Ga0247727_10012418_pt1 | contig 14626 bp, 17 predicted proteins | sample WisWelCaveWW1625_FD_202498 | JGI IMG/M metagenome (GOLD analysis project Ga0247727, IMG submission 202498) | Biofilm microbial communities from Wishing Well Cave, Virginia, United States - WW16-25 | ecosystem: Environmental > Aquatic > Deep subsurface > Groundwater > Cave microbial mat | place... | reverse complement strand
ACCACTGCGACTCAGAGGGGCAACAACGCTCCTTCGATTCCACCTGCCGCAAACTGCGCCGCTTCCTCGGTCAAGCACCACGTTGAAGCCCCAAAACACCCACAGATTCCGCCGAGGAGGCGAAAAAATACGAGCCTTATCTGGAGAACATCGCCTCGCGCGACGATCTGAACTACCTGTTCGCCGAAATGCTGGGCGAGCTGACGGTCGGACACTTGAACGTCTTCGGCGGCGAGCAGCCCGAGGTCAAGCGCGTCCAGACCGGTCTGCTGGGGGCCGACTACAAGATCGAGAACGGCCGCTACCGCTTTGCCCGCGTCTACAACGGCGAGAACTGGAACCCGGACCTGAAGGCGCCCCTGACCCAGCCCGGCGTCAACGTCGTCGCCGGCGAATACCTGCTCGCCGTCGGCGGGCGCGAGCTGCGGGGGAGCGACAACGTTTACAGCTTCTTCGAGGGCCTGGCCGGAAAGTCCGTGGTCATTAAGGTGGGGCCGGATCCCTCGGGCGCCAACGCTCGCGAGGTCACCGTCGTGCCGGCGACGAGCGAATCCCGTCTGCGCAACCTGGCCTGGATCGAGGACAACCGGCGCACGGTGGATAAGCTGACCGGCGGCCGCGTCGCTTACGTCTACATGCCGGACACGTCGTTCGGCGGCTTCACCAGCTTCAACCGCTACTTCTTCGCGCAGGTGGACAAGGAGGCCGCCATCATCGACGAGCGCTTCAACGGGGGCGGCGCGCTGGCCACCGACATCGTCGAGATTCTGAAGCGCCCTCTGATGAGCCTGGTGGCCACCCGCTCCGGCGCCGACGAGGCCCAGCCCCAGGGAGCCATCTTCGGCCCCAAAGTGATGATCATCAACGAATTTGCCGGTTCGGGCGGCGACGCCATGCCGGCCTACTTCCGCCGCGCCGGCGTCGGGAAGCTCATCGGCAAACGCACCTGGGGCGGGCTGGTGGGGCGAGCCGCGGCGCCCCAGCTCCTGGACGACGGCTTCGTCTCGGTCCCCAGCTCGGCGGTCTGGAGCCCGGCCGGCCAATGGGAGGCGGAAAACATCGGTATCCCGCCCGACGTCGAGGTCGAGCACGACCCGGAACTGGTCCGCCAGGGCCGCGACCCGCAACTGGAGAAGGCCGTCGAGATCGTGATGGCCGAGCTGAAGAAGAGTCCGCCGCTCAAGCCGAAGCGGCCCGCGTATCCGAACTACCACCGCCCGAAAACTCCGGCGGCCGGCCGGACTACCTCAGCGCAATAGGAGGCAGCGCCCGGCGGGGCCCCTTCTTCTCTACTAGCTTAGCTAAGCTAGCGGTGTTGGCCTTGTCAGCGATGAGAATGGTCGGCTTCCTCATAGCGTGGGAGAAGCCTACCTCGTAATAGACGTTCGGATTGGGCGGGTTCGGCGTGATTTCCGCGATCACCACCTTCGAAGATATGATCCGCTGAGCGATGTCCGCGAGAATCACACCCGGGCCGTATGTCTCGTCCGCGCGGTGCGGATGGAGACCATGACTCTTGCAGACCGGCTGGATGACTTCCTCGTACAGCTCGTCATAGTTTGGCGTAAAGGGCATGACCACGAAGGCCGTCGGCGTCTCGGCCGCCACGGTAAAGCCGGAGAACTTGATGTCGCCAGAACTCATGCAAGAAACTCCAACTTGGCTCCCCGTTGGCTGCAATGGGAGGAAGGCGCTTGCGACTTCCACTCCGTTGACGGTCAGCCTAATCGACGAACCAACAACCGCGACCTCCACTTTGTACGCGACCTGGGGTTTTAAGTGGAGACGCGGTGGTGAACGTGATGTCCGCGCGGACGGCGCCACCGCTAAAGAACTGATCGGAGATGCAGTACCCGACAAGAGGCTGCTTCTCAACCTTGTCGCCCTTCTGGAACTCAAGCGTCTTACCCTTGAAAACGACGCCATCGTCACTTTCCTCGAAGTCACCTAGGAACGGGATCCAGCGGCGGGGCATATAACCTCCGTTCCTCGATTGTACCTGACTGCCGGGAGCGGCGAATCAGGAGTGATTGTCGGTGTCTGTCCTCCGCCGCCCGCTGGCTCAGGCGGCGCAATCGGAGAACAGGCGCAGATAGGCGTCCCGGAAACGGGAGAGGGAAAATCTGCGCTCGGCCTCGGCGCGGGCGGCGCGCTGCATCGACTCGAGGGAGGCGGCGGGGAGCCGCACCACGCGGCCCAGGGCTTGACCCAGGTCCCAGGCGGCGGCCTGTGACGGCACGAGCCAGCCGGTTACGCCGTCCTCGATGATTTCGGGAATGCCGCCGACGCGGGAGGCCAGCACGGGCCTGCCGCAGGCCAGCGACTCCAGCGCGACGTAGGGGAAGTTGTCGGCCAGCGGCGCCAATACCGTCGCGTCGCAGGCGCCCAGGGCGCGGGCCAGCGTGCGCCGGTCCGAGAGGCGGCCCAGCAACAGGATCGGCAGATGGGCCAACTCGGCCCGGGCGGCAGGTTCGAGGCTTCCGGCGCAGACCAGAGCGCAGCGGCGGGGCCAGACCGAGCTGGCGGCCAGCTCCGCCAGGGCCTGAAAGTTCTTGCGCGAGTGGGCGAGATCGGTCGCCGCGGTGAAGAGGAGGAAGTCATCGACGGGCAGGCCGAGCTCGACCCGCGCGCGCCGCGCATCCTCCGGAGGCCGGAAGACATCGAGGTCGACGCCGTACTCGATCTGGACCAGGGGGAAGCGGGACAAGTGGGGGGTCCGTCGCGCCCGATCGAGCAGCCAGCGGGAGGGGGCGACGACAGTGACAGCGCTGGCCGAAAGCGTCCCCAAGCAACGCCTCTTCAGCCAGAGATTGAGCCGGGTCGCGTCCCGTCCGCCGACGGCGTAGCGCTCGGAGGGATCGGGCCAGCGCGCTTGCGGGCAGCGCCCGCAGCCGGCGAGCCAGCGGTCGCACTCGTAGCTGTAACCGCAGTCGCCGGTGAGCAGCCATTCGTCGTGGAGGGTCAGCACCAGCGGCGCCCGCCGGGCCAGCAGCGGTAAGGCCCAGATGTTCCAGTAGCCACCGTGCATGTTGTGGATGTTGCACACCTCGGCGCGGAACTCGGGGCGAGACCGGCAGGCCGACACCGGGGAGGCCAGAACCGTTTCGGTGAGCCCAAGCTGCTCGACGCAGAAGCGGCGGAGGGCGAGGTCGCCGGCGGGGGCCCGCAGCTCGACGACGAAGGGATCGTTCCCTAGCTTGCGGCCCACCACCAGGGTGGCGTCGTGGCCGGCGGCGCGCAGTTCCCGGGCCAGATCATAGGAGCAGCGCTCGGCCCCTCCGACCACGTCGGAGGTGTTGACCAGGGTGATCCGCATGGCGGCCTTAAGTCCCTTGCCTGCGCGCGCGGCTCGGATAGAGGGCGCGGAGGGCGGACTGGACGACGGCCTGGCAGGGGATGAGCCACCGCTCGCGCCCGCGCGCCAAGCGCCAGTAAGCGCTGCTGGCCCGAAACTGTTCCCACTCCATGGCCGGACGCCGGCGGCTGGTCTTGGTCTGGCCGGTGACGCGAAATGCCGCCAGGGTGCGCGGGACCAGCGTAAAGGGGTGCCGCGCCGCGAGCCGCAGCCACATCTGGTAGTCCATGGCCAGGTCGTAGTGTTCGTCGAACGGCCCGACCTCGTCCAGCAGGTCCCGGCGGATAAAGACAGCGGGCTGGGGAATGCAGAAGCGGGTTCCCCACTGCCAGTAGCGCAACAGGTCCTCGAAGCTGTCCAGCCGCGCCCGATAGCGGCCATGAAGCCGGGAAGCCTCGTCGATGGCGTCGCAGTCTCCCACCACCGCCGCCGTGGTCGGGTCGGCCTGAAACACCTCGGCCACGGTCCGGAAGGCGCCGGGACGATAGAGGTCATCGGCGTTCAGATAGGCGAAGATGTCGCCGGCGCTCATACGGAGCCCCTTGTTGATGGCCGCCGTCTGGCCCGCATCGGGCTCGGAGATCCAGCGTAAGTGGGGATAGCGGCCGAGGACGTCGCGGGTCTGGTCGCTCGAGCCGCCGTCCACGACGAAATGCTCGAAGTCGGGATATTGTTGATCGAGGACTGAGCGAATCGCCTCGTCGAGGTAACGCCCCTGGTTCAAGGAAGGGGTGACTACCGAGATCCGCAGCGACAACATCCGGTTGAAGCGGCCAGTATAGCGCGTTGCGGGGGGCGGGGGCCCTTGCCTAGGCGCCTTATCGCTTGGCGGTCACCCCCGCCAGTTCCACTTCCAGCGGCCGCCTAACGCGGCTGGCGCGCAGGACGTGAAAGCCTGACATTGCGACCCAGATAATCAGTGGAAACCTCCGTCTTCATCTACGCAACTCGGTCAAATAGTCAAAGCGCGAGCAGCAGCCGTGCTGTCCTCATGAGCGGGACTCCTTGGGTGAATTGGGGACCCGAGGCCAGTATACAACGGCGGGTCGGGGAGAGCCACTCTCCCGCCCACCCCCACCCGGCGTTCCGTATTCCTGGCTGAACCGGCGGTCCACGCAGGAGCTGGGACTGGCCGATCATCCCTCCCAGGTGGTGGAAGCCCTGAAGCTGCACCCCCAGCCCGGCCGATAGAAACAGAGATGAAGGCCAGCAAGAGCCTCCGGGCGCCGCCGCGTCCTCCCCTCAGTGTCATCCACTTTCCGGAGGGGCTGCCCGGCTTCGAAAACCACACCCACTTTACCCTGGTGCAGGAGGAAGAGCTGCAGCCGATCGTTTTCCTCCTCTCGCTAGTGGATCCGGGCATCCAGTTTCCCGTGGTCCCGATTCAAAAGATTCACCAGAATTACCAGTTGCAGCTCAGCGAGGAGGACCGCCGGACGCTGGTGCTGGCCGGGGAGCCGGTGGTAGGGGAGAACCTGCTTTGTCTGGCGATTCTGACCCTGGGGGACGGGACGCAGCCGGCGACAGCGAACCTGTTCGCCCCGATCGTGGTGAACCTGGAGAGCTGGATGGCCAAGCAGGTGATCCTGTTCAACAGCAACTATTCGGTGACCGCGGAAGTGTGACGAGATGCTGGTGTTCCGGCGCCAAGCGGGGGAGTCCTTCCTCGTAGGGGACCACGTGGAGGTGCGGATTCTGGAGGTCAACCGGGGGCAGGTCAAGATCGGGGTGGTGGCGCCGCGCGAGGTGGGAATCTATCGCAGCGAGGTCTCGCGGCTGAACCGCCGGTCGGCGGTGGAGGACCTCAAGCAGCCCGAGGTGCAGAGCGCCCTGGCGGCTCTGGGAAAGGCTTTTCGGGAGCGGAAGGATCAGTAGCGGCGGGATCGCTCAGCCGGTAAAGCTCATCCGGACCGTGGACTGCGGGCGGTGCGGGGTCCAACCGGCCAGCAAGCGCCGCTCGCGATCGAGATCCCCCAACAGGACGCGGGCGGTTTCCCGCCGGGCGGTGAGGGACCGGGCGGCGGCGGCCGCCTGGTCCAGGATCTGACGAAGCTGGTCGAGGGTGGCCGGGGCGGGCGGACTCCCGGCGAGCTCCCTGCGCAAAGCCTCCAGGCCGGCCTCCCTCTGCTCCAGGAGTTGCTCGGCGCTGGTCAGATCGCCTGACTCGATAGCGCGCCTCAGTTGCTCCGTACTCTCGGCGAGCTGTTGGCAAACGGACACTAGCGCCTCGGGGCCAGCGCCAACTGGGCCTCGAACAGGCCCCGGAGCAGATTCTGCTGCGATTCCAGCCGCGCCAGCAAGGTGTCCGACGCGGCCAGTTGCCGGGTCAGGGAGTTCTGCAACACCTTCACACGTTCCTGCGCGGCGGCGATATTGTCGGAAAGGCGCTTGTCGGAGACGTCGAAGAAGTCCTGGGCGGTTTTGATGCTGCCGGTTGCCGCGTCGGTGATCTGGGCCAGCTTCGAGTAGGCGTTGCCGGAAAAGCCGGCGGTGGTGGTCCCCAGGAAGCTGACCGCGTCCTTGAACTGGGTGTCGGTCAGGGCGTTGTAGGAGAGGGTGTCGAGGGAGAGCTGGCCCTGGTTGTCGAGCCGCAGTCCCAGGTCGGCCATGGATTTGATGGCGCCGCTCGTGCCCGCGTAGCCGGTAATGCTGCGCAGGGTGGAGTGAACCTGGCGGACGACGACCGAGCCGCTGAGGACGCCCGCATTCTTGCCAATGTGGCTGTTGATATTCTTCAGCGCGGCGTTGTACTTGCCGACGAAGTCATCGATGGCGCTCTTGACCGCCGCGCGGTCCTTCTGGACCGTGATGGTGGCGGTCCCGGCGCCGGCGATGGTGACTTGCAGGCCGGTGGCCAGGTCATTGATGGTGTTCGAGCTATTGGTGACGTTGGGCGCGCCGTTGAGGCTGAAGACGGCGTTGGTGCCCAGGGTGTCGGCGGCCGGGAGCAGATCGGTACTTGTGCTATCCAGCAGGGTGAGAGTCTTGACCCCGGTGGCGGTGGCCACGATCGAAAGGTCGTAGCGGGGCGCAGCCGGATCGCTGCTGGTGTTGATGACGGTGGCGCGGGCGCCCAGGGTCGTTTCCCTCGAATTGATATAGTCGCGCAGGCCGTTCAGGGTGTTGGCGTGACCGACGACGCGGGTCTTGCCGGCCAGTCCGGAAACGAAGCCGGTGCCTTGGGCGCTGTCGGTGACGGTGAAAGTGAATTTCTTGCCGGCGGCGGCGGTGGCCTTTACCTGACCCCCGGAGACAGTGAAACTCACCCCGGCGGCGACGAGAGAGGAATTCAAGGCCACCTGGGCGTTGAAGGCGTCGGCGATCTCCTGGGCCGAGTGGCCCCCGATGGCCCCGCCCGCGGCCAGGCCGGTAGTGATCGCGCCGGTCGAGCTGGAGGTGAAAGTGAACCCCTTGCCGTAGCTGTCGGTTTCGGTCAGTTTCAGCTTGCCGCCGGAGTCGCTGAAGCTGACCCGGCCGTTCAGACTGGCGTTGGCCGTAATCTTGGCGTTGAGGGCGGCGGCCACGTCGGCGGCCGAGGCGCCGGCGGCCAAAGCGTCGGTGGTGATGCTGGTGTTGATGAGCGCGTCATCGCTGGTGAAATTCACGGTCACGGCGTCACCGGCGCCTGCTCCGGAGACGTTGGCGCTGCCGATGAAGAAGCTCTTCAGATTGGCGGTGATGCTGCCGGTCAGGCCGTTGGCGAAGCTGGCTGTGACGCTGACTTGGGGCGAGGGGGTGGCGCTGCCGGTGGTTCCCACGGTGCGACCGGAGCCGGTGGCCAGCAAGTCAAAGTCATCGACTGCCGCCCCCATCGTCAGCTTGTAAAGCCCGTTGGCCCGTGGCGCGGTAACGTTGTTGTCGGCGAAGCTGAGCGCGGTGGCTGCCTGCGCCGCCGTGGCCGCCGAGGTCACCGAAAGGGCGTAAATCAGCGACTCCGGGGTGCCGGTGATCAGCGCCGTGGCCACCGCCGAGTTGGAGGTGCTGGCGGAGACCGCTCCCCGCGCTCCCAACAGGCCGAGCGACGAGAAGCTGTTGGTCAGATCGGTTACGATCGAGCTCAGCCCCCCCAGGGCGGCCTTCTGCTCCAGAATCCGCCTCTGGTCCAGTTGCAGCCTCTGGATCGGCAGATTGGCAATGCTGACGGCGCGCTGCAGGATGGTCTGCAGGTCGGTCGAGAACTGGCTGACTCCGGTGAAGGTGAGCGGCGAGGTGGCCATAGGCGGGATTCCCCCTTACAGCGTCCATCCGGTCGGGCTGGCGACCAGGGCCGGCTCGGCCGGCCGGGGCAGGACGTGGAGCGAGGCGCACTTCCATCCCTCGTGGAGCGTGCTCATCACCTTCAGCGCCTCCTCGAGGGCTTGCGGCTTTTGCTGGCCGTTGGCCTCGGTCAGCCTCTCCTGGACGTAGGCGTAGAGCTGGGCCAGGTTCCGGGCGATCTCTCCCCCGCGCTCCCCGTCCAGCGAGGACTGCAGCTCGAGGACGATCAGCATGGTCTTGTTGATGGCGCTCGACCGCTCCCGGATCCGGCCCTGGTTAAAGAACGCTCGGGCCTGGAGCAGCGATTCGATCGCGCCGTCGTAGAGCAGCCGGACCAGGCCGATTGGGTCGGCCGACAAGACCTCGTTCTCCAGGTACCCCGAGCGGAGCATAGTTCTCCCTCATCAACGCCGTGCCGACTGCGAAAGGGCCGCGGCGCCGCCTCTCAAGCCAATTGTCCCCGGCTGGCCAGCTCCTCCAGGACCAGCGTCATGCGAATCACGTCTTCCGGCGGGATCTGGTTGAGCACCTCGTCGGTGACTCGATCCACGATCCGGATCAACGGACGTCCGGAGTCCGGGTCCAGCGCGAATCGCAGCTCGCTGCCTGGGCCGAGCACTTGATTGTCGTTGATGGCGTGGATGGCCCGGAGAAGCTCGCGGTTGCGCGCTGCTTGTTCTGGTCCTGGTCCCTCAGGGCTGTTTTGGGCGTCAGCCCGCCCGCTGGCCAGGGTTGCCTGTAAATGACCGATGTTCATACAGCCTTCCCTCAGCAGACGTGGCCGGTGAGGGCCGCTGCGAGCCGGTTCGGCTCTAGTGAACTTATCGGCCGGCCTTGGGATAGGGTGAGAGAAAAAGCCTCAAGCCAGGAAGTCAAACAGCGACCGCCCCGGCTGGCGGGCCGCCGCCCGCAGGGCCGCTTCCTCGTTGGTTTGCGCCTCGTTCAGATTGCTGATGGCCCCGACGATGTCGGCGTCCTGCTGCGCGGAAAGCTTTTCCCGGTTGACCAGATCGAGCTGGTTGAGGGAGTCGATGGCGGTCAGGGCCTGGCGCTGGGCCGCGCCGTAGAAGCCCTGCTGCTTGCTGAGGTGTTGCACGGCGCGGCCGAGTCCTTCCAGTGTAGCCTGAATACCGGGAGCGTCATTGGCCACCAGGGCCCGGTGTAAATCACTTAGGACCCGGAAGACATTGGCGCTATCCGTCCCTCCCACGGCGCGCTCTCCCGCCAGCCCGGAGACGAACCCGGTCCCGCGCGGGTAGTCCACGGCGCGGAAAGTAAAGCTGACGTCGGCGTCGAGCTGGACCTGTCCGCTGACGGCGGTGAAGCGGACCGCGGCGGCGCTCAGCGAAGAGTTGGCGGCCACCCGGGCATTCAACGCAGCGGTGATTTCTTGCGCCGAGAGCCCGCCGATGACGCCGCCGCTTTCCAGACCCGTGACCAGGCCGCCGGTGGCCGAGGAGGTGAAGGTGAAACCGACTCCGACGGTGTCGCTCTCGACGATCTTAAGCCGCCCGCCTTGATCGCTGAAGGTGATGCGTCCGGCCAGCGAGGGGGTGGCGGCGACTTGAGCGTTCAGAAGCACGGCGAGGGCGGCGGTTGACTCTCCTCCCGCCAGGGGCGGGGTGGTGATCGAGCCGGCGATGGCTGCGTCGGTGCTGGTGAAGCTGACCGTGATCTGGTTGCCCGCGGCGGGCACGGTTGGCGGAGCCGCTGCCACGAAGAAGCTGGGCAGATCGGCCGTGATCGTGCCGCTCAACCCGTTGGAGAAGGTGATCCCCACGCCGACCGGAGGAACCGGAGCGGCTGCTCCCACCGATCCTGGCGTCCGGCCCGTTCCGAGGAAAACGTCCGGGTTCAGGAACAGGGCGCGGCCGTCGAGCGAGATGAAGGATTCGGCGCCGCCGGGCAGGGCCACGGACCGCCGGCCCTGGTCGCCGCGGTAGACGACCCCGTCCAGTGTGGTGATGTCCCGCAGAAACGGCTGCGTTTCCTCGGGTCTTCCGGAGAACAGGTACTTGCCGGCCAGATTCGTATTGCCGAGGGTGACCATTTGCTGGATCACACCGTCGATCTCGACCCCGATGGCGGCGCGGCTGGCGGCAGTCTGATTAAAGTTGGCGGCCTGGGAGGCAAGCACCTGAGCGCGGGTGACCAGATCAATGGCCTGGTTCATCGAGGAGTCGGCGCTGCGGGTCTGCTCACTCACCGTGTGCAGGGTGGCTCGGAAGCGAACGGCGGACTCGATTTCATTGCGTGTCCGCACGACTCCGCCGGCCTCGACCGGGGCGTCGGAGGGCCGGCGCAGGCGCAGTCCTGTCGAGATCTCGTCGGTGGCTTGTTGCCGCCGTTCGCGAATCCGGTCCAGATTCGCCAGCGACTGGCGATTGGCCATGGTCAGGGTGGTGCGGGGAATGATCATGGCTACCTCAGCAGCCTCAATACCTCATCGGCCAACGAATCCAGCACCCTGATCACGCGGGCGGTGGCTTGGTAGGCTTTTTGAAATTCCACCAGGCGGGCCGCTTCCTCGTCGAGCGAGACGCCGGAGAGCGCGTCGCGCAGGTTTTGCGCTTCCAGCAGGACCTGGCGCTGGGTGTCGAATCCCAACTGGGCCCTGCGCCCGTCCTCGCCGACACGCTGGACCTGGCGCGCGTAAAACTGGTTGAAGCTGAAGCCGCCGACCAGTGGTTGAGAGGCCAAGCGGCCCAGGGCCAAGGCGTTCTCGTTGCCAGTGGCGGAGCCGGGCCCGGAGGCGGCGATCTCGCGGGCGGCGAGGCTGGTAAGGGCGAACGTGCCGGCCGCCTGCGATCCGCCGGCGGTGAAGGTTCCGGCCAGGCCGGAAGCGAAGCCAGCGCCGGAGGCAGAGTCGGCGGCGGTGAAAGTGAAGCTGCTGTTGCCGTCGACCCGAACCTGGGTTCCGGAGACCGAGAAGCGGATGCCGGCGGCCGAGAGCGCCTGGTTGAGGGCCACCTGCGCGTTCAAGGCTGCGGCGATCTCCTCCGCCGAATGGCCGCCGAGAATCCCGCCGCTTTCCAGACCCGAGGTGAAGGCCGGGTTGTTGGTCGAGGCGGTGAAACGGAATCCTTGGCCCGCGGTATCGGAAAGAACAATCTTGAGGCGTCCGCCGGAATCCTGGAAGCTGATCTTGCCCGCCAACGCCGGGTTCAGAGCTACCTGGTCGTTGAGGCGCGTGGCGATGATGGCGGTGGTGTCGGTCGCCGAGAGGGGCGCGGTGGTGAGGGAGGTGTTGACCGTACCGTCGGCGCTGGTGAGATTCACCGTGATGGTATTGCCGGCGGCCAGTCCCGCCGGGGCCGCCGAGGCCACGAAAAAGCTGTTCAGCAGGGCGGTGATCGAGCCGGTGACGCCGCCGGAGAAGCTGACCGAGACCGACACGGGCGGCGCCGGCGTGGCGGCGCCGGTGGTTCCCGCGGTCCGCCCCGCGCCGGTAAAAGCCAGCGAAGCGTACTGGAACAGCGGCAGGCCGGGGAGGCCGGCCTGGTCGCGTCCGGCGGCCAGTTGCGCATTGACCGAATCGGCCAGAGTGCCGGCGAGCTGGTTCAGGCTGGCCAGGTATCCGGCCAGGTCCGTGTTGCGGGCCCGCAGAATCGCTCCCAGTTGTCCACCCTGAATTCCCGCCGAATAGTCGACCCCGTTGGCGTCGCGGATCTCCAGCCGCGAGCCGGTGGGGAAGGCCCGGAAGGCGTAGTTGAAACCCCCGCTGACCAGCGTGGCCCCGCTGCTCAGCACGACCGAGAAGGCGCCGTCTTGCTGCTGGACCAGCCGGTAGTCAACCTGCCCGGCCAGCTCTTCGAGGACCTGCTGTAAGCGTGTTTCCACGGCGCTCGAGCCGCCGCCGACATCCCCCTGCGCGCGGGCCCGCTGGAGGGAGGCAATCTCGGCGCCCAGGCTGTTGAGCTTGTCGACGGCGGCGGCCGCCTCCTGGTCCATGGTGGCGCGCTGGTTGGTCAGCCCGGTGTAGGCCGCCCGGACGGAGCTGGCCGCGTTGCCCGCCGTCCGCAGCACCTCCTGGCGCAGGGTGAAGTCGTTCGGCGAGACCGCCAGTGACCGAAAGGCGTGGAACAAAGAGTCGACCGTGGCCCCGATCGACAGCTCGCCGCTCAAGGGGAAATTCGGCTCGACGTTGGTCAGAACCTGGGAGAGCTTCTCGAAGAAGCCCTTGTTCTGGATCGCGGCGACGACCTGGAAATCCAGGAACTGGTCCCGCATGCTCTGGACGCGGCTCACCTTGACTCCGCCGGGGAGCCCGCCGGTGATCATCAGTGGCAGCGCCTCCAGGAAAATGCGCTGACGGGCGAAGCCCGGGGTAGTGGCGTTGCCGACGTTGTTCTGGGCCACCGCCAGGGCCTGTCCGAAGACGCCCAAGGCGTTGGTGGCAGCTCCCAGAGCCGCCAGAATATTGGCCATGGCTCAGGCCTCCTGAATCAGCCGGCGCGGACCGGACAAGGCGGGCGCCCCGCTGGCCGAGTATTGCGATCCCGTGTCGGCTTCCCACAGCAGCCGGTAGATGTCGGCCAAGCCGGTGTGGACTTGTTGGGCGTGGGCCAGCATTTCCCCGACCATGTCTAGCCGGCGGCGAATCCCCAGCAGGGCGGGCTCGAGTTCGGCGGCCACCGGGAGGCGCGCCTCGCGGATTCCTTCCAGGGCCCGGCTGGCTGAGGCCAAGGGGGCCAGGTGCTGGGCCAGCCCGGCGTGAGCCCCGGAGGCCAGATCTGCTATTAGGCCGTCCAGATCGAGGGACGCCTCATGCAGGGCAGTAGCTTGCTGATTCATAGTCGATCCGTAGCCGGACCTGGCGGCCCGGCCGGCCTCTTAGAACTCGGCGCCGACAGCGGAGGCGACGATTCGCGAGCTGACTTCGGCGTCGCGCGTCTGATAGGAGCCGTTTTGAACCGCTTCTTGCAGCCGGCTGATGCGGTCTACCGTTTCCGGCTCATCCCGCTCCAGGGCGCGGGCCAGCTCGGCGCCCAAAGCTGACAGGCTGGCCGTGTCGCTGGTGGCCTGCTCGGGCTTACGCTCACTGGTGCGCGACTCGACGCGCGACTCGGCAGGTTTGGATACCGAAGACGATCGAAGATCGCCGGAGGGGGAAAAGTTGTCGTCGATTCTCATAGTGGATCCGTCTGGGCCTCCTCACTTATCTTATCGGCCAAAGGACCGGGATAGTTCAGACCGCCTTTCAGGCCAAGAACCAACATGTTGGCAAGGCCCAACCCGCCGCGCTGGGCCATGGCCATCGCCAGGTGCTGCTCGGCCAGCTCGAAGTAGGTCTGGCTGCCGGTCATCCCGATCTCTGGATCCTTATCGTCCTGGCCGGCCTCGCGGACCGTTCGTAACAAATGTGACAGCAGGAGGGCCTCAAACTCCTGGGCCGCCTGCTCGGCGCGCGGCCGGCGCGCGGCCGACAGCAGCGGCGTCTCCCCCAGGTTGGACACTGGATGGCTCAACATTCGGGTTCCTGGCCGGGCTCCTGGCGCCGGGCTTCTGGCCTCTTGGTATTCATTAGATTACCTCCACTTCCGCCTCCAGGGCGCCGGCGGCGACCATGCTTTGGACGATGGCAATGACGTCGCGCGGGGTCGAGCCGATGCCGGTCAGGGCCTTCACCAGCTCCTCTACGCTGACCCCCTCCTTCAGGAGCAGGTGGCGGGCTTTCTCTTCCTTCACCCCCACGCTGGTCTGCGGGGTCACGACGGTCTGGCCGGGCGACAAGGGCGCCGGCTGGCTCACTTCGAAGGTGGTCACAATCTGGACGGTCAGGTTGCCGTGCAGCACCGCAACCGGCGAGATGCGAACGTCCTTGCCGATGACGACGGTGCCGGTGCGCTCGTTCATCACGATCCGGGCCGCGCGGTCGGAAGCCACTTCCAGCGTTTCCAGGGCGGCGATGAACTCGACCGGCTGGCGCCGATATTGGTCGGGAACCGCGACCCGCACGGCGGCGGCGCTTTCGGCTCGGGCCACAGGGGCTTCGAATTTCCGGTTCAACGCCTCGGCCAGTTGGGCGGCGGTGGAGAAGTCGGGCCGGCGGAGCAGCAGCTTGAGTCCGTCGGCGCCGGGCGGCGCAGTCGGGGCGGCGCGCTCGACCAGCGCCCCTCCGGTCATGCGGCCTACCGTGGGGTGGTTGACCTGCACGCTGGCGCCGGCGCCGGAGGCGGCGAATCCCCCGATGGAGAGCGGTCCTTGGGCGGCAGCGTAAACTACCCCGGTGGCCGCCTTAAGCGGAGTCAACAACAGGGTGCCGCCCTGCAAGCTGGAGGCGTCCCCGATTGAGCTGACCACAACGTCGAGCCGCGAGCCCGGCTCGAAATAAGCCGGCAGCGTGGCCGTGACCATGACGCCGGCGACGTTGTTAACCCGAAACGCAGTGGGCGGCACGCTCACCCCCATCCGCTCCAAGACGTTGGCCAGGGTCTGGTTAGTGAAGACAGTTTGCTGCCGGTCCCCCGTGCCCTTGAGGCCCACAACCAGCCCGTAGCCCACCAGTTGGTTGTCCCGCACGCCTTCGATGACGACCAAGTCCTTGACCCGGGTCCCCCAGGCCACTCCCAGGCCGGCCAGCGCCGCCAGGAACGCCACTCCTGCCGCCATCGCCCCCTTCCTTTCTCAGAACGGCCATATGCCCATAAGCAACCGGTATAAGAAGAACGGCCGGCGGATGGCGTCGTTCACCACGCCCTTGCCGTTGATGCGGATCTCGGTCTGGGCCAGCCGGTCGGAGCGGACGCTGTTATCCGGCCGCACGTCGGCGGGCCGCACGACGCCTCGCACGGTGACCAGTTGCCGCTCGGAATTCACCGTCACTTCCTTGTTGCCTTCGACCACCAGGTATCCGTTAGGCAGCACGTGGGTGACGCGGGCGCCGAGACGGGCCGAGATGGTGCTTTCCCGCCGCGTGATCCCTTCCCCGTCGAGCGAGCTATTGCTCGAAGCGTCGGCGAGGTTGGACCAGGGCGCTGCCAGCCGCCCGTAGAGAGCGCCGACGCCGGTCTT
>Ga0247727_10012417_pt1 | contig 14626 bp, 13 predicted proteins | sample WisWelCaveWW1625_FD_202498 | JGI IMG/M metagenome (GOLD analysis project Ga0247727, IMG submission 202498) | Biofilm microbial communities from Wishing Well Cave, Virginia, United States - WW16-25 | ecosystem: Environmental > Aquatic > Deep subsurface > Groundwater > Cave microbial mat | place... | reverse complement strand
GGCTCGAGCAGCATCTCCAGCAATATAAGGGCACCGTCATCGCCGTCACCCACGACCGGTATTTTCTCGACAACGCCGCCGGCTGGATTCTGGAGCTGGACCGCGGCCACGGCATTCCCTTCCAGGGTAACTATTCGTCCTGGCTCCAGCAAAAGCAGGAACGGCTGGCGAAGGAGGAAAAGGCCGAGGCGAGGAAGGCCAAAACCCTCGAGCGCGAGTTGGAATGGATTCGCATGACGCCAAAGGCCCGTCAGGCCAAGGGCAAGGCCCGCGTCACCAAGTACGAGGAGTTGCTCGAGCAGAAGGGCGAGAAGGTCGCCGAGGATTTGGAAATTTACATTCCGCCGGGCCCGCGTCTGGGCGACATCGTGGTCGAAGCCAAGGACCTGACGAAGGCCTATGGCGACAAGCTGCTCTTTGAGAAACTCAATTTTAATCTCCCGAAGGGCGGCATCGTCGGCGTGATCGGACCCAACGGCGCCGGCAAGACGACGCTTTTCCGCATGATCGTCGGCAAGGAGAAGCCGGACAGCGGTTCCATCAGGATCGGTGAGACGGTCACGCTCGGCTACGTGGATCAGGACCGCACACTGGACGCGACGAAAACCGTGTTCGAAGTGATTTCAGGCGGCCAGGACACCATCAAGCTCGGCAAGGTCGAGATCAACGGACGGGCCTATTGTTCGCGGTTCAATTTCAGCGGCACGGACCAGCAGAAGAAGGTCAAGGATCTCTCCGGCGGCGAGCGCAACCGCGTCCATCTCGCGCGCATGCTCAAGGAAGGGGCGAACCTGATTATCCTGGACGAGCCGACCAACGACCTGGATGTGAACACGCTGCGCGCGCTGGAAGAGGGGCTGGAGCGCTTCGGCGGCTGCGCGGTCGTGAGCAGCCACGACCGCTGGTTCCTCGACCGCGTCGCCACGCACATCCTCGCCTTCGAGGGCGACAGCAAAGTCGTCTGGTACGAGGGCAACTATTCCGATTACGAAACGGACCGTAAGAAACGCCTCGGCAAGGACGCCGACCGCCCGCACCGAATCCGCTATCGTAAGCTGACGAGGTAACCGGATGCTCAAACCAATCGCTTTTGCCAATGCGATCGCCGTCACGACCGCCGCGCTGACGGTGTTCCTTTGGGCGCTGCGGTTTCTCCTGCCGTCATTCTTCACCTTCTTCTTCAACGCGCAGTTTTTCGGTGCCGACGTCGCCTCGCTGCTGCCGAAAGACGCGAATCTGCTGCTGATGCTGGCCGAGTTCATCGCGTTGCTGGCCGGTGCCTGGGGCATTGGCTTCATGTGGGCCACGCTCTACAACCGTTTGGCGAAATGAAAGTCGAACAACTCGGCGGGCTGAAAGTTCGGCTGACCGGCGGCACGGATGGCCACGGCGGCGGCGATGGCCCGGTCGTCGTCCTGCTGCATGGGTGGGGCGCGCCGGGCGACGACCTGGTGCCGCTTGGGCAGGAAATTGCCGCACCGCGCGGGACGCGCTTCGTCTTTCCCGAAGCGCCGCTGTCGCTTCAAATGGGATTCGGCGATTCGCGCGGCTGGTGGATGCTGGATCTTGAAAAACGTCAGCGCGAGATCGCCGCCGGCCGGGCGCGCGATCTGTCCCGCAAGGTTCCGGAGGGATTGGCCGAGGCGCGTGCGAAGGTGATTGCGCTGCTCGACGAATTGGAACGCCGTCTCGGCGCGAAACAGATCGTCCTCGGCGGGTTTTCACAGGGAGCGATGCTGGCCTGCGACGTCGCCCTGCACGCCGGCAAACCGCTGGCCGGGTTGGTCATGCTGTCGGGAACCCTGCTGGCAGCGGACGAGTGGACGCCGTTGATGCCGAAACGCAAAGGGCTGAAGGTGTTTCAAAGTCACGGGAGCATGGACCAGCTTTTACCGTCTTTCATGGCCGAACAACTACGCGATCTACTCAACCAGGCGGGGCTTTCCGTCGAATGGGTCGGCTTCCGGGGCGGGCACGAAATACCCGGGATCGTGCTGGACAAACTGGGCGGGTTTCTTCGGGCTGCGCTCGCTCGCTAACGATGCTTCACGCTTGCGCGCCGAAGCGCTTCAGCGCGCAGGCACGAATGATGAAATACGCGCTCTTCCATGCTTACCGCGGCCACAGACGGTCGTACCATCGTGTCTCCTGCGGTGTCTTTTTACGCTGCCGGACGTGGTAAGTCCTGGCTTGCAGCTTCTCCCAGTCGATCGCCACGCGCCCGCCCTTCTGTTCGTGCAGCTTGGTCCAGGATTCCAGGAGGTTCAGGCACGCATGGTCGATATGCCGCAGTGCCTCGACGTGCATTTCGACGGTCACGCCCGGCGGCACGTCTTCCAGCGCGGTGGCCAGCCTGGGCAGGCTGACGAAGGTGGCGATGCCCATGAGATGAAACCGGTAGGTCACCGTCGAGGCGTCAGCCTGTTGCTCCAGATGGGTTTCCAGATTTTGAGTCGTGTAGAGCAGTTTCCAGATCGCCAGCCCGACGCCCACCAGCACGCCGGTGAGCAGATTGGTGGCGACGATCGCCCCCATCGTGCCGAAGTAGATGGCCACCTCGCTCCGCCCGTATTCCTTCAGCTCGTTGATCACCGCAATGTTCATCAGCTTGTAGCCGGTGAAGACGAGAATCGCGCCGAGACAGGCCGTGGGAATCTGCCGCAGCACGAAGGGGAGGAAGGCCACGAAGAGGAGCAGCCATATGCCGTGCAAAATGGCCGAGGCGCGCGTGTGTGCGCCGGCCTGGACGTTCGCCGAACTGCGCACGATCACGCCGGTCATCGGCAGGGCCCCCAGCAGGCCGCACAGCGCATTGCCCACGCCCTGGGAGAAGAGCTCCTTATTGTACCGCGTACGCGGTCCGGAGTGCATTTGGTCCACGGCGGTCGCGGACAACAGGGTTTCCACGCTGGCGATGAAGGCCATGGCCAGCGAGGCCGAGAGCAACGACGGGTCCGTCAGGTGCGCCAGGATTTCGAGCTTGGGAAGCTCGATGACGGTCAATAGATTATCGCGCACCTTCACGTGGGCGATCGGGAGGTCGAAGAAGACGGTGGCAGCCGTTGCGAGCACGACGCCGACCAGCACGCCGGGGATGGCTTGAAACTTCTTCGGGACGAATTTGTTCCAGAGAAAAATTGTCACGATCGTCAGCACGCCGACTGCCGCCGCCTCCTGGTGGGCGGGTCCGCCCTCCGCGGGAAACACGGCTTTCCAGATTCCAGCCGGGATGCTCAGGAGATTTTCCAGTCCGTTGCTGCGCGGCGCGTCGTCGATCATGATGTGAAACTGGCTGGCGAGGATCATCAGGCCGATGCCGGACAGCATGCCGTGAATCACCGCCGGGGAGACGGCCCGGAACCACTGGCCCAGTTGCAACCAGGCCGCGCTCATCTGGATGACGCCGGCCACCAGGATGATGACGCCCAGCTTCTCCATCCCGTAGGTTTGGATATATTGCCAGACAATCACGCTCAAACCGGCGGCCGGGCCGCTGACTTGCAAGGGGCAGCCGGCAAGCGCTCCCACGACCAGCCCGCCGATGATGCCGGTGATGATGCCGGCGGCCGGCGGAGCACCCGAGGCGACCGCGATGCCCATGCACAGGGGGAGCGCGACGAGAAAGACAACGACGGAGGAGAAGAGATCGTGCCTGAGGTCGCCGAGGAAGGAATATGGACCGGTCGGCTTCGAATCCATAGACAACGCTAGTCCGCCGCCTTCACGCTGTCCACGAAATAACTGGTCTCGCCGAAGCAGGTCGAGGGCAGATAGCGGAGTTCCCGGTAGTGCACCACGACCTTCTTGCCGAGCAGCCCGTTGATCCGGGAGGCGAGGGGGTCATCCCATATCCTGACGCTGAAAGTCCAGATCACCGGCGCCACGCCGGGCACGGTGGTCATGGCCAGTTCGCCCTCGTAGGTCTTGCAGATCCAGCCCTTGCGCGAGAGTTTCTGGAGATACCCGGCCCGGTCGCCGTCCGAATAGCTCCAGTTGAAGATGAAGAACAGATATCCGGCGGCCGTGAGGAGCAGCAATGCCGCAACCCACTTGAGCTTCGGGAGCAGGAAAATTTTGAGCCAGTTCATTGTGGTGGTCAGCGCGCCGCAAGATCAGTGAACAGCCAAGGCGCTTCGGTCTTGCGCGTCTTCTCGTAGGCCGCGATGGCTGCATCATGCTTCAGGCTCAGGCCGATCGCGTCCAATCCCTTATAGAGGCAGTCTTTTCGGAACGGATCGATGTCAAAACGGTATTGTGCGCCGTCCGGCGCTGCGACGGTCTGCGCAGCGAGATCCACGGTCAGTTGATAGCCTTCTTTGGCAGCTCCCTTGAACAGCGCCTGGACGGCGTCGGCTTTCAGCACGACCGGAAGAATGCCGTTCTGAAAACAATTATTATAGAAAATGTCTGCAAAGCTCGGCGCGATGACGCAACGAAACCCCCGATCGAGGAGCGCCCAGGGCGCGTGCTCGCGCGAGGAGCCGCAACCGAAGTTGTCGCGAGTCAGTAAAATGGTCGCGTGTTTGTAACGCGGCTGATTCAGGAAAAACTCCGGATCCTGCGATCCGTCCTTCTTTCTGCGCCAGTCATAGAACAGGCCTTCGCTCAAGCCCGTGCGCTTGATCGTTTTCAGGAACTGCTTGGGGATGATCTGATCCGTGTCCACGTTGACGCGATCGAGCGGAGCGACCAGGCCGGTATGTTTGGTAAAAGATTCCATGGCAATTTTTAATTGTGAATTGAGGCCTTAAAATTCAAAATTAACAATTCAACATTCACAATTCGCTATCCCCAATTTCGGATGTCTACAAAATGTCCTTCCACCGCGGCGGCGACGGCCATGATCGGCGACACCAGATGCGTCCGGCCGCCCGCGCCCTGGCGGCCTTCGAAGTTCCGGTTGCTGGTGGAGGCGCACCGCTCGCCCGGCTGGAGCACGTCCGCGTTCATGGCCAGGCACATGCTGCAGCCCGCCTCGCGCCACTCGAACCCGGCGTCCCTGAAAATTTTATCGAGTCCTTCCTGTTCCGCCTGCTGTTTGACGAGCCCGGAGCCGGGCACCACCATCGCATGGACGCTCTTCGCCACTTTCTTGCCCTTCGCGAAGCCGGCAGCCAGGCGCAGGTCTTCGATGCGCGAATTGGTGCAGGAGCCGATGAAGACCTTGTCTATGGCGATCTTCGTAATGGGCGTGTTGGGCGTGAGCCCCATATATTCCAGCGCGCGCTCCGTCGCATTCTTCGATTTCTCATCCGGCATGGCTTTCGGATCCGGCACTGTGCCGTCCACGCCGGTGACCATGCCGGGGCTTGTGCCCCATGTGACTTGCGGCGCAATCTGCTCGGCTTTCAATTCGACCATCTTGTCGTAGGTCGCGCCGGCATCGGTCGGGAGCGCCTGCCAGGCCTTGACCGCCTGCTCCCAGAGATGTCCGGCCGGCGCCATCGGGCGCCCCTTGATGTAGGCAGCAGTCTTCTCGTCCGGCGCGACCATGCCGGCGCGGGCGCCGCCCTCGATGGACATATTGCAGAGCGTCATGCGGCCTTCCATGGTCAGGGCACGGATGACCGACCCGGTATACTCGATCACGTAGCCCGTGCCGCCCGCCGTGCCGATCTTGCCGATGATGGCGAGAATCACGTCCTTGGCCGAGCAGCGCTCGGACAATGTCCCCTCCACGCGAATCTCCATCGTCCTGGGTCTGTTCTGGACCAGGCATTGCGTGGCCAGCACGTGCTCGACTTCGCTGGTGCCGATGCCGAAGGCCAGCGCGCCGAACGCGCCGTGGGTGGAGGTGTGCGAATCGCCGCAGACGATCGTCATGCCCGGCAGCGTGAAGCCCTGCTCCGGGCCGATCACATGGACGATGCCCTGTCGGGAGTCGTTCATGCCGAAGATGGTGATGCCGAAGTCACGGCAGTTCTCTTCCAGCGTCTGGATCTGTTTCGCGCTGATGGGATCGGCGATGCCCAGCTTGCGGTCCGTCGTCGGGACGTTGTGGTCGGGCACGGCCAGCGTCGCGCCGGGCCGCCGCGGCTTCCGCCCGGCCAGCTTCAAGCCCTCGAAGGCCTGCGGAGAGGTGACTTCGTGGACCAGCTGGCGATCAACGTAGAGCAGCGTCGTGCCGTCCGGTTCCGTCCGGACCACGTGCGCATCCCAGATTTTGTCGAACAGTGTGTTCGCAGCCATGGGCGTTCCTGCAACCGAAACGAGAGGGCAGTATAACAGGTTCGACCGGCCGTTCAAAAGCGACGCCGTGTCACGAATGAACGCAGACGGACGCGCTCTGTCATCATCGGAGAAGCGCGGTCAAGTTTGCACCAGAGACATCCGATGCGTATGACCAGCATGGCTCGCGAACTCACCATCGACCGCATCAGCATTCCCCGCTGGACCATCCAGGTTCCTCGTTCGTTCCCAGGCCGCCTGACGGAACGGCTCCTGCAAATCCGATCTGGCATCCTCCACGCATAATAGTTAGAATGCCATCCTCTTTGGGACGCAACGGGCAGGCATGGACCATCTGACCGATACCAACCACAGCTGTCTCGCGCGACGGGCGCGCGCCTCCGCGCGGACGCTGATCGGGCTGAGCCTGCTGCTGTCGTCGTGCGCGTCACCACCGCCTCCGCCCCCGCCGGCGCCCGTTCCCGTCGCAACTCCCGAACCTGCCCCGGAACCGCCGCCTCCGCCCAAACCCGAACCGCCGCGCAAGAAGGCGCCGCCGAAGCGGTTCGTGATGACGCCTGAAATGGACGAGCGACTCGCCAAACCGCTGCTCTCGCTGCTGGAGCGGGACGCGCAGATTCAAAATCTGGACAAAAAGCTGGACGAGGCGATTCAGGAAACCGTGCGCAGCAAAGCCAAGCTTGCCAGCCAGGAAAGCCGTGCCGAAGCCGCCACCAATCTCGCCGAGGCGGAAGTGGCGTTGAAGACGCTCAAGGGTGCCGTCAAGGGTCTGGAGAAGCGGCCGGATTATGCGCACGTGGCCCAGCTCATGAAGACCAGCGCGGAGGAACTCAAAAAAGAGAACTACGGGGGCTCGCTTTATCTGACCAATCAGATCAAGACCCAATTGAGGGAGTTGCAGGACAGGGTCGAGAACGAGCAGCCGGAAAAGCCCGGCGCGGCCGCGGCGAATCGATCGTCCGCGTCATCGGAGTTCGACGTCAAGCTTGCCCGGCTCCAGGCGTTGCTGTCCGAGAAGGATGCGCAGGCGCAGAAGCTGCAACGGAAACTCGACGACACGATTCAGGAAGCGGTCCGCACCAAATCCAAGCTCCGGAGCCAGGAAAACAAAGCGGACGCCGCGTCCAATTTTGCCGAAGCGGAAACGGCGCTGAAGACGCTCAAGGATCCCCTGCCGGGTTCGGACAAGCGGCCCGAGCTGGCCCAAGCAAATACGCTCATGAAAATGAGCGCCGAGGAGCTCAAGAAGGAAAATTTCAGCGGCACGCTCTACGCGACCAACCAGGTCAAGGCCATTCTGAAAGACATCCAGGATCGCGCGCAGGAGCGTGAGAAGGTGACGCCGATGGACGGAGAGGTGCTCTTTGCCCTGCCGTTGCCGCTTACAATTGCCGCGTCCGGGAAAGTCCGCGAGCGTCCTGCCGCCGACGCCGCCGTCGCCTGGTCCATCGAACGGGGCGCGTCGCCGACCGCGGTTTCGTACAAGGGCTCGTGGATTCGCGTGAAAGGCGAGGGCGACCGGTGGGGCTGGATGTTCTACAACCTGATCGCCGGTCCGTAATGAACGGGGCGGGGCGGCGGTCTACGAGCCGGCCGTCAGCACGCGATTGCGGCCGTTGTTTTTGGCCCGGTAGAGCGCGGCATCGGCGTTGGCGAGCAGGGGGTCGGCGGTGCGGCCGGACTCTGGAAACGTCGCGACGCCCAGGCTGGCGGTGACCGCCTTCCGTTTGTTGGCCGCATCCTCTGTTTCCGTCTCGATCCGCTGACGGATGCGCTCGGCAACCTCCACGGCTCCCTTTTGATCCTGGTCGGGCAGCAGGATCAGGAACTCCTCCCCCCCGTACCGCGCGGCGAAGTCGTTGGTTCGCAGCGACGATTTCAGGATCTCACCGACTTTCTTCAACAAGGCATCGCCCGCAGGATGACCGTACGAGTCGTTGTATTTCTTGAAATGGTCCACATCCACCATCGTGATGGAGAAGGAGCGTCCGTGCCGCCCGTGCCGCGCGATTTCCGCGTTAAGCGCATCCAGCATGCGGCGGCGGTTGTGGAGGCCCGTCAGGGGGTCCGTCGAGGAGATCGCTTCCAACGACTGATTCCGCTCGTTGAGCGCGAGGTTCACGGCCGTCAGTTCCTGCTGCGCCTCACGCAGATAGGTGACCATCGTATTGAACATGGTCGCCAGGCGTCCGATCTCACGCGGCGGATCGGTCGTAATGGCCACCGACAGGTCCCCGCCCGCCACCCGGGCCGCCCCGTCCGTCAGGCGGGTCAGGGGGCCGATGATTGTCAAGGACAACAGATAGGCGAGCAATCCGACGCCCAGCAGCAGCCAGGCCGTGGAGACCAGGGCCACGTTGCGAATCTCCACCAGCGCGCGATAGGCGTCCTCATAATTTTTTTCCGCCACGACGCCCCATCCCAGCCGGGGCACCTGCTGCATCACCGCCAACACCTCGAGGTCCTCGTAGATCATCCGATGGAGATCTCCAGAATCTCCCCCGAAGAATGTGCGCGCGGCAGCTTCCGGGAGCTTGTTCGTGAGCACCGGTTTCGGCGCGAGCAGGGAACTGAGCACGCGTGTCCCGTCGGCCTTCACGATATACAGATGCCGCGTCTGTCCCTGGGCCCACTGACGCAGCACGGCTTCCATCGAGCCGAAATTGAGCGTCGTGGCCAGGACGCCCAGGAAACGGCCATTGGCGGTTTTCAACGGAACGGCCACAGTCATGACGGTTTTGCCGAGGCCGTCGTCCCAGCGCACCCCGGTCAGAATCGGCTGGTCGAGCCTGGCCTGTTTCTGCCAGTCCGGCGGGAGCGAAACACGGGCCGTCTGCTTGGCGCTGGCCACGATCACCGCGCCGGCCGTATCGAGGACGAACAGGTCTTCGTAATCCGAAAACTTGTTCTGGACCGATTTGAGGTAGTCCTGGGAGCGGCGCAGGACCTGGGCGCGCGTGCCGCCCCCCCGCAGCGCCTTCTCCACGTTTTCTGACAGTTCATAGGAACCCGCAAACACCCGCAATTCGTACAGGCGTTCCTTGAGCCAGAGATCGAATTCACGCGCAATATTGACGGACGCGCTCCGGAGCTCCTCGTGAATTTTTCCGGTCATGGCGGCTTTGTTCTGGCTGTACAGCAGCCAGCCCGTGGTGCTGGTCGGGATGAGCGTGGCGAGCACGGCCAGGGCCAGGATGCGCCGCTTGACCGTGTCGAGGCGGAATGCTTGAAGAGCGGCGCTGAGGATCCGTTCCAGAAGTCGCAACAGAGCTCCCCTTTTTGGGCCGGTCGCCGAGGGGGGCCACTATAGCATAAGCACCCTGTGTTGTCTCAGCACGCCGGGCGCCACGAAACCCTGGCGATGGTTGAACGGCGCCGGAGCCCCGTGCGATCATGCCTCATGGCGCACCTGCACAGACTCGAGGAGCTTCAATTCGACAATACGTACGCGCGCCTGCCGGAGGCGTTCTACGCCAGGGTCGAGCCGACGCCGCTGCCGAACCCCGTTCTGGTGAGCTTCAACCCGGACGCCGCCGCGCTGCTGGATCTGGATCCGGACGAGGCCAAACGGCCGGAGTTCGCCGGCGTGTTCGGCGGGCAGTTGCTCATCCCCGGAAGCGAGCCGGTCGCGATGCTCTATTCGGGGCATCAGTTCGGCATCTACGCCGGGCAGCTGGGGGACGGGCGGGCGATCCTGCTCGGCGAAGTGCGCAACGGTCGGGGAGAGAAGTGGGACTTGCATCTGAAAGGGGCCGGCCAGACGCCGTTCTCGCGCGACGGCGATGGCCGCGCCGTCCTGCGCTCCACGATTCGGGAATACCTCTGCGGCGAAGCCATGTACGGGCTCGGCATTCCGACGACCCGCTCGCTCTGTATCGTGGCCGGGGACGAACCGGTCCTGCGCGAACGTCCGGAGGTCGGCGCGATGCTGTTGAGGATGGCGCCCACGCACGTGCGGTTCGGCTCCTTTCAGGCGTTCTTCGCCCGCCGGCAGCCGGAGTACGTGAAACAGCTCGCCGATCACGTGATCGCGCGGTTCTACCCGCATCTGGCCGGCGCTGCCGACGCATACCCGAGGTTCTTTGATGCGGTCTCGGTCCGCACCGCGCAGCTCATCGCCAAGTGGCAGGCGGTCGGCTGGGCGCACGGCGTCATGAACAGCGACAACATGTCCATTATCGGGCTCACGCTCGACTACGGACCCTACGGATTTCTCGACGCCTACGATCCCGCGTTTATCTGCAACCATTCCGATCACCACGGCCGGTATTCGTTCCGGAACCAGCCGGACATCGGCTATTTCAACCTGCGCTGTCTCGGCCAGGCGCTGTCGTCGCTGGTGACGCGAGAGCAGGAACAGGAGACGCTGGCGGCCTACGAAGCCGCGTACGCCGCGCATTACCTGGAACTCATGCGGGCCAAGCTGGGATTGCAGCAATCGCAATCGGAAGACGGCGCGTTGATCAGCGACCTGCTCGCGTTGATGGCCATGAACAAGGTGGATTACACGATCTTCTTCCGCGCACTGGGCGGCTTCAAGAGCGGCGCGGCGGAGACGAATGATTCGTTGCGCGATTTTTTCACGGACCGTGACGGGTTCGACCGCTGGGCGATTCGATATGCGGAACGGCTGCGGGTGGAAGCCTGCCGCGACGACGATCGCCGGGCGCGCATGAATCAGGCCAATCCCAAGTACGTTCTCCGGAACTATCTGGCGCAGACGGCCATCGAGCGGGCCCAACAAAAGGACTATTCTGAAATCGACCGCCTTCGGCAGCTGCTCAAGGATCCCTTTGCGGAGCAACCGGACATGGATGCCTACGCCGCCCCGCCCCCCGATTGGGGCCGGCAGATCCTCGTGAGCTGTTCCTCGTAACCCCGGCGCATCCGCCTGGAGATTACGGCTTCTTCACCGGAGCGGTCTTCGCCGAAGCGGACAGCTCCTTCATCAACGCCTGGGCGTCTTCGCGCAGATTCCCCTTGAGAAGACCACGCGCCTTGTTCACGTCTGCCGGCACCCCGAGCCCCCTGGTGTAGATGCGGGCGAGGATGACGCGCGGATAGGGCAGTCCTTCGCCGGCCGCTGCCTTGAAATAATCGAGGATCCGGCTGTTGAAGGGCGCCAGATGGCCTTCCACGCCGCTGGCATAGAGGGTTTCCAACTGTGCCTGCGCCTCTTCGCTCAGGGCCGCCGCTTCGTGGAGGAGCACGTGAACGGCCTCCCGGGTGCGGCCCGCCCGCAGCAGACCGACGCCGACGCTTTCGTCCGCGGCCCGTCCCTTGAGATTGGAAACCTGTTGCCAGAGCGAGCGGCGGAACGTCCCGAAGGCGTCTTGCACGACGCGGGCTTCGCCGACCGACCGCTTGTCCGTCGGCAGGGTCATCTTTCGCAACTGGGCAAGCGCGTCCTTGGCCTGCGGGACTTCCTGGTCGGCGGCGAGGAACCACCAGGAAATGGCGGCGGCCAGATTCCGCTCCACGCCCGTGCCAGAGGCCGAGGCGACCCCCGCATGGTATTGCGCCTGGGGCACGCCGGCCTGGGCAGCGGCCAAAAATTCCTTCGTGGCCTCGACCTCCTGCTTGTTCTGTTTGAGGGCCAGGCCCAGGTGGTAATGCGCCTCCGCATGGTCCGGCCTGAGCCGCAACGCTTCCCGGTAGGATTCGATGGTCCCGCGCCGGTCACCCAGCCGGTTGCGAACCAGGCCGAGGTTGTAATGCGCCGGCACCAAGTCCGGTTGCAGGCTCACTGCGGTCTGCAGGGCGGATTGCGCGCCCGCCCAGTCGTGCGTCACCATCAACGCCGTGCCCAGATGCAGATGCCCGTGGGCCAGGTCCGGCTGCTGGCGGATGACCGTGCGGTAGGCGTCGATCGCGCTGTCGACGTCTCCGCTGAGATAGAGCGCGATTCCGAGGCTGAAGCGGGCCTGGACGAGATCCGGCTGCAAGCGAAGCGCCTCCCGAAATTCCGCCTTGGCGCCGAGCAGGTCGCCCGATGACAACAAACCAACGCCTTGCGAGTAATGCAGGTGCGCGGGCTCGCGGCCGGACGATTGGCTGGACGGCGTGTCGGCACCGAGCGCAGGGACAGGCTCAAGACCGAACGCGACCCCCGACACGACAACGAGCACGGCCAGCATCATTCTGTCCATGGAAAGCCTTTCGTTGTGGACCCTCACGCGGAGGGGGAGTATAGCATTCGCGCGAAAAAAGAAACACGGGTACTACAGGGAAAATTCCGCCCAGAGGAATGTGTGATCCGACGAATTGGGCTGTCTGCGCGGTTCGACATCCACGTCTGACGCGACGCACTGCTCCGCCAGCGGTGCGGTCGCCATGATGTGGTCGATGCGCCAGCCCTTGTTGGCTTCCAGCGAACTGGGCGCGCGGTAATCCCAGAAGGTAAACTGCTGCTTGTCCGGATAGAGCTTGCGGTACACGTCCACGAAACCCCACGCCACGATGTTTTGGTAGGCCTTGCGCGCGTCGGCGTGAAAGCAGACATGGTTCAGATGCTTGTCCGGGCTGTGGACGTCGATCGGCTCCGGCGCCACGTTCATGTCTCCGCACCAGATCGCCGGTTTCTGTGGCGAGAGATGCTTGTCGAGATACGTCCCGAGCCGCTTGTACCATTGCAGCTTGTACTGGTATTTCGGCGAATCGATTTCGAACCCCTGCGGGATGTAGGTGTTGACGATCGGAATTCCCCGGATCACGGCACGGATCAGCCGTGGCTCGTCCGGGTCGCCGTTGCCGACGTCCAGTCCGTAGGCGACGTAGGCGGGCTTCTCGCGGCTGAACATCGCCACGCCGTTGTAGGCTTTCATCCCGCGGAACGTGATGTGGTAGCCGGACGGCTGCAGTGCGAGCAGCGGGAAGTCCTCGTCCTGGACCTTGGTTTCCTGCACGCAGAGGACATCGGGCCTGTGCGTCTCGAGCCATCCCAGGACGGTGTCGATCCGCTTGCGGATCGAGTTCACGTTGTAGGTGGCGATCTTGAATGTCACGCGGCGGCTCCCTCCGGTCGATGCGCGGGGATTATAGCAGGCGAAAAAATATCTGTCTCGCTCGCCTTTCTGCGCAGCACTTAGGTAGAATGACGCCCCATATGGCCGCCGAGGACTCGTCAGGAAGTTCCACAGTACGGTGTCCCGAGTGCAGGAAAGAATCGGTGCACCGGGTGCCATGTCTCTCGCTGAACGAACAGCTCGCGAATCTGCTATTTGTCTCGCCCTTTCGCTGTCAGGTGTGCGGCCACCGGTTCCTGGCCTTCCGGCTCGGACGGCACTATCCGCCGGTTTCGGAACGCCGGACACACGAGCGGATTCCGGTCCGGCTGTCGCTGGCCTTCTCGGGCGGCCGGATCAAGGGCGAGGGGGCGCTCATCAATATCTCTCTGGGCGGGTGCCTGATTGAGACGACGGCGCCGGTGAAGGTGGACGACATCTTTCACTTGAAATTATTTGTGAGCGAGCAGGAACCGGCCATCGAGGTGGCCGCGATGGTTCGCTCAATCGGCGCCAAGGGAGTCGGCATGAAGTTTGTTCGCTCGGCCCGCGAAGACCGGCGGCTGATCGCCTATCTCCGGTCGCAGGGCATCGAATAGGCTCGTATGACGGAACGCGCGCTGCAACTGAAACAGAGTGCGATGATCGCCCGGTCGGTCGGAGTGGTGGCGATCGCGCTCGGATTCATCCTGGGGATGCAGGGACTGGACCAGCCGGAGTCGGGCTGGCTGCAGACCGCGCAGGGGTTGATCGTCACCGGCCTGCTCGCACAGGGCTATGCGCTCTGGTGTACCGTCCGGTGGAAACACGAGCGGACGGACGGTGACGATCGGGATAAACGTGAGAGGAAAGACTTGTGATGCAGGCCCTGATCGACGCGTGGCGGCCCCTGTTTCAGGCGATGACGCCGAATGTGCTGGCCGTGCTGGCGCTGCTGGCCGTTGTGGTGGTCCTGCGGTTCATCTTATTGCGCGCGATCGTCGAGCGCGAGAGTGTCCCGCTGGACGTGCGGCGGCGGCTCGTCGTGCAAATTCGCAACGTCCTGGGCTTCGTCTTCGTTCTTGGGCTGTTTTTTATCCTGGCCAATGAGTTGCGGGCCTTCGCCGTCTCGTTGGTGGCGATTGCCGTCGCCGTCGTGCTGGCGACGAAAGAATTGATTCTCTGCCTCAGCGGCACGGCGCTGCGCATCGGCGCCAACGCGTACACCATCGGCGACCGGATCGAAATCAACGGCGTGCGCGGCAACGTCATCGACCAGACCTTCCTGGCCACGACAATTTTGGAAATCGGCCCCGGCCACGTGACATCCCAGTACTCCGGCCGCGCCATCGTGTTCCCCAACAGCCTGCTGCTGGCCCATCCGTTGATCAACGAAACGTACATGAAGGAGTATATCGTCCACACCATGACGATCCCGTTGGCCGTGACGGACG
>Ga0247727_10012416_pt1 | contig 14627 bp, 9 predicted proteins | sample WisWelCaveWW1625_FD_202498 | JGI IMG/M metagenome (GOLD analysis project Ga0247727, IMG submission 202498) | Biofilm microbial communities from Wishing Well Cave, Virginia, United States - WW16-25 | ecosystem: Environmental > Aquatic > Deep subsurface > Groundwater > Cave microbial mat | place... | reverse complement strand
ACGCGCGTCGCGTTCAAGTCCCGCCACTCCGCGAGGCTCTTGTAGATCCAGTAGTGCTTCGACTCGACGATGCTCTCGACCTCTTCGTCACCGACCCAGTCCGGCGCGCGGACGAGCACCTTCCCATCGCGTTCGATGATGATGTCGGCCGTGGAGCGACGGCTCCGCACGACTTCGTACGTGACGCGCTTGTCTCGCGAACGCTTCACCTCGTCAGCTCCTCGTGTCGCTTCTCGGCGAGCTTCACGATCTCGACCGCGATGCGCTCGTGCTTCGCTTCGAGCGCCGGGATGCCGGCGAGCAGGATCTCGGTGTCGATCGCACCGCGGAGCTTCTTTACCTCGATGGGCTTCTTCCAGAAGTCGAGGATGTCGATCGTCTCCTGGAGCTGCTCGACGATGCGGGTCATCAGCCGTTTCAGTGCCGCGCCGGTCTCCGCCGGCGGCTCGGCGCCGTCGAAGGCGAGCTGGATCACGTAGTCGTAGAACGTGGTGGCTTCCTTCGTGAGGCCCTCGACTGCCTCGGTGCGTCCCTCACTCGCTTCCTTTCGCAGCTGCTCGTAGCCCTCGGCCAACGCCGCCCAGTTGTCCTGGTGCTCCTGGATCAGCTTCTCGAGCTTCTCACTGAGCCGCTTGTAGAACGCGGGGTCTTCGTCGAAGTGGACCGTGCAGTGCTTGCGGATGGCGTGCTCCATCTCGCTCGCCTTGGCTTCGGGGTCGCCGCTCGAGTGCTTCTGAAGGTGCGCGAGGAAGTCGTCCGAGAGCAGCTCGATCGGCGGGATCTTCGGGTTGATTCCAAGATCTATGAGGTGCTCGTTGATGAGCGCCTTCACCTTCTCCCCCGCGTCGGAGATGTCGAGCGAGTCGTCCTTGTAGCGCTCCTTCACCATCCGCAGCAGGTAGCCGAAGCGGCGCGCGGCTCCTCGGTATTGGTGCCCCGCCGGGTTGGGAAGGATGAGATTCAGGCTCTGCAAGAACTTCTTGAGGTAGATCTCGAAGTCCGCCCGAGCCTTGATGTCCTCCATCGCGCCGACGGCCGCGTGGATTACTGCGACCTCGGCCTCGGGAGAGCCGAGCGTGCCCTCGATGAACGCGTCGATCTCGCGAACCCCCGCGGCCCGGAAGTGCTGGACCAGCCGCTGGTAGCGCTCCTCCAGGATCGGCAGCTCGCTCAGGATGTCCTTCAAGCCTTCCCGGATGTCCTGCGCGTCCTCCTCGGCGTAGATCGCCAGGCCGAGCGCGAGGTGGTTGGCGAGGCCGATGTAATCGACGATGAAGCCGCGGTGCTTGTTCCTCGCCACCCGGTTCACCCGTGCGATGGCCTGGAGCAGGTTGTGCTCGCGGAGCTTCTTGTCGATGTACATCACCTGCTCGACCGGAGCGTCGAAGCCGGTGAGCAGCATGTCGCAGACGACCAGGAAGGCGATCCCGGTGAGCGCCTTGTCGGGGTCTTCGAAGTCGAACGGGCGGCAGAAGTTCTCGACCGCGTCCCAGCGCTTCGCCTCTCTGCGCGCCTGGGTGATCACGGCCGGCTCGTTCGCCGGATCCGACGACACGATGACGGCAACCCTCAGGAACTCGATCCTTCGAATGAGCTGGAGGTCGGGCGCCGCCTTCACCTTCTCGCGGGCGACGCGTTCGCGCAGGGCTTCGCGGATCGCATTCTGGTAGCGGATCGCGGCCAGCTTCGAGTGGCAGACGACCTGTGCCTTGAACCCATCGGGCAGGATGTTGTCGATGTAGTGCCCGACCAGGTCCCGCGCGATGGCGCCGATCCGCTTCTCCGCCTCGAGGATGTCGCCTGTCGCGCCGTACTTCTTCTTGATCGCGAGAATCTCCTCCTCGCTGCGCTCCTTGAAGAGGTCCTCGAACTTGGTGTCGAAGCCGTGCTTGTCCGCGAGCGCCGTGTCGGCGGTGCGGCCCTCGTAGAGGATCTGGAGGGTGGCGCCGTCCTGGACGGAGTGCATCAGCTTGTAGGTGTCGATGTACTCGCCGAAGCGCTTCACCGTGCGCTTCGTCCCGTGCTGCTCCGTGATGAGGGGCGTCCCCGTGAAAGCGATACGGGTCGCGTTCGGGAAGGCCTCGAAGACGTTGTCCGCTAGATCGGAGCTCTGCGTCCGATGGGCCTCGTCGATCATCAGCAAGATCCGCTCGGACGGGTTCACCAGACCGAAGGTCTTGCTCGACGGTACCGCGCGGTAGCTGCCCAGCGCCTCGGCGACCTTCAGCGGGAGCGCCTCGGAGCGCTCCATGAACTTGTGCACCATCACCATGTTCAGGTCGGAGGCGCCCGTGGCGATCTGCTCGCGGAGCTGGGCGGAGCTCTCGATCACGTGGACCCTGCCCCCGATCAGCTTCGCCGTGCCGGCGAGCTGCTCTTCGAGGTCGATGCGGTCGTTGATCAGGAGGATCTTGAAGTCTTCGAGGTCTGGCGCCGCGCGCAGCATCCGCGCAACGAAGACCATGGTGAGCGACTTGCCGGAGCCCTGAGTGTGCCAGACGACACCCGAGCGAGCCGCGGGCGTGGTGCCGGTGCGGAGGCGATCCACGATCTTCCGCGCCGCCCGGTACTGCTGGTAACGGCAGATGACCTTGATACGGCGACCGGCGTCCGTGTCCATGAAGACTGTGCAGGTACGCAGCACATGGAGCAGGGTCTCCGGCGCCAGCAGGCCCTGCACGAGCTTCTCCTGCTCACGTTCGACACCGAGGGGAGGCGAGTACTTGCGCCTCACCTCCGGCCAGATGTCCTGCCAGGCGTGGAAGTGCTCGTGCCCCGAAGTGATCGTGCCGAACTCTGCCTTCTTCCCGCAGGTGCGGATGAGCAGCAGGTTCGTGTAGAAGAGCCTCGGCTCGCCCTCGCGCAGGCCGACCTTGTTCGTCTCCTCGCGCGCGTTGCGATAGCGGAGCAGCTGCACGAAGGCGGCATGGAGTGGGTTGGCCGTGTTCGGGTCGCCGATCTTGGCCTCCACCACGACCAGCGGGATGCCGTTCACGAAGAGCACGACATCCGGGACGATGAACGCCTTCACGCAGCCCGGCGTGTCGACGCGAAACTGGTTGATGGCGTGGAACTGGTTGCGCTCGGGCTGCGCGAAGTCGATGAGCTGAACGACGGGATCGTCCTCGCCCGTTATCTCGTTGACATCGACCTGCGCCTTGAACAGAAATCCCTGCGCGACCTCGTTGGCTTCTAGCAGCGAGCGACTCGGCTGGCGGAGGAGCTGGTCGCGCAGGTCGTCGAGCTGGCGATCCGTGAGCCAGGTCTTGCCCTTTGCGGTGCGGTTGACGGAGCGCACGGCTTCGCGGAAGACCTCGGGGAGAAGCCACTCGCGGAAGCTGGTGCGGAGGCTCTTGGTCGGGTCGGAGGGGATGATGCCCTGGCCTTGGTCGATGACCTTCCAGCCGAGAGCGGCGAGCTGGTCGAGAAAGGGCTTCTCGACGTGGAGGTACTCAGACACTGGCGGTGTGCTCCGAATCTTTGGTCGACGGCACCCGAACACGCCCGGTGAGAAGGTCGTCCATGAGGCCGTGTCGTTGCGCACGGCACTTCTCGAGGTGCGCTCGCGTCTCTCTGAGAGAATCGTCAACCGCTTGGAGTCGCGCGGCTATCGCCTCCTGTTCCACTAGCGCCCGAGGAACCGCCAGCGGAATTCGGAGGAGATCGCGCGCGTAGAGGCGGAGGCGGTCATCGACAACCCCGTAGGAGAATCGCTTGAACTTCGCGATCGAGCTGCGGGTAGAGAGCAGGTACTTCGAAAACAATGAGTCCACCTCGGGCCCTGGCCTCATCACCACATAGGCCGGGCTCACGAGGCAATCGTAATCGGCCCGCCCCAGAACACCCTGCCACATCCTCATCATGTTGTACGCAATGTCACCGCGACGAACGAGCAGATGCGCCTCGGGCGAGAGGTTGGTTTCCACTCTGCGATCAACAGACGCACGGAGAACAAGCCCTTCACTCATCGTGATCGCCATGACCGGAAGCCCAGGAACACCGCGTTCGACTCGTCGCGAGAAGAGCGCACCGATCGCAGCAACGTGCCATTCCTTCGGAATCCACCCGAGCGGCGACTCCTTGTAGAGCTGCGGAGCTTCCTCGCGCGGGGGGCGGAGCTGGCCATCCGGCGTGACGCCTCGGGTGAAGAGATCGTGCATCAGCCCCGCCTTGATCTGCTGCGTCTTCGCGATCAGGGCTTCGGCCTGCTCGATGCCCTCGTCGATCGTCGTCAGGATCTCGACGATGCGTTGTTGTTGGGCCAGGGGAGCCAGCCGGATCGGTGTTGCGGCAATCGACCCGTATGAGAGGCCGTACCGCGTCGACCCGTTCGCCAGGCGGCCGAAGTAGTTCGCGCTCTCCGTGCTCTCCAGCTGCTTGGCGAGGAAGCCCGGGGCCACTCGGTCTCGCCGGGGCTTCAGCAGAGCAACGTGATAGCCACAGACGAGGTCCGCGATCTCGTCGACAACGACTGCGGGAATGCCGATGTCGTCTGGCGTTTCCGAGTCCTTGGTCATGAGTACGTCACCTTGTTCGACGCGGAAGCGTTGGATCTCCAACTGCGTGGCAGTTGCTTCCATGAAGTCGATGTTCTCGGTGATGTAGCGATTGCCGTAGACATCCGTGTAGTTACAGAGTCGGACGGCCTGCTCCCCGGGCATGGATTTCTTGTCGACGTTGCTGGGTCGAATGTCGGCGATGGCAACCAGGGGCTCGCGCGTCCACTCATGCATACCCGAGCGTCTCCAGGAATCCCCGTAGCTTCTCCCTTGCTGCGTCTTGGCGACCCTCGATGTCCTGCGCTGTCACCGCGTACTTTCCATGTGCGTTCTCGACCGCGGAGAGGCATGCCCGCTGGTCCGCGCGCAAGTACGACTCGTATGTCTGCAACAGCAGCTGATGCAGACGCTCGACGATGACCTTGCGCGCCTCGTCGCGATCGATCTTCTCGCGGGCCGCCGCGACGAGTTCGTCCTGCTTGCTCTCCGTGGCGCGCAGGTCGGCCTTGAGCTGCCTGGCCTCGTCTTCGAGCGACTTGTGCCGTGCGAGCTTCGTCTCGATGGCGTCGGCCTCCTTCTGGAACGCGTGTGCGTCGCCGTGGGCGGGGTCGCGCTTGGCAAGCTTCACGCTTCCCCTGGCTTCCTTCAGCTTGCCCTTCAGCTCTTTGACCTCGTCGCCGGGCAGCACGCCGGAGTCGTCAGCATCCTCGTAGTCTTCCTCGTCGGCCGCGCTGAAGAGCGCGCCCAGCTCCGTGAGGCGGGCGCGTTTCGCCTCCGTCTCGGCCAGCACCTCGGGAAACTGGCTCTCGAGGATGTCGTCGTCGGGGATGAGCTCCGCGCCCCAGCCGCTGGCCGCGATGGACTTGAGGTCGGCCTTCAGCTCATCGACGTAGCGCGCGAAGGCGCCGCGGATCTGGTGGCCGGTGAGCAGCGTGCTCCTGGCGAAAGCCTGCTCGACGGAAGCGAGCAGGCTGCGCCGTAGCTCGTAGACGTTGCCCTTCTGGCCGTTGCTCGGCGCCAGCGCCTCGATCTGGGACAGGCTCTTCGTCCACCAGGCTTCGAGGGTCTGGAGAAAGGCTCCGTGCGCCGCGGCGACGCTGTCGTCGCTGTTCGCGATCGCGCCGAGCGCGCGCCGGTCGGTGACCTCGGCCGTGAAGTCGAGGTAGCCCTTCTCGCTCGCGCGCGCCTGGAAGCAGCGCTTGCGCAGGCCCGGGTAGTTCACCCAGAAGCGTTCGAGCGCATCGACCTCCGCCTTCGGCACGCCGCCGTGCAGATGCGCCCGCACGTCGTGGGGCTCGGGCGGCGGCGCGTTGTCCACGTAGCGCCGGATGTTGCAGTTGAAGTCCTCGGCCTCGATCTCACTCGCCGGCACGCGCCGGGCGTACGCGGGCAGCTCCCCCTGCTGCTGGCTGGTGAGAGTCCGGTAGGCGTGGACGATGCGCGAGATGTCCTCGGCGCGCAGGAAGTTCTGCGCCTTGCCCTCGCGGTAGTCGCGGTCGGCATTGATGAACGTGACGTGCTTGCGGGCCTGCGCGTCTTTCTTGTTCAGGACGAGCACGCAGGCCGGAATGCCGGTGCCGTAGAAAAGGCCCGCGGGCAGGCCGACGATCGCCTCGAGCCAGCCGCGCTCGATGAAGTGGCGCCGCGCCTCGCGCTCCTCGCCCCCGCGGAAGAGCACGCCGTGCGGCATCACGGTCGCGAGCTTCCCGTCGGCCTTGAGCACCGCCAGCATGGGCTGGACGAACATCAGGTCGGCCTTCTTGCCCTTCTCGGGCAGCCACACCGCGAAGCGCCCCGGGTACTCGATGTCCTTCTTGATGTAGTTCTGGCTGAACGGGGGATTCGCGAGCACACGGTCGTAGCGCCGCAGCTCGCCGCGCTCGTCCTTGTGCTGCGGCCGGCGGATGGTGTCTTCCTGCCGGATGTCGGCGTGCGAGATGTCGTGCAGGAGCATGTTCATCTTGCAGATGGACCAGGTGGTCCCGATCTTGTCCTGGCCCGCGAGCGAGAGATCGCGCGGATCGCCGCCGCACTCCTCGATGTAGTTGCGGCTCTGGATCAGCATGCCGCCGGAGCCCACAGTCGGGTCGTAGATGCTCATGCCCGCCTGCGGCTCGACGATCTCGACCATCAGGCGCACCACGTCGGCGGGGGTGTAGAACTCGCCCGCCTTTTTGCCGGCGGAATCGGCGAAGTATTTGATCAGCCACTCGTAGGCGGCGCCGAGCAGGTCCGGGAACTCGAAGTTCTCGTCACGGAGGGGGATCTTCTCGAAGTTCTGGATGAAGTTCGACAGCGTGTCGTCGTCGAGCGTGTGCTGACCGATCTTGCGATTGAAGTTGATGCCCTTGAGGACGTCCTGGAGCGCGTCCACGTTGGCGTCTTCGAGCGCCTCGAGCGCCTTGTTGAGCGCCGTGCCGACGTTGCTCTTCAGGTGGCGGAGCTTCGACCAGTGCGCCGCCTCGGGCACGAAGAAGGTGTACTGGTCGGGGTTGGCGAGCTGCTTCGCGATCGCCTTCTCGGCCATGCCCTTGGCCGCGAGGTCCTTGGCGAGCTGCTCGCGCTCCTGATCGAAGAGGTCGGAGAGCCTCTTCAAGAAGAGCATGCCGAAGATGTATTCCTTGTACTCCGAGGCATCCATGTTGCCGCGCAGGTCGTCGCAGGCCCGGAGCAGGAGGCTCGAGAGCTGGCTGAGGGTCAGCTTGGTCACCGTAGGGCGTCCTTCGCGGGTCTCGGGGGGCCCATGCTGCCACGCAGGCGGAGCGAGGCGCCAGCCACATTCTGGGGGGTGACGTTTCATGGCTTCCCCCGGCCCCGTTCGACGGGCGGCGCCGACCGCGTCGATTCATCACGCACTGCGTGACGAATCGCGCGGTGCTGAGCGTCGCCGGCAAGCTCAGGGCGCGCGCCTCCGCGCGGTCTCCCTCGGCCGGATTCGCACCAGCTTCCCATCCCTGGCGATCACAAGAGCAGTGTGCGTCTGGCGCGCGATCTCCTCCGCGCGTTTCAGTGCGCGCCGCAGGGCCGGCAGGGCACCTACGAGCCAGGGGCTCTGCGATCTCTACTGGAGCTGCCGGACCATGAAGAGTCCGGGGAGCAGGTCACCCGAACAAGTCGCCCGTCTCTCCCAGCGGCCCGCCCGACTTCCCCAGCTTCGGGTAGTAGGTGCCGATCACGACCCACGACTTCGGGTGCGCGAGCACAGTGCCTACGAAGAAGTAGGTCTCCTTGTCACGGCCGCAGATCTGATCGAGGAACTTCTTCTTCACCTTGGTAGCTGCCTCTTCCGGCGTCGCCCCCTGATCGACCAGTCGCCAGTAGAGAGCGCCTACTTCCCAGTCCTCGTTCGTGAGGCGATGGCCGGTGCAGCGCGGATCGTCGCAGCGAAATCGGTACTGGAAGCGCCACGGTACCTTGCGCGGCGGGACGCGAGAGGTTCCGCGGTTCTCCCACAAGCGAGCCTGCGCGAGGGCGGCGAGGAAGGATGGCTTCCATTCCGAGGAAACTGGCGTCACGACCAGATCGCTTACCTCGCGAGGGCGGAAGATCCCGAGCGACGTCTGATCGTTCTTCTGGCGATCTCGCAGGTCCTCCATCGAGCCTGCCACGTTGCGCAGCACGGTTCGGCCCCGCTGCGACCAGTCTCCGCCAGGGCCCGTCGGAATCGGCTGACCGAGCAGCCGTACAGTGGCAGGATCGGGGCGCCAGCTCTCCTTGCGGACATCGCGGCGGCCGTGCTTCTGCGCAACGACCTCGATCCACTGGTACTTCTTGAACTGTTGCTCCCAAGGAAGGTCTCGGTAGTTGATCGGATAGAGCCGGATGAACTCACCCTGCTCGGTCACACCGGCCGTGCAGCACAGCTCGTCGTACTTGGCGGACGGGATCGGGTAGGTCTTGACGGTGACCAGCACCTCGAGCAACTTCCCGTCCACCGCGCTCAAAGGTGAACCACCCCGAGACCGCTCTGCGAAGCGACGCGGTTCGCCAGGCGGGAGCGATGACAGCAGCGGACGTCGCTTTCGACGCAGAGGAGCGCGCTCGGCTTCTGGCGCAGGAGTTCGATCGCTCGCGTCACCTGAGAGCTGCGCTTCGGCAACATCTTCTGCTCGTACTCGTCGAGTAAGAGCTGGTAGGAATCGTAGTCACTGAGGTCGGCCCGGTGCTGGCTCGCGATCCCCAGCTCGGGCAGGTGGTGGTAGGCGAGCCCGAGGTCCTCAGCGATCCGCTGCATCGAGCGCTTGGCGAAGCCGTATTTCCGCGAGACAGGATTCGCGCGCACATCGACGATCGCGCGGATGCCCGCCCGAAGGAGGCCATCGAAGAACGCGTCCACGGAGCGCCCCTCGTAGCCCACGGTATACACGGCGATCGGCAGGCGGGGCGGCTCGGGGAGCTTCACCGGAACGAACTCCGTGAGCTCGCTCTTGCGGGCGTACCAGGGGTAGCGCTGATAGACCGAACCGATCAACGCACCCCGGGATTGTCTGCCGTACTTCTCCGAGATCTCATCAGCAGCACGTGCCTGCACCGCTGGGAGGCGACCAATCTCTTGTTCCCAGAGGCCGGGACGCTCCGGGTTCAGCCACACGCGCTTCTCGCTGCGCCGCAGGTAGCCGTCACGTTCGAGCGCCGCGAGCTCCCGATACAGGGCGAACGAGAAGGGGCCGTAGCGATAAGGGACGAAGCTGTAGAACGTCCCGTCGTGCCCGACCTCGGTCTCTTCCCGCACCAGGAACGCCAACTTCACGAGGGCCGTCGCCGACATCGGTCCCCCAGCCCGGGCGAGCAAAGCGAGGATCAGCCGTTGGCGGTTGAGCACGAAACCCCCTGGCAACCAGCCGGTGCATCCTACCCATCGCGTTGTGACAGGCCAGGTCACGAGCCCACATCGGCGGTTCGCTCTCAGCTCTCTCCGCCATCGTCGACCCGAAGCTCACGCCTCAGCGTCGAGAAGTCGAAGGGCGCGCCGCTCTTCGAGCGCTGCTCGCGGTTCTCCATATCCTTCAGCAAGACATCGACGGCGGAGCGTCCCTGCGCGGTGCGAGCTGCCTCGCGCGGGGTCTTCCCGCCGAGGGCCGGAACCGGCTCGTCGAGCCAGTCGGTGTAGTAGCGCTGCTGTTGCTCGAGGATGAGCTGCTGCGCCTCGGGCGGAAGAGGCGCCGGCGCGTGCTCGCGCCGCCCGAGCGGGGCGGCTTCCGACAGAGGATCGGCGTGCTCGCGCGCCCGGTGGCGGAGCCGGTCGCCGCAGGCAGCCTCGAGCCGCTCGCGCAGCGCGTCCGCACGCTCGCGCGAGTTCGTCTCCGCGCGCAACGTCTGGCCCGAAAACGAGGCGCGCCCGATCACCGTGTTTTCCCAGCTCCGGTTCGTGCGGTTGCCCGGCCGCAGGAACACGTACGCGGGCGGATCCTCACCGGCATCCGGAGGCGTAACGCCCGGGAGCGCAGCGAGCTGCGCTTCGACCGCGGGCCGCGCCCCGGGTGCGATCTCGAAGTGATCCGTGGTGAGAAGGAAGGGATCACCGTCTGTGTTACTCAGCTCGGGCGGGATCGCCGCCCGCGCATCGAGATCCGCGACGGTTGTCTCCCAGCTCCGGATCAGAGCGCGGCCGAAGCCTTCGTCGCGAAGCCGCGCGGGCGGCACTGCCCCCTTGCGCCGAAGCCGCGCTCGCGCGCGCCGCACGACCTCGGCGGCTTCGATCGGCGCGAGTGCGCGTGGGTGCACGCCGCACAGCAGCGACACCCCGTCGTGATCGACCACGCGGGCGAGCAGCGCGTCGCGCACCACGAGCGTCCGGGAGGCGGTCGCCTCGCGCACGCCGCGTGTCTCGCCGGAGAACAGATCGCGCAGCGTCACGCTCTCTCCCGGCTCGACCCCGCTGACCTCCCAGACCGAGAGCCACGAGGCCTTCTGGGCCGCGAGCCACTCGCGCTCCGCGCGCGAGAGGCGCCCTCCCTGCTCCTCGAGATAGCGGTCGAGCACGGTCACTCCCTCGACCCGGTAGTGGTAGACGGACCAGGGGAGCGCGAACTCGAGGACTTGCATGACATCGGCGAAGTCCTCTACGTGGCGGGCCCACGCCGAGCCGAAGCGCGTCATGGCGAACTCGGAGAGCTCGCGGACCAGGCGAGCGTCGATTTCGTGGAGCGGGTCATCAGCGCGGGGGGCTCCGTCGCCCTGCTCGTCGAGGGGGAGGTGGCACTTCTTGTACTTACGGCCGCTGCCACAGGGGCACGGGGCGTTGCGGCCCACCTTGCCAGCCCTGCGCCCGCTCGGGGCGGCGGGCGCTGGTTTTCGCGCCGGCGTGCTGGGGACATCGAACAGTGCGAACGCCTCGTAGGGCAGCGTGAAGCGCAGCTCGAGATCGTGCTCGTCGAAGTACGACTGGCAGACCGGCTCGAAGTCGGCGGCCTCGAACAACCTCCGGTGCTTCAGGAAGAAGGTCGAGAGCGAGACGGCGCAGGCCGCCGCGATCTCGAGGTCGCGCGCTACGAGTGGACGCGCGGCGCCGTCACGGTCGTGGCGCACGGCCCAGGGATACGCGTCGGCCGCGGCGACGGGCCAGCCATGGCTCGCCACCTCACGCCGCAGCGAGGCGGGCAGATCGGCCCCGCGCGCGAAGTCCAGCGCAAGCCAGTCGGTCCCGAAGTCGCGGCGCCCGCCGCTCGCGAACGGCTCCTCAGCGGCGCGCCGGAACGCCTCGTAGCCGGCGAGCGAGGGGAACACGAGGATGCCGAGGCTCTCGGCGAGGGCCCCGATGATCGAGACGCACGCGCCCTCGACGCCGAGCGCGGGGATGTCCATCCGCAACACCTGATCCTCGCTGGCCACCTTCCAGGGTGCGGTGCGGTAGAGGATGTCGGCAGCCGCGAAGAGCTTCGCGACCACCGCGGGCGGAATGCGTCCCCCTGCGAGGTAGCTCTGGTCCGCCTCGGGCATGGACTCGACCATCTGCGAGAGAAGCGCATCGAGCTCAGGTGTGGGCGCCAGCGTGACCGGGATCGCAGCGCCGACAGCTGCGCGCACCTCGGCCGCCGTCGCACGGTCATCGACACGAAGGCTGTCGGGCCGGCGCGGCGGCCCGGCGAGCGGTCGCTCGAGGGCACCCATCAGCACCCGCCCGACCGCACCCTCGCTCTTCGCGGGAGCGAACACCTCCTGGCCGACGACGAGCCCCGACGGAAGCTCCAGCCAGAGCGCGAGCCCGGCGCGGTAGGACTCGTCGCCCTCACCGATGAAGAACGGGGGAGACAGTCGGCCACCGACCCACTCGACGAGAGACTTCGCCCGGTGTCGCGGCATCGTATTCCTCCCCGCTCGTGCGCAGCGTGCGGGAGAACCTGCGAGGATGCCAGCGGAAGCCCTGGTCTTCGAGCTGCCGCTCGGCCGCTTCAGCTCCGGAGATCGAGCACTGCCGCCCCGCGAATGCGGTCCTGTTTGAGGTCGATCAGCGCATCGCCCGCGCGTTCCAGCGGATACGGCACCGTGTGCGTCACGAGCGGGATCTCCTCGGCCAGCTCGAGCAGGCGGCGCCCATCAGCGCGCGTGTTTGCGGTGACGCTCTTCAGCTCCCGCTCCTGGAACAGGTGGGCGGGGTAGTCGAGCGCGGGAATGCCCGACAGGTGGATGCCCGCTACCGCGAGCACGCCGCCGCGATCGAGGGCGGCGAGCGCGCGCGGCACGATTTCGCCGGCGGGTGCGAACAAGATGGCGCCGTCCAAGGGGACGGGCGGCTGCGCGCCCGCATCACCTACCCACACTGCCCCCATCTCGCGGGCCAGCGCCTGATGGCGCTCGCCGCGGCTCACCACGTACACCTCGTTGCCGAAGTGGCGCGCGATCTGGAGCACGATGTGCGCGGAGCCGCCGAAGCCGTAGAGGCCGAGGCGCTCGCCCGGCGCGACGCCACTTCGCACGTACGCGCGCCAGCCGATGATTCCGGCGCACAGGAGCGGGGCGAGCGTGCGGGCGTCGGCGCGCTCGGGTAGCGCGTACACGAAGTCCTCGGGCGCGACGACGTATTCGGCGTAGCCGCCGTCCACGTCCCAGCCGGTGAAGCGCGGGGCGGTGCAGAGGTTTTCGTCGCCACGCTTGCAGAACCGGCACGCGCCGCAGGCGCGGTGCAGCCACGCGACGCCGACCCGGTCGCCCTCGCGAAAGCGGCGCGCGCCCGCGCCCTGCCCGGCTACGTGGCCCACGACTTCGTGCCCCGGCACCACGTGCGCCCGGCGCGGCGCGAGGTCGCCCTCGACGACGTGCAGGTCGGTGCGACACACGCCGCACACTTCGACGGCAACGAGGAGCTCTTCGGGACCGGGCTCTGGCGCTGGTCGCTCGACGAGCCGCAGCGGGCGGGCTTCCGCCGGCCGCGGCTCGTCGACCTCGAGCGCTCGCACGGGCGACTCCCGCTCGGGGTCAGCCGCCCTCGCGCTCGCTCTGGCGGTCGCCGCCCCGGTTCAACACTTCCTGCGGAAATGCCTCGACCAGGAACTCGACCACGTCGCGCACGGAGACGACGTGTACGGGCCGGCCCTCGGCGTCCACGATCGGCACGTGGCGGAAGCCGCCCACGCTCATCATGCGCAGCACGTCGGCGATGGGCTGGTCGTCGCGCAGGCACTCCGGCTCGGTCGTCATCAGCTCCGAGAGCGCCAGCGTGGCCGGGTTCCGGCCCTGGTCGACCACCCGAAACAGCACGTCGCGCTCGGTGAAGATGCCGACCACGCGCCCGTGCATGGTGCCGTCTTCGGTCACCAGCACGACGCCGCGGTGCTCGGACTGCATGGCGCGGATGGCATCCGTCACCGTGTGGAAGCGCGAGAGCACGAGCGGCTTGCGCACCGGCAGCACGCTGGTCGGCTCGCGCAAGAGGCGCGTGTCGAAGGTGCGCTCCTGCGGCCCTCCCGCGCCGTCGAAGTAGGCCTCGTCACTCTCTTCGAGCTCGCGATCGAGCGTTCGATCCTCGGGCATAGGGAAATCCCTCCTCACGAACGGGGCCAGTATACACCCCGCATCCCCGCCAGAGTGTCGGACTATCTGCGGCGCAGGGCTGTGGCCAGCGTCACCACTGTCTCGGGCGCCAGCAGCGCGGCGCGCAGCCGCTCGAGCAGGCCCGACACGTCTCGGTGCAGCTCCTCGGGCCGCATGGCGCGCGCGATGCGGCCGAGGGCGAGCGGGCGGCCGAGCCCGCGCGCGATGGGCCCGGTGGCGGCGAGCAGGCGCTTGGCGTCGAGCTCGCGCAGTGTGCTCTCCCCGGCTGCCTCGGGCAGGTGCTGGCGCAGCAGGCGAGAGACGCGGCCGTCGTGCTCGGGCAGCCGCAGCGCGCGCTGGATGGCCGCGGGCACCAGCAAGTAGCTCTCGATGTGGCGGCGCGACCACATGAAGACGTCGAGGCCATCCGCAGCGCCGCGGGCCACCGCCCCGTCGTCGCGGTCGAGCACGCACAGGCCCTTGAGCCCCGGCCGCGCGGCGGCCTGCTCCGCAAAGTGCGCGGCAGCACGCCCCAGCTGGCGACCGCCCAGGATCACCGCGGCCTCGCGCACGGCACGCGCGAGCGGGACGGAGACCGCCCGCGCCCAGCCCTCGAGGACGTCGCGGTCGCGCGGGCCCTCCACGTAGAGCACAGCCGGCGGCGGCACGGGCCGGATCCTAACGCGCGAGCAGCGCGATCGCCTCGACGTGCGCCGTCTGCGGGAACAGGTCGAAGCCGCGCACGGACTGGAGCCGGAGCCCGGCCGCGCCCAGCACGCCGAGATCGCGCGCCAGCGTGGCGGGTGCACACGACACGTAGACGAGGCGCGCGGCACCGGTGGCGGCGGCGAGCTGCTGGGCGAGCGGGGCGCCGAGGCCGGTGCGCGGCGGGTCCACCACGATTGCGTCGGCCGCGTACTCGCGCGGGCCGGACCCCGCGAGGAAGCGTTCGAGCGGCGCGCACTCCACGCGCACGTTCGCTACGCCGTTCGCTTCGAGATTGCGGCGCAGATCGCGCACGGCGGGAGGACTCGACTCGACGGCCGTCACCTCCGCGAAGCGCGCGGCCAGCCCGAGCGTGAAGAAGCCCGCGCCCGCGCACAGCTCGAGCGCACGTGCGCCGCCGCCCGCTGCCTCGAGCACGGCGGCGAGCAGCGC
>Ga0247727_10012415_pt1 | contig 14628 bp, 13 predicted proteins | sample WisWelCaveWW1625_FD_202498 | JGI IMG/M metagenome (GOLD analysis project Ga0247727, IMG submission 202498) | Biofilm microbial communities from Wishing Well Cave, Virginia, United States - WW16-25 | ecosystem: Environmental > Aquatic > Deep subsurface > Groundwater > Cave microbial mat | place... | reverse complement strand
TTACCTCGTCGATGGACCGGCTGTGAGCTGGAGCGCGACCAGTATTTATTGTGTTTCGAAATCATAACATTCGGCGCGATTGGCTTCTGCTGCCGTTTGTTGCAATTCATTGTATTGGCGCATCCACTTACAGGAGGTCAAAATGAAGACGCGCTTCGTTTTTCTCGCGACTCTGCTCGCACTCACTTTCCCATTCATTTCTCACGCCCAAATCCCTCGCGCTCTTTCCTACCAAGGCGTGCTCACGGATAACGCCGGCAAGCCGAGGCCGGATGGAAGTTATTCTTTTACGTTTCGATTTTACACCTCACCCACCGGCGGCACGGCGATTTGGTCTGAATCAAAAAGTTTGCCCGTGAAGAACGGACTCTTTTCGACCGAGTTGGGCAAGCAAACTCCATTTGGCTCAGCCGTCAAATTTGACCAACAATATTGGCTGGGCATTCAAGTTGGCAATGAGCCGGAGCTTTCCCCGCGCATGGCGCTGACGAGTGTGGGCTACAGCTTGAATGCGCTGAGGGCAGATACCGCGAGGGTAGCCATGGCTGCAATAGGGATTGGATTCTGGAGTGGAAATGATTCAGTAGTTTATCGGCCAAATGGTAATGTAGGGATTGGAACACCGCGGCCCGATGCTCCGTTGACCATTAACTCAAGTATGCAAAAAATGATCTCTTTCGGTAGAAACGAAGGGTCGATAAAAGATGTAAACCTCTTCGACATCAATGGGGGCAACAATTTTGGATTGAGAATGAACGCGATCACGGCTGGACGCTACTACACGGCTCTAGTGGCAAATGGGTTTGAAGGTCTCGTCGTGTCACAAAATGCGAATGTAGGTATTGGAACGACACAACCAGAAGCTCCATTAACCATCAACTCAAGTGTGCAAAGAATGATTTCTTTCGGCAGAAATGAAGGATCGATAAAAGATATAAACCTCTTTGATATCAATGGGGACAACAATTTTGGATTGAGAGTCAATGCGATTACGGCTGGACGCTACTACACTACTCTGGTGTCAAACGGGTTTGAAAGTCTTGTGGTAGCTCAGAATGGCAATGTTGGCATTGGAACAATAAATCCAACTACAACTCTTGATGTCGTAGGCCGCACCAAAACCCAAGTCCTCGAAATCACCGGCGGCTCCGACCTCGCCGAGCCATTTGAGATTTCCGAGAACCAGCCCATTCCCAAAGGAGCATTGGTGATCATTGATGAGGAGAATCCTGGCCAGTTGAAATTGAGCCATCAAGCATACGACAAGCGCGTGGCCGGCGTGGTCAGCGGTGCGGGTGGCATCAATCCGGGATTGACACTCACGCAAGAAGGTGTCATGGAGGGCGGGCAAAACGTTGCGCTCACCGGTCGCGTGTATGCTTTGGTCACCGCCGCCAACGGCCCCATCAAGCCGGGAGATTTGTTGACGACGTCGGATATTCCGGGGCATGCGATGAAGGCGACGGACGTTGCGCGTTCGCACGGCACGATTATCGGCAAGGCAATGTCAAGTTTGGAAAACGGAGAAGGGTTGGTGCTGGTGTTGGTGAATTTGCAGTGATGAACCCATTTATTTAATGGCGCTCCCAGTAACATGTCATGTTGGAAACATCTTTTTTCAATACAAGCGCCATGCTTGATAACAAAAAAGATCGTTCCACGATGACACAACAAAAAGGCCGAAGTTCAACTTGCGCGGTGAGATTTTGCTAAATTAGAAAATTTGTCGAGCGCCAGTCGGACTTCACTCCAAAAATTCATCCACGGTCAATCCGGCTTCGCGGATGATGGCGCGGAGCGTACCGGTGGGCAAGTTGCCGGGGTGATGCGGCACGGTGGTGCGGCGCTTGGTTTTTGGGTTGTACCAGATTTCGTGGCTGCCTTTTGCTTGCCGATCAAACCCGAATCCGACGGCGCGCAATCGTTGCACGACCTCGCGATAGGTCATGGAAGGCAGGCGGCTCATGCTGCCGTCGTCTCCAACTCAATGCCAACAGGGATTTTAAACGTGGCTTTTTGACCGCGCTTTTTCAAAGCGGCGCGAATTTTGGGCGGCAAAGGATCGCGATGTTCCAAGCAGGACTCGATCAATTTACGCGCGACGTCTTGCGCAATCTCAATGGTCTCAGCCACCGTGCGGCCTTGCGCAATCAATCCTTGCAGCTCGTTACTGGTTGCCAAATAGCCGCCTTCACCAAGCGGCTCAATTTTGATGTCGATCAGTACTTCTGCCATGGTCAGAGAACTCCTGTAAAATGTTTAAAAGAGTTTTTTAAAAAAGATTCAAACGGCCTATTGGCGATATGTTGGCTCGCCACTCAAAATAAGCAGAAAAAGCGAAGAAGGCAAGCAAAAACCCTTTCTGCAAAACAAGGTCAAAAAGGGTAGGTTGAAGAAAAAATGAAGAAATCGTCAAGAGTGTCAATATTTTGGTGAATCAAGCGATTGCTACCAACAGGAAATCAAAAGCAATGCAAATACTGAACATCAACTTTCAACGCGGAGGCTATTATGAAAAACGTCGTCTTTGTTTTCTCAACGCTTTTGATTTGTATCGTGGCCGGAGAGACACTCCACGCCCAAATCCCGCGCACGCTTTCCTACCAGGGCGTGCTCACGGATAATGCCGGCAAGCCGAGACCGGATGGAAGTTACACCTTCACGTTTCGATTTTACACCTCGCCCACCGGCGGCACGGCGATTTGGTCTGAATCAAAAAGTTTGCCCATGAAGAACGGGCTCTTTTCGACCGTGTTGGGTGAGCAAACCCCATTTGGCGCGGCGGTCAAATTTGACAAACAATATTGGCTGGGCATTCAAGTTGGAAGTGAGCCGGAGCTTTCCCTGCGCATTGCACTGACGAGTGTGGGATACAGCTTCAGCTCGTTGCGCGCGGATACGGCAAGTGTTTCGGTGGCTTCGCTGGCGGATACGACCTGGAGGCATAGCGGGGCAAATATTTATCGGATGAACGGGAATGTTGGTATCGGAACAACACAGCCTGGACAAAAATTAGTCGTCAATGGAAATTTCTCTGCGACTGGAGCCGTCTATGCAAATGATGAATTTCAAAAATATGTGAACACTCAAGGAACAAAAACTCATACAAAGATTCTGCGAGGATATTTGGATAACATAAGAGGAAATGGAACTGGTGCTGCTCCAATTGAACTCACGATTGGAAATGAGGATTTTTATACCTATTGGGCCTTCAAAACATTCCATGGCGGCGGCGGCAGTGACGTTACCGAAGATATGAGAATTTATGCTGGTAATGTCGGCATTGACACGACTAATCCTGTTTGTCGTCTTGATTTGGGAACCAACAATGGCGTTAGCTTCCGCCTTAATCCTGGTACGGCAACAGGTTTTTCTTACAATGGTTTTGCACATAATGATCTATTGATTGGTGGTTACAACAAGGGCAATGGGTATTCACGCACCTTCATAAGTTTTGGTTTTTCCCAAGATCCTGAGAGAGAGTTTAGTATCGGCTCTGCAGATAGAGCAGATTTTCCCAATGCTTCCTTCACACCTCATTTCACAATTAGAAGTGGTGGGAACATCGGCATTGGCACAACCAGTCCAACTTCTAAGCTCCATGTGGAAGGAACGACGACTACCAAAGTTCTCACCATCACCGGCGGCTCCGACCTTGCCGAGCCGTTTGAGATTTCCGAGAACCAGCCCATTCCCAAAGGCGCGTTGGTGATTATTGATGAGGAGAATCCTGGCCAGTTGAAATTGAGCCATCAGGCCTACGATAAACGCGTGGCCGGCGTGATCAGCGGCGCGGGCGGCATCAATCCAGGCTTAACGCTCACGCAAGAAGGTGTGCTGGAAGGCGGCCAGAACGTTGCGCTCACAGGTCGCGTGTATGCTTTGGCCACCGCCGCCAACGGCCCCATCAAGCCGGGGGATTTGCTGACAACTTCGGAGGTTCCGGGGCATGCGATGAAAGCGACGGATCGTGAACTTTGGCCTGGCGCAGTAATTGGGAAAGCGATGTCGAGCTTGGAAAATGGCGAAGGGTTGGTGCTGGTGTTGGTGAATTTACAGTAACAACGAAAAGAGCCAGTCCGACTGAGAGCTTTGAGGTTTGTCAAAACTTGAAGAGCCGTTGTGCCCAAGTCGGACTTCACACGCGCCTCAAACTACAACTGGGAATTCAATCTCTGTTTGACGCGCAGCAAAATTGAGATGAACAATAGGCGCAATTTTGAAAAACACGCTGCGGCCAATCAAAGCTGTACGGTTCGGATTGATGGCAACAAAAGGGCTGCTGTGCCAATCCTTGATGCAAAAAGCGACGAAGCCGGTTTCTCGCGAATTGCCGCTTTGGTCTGCCACGGACAACCGCAGCGGTTTGGCAATAAAACGGAAGCTTTGCCCGAGATGTTCCGACTCGTCTTCATAATCGCGAATGCCTTGCTTTAGCAAACCATGCGTGACGAGAAGGTCAAGATTGAAGTAAGCATCAATCGCGCCGGTATCCAGATCGGCAATCAGATCAAGAGTGTTCCGCGCGCCGCTCAATTTAACGGAGACGGTGGGATAAGCATCATCCGGCTCGACGGTGTGATGCCAGGCCGACGCCTCTTCAATCATGAACAGGCGCGGATTGAAAAGAACAAAAGGATATTTTTCATGCTGTTCGCACAGCGCATCAAAATCCTGCTCCGACGGCAAATGCTGAATGCTCGCGCCGTGTGCAATGACTTCGCCGTCAATCACCATCAGCCACGCCGCGCGCAGGTCCTGGAAACGTTTCCTGACCCAATTCGCATTGATTTTTTTGGCGTTGTTGAGATATTGAAAACGCTCTTCGGGCGACCAGGCTTCATATTGAGCCAGGCTGACATTGGCGCTCACAAACTTATCCGCCATGGGTTGTGCAGCCGTCTGGCTCTTGCGGGATTCATTGAGCACGGCAATCGCCTGTGCCACAGCTTGTTCGGCTTTCGCGTCCAGTGTTCCAACCCGCGCGCGAACTTTTTCAAGCACGGCTTCCTGGGTGATGGATTCTGTTATCATGGTTTTCACCTCAACTTAATGTTCAAATTCATCCGTGGCTGCTACAAAATACGCATCTTGCCGTGAGAAGTCAAGAGGCAATTACAGGCAACCTCTTGAAGCTGGGCGAAGAATTTTTTTTGAGCCCCTTCCGCAAAATGAGGGCAATGCCGGAAGATGGAAGAAAATGAAAAAATCGTAAAGGTTGTCAATATTTCGGCGACTCAGGCTATTCCTTCAATGGCAGGTTACGAAAAGAAGGAATGACAATAAATAGTGAATTTTTTCGCTTGCTTTTTAACGTGAGATCATTTACTTTCGCAAACCTGCTAAGAGCGAGGAGCTTTTTATTGTTATCTCACCTCAATTAGATTGTTTGCATTTGCAGTATTAACTCGTCGATAGACCGGCAGTGAGCTGGAGCGCGACCAGCATTGATAACGTCTCGAAGTCACAACATGCGGCTTCATAAAATTCCAATGCCGCATGTTGTAATTCATATTTTGGCGCATCCACTTACAGGAGGTCAACATGAAGACTCTGCTCGTTTTTCTCGCTGCACTGCTCGTGCTCACTTTCCCATTCATTTCTCACGCCCAAATCCCCCGCACGCTTTCCTATCAGGGCGTGCTCACGGATAACGCCGGCAAGCCGAGGCCGGACGGCAACTATACGTTCAAATTTTGTTTGTACGGTTCCAACAGTGGCGGCTCGTCAATTTGGTGTGAATCAAAAAGTTTGTCCGTGAAGAGCGGACTCTTTTCAACCGTGTTGGGCGAACAAACTCCATTTGGCGCGGCGGTCAAATTTGACCAACAATATTGGCTGGGCATTCAAGTTGGCAATGAACCGGAACTTTCCCCGCGCATGGCGCTGACGAGTGTGGGATACAGCTTCAGCTCGTTGCGCGCGGATACGGCGAGGGTGGCGATTGCTACAAATGCTGATACGGTTTGGCGCACGATTGGTTCGAACGTATATCGACTTAGTGGTAATGTTGGCATTGGCACAAAAACACCTTCTTCGACATTGCACGTCGGTAATTCTAATACGGGAGATATATTCCGCATCTCCACAGGTGGAGGGTTTGGGGCGCTTGTTGAAAATGTGAATCCTGGTTATGGTGGCAAAGCGAAATTGGCCTGGATCAAATCCTTAAGCCGAAATCCGGATTCATATCACTTTTATGTTGAAGGAGGAGAATATCCAGAATTGGTTATCAAAGGCGATGGAAAAATTGGCATTGGAACAGACACACCTTCCTCCAGGTTACATGTTTTCCATCATTCGGGCGCTACTGACCTTTTTCAAGTCACCACCGCTGGTGGTTATGGCGCTCTTATTGAAAATGTAAATCCTGGTTATGGTGGCAGTTCGAAATTGGCATGGGTAAAATCGGAAAATCAAAATCCAGATTCCTATCATCTTTATGTTGAAGGAGGCTCGACTCCTGAATTCGTTGTTCGAGGTAACGGTTATGTCGGGATCGGCACAAATAATCCCCAACATCCGCTCGATGTTAATGGCAGAACCCGAACCTCCGTACTCGAAATCACGGGCGGCTCCGACCTCGCCGAGCCGTTTGAGATTTCCGAGAGCCAGCCCATTCCCAAAGGCGCGTTGGTGATCATTGATGAGGAGAATCCTGGCCGGTTGAAATTGAGCTATCAAGCCTACGACAAGCGCGTGGCCGGCGTGGTCAGCGGCGCGGGCGGCATCAATCCGGGTTTGACGCTCACGCAAGAAGGTGTGCTGGAAAGCGGGCAAAACGTTGCGCTCAGCGGTCGCGTGTATGCTTTAGCCACCGCCGCCAACGGCCCCATCAAGCCGGGGGATTTGCTGACGACGTCGGAGGTTCCGGGGCATGCGATGAAGGCGACGGACTTTGTTCGTTGGCAAGGTGCAGTGATTGGCAAGGCGATGTTGAGTTTGGAAAAAGGGGAAGGGTTGGTTTTGGTGTTGGTGAATTTGCAGTGATACGATCACCACAGGAGTTTAACGGAATAAGCTTTAAAAATCTCGTCTTTGCTCATAATGAAGAGTTCCTCGGCGTTAGCCTGAGCAATTAGCATTCTATCAAACGGGTCTTTGTGATGAAGAGGCAAAGTATCCAACGCAAGAGCATGCTCGATTTCAATCCGCAAAATTTGCAGGTCGTTATTGCGCTGCTGATTTTCAATCAATGTTCGCAAGGGCGCAACAAGCTGCAATTTTCCAAGCTGCTGCTTGATTTGCATCTCCCAGACACTGGCGACGCTGAGGAGCAAAATGTTGTTGCGGTCTTCACAATGGGCGCGCGCCAGCGACGAGAGTTTTTCCGGCTCGCTGCTCCACCAGATGAAGGCATGGGAATCCAATAGCAGTTTCATTTTGAGCCTGTCCAAAATTCGTCCGGCAGCGGCGCATCGAAATCATCGCTCATCCAGATTTTGCCGCGATCCAATCCGGCGACGCGGCGAGGTGGTTTTGATCCGGCAATGGGTACTAAACGCGCCAACGGTTGGCCGCCTTCAGCGATGACGATTTCATTGCCCGCCTGCGCCAGCGTGAGCAGCTCTGGCAGCCGGGTTTGGGCGTCTTGCAGGGTCACAGTTTGTGTGTTCATAAACAATCTTCCTGGGCATTTTGAAAAGTTTCTTTGAAAAAAGGTACACAAAATTTGTTAAAAAATCAACATTCATTTATATCAAATTTTCTTTTGGAGAAAATCATCATGAAAACTTTCCTCCTTGATGTGGAGGCGCTTTGACATGCCGCTCCTAACGGAGCTAAAATGCAATAAATGAATCTCTCGACTATAAACATTTCGCCCCGCTGGGGCTGTTGAACAAATCATTCACCATTGGAGGTTTTATGAAAAAGGCTTTCTTCATTTCCGCTGCATTTCTTCTGTTGGCATCGGCATTTCATGCTGCCGCCCAAATCCCGCGCACGCTTTCCTACCAGGGCGTGCTCACGGATAACGTCGGCAAAGCTCGGCCCGATGGAAATTACCAGTTCACTTTTCGTCTGTATAACTGTAGCGGCGGTACTGCAATATGGACCGAACAGAAAACTCTGCCAGTCAAGGGAGGGCTATTTCAACAGCATTGGGCGACCAAAATCCTTTTGGTGCATCCGTGAAATTTGATCGGCCCTATTGTTTGAGCATTCAAGTTGGCAATGAACCGGAACTTTCCCCGCGCATGGCGCTGACGAGTGTGGGATACAGCTTCAGCTCGTTGCGCGCGGATACGGCGAGAGTGGCGATGGCAACAAGTGCAGATACGACATGGCGACACAAGGGTTTGGATATTTACAAGCTGAATGGAAATGTTGGCATCGGGCGAGTAAGTTCAAGCAGAAAGCTGCATGTCGTGGGAGGAAATATGCAAATTGAAAACCTTCCGGGCCAGCCCACAGTGCTTACAATTGGCAACGATAGCACCGGCAGCACCTACTTGGGAATCACCACCTCGGCGTATGGTTCAGGTTATATTGGCCTACAAGGAGTCTCCAAAGAAGGATCGGCTTGGGGACACATCGCACTTAACCCTCGTGGTGGTGGCGTTGGAATTGGCCTCACCAATCCGATTGTACCGTTGGCTTTAGCCGTAACAAATAAAACCGGAGCGGAAAGCCCTTTAATAATTGGACAAATCGATGTCTATCCAATGGCAGGAGTTCATCACGTTCGAGAAGATGATTATCATGGTTATTCTGCTCTAACTTTTAAAACCACTACTGGTGGAACGTACACTGAAAAGATGAGAATTACCTATGATGGAAGAGTTGGTATCGGCACGACAAATCCTGTCTCGAAGTTCGCAATAGGTGTTTCAAATGGTAATGGAGACGAAAGTGACATGATTGTAGCACAGATTGCCAACTCACGGATGGCAGGAATTCACCATGTTCGTGAAGACAATTACATTAGTTATTCTTCCTTGAGTTTTAAAACTGTCAGCCGCAGTGACTACACTGAGAAGATGAGAATTAGATATGACGGCAACGTCGGCATCGGCACAACCAATCCAACTACAAAACTCCATGTGGAAGGAACGACAACAACAAAAGTTCTTGCCATCACCGGCGGCTCCGATCTCGCTGAGCCGTTTGAGATTTCCGAGAGTCAGTCCATTCCCAAAGGCGCGTTGGTGATTATTGATGAGGAGAATCCTGGCCGGTTGAAATTGAGCCATCAAGCCTACGACAAACGCGTGGCCGGCGTGGTCAGTGGCGCGGGCGGCATCAATCCGGGATTAACGCTCACGCAAGAAGGCGTGCTGGCAGGCGGGCAGAACGTTGCGCTCAGCGGTCGCGTGTATGCTTTAGCCACCGCCGCCAACGGCTCCATCAAGCCGGGCGATTTGCTGACGGCGTCGGATATTCCGGGACATGCGATGAAGGCGACGGATCGTGAACGTTGGGATGGGGCGATTATTGGGAAGGCGATGTCGGGTTTGGAAAACGGGGAGGGGTTGGTGCTGGTGTTGGTGAATTTGCAATAAACAGATCGGAGATTATCATCATGAAAACGAAAACCATCAGAGCGATTATCGGACTCGGGTTTGTTCTGTGCATGTATTTGGTCAATCAAATTTCCTTTGCTCAAGGGATGCCAGAGACCGGATATATCGTTGCAACTGGACAAGCAAATGTAGGCACTGATTACAGCAACGCGGCCGTAATCCTGCGTGGCTGGCAATTGCAGAAGAATAACTCGAATGACATGGAAATCATGGATTTGGGGTTGGCCATCACCGACGTGAATTATCAAGCCTCTTCCGGCATGGTGACGTGGAACGTTCGGATGGTCAATTTTAGTGATGCAACCCCAACAGACGATATCCGCTTTTCCTATGACTATTCAGTCATACTTTTGACGGAGGGTATTGCAATAGATTATCCATTGCCAGCAGGTGTGGTTGACAAAAAGGGATTAACAATAGCGCCTGAACAGATTTCCCTCAACGTTTTCGGGTATCAGAGCGGAGCGATTTTTCCTACCGGGTTTATGTTGCATGTAAATCCATCGCCACCGACCCAAGGAGGATATAGTGATAAAGATGAAGAAATTCACAATTTCAGATTTGAACTGGCCGATTTTAACTATAACTCTTCAACTGGCCTAGCAAGATGGAACGTCATCACAGATTTCCGAGACCAAAACGGTTCGCCGGAAGGTTACAAGTGGAAATATGGTTACACCATTATTCTCACCAACAGCGGCCAGAAATTTTCACGCGCGTCTGGGCTTCAAACTTCTACAGGCTCAGGAAGCATAGGCAATACATTTGATGCGGCTTCCATTCCGCAAGCGGTTGTTGCTCCTATCGGATGGGAATTGGGTTACGCGTCGGGTGATCAGAACACCCATACCATCGGCGCTTCAATCAACAACGTAAGTATTTCCGGGGCTGCAGTAAAGTGGACCTATAATGCAACGCTCCGCGACCAAGCCCCTGATCCTTTTCGCTGGAATGTCGTGGCTGGTGGTCTAATATTCAGCGGGACACGGATCGATGGGCATTATGATAGCCAAGCCCATTATCGCTTTGCAGTTATGCCTGATGATGATGGATTGACTTACGAAGTGCGATCAGGTCAAGGCACGTACGTGCCATTCACTGCGAATCTCAGTAACCATGTTGTCACTGCCGGACCATTATCGTCAGATCGACGATTCCGCCATCAAGACGAAACTGGTTGTGGCAGTGATAAGTCATGTGTGGATCCACCAGTTGCTACCACGCCAAGCACGCTAAACGTGACTTCAGCGCGAATAATTGATAATGGCGAAGGAAATTTTGGTGGAACATATGCAAAGTGGCATCTCTGGGCCTTTCCCGCGAAAGGATTCGATCTTGAAAAATTTCAAATCATCGTAGATATTTTCGATCAGTATAATCATATCTTTTTTACTATGGTTGGGCATGCTACCAGCGCTTGCGCGGTTAGCACATTACTGCACGGTCCCTTTCTGAGCGATACGAATAAACCGGAGTGGGGAGATGAAGGTCGTATTGGTGAACAATATCTTGAATATTATGACGAACAGGGAAAATTGGGCTTTCCAATTTGGGACTGGGAATGGCCTTGTGATGACCGCGTTGTGGTTTTTCTTTGGGAATCAGATGAATCCCTTGCGCCGGATGATCCGCTAGCGCTTTTTCTAATCGAACGCGGCAGCACAGCAAACGAATCTTTTCTCACTGCCGACATTCCAGGGATACCCGGTGTGCTGACCCCGTATGGAGATCAACATCTTAAAGCAATTGTTTTTCAAAATGCCCGTTCACCTGGAGATATCTTTGTCGATTCGAGAAACACCCGTCGTTCAGCCGGATGGTGGTGGCTGCCTTTTAAAACCGTTACAGAAGCTGTGAACGCTGCCGCGCCAAACAACATCATCAGCGTTGAAAGTGGTTCATATAATGAAAAGATCACTGTCGGCAAACCCATTATCATCCGCGCGCACGGCGGCAAGGTAACGATTGGACAATAGTTTTATCATGCAAGGTCAAAAGGACGAATTCCGATTGACGCGGCAGGAATTGATTAAATTAGAAAAATCGTTGAGCGCACCAGTCGGACTCACCAAACTCATGAAAGGATGAGAGTGTATGAAACCCAATCTAGTGATCTTAGTTTTTGTTTTAGTCTGCTCATCAGTAGTTGCACAAAACGAAGCCCAGCAGGCGGCTAACTTTCTTGGCAAAAGGGCGGTTTCGGACACACGCACCAGCGCGCTTGATTCGCTCTTTCGTTCATATCGTGTGTATGAACTCGAGGCGCGAGCAATCAAAGAATTCGTTATAAATAAAAAAGCCGAAAGCAATCTCAGACTGCAGCTCGATAACGACTATAATTGGAATTTGACGCTTCAGCCTTCGCACCATCCAACCTCGAGCGCCACTATAACGCTTGGCACCGAAAGAGGCTTGGAAAAAGTGTCTCTACTGCCCGCTTTGCAGCTCAAGGGGATTCTTTCGAATAAAATCACGAATTCCGAAGTCCGATTGACCATAGACGATGATTTTATCTACGGATTCATTCGGGATGGCAGTTCCATTTATTTTATCCAGCCTTTGAGACAATTCATCAAGGGGAGCCCACGTAACGAGTTCGTGGTTTATGAAAAGAGTCAAGGATACGCTACGACTGGAGCCGTGTGTGGCGTAGATGACTCCAACTGGAAACCAACCGGGCCGGAGAAAATCCGCCAGAAATCAAGCGTGGTCATTCAGCAGGAACTGAACTATTACACAGCGGTTGACTATTCCATTTACCAGAGACTTGATTTTTCCGTTCGAGACATTCTCAACACAATGAGCGGCATCATCAATCTTGTTGAAGGCAATTTTGACAATGAATTCAAAGATCCATTTTGGGTCAATGGAATAAGCCCTGACACTTTTTACATTTCCACTTGCCCCACCTGCGATCCATGGACAACTTCCGCAAATGCTGAAGACCTCCTCGCCAGCTTCAGAGATTGGGGAAATAAGAATACCAATTGCACAGACAATGGCAGGCTTTCTCAATTGTGGACAAATCGGGATATTTTTGGCATTGACAACAACGGCAATCAGGATTCTGATGTAGTTGGCTTAGCCTATCGCGGCGAAACCGTTTGCACAAAAAATGGATATCAGGCGCTTCAGTACTTCACGCCGGTTGCCGACGACTTGAGAAACTTGGTGGCCCATGAAACCGGACACAATTTCAATTGTCGGCACGACTATGAGGGCGATACTCCCCCTTGCACCCCAGTTCCGCCAGCCTATATTATGGCGCCTGCTATAAACGGTTCGAATGAATGGTCGCATGGCGCGTTCCCTTCCGCTTGCGACAAAAACTCAACTGCCACGATTAACGGTTACTATCCGGACGTGGATTGCCTGACCTTGTCTTACGGTTACCCGTTACCTGGCGGAGATAGATGGGTTGATTTTTAAAACGTTAATTGCGATCAAGACGGCTCCGTACAGAAACCCTTAAATACTGTTATCATGGGCGTATTTCGCGCAGGATTGAACCGAACAATCTTTATCAAACCGGGCGTTACCGAAGAAAAAATTATCATTACCAGCCCATTGAGATTGGAGAGAGCTGGAAACACCGGAACCGTTGTAATCGGACAACAGTGAAAAGCTAATCAAAGCAATTTGAAATCAAAGGAGTGTCACCATGAAAACTCAACGACTTTTTCTTATCGCTTTTGCACTGACGTGCTTTATTTTTAAAAACGTAGCATTCGCGCAAACCAGCGTCGTCTCCTGGTCTTCATTCAACATGGGCTTAGCCGTCCCGACCTCTACAAGTAACACGATAAAATCCGCCGTCGGGCAAAATTTTGTCGGTTCAATGCAACAAATCAGCACTCTGCTTGAGGCCGGCTTTCTTGCTCATCCTTTGCTTCGCGGGCCGGTTACTGCCGTTGAAGAAAATAAAAATGACGAAACGCTTCCCAAAACTTACAAACTCGAACAAAATTACCCAAATCCCTTCAACCCCAGTACGACGATTGCATTTGCGCTGCCCAAGCCTTCGGAAGCCACGCTGAAGATCTTCGACGCCTCCGGTAGAGAAGTCGCGACGCTGGTGGATGGGAAACTACCGGCTGGCAGGCACGAAGTCGTTTTGGATGCCAGCCCATTTTCCAGCGGGGTGTATTTCTATCGTTTGCGGGCAGAAGAGTTTTCGCAGACGAGGCGGCTCATGTTGGTGAAGTAAGTTCTGGTTGCTGGTTGCACGTTGCTGGTTGCATTATTGCAATACGAGTGAAGAATCGCTAAGAAAACAATGCCACGGCTGCGCCCGTCGGGTTTTGGCCGTGGCATTGCTTTTATATAGAAAAAGTGATTGTTATTCTTTCGCAAAAATGTTATCTTGAGTGACCATGCGCACCATTCCCGAAAAAGAATCCCTCACTGTTGAATTTAAAAGCGATCAAAAACGTTTGCCGGATCGCGATTTGGTGGCGGCTGCGGTTTGCCTGGCCAACACGGAAGGCGGCGAGATTTATTGGGGCGTCGAAAAAGATGGCGCGATCACCGGCCTGCATCTTTTGCACCAAAACCTCATCGGCCTGACCGCTTTGATTGCGAACCACACCATCCCGCCGTTGAGCGTCCGAGTGGAAGCGCTGGAAGTAGCAGGACAACGCATCGCTAAAATCGCTGTGCCCAAGTCCACACGTTTGGTGTCCACTTCCGAAGGTTTGTTGCAGCGTCGCCGTTTGATGATCGACGGCACGCCGCAATGCGTGCCGTTTTATCCTCACGAATTTGTCCAAAGGCAGGCCGATCTCGGCCTGATGGATTATTCGAGTCTGCCTGTCGCCGGCGCGACAGTCGATGGCTTCAATCCTTTGGAACGCGAACGCCTGCGGCAGATGATCGACAAATACGGCGGTGATCGCACTCTCCTTTCGCTCAAAGACGAAGAATTAGATGGCGCGCTCGGGCTCGTGCGCCGTGAAGGCGAGCGACTCGTTCCAACGGTCGCCGGTTTGTTGGTCATCGGGCGCGAAGCCGCCATTCGCGAGCATTTGCCGACGCACGAAACGGCCTTTCAAGTTCTGGAAGGAACGCAAGTGCGCGTGAATGATTTTTACCGCACGCCGTTACT
>Ga0247727_10012414_pt1 | contig 14629 bp, 12 predicted proteins | sample WisWelCaveWW1625_FD_202498 | JGI IMG/M metagenome (GOLD analysis project Ga0247727, IMG submission 202498) | Biofilm microbial communities from Wishing Well Cave, Virginia, United States - WW16-25 | ecosystem: Environmental > Aquatic > Deep subsurface > Groundwater > Cave microbial mat | place... | reverse complement strand
CCTGCACGTTGCAGGGCACGAACTCCTCCGCGTCTTCGTCGCGGTATGAACTGGTGACGTAGAACTTCGCGGCCACCGCGGTCTCGGCGCTGGTCACCACCACCCAGGTCCGCTTCCAGTCCTGCGGCAAGCCGGGCGCGAGGCAGGAAAAAATCTGCTCCACCAGTTTTCCGTCCAGCGTGGTCGCGGCGCCGGGTGCCGGCACCGGCACGATGGCGGCGACTTCCCGTTTTTCCGGGACCGGCGCGGGCTTGGCCACCGGTGGCGGCGCAATGACCGGCGCCGGCGCAGCCACCGGTGGCGGTGGAGGCACAGGCACCGGCACCGGCTTTGCCACAGGCGGAGGGGCGGGTTTTGGTACAGGCAGAGGCGCGGGCGCGGCGATCGGGGGCGGCGCAGGCGGCGGTGGCGGCACGGGCACGGCAACCGGGGGTGGCGGCGGCGCCGGCGCGGGAATCGGTACCGCTACGGGTGCCGGTGGCGTTGGCGTCGGCGTGACGACGGGCGCGGGTTGTGGTGCCGGCGCAGGCGGTGGCGCGGCCACCGGTGCGGGCGGCGGTGCGGCTGCGGGCGCAGGCTTTGCGGCGGGATCGGGAATCGGCGCCGCCGATGGAGCGGCCGGCGGCGCGCCAAGCGGCGGCGCGGGCGGCCCGTAAATCATCATGGCCGGATTGACAGGTTCCGCGCTGCCTGCCGGCCTGCCTGATTCGGTATCGGGGATCGGCTCGGCGCGGGACGGCATGCGCCTGCGCTGGGCGTCGGCCGGGTTCATGGCGGCGAGCAGGGCCACGAGGGTGAGGCCCATTGCCGCCTGTTTCAGGACATCGCGCTGTGCCATGGCGGAGCCAACGATACCACCGCTGGCGGCGCGCCATCGTTGGTGGGCCAATCCGAATCGGGTAGGCTAGGGCGATGCCTGAACTTGCGGCTTTCTCGGATTCCTACGCCGAAGCGCGCCGCAAATTTGTCGAGGCCGCGCGCCGCGCCGGCGCCAAGCTCGCGAGCTACCAGCATCCGGAGGAACGGGGTCCGGGCGGCGAGGCGCTCTACCTGGATGTTTCGGTGCTCGGGCCGGGGGACGCATCGCGGGTGTTCGTGGTCGGCAGCGGCACGCACGGCATCGAGGGCTATTCGGGCTCGGCGGCGCAGCGCGCCTGGCTGCGCGGCCGTCCGCGCCTGCCCAAGGACACCGCCGTGGTGTTCTTCCATGCGCAGAATCCCTGGGGTTTCGCGCACAAAACGCGCGTCACCGAGGAGAACGTCGACCTCAACCGCAATTTCATCGACTTCTTGAAGCCGCCGCCCGCGAATCCGGGTTACGAAGAGCTGCAACCGATCGTCGCAATCAAGGATTGGAACGAGGAGGCGATCGCCGGCGTGTTCGCGGGGCTGGATGCGTATCGCGAGCGCGTCGGGGAGAAAGCGTTCTCCGATGCATTCAACGGCGGCCAGTATTCGCATCCGGATGGCGTGTTTTTCGGCGGCGTGCGGCAGCAATGGGCCAACAACGCCTTTCGCGCGGCGGTGGAGACGCACCTCGGCCGCGCGCGCCAGGTCGCCTACCTCGACCTGCACACCGGCATCGGGCCCTGGTGCGAGCACATCTACCTCTGCTTCCATGCCGAGGGTTCGCCGGCACGCGAGCGCGCGCGCGCCTGGTGGGGCGAGCGCGCCGTCAACCTGCAGGGCGTGACGCACAAGAAGCTCGCCACCTACAGCGGCACCATCATCGACGCGTTCGCCGCGATGCTGCCGGCGGCGGAAGTCACCAGCATCGTGGTGGAATTCGGCACGCTGCCGCGGCGCGACATGCAGCGCGCGAGCCTGGCGCAACGCTGGATGCGCTTCGAGGGCCCGCGCGACCCGGTGCTCGCCGCGAAAGTGCGGCGCGAGTACGAGGCTGCCTTCTATCCGGCGGCGCCGGAATGGCGCAAGGCCGTGCTCGAGCAGTCTCGCGACTTCATCGACCGCGGCGTCGCGGGCATCAGTTCGAGCTGAGGAAATCCTGCAGCGCGCGGGTGAAGCCTGCGGGCTGCTCGAGGTTGGAGAGGTGCGCCGCCTGCGGCAGCACCACCAGCTTCGAGCCCGGCGCGTTGTCGTGGATTTCCCGCGCCATCTCCGGCGGCGTGCCCGGATCGTCGGCGCCGACGATGACCAGAACCGGGCAGCGGATTTCCTTCAGACGTGCGGTGACGTTGATCTTGGGGATCGCGTGGCAGCAGCCGGCGTAGCCCGCCACGGGCGTTGTGACGATCAGCTTGCGCACGCCCTCCACCACGGCCGGCTGGCTCTTGCGGAAGGACTCGGTAAACCAGCGCTCCAGCGTCGCCTGCGCGAGCGGCTCCATGCCTTTCGTTTCCGCCGTCTTGATCCTCTCCATCCACAGGGGCGCCGCGTTTTCCGGATAACGGCTCGTGGTGTCCGCTAGCGTCAGGGTGCGGAATACGCCGGGATATTTCAGCGCAAAGGTCTGGCCGATCATCCCGCCCATGGAAAGCCCGCAGAAATGGGTCTTTTCTATTTTTAGTTCTTTTAAAAGAAAGGATAGATCATCCGCCAACAGCTCCAGCGTATACGCACCCTTGGTCGCCTCGCTGGCGCCGTGGCCGCGCGTGTCGTAGGCGAGGATCCGGTACTGGTCCTTGAGCGCCGCGATCTGCGGATCCCACATGCGCACGCTGCAGGCGAGCGAGTGGCTCAGCACCAACCAGGGCGCGCCTTCCTTGCCGTGCAGTTCGTAGTTGACCTCGACGCCGTTCGCGCGTGTTTTCATGTGTTCGCCATCACCAGGGGAATGTTCATTTCGTCCTCGCTCAGGCCGCCGTGATTGCCGATGTGCAGGTGCCGCGGCTCGCCGCTCACCCAGTCTTTTACCGTGCCGCGGCCCTTCATGACCAGCGCCACGTCGCCGATTCGCTCCGCGAAACGCGCATGTGCGCGCCCGGCGCCGAACCAGCCCTCGTCCAGCAGTTCCCGGCTCGGCAGTACCTCCGCGCGCTCGGCGAGAAATTGTTTTGCTTTTTCAAGGAAATATTTCTCTTCACGGACATGGCAAAATGCGACCCGCCGTTCGCCACAGAGCGGAAAGCGCAGCAGGGCGGCGAGCGCGGGCGGCAGCTCGACCGATTCCCCGGGCGGACAGTCGATGAAGCCGTGGTCGGCGGTCAGGACAACCAGCGAGTCGCTGCCCGCGAGCCGCGCCAGCAGTTCGCCGAACGCCGCGTCGAGCGCGTCGAAATGCGCGCGCACCTCGGTACTCGCGACGCCATGGCGATGCGCGAGCGCATCGAACTCCGGCCAGTAGGCATAGACCAGCTTGCGGGCAGGGCCGGATTTCACCGCCTGCGCGGTTTGCTCGACGAACCCCGCCAGCGTGTCGTAGGCGCGCCGCTCGGCGCGGCCGCAGTGGTGCCGGTTGTACAGCGAGTCGATGATCGGCCGGTAGGAAACCACGATACTGTGTACCGCGAGCGTGTCGAACAGCGAGGGCTCGACGAAGATCCGCTCCGGCGCGATGCCGAGCAAAGTTTTCTCGCCGCGGCGCTGGAAGGGCAGCGGCGCCCCGACGCAGGCTGCCTCGGAGAAATAGCTGAACCAGCCGGTGAGGCCGTGCTCCAGCGGCGTCGCGCCGGTGAACGAGGTGGTGATCGCGCTGGCGGTGGTCGAGGGGAATACCGCGCTGATCGCGCCGCGCCGGTGCCGCGCAAGCTGCCCGCCCGCGCCGTTCGCCTTCAGGTAGTTATCACCGAGCCCGTCGATGATCAGGAAGACGACGTTGCGGGCGGCGCAGAGCTCCGCAACCGGCAGCGCAACGAGCGGCGGGTGGCGGGGCGCTCCGCCGCACGATTCCACTAGGGACGCGATCAGGTTGGTAAAACCGCTTCCCAGATAATCCGGCCGGGTCACCGGCCTGATGCTAGCGAAGTTCTCAGTGCAAGGCGACAGAATTGATCAGCAGGGCGTCGTAATGGCCGAGAAACTCGTCCACCGATTCGACGCTGGGCTCGCCCGCCGCCAGGTCGGCCATGGTGGCGCGGAACTGCAGCTCCACGGCGCCTTCGAGAAAGCCGGCGCGGCCCGTGGTCTTGTCCACCAGCTCGATGCCGTGGCGACCGGGAAACTCGACCACGTAGAAGTTGTCGCTGTTGTACATCACATTCATGGCTACCTCCATCGGCAGCGCACCCATTGTCGGGCACTCTGCAACAACGCGCTGCCCCGCAGGTCAGTTGACGGGCGCCGACGGTCGGCTGCGCGCGTTTTCCGCGTGATAAAATTCACGCCCAGTTTCCCGGGAAAGCCGCCATGCGCATGGAAGTGCACCTGCACGCCGACGTCCCGATGCTCGAAGGCGTGTCGAAAAAGCAGATCGAGCTGGCCATCGCGCCGCTGCTCGAATACCTCGACGCCGAGGGGCTTGCCGACGTCAAGAGCGTCGAGCCCGAGGAACCCGGCCTGCGCTACGACGAGAAGGAACTCATGCTGCTGGTGTGCTGGACCGGCGAGACCGGCCGCAGCTTCCATCCGGCGCTGGCCGCCGCCCTCGAGAACCTCGGTCCGCTGTGCTACGAGGCGGTGGAGGTCGAACTTACGCTCTACCTCGACAATGGCGAGCAGGAATCGCGGCTGCTGTTCGTCGGTCCGACCGTGCACGCCATCCACGAAGCGCAGCGCCGCTGCATGGTGGAGGACGTTTCCGCGCTGCTCGCGCGCCAGTTCGGCAAGGAACAGGTCGCCGAGGTGGCGGCGCTCATCGACAAGCTGTTCGAGCAGGATTGGAAAGATCGCGCGATCGAGGAGCAGAAGCCCGAGCGCGCCTTCGAGACCGCAACCCGTCCTTCGCGCAAGCATTTGCACTGAGTTTTCGCATTGGCCGGTCCTGCCTTTAACCGGACGCCATATGTCCGGTCCTAAATTCCCCGGCTTCGATACGCTCGCGCTGCACGCGGGGCAGTCGCCCGACCCGGCGACGGGCGCCCGCGCGGTGCCGATCTACCAGACCACCTCGTACGTCTTCCGCGATACCGCGCACGCCGCGTCGCTGTTCAACATGGAGCGCGCGGGGCACATCTATTCGCGCATCTCGAATCCCACCGTGGCGGTGCTGGAGGAGCGGATTGCCGCGCTGGAGGGCGGCGTCGGCGCCATCGCCACCGCGAGCGGCCAGGCAGCGCTGCACCTCGCGATCGCCACGCTCATGGACGCGGGCAGCCACGTGGTGGCGTCTGCGGCGCTCTACGGCGGTTCGCACAATCTGCTCGGCTACACGCTGAAGCGGTTTGGCATCGAGACGACCTTTGTATCGCCCAGAAGTCCTGAAGATTTCCGCAAGGCGATCAAACCCAATACGCGCCTGCTCTTCGGCGAGACGCTCGGCAATCCGGGCCTGGACGTGCTCGACATCCCGGCGGTGTCGGGGATCGCGCACGAGGCGGGCCTGCCCCTGCTGGTGGATTCGACCTTCACCACGCCCTACCTGATGCAGCCTTTCGAGCTGGGCGCGGACCTGCTTTACCACTCGGCCACCAAGTTCCTCGGCGGCCACGGCGTCGCGATCGGCGGCGTGCTCGTGGACTCGGGCAGGTTCGACTGGGAAAAGAGCGGCAAATTTCCGCAGCTCACCGCGCCCTATGCGGGCTTTCACAACATGGATTTCGAAGAGGAGTCCGGCACGCGCGCCTTCCTCTTGCGCGCGCGGCGCGAGGGCCTGCGCGATTTCGGTGCCTGCATGGCGCCGATGACCGCGTTCCAGATCCTGCAAGGCGTCGAGACCCTGCACCTGCGCATGCCGCGGCACGTGGAAAGCACCAGGAAGATTGTGGCGTTCTTGTCTTCAAGTTCTTCAGTAGAACAAATTCTTTATCCTGAAATTCCAGGCCATCCGGACCATGCCCTCGCGAAGAAACTTTTGCCGAAGGGTTGCGGTGCGGTGTTTTCGTTCGACATCAAGGGCGGGCGCGAAGCCGGACGCAAATTCATCGAGGCGCTGCGCGTGTTCTCGCACCTTGCCAACGTCGGCGACGCGAAATCGCTCGTCATCCACCCGGCCACCACGACCCACTACCGCATGTCGGACGAGGACCTGAAGAAGGCCGGCATCGGGCCGGGCACGGTCAGGCTCTCGATCGGGCTCGAGGACGCGGCAGACCTGATCCAGGATCTCGAGCGCGCGCTCGCGAGCGCAGCGAAGTCGAAGTAATGCGGCTGCAAGTCGACGGCAAGTCCGTATTCGCCTATACGGCGGCGCATGAACTCGACGCTGCGCAGCGCACCGTCGTGTTCGTGCACGGCGCCGGGCTCGATCACTCCTGGTGGGGCCTGCAAAGCCGCTACTTCGGCTACCACGGCTGCAATGTCCTGGCGCTGGATCTGCCGGGACACGGGCGTTCCGATGGGCCGCCGTTGGCGACCGTAGAGGAAATGGCGGATTGGGTATTCGCCTTATTGCAAGAGCTGAAAATTGAAAAAGCGATTATCGTGGGTCATTCGATGGGTTCGCTCGTTGCACTCGAATTCGCTGCACGCCACCCAGAGAAAACTGAAAAAATCGCGCTCGTCGGTGTCGCCTTTCCGATGAAGGTCTCGGCGGCGTTTCTCGATGCGGCGCGCCGCAACGATCCGGCGGCCTACGACATGGATACCATCTGGTCGCACGCGCCGCAAGTGCCTTTCGGCGGCAACCCGAATCCCGGCATGTGGATGTATGGCGACACGCTGGCGCGCCTCGCGCGCCTGGCGCCCGGGGTGCTGCATAGCGGGCTCAACGCATGCAACAATTATGCTGCCGGGCTGGAAAGCGCTGCAAAAGTAAAATGCCCGGTGCTGTTCGTTCTCGGCGCTCTCGACATGATGACCCCGCCGCGCGGCGCCCAGGCCCTGCAGGAGGCGATGAAGAACTCGAACAGCGTGCGCATGTCTTCATCCGGGCATTCGCTCATGGCCGAGGCGCCCGATGCGACGCTCAACGCGCTCATCGCGTTCCTTTGATTGCGCTGATCGATTTTCTCCGTCCGGCGTGATCGCCGTCGCTGAATGCGGCCGGCCCGCGCGCGACGCGCTCGCGAGCGGGCCGGGCGAGGTTTGCGCTGTGTTCCGGCGCAGCCTGTACCTGCGCTTTGCGGGGGAGCGCTACGCCTGCCTCGGCGACGCATCGCTCGGCCGCGGCCCGCTCAATGCGCGGGTCTCGGGGCGGCACGCGCTTGGGCGGCACGAGGTGGGTCAATGGCTCGCGGTCTCGGTGGCCGGGTCGAAGCTATGGCGGCCGCGGCCGCTGCGCGCGCGCGCCGGGCGCCGGGCGCTGGGCGCCAAGCTGGCCGCTCTGGTGCGTGCCGCGGCAAAGCAGCCGGCGCGCGACGGCCTGGGCGGCGCGATCGCCGGCGCCAGCTCGCCACTCATCGAGCACGCGCGCCCTGCCATGGACGCGATCGATGCCTGGCTCCTGCGCGGCGGTGCATCGATTCCGCGTCGCGCGCGTGCGCTGATCGGCCTGGGACCCGGGCTCACGCCGTCCGGGGACGACTATCTGGCCGGCCTGATGATCGGCTTGCGCGCCATCGGCAATCGAGCGGCCGCCGCCGTCCTCTGGCGCTGGTTGGCACCGCAGGCGGCCACGCTCACCAGTGCGATCAGTGGCGCGCATCTTGCCGCCGCGGCGCGCGGCGAGGCCCATGAGGCCCTGCATGCCTGCGTCGCTGCGCTATTCGCGTCAGACGCAGCGCGCGCGCGCCTGCGCTGGCCTTGCCTGCTGTCGCGCCTGGACGCGGTGGGTCATTGCTCTGGCCGCGACGGCCTCGCCGGCGCGGTTGCGGTTGCGCGCCACCGGCTGCGCTGATTTGCGTCAGCTTTCCGTTGCCTTGATGTACTGGCGCCAGCTGCCGAGGCTCGAAATGTCGCGCGCCGAGCGCACGGCATGGGCTTCGCACAGAAATCCTTTCACCTGCGTACCGTCCTCCAGCACGATAGTGCCGATGCCGAGGGGCGACGGGATGCCCTCGACGAAGCTGCCGAAGGCCGCCGACGGCACTTCCCAGACCTCGACCTCGATGGCGGCGCCGTTCTCGGCGCGCACCAGGCCGGGCCGCGGCGGCGAGAACTCGGTCAGGGCATAGAAGCGGTATTCGGCTGCCGTGCGGCACTTGCGCGCGAGGCGCGCGCCGCGCTCGGTGAGCTGGGAATTGAGCGGCAGGCCCGCCATGTGCGCGCCGCATACCGCGACCCGGATCACGTCTTGATTCTCGATATTTTGTGCTTGCTTGTTCGGAGGCGGCAGCGGCAAGCCCGTCGCTCCCATGGTTTTCACCATGGCCCTTTGCGCAATATCGCCGAGGGCGCAGAGCGCATCGTCGGCGAACGCCGGGGCGACAAGGGTGATGCCGAACGGCAAGCCGTTGCCCAGGAATCCGGCCGGCACCGCGATCGCCGACAAGTCGAGCAGGTTCATGAAATTGGTGTAGTGACCCAGGTTGCTGTTGGTGCGGATCGGGTCGGCCTCGACCTCCGCGATCCTGTACACGGTCCCCGCGGTGGGCGTGACCAGGATGTCCACGGCGTCCCAGACCGGCGCGGCGGCGCGCAGCAGTTCCTTCAGGCGGTAATAGGCGGCGAAGGCATCGGCGGCGGAAAATTTCACCGCGCCGCCGATGATGCTGCGCGTCACCGGGTGCAGCGCCTCGCCGTGCTGCTCGATGAATTCGCGGATCGCGACGTAGCGCTCGGCGACCCAGGGGCCTTCATAGAGCAGGCGCGCGGTGGCGAAGAAGGGGGCGAAATCCACCTCGAGCGGCTGGCCGCCGAGCGCCGCCAGGCGGTCCACCGCCTGCTGGAAAATCCGCGCGGCGTCGGCGTTGCCGAAGAATTCCAGCTGTTCGCGCCGCGGCACGCCGAAGCGGCAGCCAGCGAACGACGCGGGCGTCGCCGGGCGCCCGAGCTGCGGCTCGCGGCGGGAGTAGGGGTCGGCGGCATCGAAGCCGCGCGCGGCGCGCAGTACGGCCGCCGCATCGCCCGCGGTCAGCGCGAAGATCGAGACGCAATCGAGCGAGCGGCAAGCGGGCACCACGCCGCGCGTGCTGAGCAGGCCGCAGGTCGGCTTGTGGCCGACGAGATTGTTGAGGGCGGCCGGCACCCGGCCCGAGCCGGCCGTGTCGGTGCCAAGCGAAAAGCTCGCCAGGCCGCAGGCAACGGCGATTGCCGAGCCGGAGCTCGAACCGCCCGGGATGAACGCCGCATCAAAGCTGTTGCCCGGCACGCCATAGGGCGAGCGCACGCCGACCAGGCCGGTGGCGAACTGGTCGAGATTGGTCTTGCCCAGCGCGATCGCGCCGGCGGCAAGCAGGCGCTCGACGACCGGCGCGGTTTCCTTCGCTATGCGGCGGAATGCGGGGCAGGCGGCGGTCGTCGGATGGCCGGCGAGGTCGATGTTGTCCTTGATCGCGAACGGGATACCGTACAACGGCCGGCCCTCGGGCCCGCGCTGCTCCAGTTCGGCCGCGCGCGCCAGCAGCTCCGCGCGCGGAAGGCGGTGGATCCAGACCTTGTCGTCGCCGCGCCGCTCGATGCGCTCGAGCAGGCCCTCGACCAGCTGGCGGGGACGCAGGCTGCCGTTGCGGTAGCGTGCGGCCAACCTCTGCAGATCAAGCGCATCCTCCGCCCGCAGCACCCGCGCCCTTTCCGCATTCTCGTATTCAAACGAGTGTACAACCTTCCCTCGCTGGCGGGCACGGCAGGTGGATACGAATATGCGGGAGGTAAAATCGCCCGATGGCGAACGCTGCCAAGCTGATAGCCAACCTGTACCGCGACTCGGTGTCGCTGATGCAGCTGTCGGCCAGCCTCGCGGCGCGCCCGGGCATCGAGCAGGCCTCGGCGATCATGGCCACGCCCGCCAACCTCGCGCTGCTCGCCGAAGCCGGGCTGGACCGCGGCAAGCGGGCGCCCAGACCCAACGACCTGCTGATCGCGGTGCGCGGCCGCAACCCGGCCGACCTCGAAGCGGCGCTCGCCGCGGCGAGCGCCGAACTTGAGCGACCGGCCACGGCCGCCGCCGCGGGCGGCCCCGCATCGATGCCGCTGCGCAGCCTGCAGATGGCGCTGGAGCAGGCGAGCGCGGAGCGGCCCGCGCCGAATCTCGCGCTCATCTCGACGCCCGGCGAATACGCGGCGGCGGAGGCCATGAAAGCCCTGCGGCTCGGGCTCAACGCGATGCTTTTCAGCGACAATGTCGCCCTGCGCGACGAAATCGAACTCAAGCGCTATGCCAAGGGGCGCGGCCTGCTGGTGATGGGGCCCGATTGCGGCACGGCAATTATCCAGGGCATTCCGCTCGGCTTCGCCAACGCGGTGCGCCGCGGAGCGATCGGCGTGGTCGGGGCCTCGGGCACCGGCACTCAGCAGGTGACCTGCCTCGTGCACCGTCTCGGCGCGGGCATTTCTCACGCCATCGGCACCGGCGGCCACGACCTCAGCGCGCGGGTCGGCGGAATCACCATGCTGCAAGGAATCAAGGCGCTCGCCGGCGATGCGCAGACCAAGGTGCTAGTGCTGGTTTCGAAGCCTCCAGCGCCGGCGGTCGCGCGGCTGGTGCTGGCGGCAGCAAGGCGCTGCGGCAAGCCCGTGGTCGTGAATTTCGTCGGCGCGCCGACGGGAAGCGTCCGCGGCGCCAATCTTCATCAGGCGGAAACTCTCGAGGACGCCGCGCGATTGGCAGTGAAGCTGCTTGCCGGCCGATCGCGAGAAAAGATTCAATTTAAATTGAATTTCAAGGGAATTCCCCGCTTGAGCGCACGCCAGCACTATGTGCGCGGCTTGTTCAGCGGCGGCACGTTCTGCTACGAAGCGTCGGCGCTGCTCGGCGCGGCGCTAGGCGAGGTCTGGTCGAACGCGCCCGTGGACCCGCGCCTGCGCCTTGCCAACGTGCACAAATCGCGGGGCCACAGCCTCGTCGACCTTGGCGACGATGAATTCACGCGCGGCCGGCCCCATCCGATGATCGATTTCCGCCTGCGCAACGAGCGCATCCTGGCGGAGGCGCGCGATCCGGAGGTCGCGGTGATCCTGCTCGACGTGGTGCTTGGTTACGGCGCCCACCCCGATCCCGCTGCGGAGCTTGCACCGGTGCTCGGGAAGGCGCGCGCCCTGGCGCGCAAGGCGGGACGCAAGCTCGCCCTGGTGGGTTTCGTCTGCGGCACCGGGGAAGATCCCCAGGGCCTCGCGCGGCAGGAGCGGGCGCTGCGCGCCGCGGGCATGGTGCTGGCCGGGAGCAACGCGCAGGCCGCCAGGCTCGCGGCCGCCATCGCGGGGCGCCGCCGGTGAGCAAACTTCTTTCCGCGCCGCTCTCGGTCGTCAATGTCGGCTTGCGCTCCTTTGCCGATACGATCACCCGGCGCGGCGGCGCGGCGACGCAGGTGGAATGGGCGCCGCCGGCAAGCGGCGAGCGCGCCGCTGGCAGCGCGCTCGCGAAACTTGTGAATCACCCCGCCGTCGAGGCCGCGAATGGCAAGGCCGTCGAGCGCCTGCTCGCGGCGCAGCCGCGCCTTGCCGGCATCGGCGTCGCGCGCGAAGTCCTGCCGCGCATGGGCCGGCGCACCATCCTGCACGCAGGGCCGCCGATCGAATGGCCGCGCATGTGCGGCCCGATGCGCGGGGCGATCGTCGGCGCGATCCTGTTCGAGGGCTGGGCCCGCAGCGCGAAGCAGGCGCAGGCGATCGCTGCGCGTGGCGGCATCGAATTCGCGCCCTGCCACCACCATTCGGCGGTCGGGCCTATGGCCGGAATCATCAGCCCCTCCATGCCAGTTTGGATCGTCAAGAACGCGACGCACGGCAACACCGCCTACAGCAACCTCAACGAGGGCCTGGGCAAGGTATTGCGCTTCGGCGCCAACGGCCCGGAGGTGATCGCCCGCCTGAAATGGATGCAGAAAACCCTGGCACCGACCTTGCGGGCGGGCCTCGAGCGCCTGGGCGAGCTGGAGCTCAAGCCGCTGATGGCGCAGGCGCTGCACATGGGCGACGAAGTGCACAACCGCAACGCCGCGGCCTCCGCGCTGCTGATCAAGCGTCTGGTGCCGGCGCTGCTGAAAAGCGGCGCTCCCGCGTCCGATGTGGCCGCGGTGATCGAGTTCATCGCCGCCAACGACCATTTCTTCCTCAACATCTCCATGGCGGCGTGCAAGTCCATGCTCGACGCTGCGCACGGCGTCGCGGGCAGCAGCCTGGTCACGGTGATGGCGCGCAACGGCGTGGATTTCGGCGTGCGGGTGAGCGGCCTCGGCAAGCGCTGGTTCACCGCACCGGCGCCGGTGGTGCAGGGGCTCTACTTCGCCGGCTATTCGACTGCGGACGCCGCGCCCGACCTCGGCGACAGCGCGATCACCGAGACTGCGGGCGTCGGCGGTTTCGCCATGGCCGCGGCGCCGGCAATCGTCAGGTTCGTCGGCGGCAACGCGCAGGACGCGCTCGCCAATACGCTGGCGATGACGCACATCACGCTCAGGCGCAACAGCGCGTTTACCCTGCCGGCGCTGGATTTCGCCGGCACGCCCTGCGGCATCGACGCGCGGCGCGTCGTGGATACCGGAATCCTCCCGGTGATCAACACCGGCATCGCGCACAAGGCGCCTGGCGTCGGGCAGATCGGCGCCGGGGTCACGCGCGCGCCGCTCGCCTGCTTCGTCCGGGCGATCGGCGCCCTCGCAAGATCGGTCGAGGCCTGATCATGCCGGCGGGCCGGCTCGCGGTTCTGGCGATCGGCGGCAACGCGCTGATCCGCGACCGCGAGCACGAGTCGATCCCGGACCAGTACGAGATGGTGACCCGCATCGCGGTGGACATCGCGGGCATGATCGAGACCGGCTGGAACGTGGTGGTGACCCATGGCAACGGCCCGCAGGTGGGCTTCATTCTGCGGCGCTCGGAAATCTCCATCAACGAGGTGCCGCCGGTGCCGATGGACTACGCCGGCGCCGACATCCAGGGCGCGGTGGGCTGGATGTTTGTGCGGGCGCTGCGCAACGAATTCAGCCGCCGCCGCATGCGGCGGCAAGCGGTGGCGGTGGTCACCCAGACGGTGGTGGATCGGGACGACCCCGCCTTCGCCGACCCGAGCAAGCCGATCGGCTCGCACATGGACGAGGCGAACGCGAAGCGCCTGGCGAAGAAATACCAATGGATCGTGCGCGAAGACGCCGGGCGCGGCTGGCGCCGGGTGGTGCCCTCGCCGAAGCCGCGGGCGATCATCGAGACCGAGGCGATCCGCCACATGGCGGGCGCCGGCTACGTGGTCGTCGCCTGCGGCGGGGGCGGCATACCGGTGATTGAGGACGCGGCCGGCGACCTGCAGGGCGTCGAGGCGGTGATCGACAAGGATCTCGCCTCGAGCCTGCTGGCGCGCAGCCTCGGTGCCGAGGCGCTCGTCCTGCCGACCGGGGTGGAAAAAGTGGCCCTCGACTTCAACAAGCCGTCCCAGCGCTGGGTCGATGCCATGAACCTGGCGGAGGCGCGGCGCCACTACGCCGAAGACCAGTTCGACAAGGGCAGCATGGGCCCGAAGGTCGCCGCGCTGATCGACTTCATCGGCGGCGGCGGCCAGCTGGGCCTCATCACCAACGCGCCCAACCTGACCCGGGCATTGCGCGGGGAGACCGGAACCCGCGTCGTGGCGGAGTGATTCGCACCGCTCAGGCGCGCGACCAGCGCTCCTTGTGCACCGCGTAGGCGGTGAGCCCGCCCAACACGGTGAGCCCGAGCGCGATCACCACGAACAGCGCCGCCAGCGGGCCGCCGAGCTGCATCACCAGCATGCCGCCCGCGACGACCAGTACCAATCGCGCGGTGCCCGCGAGCACCGGCTTGAGCATCTGCCCTGCGCCCTGCGAGGCGAAGTACAGCGCCAGGCCCGCGCCGAACAGCGGATAGAACGGCGCCACGATGCGCATGTAAAGGCTGCCGATTTCGATCACGGCAGGGTCGTCGCTGAACAAATGGATCCAGAGCGGCGGATACACTGCCACCGACCAGCCGATCGCCATGCAGACGAGCGCCGCGGAAGCGGTGCCCACCCAGGCGATTTTTTTCGCGCGCTCGCCCTGGCCGGCGCCGATGTGGGTTCCCACCATCACGACCAGCGCCTGGGCGATCGCGAACACGATCGGCACCTGCAGCAGTTCCAGGCGCACGCCGACGCCGTAGCCGGCCAGCGCCGCGGTGCCGAACCGCGCCACGAAGCCGGTCAGGATCACCGCGGTGAGCACGGTCTGCAGCGCGGCGATCGAGGAGATGGCGCCGACGCGCAGGATTTCGCGGAACATCCGCCCTTCGAGCTGCAGGTGGGCGCGCTGCGGCCGCAGCGCGCTCCTCCATACCAGGACCGCCATGGCCAGGCTCGCCAGTCCGAATGCGACGACATAGGAGATTGCCGCGCCGGCGATGCCCAGGCGCGGAAACGGTCCCCAGCCGAGCGTGAGCGCGCCGGATAGCGGAATCTGCACCAGCGCCGTGCCGGCGAACGCGAGGGCGGGCGCGAGCGTGTTGCCGCTGCCGCGCAGCAGGCTTGCCAATGTGTTCGCGATCCAGACCAGGACGGCGCCGGCGAAGATCACCTGCGAGTAGGCGAGCGCCTGCTCGAGCGCCTCGC
>Ga0247727_10012413_pt1 | contig 14629 bp, 15 predicted proteins | sample WisWelCaveWW1625_FD_202498 | JGI IMG/M metagenome (GOLD analysis project Ga0247727, IMG submission 202498) | Biofilm microbial communities from Wishing Well Cave, Virginia, United States - WW16-25 | ecosystem: Environmental > Aquatic > Deep subsurface > Groundwater > Cave microbial mat | place... | reverse complement strand
CGCTGGTCACCATCGCATGGGTTGTCGGCATCACCAACGCTTTTAATTTGCTCGACAACATGGACGGCCTCTCCGCCGGCGTGGCAACGGTCGCGGCGTTAATCTTCTTTGTGATCACCGCCGTGCAAGGACAAGTGTTTTCGGCGATGATCTTTGCGCTGTTCATCGGCGCAGTTTTTGGTTTTCTCATTTATAATTTTAATCCGGCAAAAATTTTCATGGGCGACACCGGCAGTTTGTTTATCGGTTACATGCTCGCGACGCTCTCGATCACCAGCAGCTATGTCGTGCCGGCGAGCGTCAATCTTTTGCCGGTCGCGGCGCCCCTGCTTATTCTCAGCCTGCCGATTTTTGATACGCTTTCGGTGATGTTCATTCGCCATAAAGAAAATCGGCCCCTGTTCATCGGTGATCGCCGCCATTTTTCACATCGCCTCGTCGAGCTCGGCATGAGCCCGCGCGGCGCGGTGATTTTTATTTATCTCGTCGCGCTCAGCATCGGCGTCGCGGCCTCCTTTCTACCCTATTTGCCATTGTGGGGACAAATTCTCGTTCTTTTGCAAACCGTCGCCATTTACATGATGATCGTTATTTTAATGCACGTCGCCAAACGCCGTGAACACACCGAACAATTGGAAACTTTTTTCAAATAACACTCGCAAAGGAGAAAACATGGCAAAAGCAACCACCAATGGCCAATGCTTGTTTTGCAAAGGCACGTTCAGCAAACAAACGATGGCAAAACATCTGGTCGCGTGCGAAAAAAGAAAAACCACAATCAAAGGCGCCTCCCGTCAACAAATTTTTCATCTGCTGGTCGAAGGACGATATGCGCCAGAGTATTGGATTCATCTCGAAGCTTCGGGAAGCGCGACACTGCAAGATCTAGACGGGCTTCTCCGCAATCTCTGGTTGGAATGCTGCGGGCATCTGAGCGCGTTTCACCTCAATGGACGAACCTATTCGACGACGGCGATGGGCGTGTTTGATAAGGCGGATGCGGATGAGTTTGGCGATGAGGATATGAACGTTGCACTCAATAAAATTCTGCGGCCCAAGATGAAATTCCGGCATGAGTACGATTTTGGGACGACCACGGAGCTTGAACTCAAAGTTCTGGCGGAACGCGAGGGTTTGATGAAGCGCGGCGGCCTCTTGGTTGTGGCACGCAATGAAGCGCCGGTTTATAAATGTGGTGTTTGCAAAAAAATCGCCACGCAAATATGCAGCCAATGCGTCTTTGAGGGCAACCCGTTCGTCTGCGACGACTGCGCGGAAGATCACGAATGCGGCGAAGAGATGTTGTTGCCGGTCGTTAATTCCCCGCGCATAGGCATGTGCGGCTACGCGGGATAATAAATTTTTGCTTGCACGAAGCCTACGGCTTTGCTATCTTGAATCGAACTTAAAACCGAATCTTATGCCGACCATTTATCTCATCGATGCCAGCCCCTACATTTTCCGCGCGTATTTTTCGATTCCTTCATCCATAAAAACGCCGGACGGCCAACCGGCCAATGCGGTTTATGGCTACACGGCATTTCTGCTCGATCTCGTGAAGCGCGCTGAGCCGACGCATATTGCCGTTGCCTTTGATGGCAGTCTCACCAGCTCTTTTCGCAACGAATTTTATCCGGAATACAAAGCCAATCGTGAGTTGCCTGATCCGGAATTAACAGCACAATTGGACGCCTGCTGGCAGGTTACGGAGGCGTTGGGCATGAAAGCTTATATCGATGATCGCTACGAAGCCGATGACATTATCGGCACGATCATCGCGAAGCTGGCAAAAAAAGATTGCGACTTCGTCGTCGTGTCCAGCGACAAAGATCTCGCGCAGCTTGTCAACAAACAAACCAAGTTGTGGGATTTTGCGAAGGATCGGCATTTCGATGCGAAAACCGTGAAACAACATTTCGGCGTGCGCGCGAATCAAATCGTCGATCTGCTCGCGCTGATGGGCGACGCGGTCGATAACATTCCGGGCGTGAAAGGCGTTGGTGAAAAAACCGCGGCGGCATTATTGGCAAAGTTTGCGAGCGTCGAAGCGCTTTATCAAAAATTAGATCAAGTTGAAAAAATGGAACTGCGCGGGGCGGCGGCCATTCGCGCCAAATTGGAACAAAATCGTGAAATGGCGTTTCTCTCCAAACAACTCGCGACGATTGCGTGCGAGGCGCCGCTTACTGCCGGCCTGAACACGCTCAAATATGCCGGCGCCGATCGCCGCCAAATCGAGGCGCTGTTTGACCGCCTCGGGTTTGGAAAAATTCGCGAACGGGTTCAGTTCCGGAAAGGTTAGCGCTATGATGGCACACATTTTTCAACAAATCTCACGCTATCAGAGTGTTGTGGAAAAATTTGAGTGCAAATACGGTATGGCGTATTTGCAGTTCGAGGATTATTTGCAGGCGCAAGCTAAACAACTCGCTACCGAGCCGGCCGGTCATAAGCAGTTTATGCTTGAAGAAGAAGATGCACTTGATTGGAAAATCGCTGTCGAGATGTTGGCTAACTGTCTCGAATCGAAAACTCAAAATAAGAATGACTCATAGATTTAATTTTCTGAAACACAACTCTCATAATACCTTAATTTTGCATTGCGTTTGACCGAAACCGCAATTGCCGCGGATTTGACCAATGTATGAATTCACCAATTGGGTGGTGCAAAAAATTTTTTGCACGGCTGAATTTGCTTTGAACTCCGCTAGGAGTGGAATGTTTATAGCAATGCTTTTGGTGCAAAATTAAGGTAATAAACCGGAGACCCGGCCATGGAAAACCTAACCATCATCGAACATCCGCTCATCCAGCACAAGCTCACGCATCTCCGTGACAAACGCACCGATCACATGCGATTCCGCTTGCTCACCAAAGAGCTGACGTCTTTTATGCTCTATGAGGTGATGTCGGATTACCCGTTAAAAGAGGTCGAGATTGAAACGCCGCTGATGGCGGCCAAATCAAAAGTGCTCGCGCGCGAAATTTCTCTGGTGCTCATTTTGCGCGCCGGTCTCGGCATGTTGGACGGCTTGTTGGAGCTCGTGCCCGAGGCGCGCGTCGGGCATATCGGTTTGTATCGCAACGAAGACACGCTCGAGCCGGTGCAATATTACTCGAAGCTGCCGAAAAATATTGCGCAAACCGACGTCATTTTGGTCGATCCGATGCTGGCCACCGGCGGCTCCGCCGCAACTGCCGCGAGCCTCGTGAAAAAAGCCGGCGCACAAAATATCAAATTCGTCTGCATGGTCGCCGCGCCCGAAGGCGTCGCTAAATTAAGCGCGGCGCATCCCGACGTCGCCATTTATGCCGCGGCGTTGGATGAACGCTTGAACGATCACGGCTACATTCTACCGGGGCTTGGCGACGCCGGGGATCGGTTATTCGGAACAAAATAAAACTATTCTGCTGTTTCTCGAAATAGATCAAAAGCCAAAAAATCAAAATTATTCGAGTCAAAACGATTAAGCCGCTTTTAATAATTTTGACTTTAATCATTTTGACTTATAACATAATTTCTCCGGATCATTTTGATGTTCTTCGACCTCCCGCTTGAAAAACTCCAAACCTATTATCGCCGTGTCTTTACCGACGCCGTTCGCGCGGTTGAAGCGGCGCGCGCACATCCCACGATTGACCCTAAGCGCATCATCGTGACCGGCGGCAGTCAGGGCGGCGGTATTGCTCTTGCCGTCGCCGGACTCGTTCCGAATTTATTGGCCGCGATGCCGGACGTGCCGTTTCTTTGTCATTATCGCCGCGCCACCGAAATCATTGACACGCAGCCGTACAATGAGATCGCCCAATTCTGCCAGCGCCATCGCGATAAAATTGAAACCGTTTTCACTACGCTCGCGTATTTCGACGGCGTCAACTTCGCCGCCCGCGCCAAATGTCCCGCGTTTTTTTCCGCCGGTTTAATGGATGAGGTTTGCCCGCCGTCAACGGTTTTTGCCGCGTACAATCATTATGCCGGCCCCAAGCAAATCAAAGTCTGGCCGTACAACCATCACGAAGGCGGGGAGAGTTTTCAAAGTGTGGAGAAGATGAGGTTTTTGCAAACTTTATTAACAACGGAGTAACAAACTTTAGTTTGTCACCCTCTGCAATTTTTACTAAAATGAGCGAAGTCGGACTTGCGCTCACAGAGTCGGCTAATTTAGAAGAGGCGTGGAGCGCAAGTCCGACTTCAATTTTAAAACTTTAGTTTGTCAAAAAATTTTCGAGGCGGCCTGAAGGCCGCTGCGTGCTGGCTGCGCGGAGCCTTTCCTGATCATCCAACCTTTTTAAATGATCAAATGACTCAAAGGGTCAAATAGCCCATCATTGTCCGACGGGGACGCGCACGGCACGGACGTCGAGGTTGCCGTACGCAACATCGCGGTTGAGGCAATTGCCATAGAGAAAGAGGGCCACCCACGCCACGCCGGCGCTTTGTTTATCACCCGTCCAAATCCAGCGCTGCGTTTTGTCAAACACCGGATCAATGTACAAGCCGCCACTCTTCTTTCGTTCCATCAGCGACATCGCTTCTTCTAACGTTGGCAAACGCCAATCATTGAAACCGGCAAATTTTTTCGCGTTCAAGTCACGAACGTATTTTTCGGCGTCGACGTGAATCATGCGATTTGACGAACCGGATTGTTGCCACGTCAAGCCGGTGGCGTAATCGATGACCAACGGCTGGCCCTCGCGCTCGATCTTCTCGTATTGGTGCGGCAGGCCTTTTCCCTGTTTATTGAAACGCGCATCAAAAAATCCTTTTTCACTGAGCATTTTTGTAACGGCGTTAACAGAAAGCTCGGCAAGCGGCTGGGAGCGAAGCAATATTTTCGGCGGCGCCGGCGGCCGGCGCAAACTCGCCAGTTCGTTTTGCAATTTCGCGATTTCAGCTTCCGCTTTTTTTTGTAACAGCATATCCTGTTCGGTTTGCAGCGCGGCCTGTTTCAGCCGTTCATCTTTTTCGCGCAACTGTTTAGCGTTTTCTCTTTGCGCGGCGGCCAGCAGCTCGTTTTTTTGCCGAAACGTTTTTTGTAGTGCCGCAAACTCGCTTTGCAGAACGAACACGTCGCGCGGCTTGAAATCCTGCACCGGGTTGCTCGAGTGTTGGCGCCAATCCGCCAGGGTTTGCAAAGATTCAAAAATATCTTCGCGCAATTGCACCAATCCCGTTTCAGTCTGCTCGTAAAAGATGCCGCGATAAGTGACTACGTCGAAAGGCAGCTTGTCCTTCTTTTGAATGATGGTGATGGTTTTGTTGTCGATGGCGTGCGCCACGCCCATTTCATAAAACACGTTGGGGTTCCAGCCGGTGAGATCGGCGACGATGGCGTCGCTGGAGAAAATATGCTCGATGATCTTGCGATTGATGTTGAACGCGCCCTTCAACTCATCGACGCGCAGCGCCACAAAGCCCGCCTGCTCGCAGGCCGGTTTGATCGCGTCGCGATAGACGTCTTTCATGTCGTCTTTAAAAGGCATGATAACGAAGCAGAGCTTTTTCGGATCGGGCATGGGTTGAGTTCTCAGTTAAAAGGGCGAAGTCGGACTTGGTCGTAGCAGATGCTCGTATTGTGCCATGGGGTATCTCCTTAACCAACTCTCTCATGTCATCCCGCAGGGAACTTGTTTGTCTTTAGCACGGTGCTGATTACAAACAAGATGCTTTCAGCATGACAAATTATTGGGAAGCGTGCAAGCGTTTTGCGCCTGAAGGCGCGACTACAAAAATTTCGTGCCGACTGCGCGAAACCTTTCCTGATCGCCCAACTTTTTTAAATGATTAAATGACTCAAAGGGCCAAATAATCCATCCATTGTCTGACGTGCACCGCACGCACGTAGTAGCTGTAACCAGCAACGACGCTGCCGGAACAATTGCCAATGTTGAAGCTGGCCACCCACGCCACGCCGACGATTTGTTTATCTGCTGTCCAAATCGAGCCTTGCGTAACATCAAACAATGGGTCAATACTCAAATAACCGCTTTGTGTCGGCTCCATCAGCGACATCGCTTCCTCCACTGTCGGCAAGCGCCAGTCTTTATAATCAGCAAAACGTTTCGCGTTCAAGTCAAATTGTTCTCAAAACCGCGGCCTTGTGGGTTGCTGAATTCATTGTTCCACCCATAATCGCGGCTATAGAAGTCATTGTCGCGCAGCAAGGCTTTGACATCTTGAGATGAAAGCGTATCCGGTTTATCGCGGAAGCGTGGGGCGGTCTGCGTAAGATTTGTTGAATTATGACAGAGCAAGTTTGCCGTGAGCAAAATTGCCGCCACAACCAGCAACGCGACGAGTGTTTTGCGGCTCAACCAACGCGAGGACATTGCTATTTCAGCCGCATTCGCCTCGTCATGCTTCACGTCGCCAAAAACCTCCGGCGGTTTCAGCACCGGCGCGGGGTCCGACGGTTTCAGTTTGCGACGGAAGGTATCGGTGATGGATTTACGTTTCGGCGTAACCGGCAGCGGGGTTTCGCGCTTTTCCGCCGGCGGCGCAACGATCACTTTCGGCTCCACGCCGAGCGAGCGGCAAAGTTCCGCGTAGCCGGTTTCATACAACGAAAAATTCAAATAGCGATTTCCGCTCAACAGCGCCGGCAGCTTTGTGACGTCCAGCACGCACGCAATAATTTTCTTCTGCAAATGAAACGCGCTCGACCACTCCTGTTTTACATAATACGATTCTGCCGAATCTGCCGACCACAACAGCACGAGCGTGTTGCACCAATCCAGCGCGGCGCTGATGCGCTCCGGCAGCGAGTCCCCGCCGGAGATTTTTTCGTAATCGACAAAAACCTCCACCCCATCGCGTTGCAAATCGCTTTGCAGGCGCTTCGCCATCGCTTGGTTTTTCCATGCGTAGCTGATGAAAATTTTCGGAGCCGGTTCGGGCATGGTTGGTTGCTGGTGGCTTGTCGCTCGTTACTTGTTACTAACCGTTTATTCAAATGCTCGGAGGCGGATGGCGTCCCAACTTGATTTCTGCACGACGAATGGCGATCGCCAGAAGGCGATTCATGTTTAATGCCGCGACCGTTGCCCGTCCGGTTAATGTTTTGCCCTCAATATATTCGTCTTCCCAATCAAAATGATCATTCCAGTCGTCGCGGCGAGGGTTATACAAAGGAACTTCACTACCGGTTTGCGGATCAACAACACTCTGTCGAGCCGCTTTGCGCAACGAACACGAAACACAGGCCAGCGCTAAATTTCCGGCTATCGTTTCGCCGCCAAAAGAGGTGGGAAAAACATGATCAATATGAAAAGTGGCTTCTTGTCCCTCTTGCGATAAGAGACAATATTCACACCGCGAAGCGGCTCTTTCAATAACAAGTCGTCGCAACTGCGCGGGAATATAACTCATTTTAATTGGCAGCTAATTGCAAAGCACTCTGCGCGCGTAAACGCAACAATGAGAGTAACTCCGCCAGATTCACCAATCCCTCGGCTTCCAGACGTTCCGTTGCCGTCAAGTCTTCGCCGCGATCTTGTTTGTCCAGCAAAGATTGGAGGCGCTCATCAACGGCTTGCGGCAATTTGAATTGCGCCAAATCTTCCGGCATTTCCAAATCAATCTGAATGTTTTGTGGCATAATTTGAACTCCGTCCTCCCGGCAAAAGGTTCAGAAGAATTTTTCACATGTTCGGGAGACGACCATTTGAAATATAATCAGTATTTTCAGCGAAAGCAAGAACTGGATTTGTGGCTTCTACAACTGGATTTGTGGCGCATATAGTTTTTCAATAATATGTCATGCCAGCCCTGTTGTTAGTCAACTCCTATTCATCTCCAGCATTGTGCGGGAGATGAAACAAGATCCCTTCGGGATGACCTCCGAGCGTGTGGCTTGCTAAATGACTTCAGAATTGGATGAGAATGTTCAATCGGTGGTTTGCGGCCATCCAACAATCCGCTAATCCCAAAATCCAATCATCCGGCTTTCACTGCTGCACGGCGATCACCACATCAATCCGCCGGTTTTGCGTGCGGCCTTCTTCGGTGTCGTTGTTGGCAATCGGACGCTCTTCGCCGTAGCCGAGGGCCTGCGTGCGTTCTTCGGTGAGGTTCATATTGGCGAGGAGATATTGTTGCACGGCGCGGGCGCGTTCGGCAGAGAGGTTCAAATTATACGCGTCGTTGCCGATGTTGTCGGTGTGGCCTTCGATCATGATTTTCGCGCCGGGAAACTCGCGGATGGCGCGCTGCAATTTCGTCAGCAGCGAAAAATACTCCGGCTGAATCGTGGCGCGGCCGGAGGGAAACGTCAGCCCGGTGAGGCGAATGCGCAGATTGCCGCTCTCGCGAATCACGCTGGCTTCGGCCGGTGCAAATAAATTTTCGACGCCGCGCAGCTTTTCATCCTGCCGCTGCTTCTCCAACAAAATCTGCTGTTTCTTCACCAGTTCGGATTCCAAACCGGTTTTGGCTTCCTGCATCGCGCCGATCTCTTTATTTTTCTCCTCAAGCTCGCGATTCAACTCGTCAACGCGCTTATCGCGCTGCGCCACTTCGGCGAGAAGGCGGCGCTGTTCATCGAGCAGCGTGCGGATGGCGCTGCGAATATCGTTGAGCGGCTTGCCGAGACCGGCGTCAAACTGCGGCGAAAATTTCAATTCTTTGGAAACTTCCGCCACCTGCTTTTCCGCGTTGAGCAAAACTTTTTCCAGCTCGCGCTCATCGACTTTCAGGCGCTGAATCTGCTCGGCGAGATGCGTGGCGTGGCGAATCTCGTATTCTGCGGCCTCGGCTTTCTCGCGCGCGGTGGCGGCGGCGCGGCGGTCAGTGTTGAGAATATTTTCCGCGTCGAGCAGCAGCGCTTGGCCGCGGCCAAACGAGAGCGGCGCGAGCTTGTCCACCTTCGCTTCTTGCGCGCGCGCGATCAACGCGCGCACGCTGCCGATGGTATTCACTTTGATCGCCTGCAACTCGGCGTCGCGCAGCAAACGCTCGGCTTCTTCAGCGCGCTTTTTGGCGCCGGCCATGTCACCGGCTTCCATCTTGCGCATTGTTTCTTTGAAATATTGATCGCCGGTTGTGTAGCTCGCCGCGGCGTGCTGGGGCGCATTCGCCATCAGCGCTTCATCGCGCGCTTGCAAAAGTTTGGCGAACGTGGTTTTCGCCAGCTTGGCATATTCCGTGGCTTGGGCAAAATCGAGATCGGCTTCGCGCAATTTTTTGTCGATGTCGCCGACGCCGCGATTGCGTTTGAAATCTTCCTGCGCCTCGCCGAGCTTTTTGGTGGCGCGCAAAAAAATCTCGGGCGCCAACACGTCGGCTTGCGCGGCTTTGGCTTCATTCAGTTTCTCCTGCGAGCGCACGAAAATTTGTTGATACAAACGTTCGTCATTTTTTTGCCGGGCATGGGTCATGACGGGCAGCGCAAGAATGAAAGCCATCAGCAATGAATAAGCGAAAAACCTTTCCATGTTTTCCTCCCTTGGGTTAGGTTCCAAGTTTAAAGCAACGATTGTAAAAGACAACTGTTTAATTGCGTTTGACAAAAATAAACTCGCCGCCTTCGTCTCCGGTTTGTTGGATGACGCCGTACAGCGGCCGCTGGCGAGTGGGACTGTTGTTGGTTACCGCCTCCTTCAGACTATTGAACAACTCACCAGCGTCCAAATAGCGTTTGGCGTTTTCTTTTAAGCGCTTGACCAGGTAACGTTTAAAAACAGATTGATCCGGAACTTTGGCGAGATTGCCGGCGGTGATGGCCTTGCGGCTGGATTCTTTGTAAGCCTCTTCAATAGCGGCGCTGAAAGGCTCGCGCGTGGCAAACAGGCTACCGGAGAAACAGGCATCGGAAATAAGCAAAATGTGCCTGGCCTTAATCGCTTTGAAAGCTTTCTGAATATCGCTATTGGAAACCCAATTGGCGCGATTGTTCCGCTCGCCATCAGAAGGAAGCCAGTACCCTTCTTCGTAATTTTCGTCCCAATGCCCGTGTCCCGCGTAAAAGACCAGCAAATTATCTTCATCATCCAGTGATGTTTGACCTGTGGGAGAAAACGCCGACAATGCGCCGATCAATTCTGAACGAGTCGGATTTGACAGCAGCTTGGTGCGCGCCAGATCAAAAGTGTAGTATTGGGCCAAAATACCGGCGATCTCTTTCGCATCGGCGACCGCAAAATCCAAGTCAGTAATGCTCGGGTGATTGTAGTCACTCACCCCGATCACCAAAGCCCAATATTTTCCTACAGCCGGATCAGTTTTGAAATCGAGCATTACTGTTGGCGCCGGCACTTCGACAGTGATTTCATAAATCTCACGTGTCGTGTTGCCGGCTTTGTCCGTTGCGACGAACGTCAAGCTGAGGCTGCTTCCTGCGGATGGAACAGGCACCGACGCAGCGAAAGTGGCGCGGGTTGGTGTGCCGCCTAATGGAATATTCTTGTCGTTAATGCTCAATCCCGCCACAGCATTATCATCTTCGACCGTGCCACGCAGCGTAATTGATTTCTCACTTACCGGCTCGATCTGAATGCCTCTCATTCCTGTTGAACGCAGCACCGCGCCTGCGGGTTCAGTAAGCGTAATGGTAGGCGGTTTTGCATCCACTAGCGGCTTGGTATCTACATCGGCTGGAAATCCTAAAAGCCTTGATATTCGGGCATCCGCTGTCTTCGCTTCAGCGTTACGAAAATATAACGCGGCTTCCTTGGCGTTTTTCTTGGCTTCGTCAACATACCCGTCCTCTAATTTTCGTGCGGCCTCTTTCAAGTATTTATCACCTTTCGTATATTCTTCGGGCACAAACCGCGAGGCATTGGCTTTCAGCGCATCAGCACGGGCTTGCAAAACCGAAGCAAACGTGACTTCGGCGATCTTGACATTTTGCATCACGCGTTCAAAATCGGCTTCGGCTTCGCGCAGCTTTTTGTCAATGTCACCGATTCCGCGACCGCGTTTGAAATATTCCTGCGCTTCGCTGAAACGTTTGGAAGCGCGCGCAAACGTATCCGGCGAAAGCACATCGCCCTGCGCAGCTTTGGCTTGATTCAGCTTTTCCTGCGTTCGGCCAAAAAGTTGTTGCTTTAAACGCTCATCAGTTTTTTGGGCTGCACTCGGAGTTGAGATTGCCAAGCTCAACGCGAGACATGCCAAAGCGAGTGCAAATTTTTTTTTCATCGCTCCCTCTGCCGGAATTGGGTGACAACGCGAGATATTGAATATTTTCCATTTAAGATAGAAAAAAAATTGCCGTAACGCAAGTAAAGTCGGACTTGGTCACAGCGATTTTTTAAATTAGAAAACTTCCCTGACCAAGTCCGACTTTATCGGTTGTACCGGTTGCAAAAATTTTTAAAAAAACTAAAAAAAGTTCTTGACTTTTCGTTCACCGTGTATTATAATATAGGTGTACATTAAAGCACCTAACAAAAAGTCACTAACTACCAAGTGTATGCACGCCTGAATATTATATCAAAATAAAGGCTTGTAAAAGCGCTTGGCAAAATTAGGGATTACTTTTATGAAAAAGCTAACGGAAAAACAAAAACAGATTCTTGGCCTTATCGGACAGCATGTGAAGCAGCGCGGTTTTCCGCCGACGATGCAGGAACTGGCCGATGAGTTGGGCATTCGCTCAAAAAATGCGATCTTCAAACATTTGGCGGCGCTGGAAAGCAAAGGTTACATTCAGCGGCATGGCGGCGGCACGGCGCGCGGCATCACGGTGTTGCATCCGATGGGTCTGCCTCATCAGGCGCATGCCGACAACATTCCGGTGGTTGGCCGCGTCGCGGCGGGTATGCCGATGGTTGCGGAGCAAAACGTCGAGCGTTATGTGGCGGTGCCGGATTACCTGACCGGCGGCGGCGGCTCTTATTTTGCGCTGCGCGTGCAAGGCGACAGTATGATCGACGCGGGCATTTATGAGGGCGATCTCGTCATCGTGCGCTCCACCACGCAAGCGGCGAACGGCGATATCGTTGTTGCGCTCACCGGTGAAGAAGCGACGGTGAAACGCTTTATGGCCCACGGCGAGACGATGTATTTGAAGCCGGAAAATCCCGCGTATGCGCCGATCCCGCTCTCGCAAGCGTGGAGCATTCAAGGCAAAGTCGTGGCGCTGATTCGCGATCAGGTGCATTAAGCGCGTGTTTGAAAAATAGGACAGGGTGGCACGGCTGGTCGATTTATAGGAATTAAATTAAACGCTGTGCCATCCCAAGTTTTTCACGTTAAGCCGTGCGGAGGCCGAGCCATGTCCAAAACGTCCTTTCAATTGACCCAAAAAGAAAAAGTTTTGCTGCAAAAGCATTACGAGTTTTATCGCTCGCTCGAAACCGGCTTGCGCAAACCGGCGACGGAGGCGCAAACGCGTTTTGTCGCCGTCTGCCGCGGTCATGCGAAAGCCAAAACCGAGCACGAAGTCACTTACGCCAAATACCTCCGCCTGCGCGCGGTGCGCGAGCAAGAAAAGCGTGCGCTGGCGAAGGCGCGACCGCCGGCGCCGCAGTATTATGATGAAGACTTTTCAGAGCTAAAGCAGGCGGCGTAGCATTCAAAATTTCAAATTGAAAGTTTTCAATTTGAAATTTGCAACGCTTCGCCATCGGGCTATAAATTTTGAGCCTCCTCCCTCCCGTAACCTTCCAGCGGCAAGGACTCCAGAAGCGAGTAGCTTCCAAGCCACGGCCATTTCTTTGCCGCTGGAATTTTTTTAATCCACCGGACAAAATTAGTTTTCGTTGGTTTCGGAGCTGAACTGCTCAACAATGTTCAGCACCTGCGGCAGATGAACGATGTTCTCCCAATGGAAAAGGGCGACGGCGCCGATTTTGCGCGTCTCAAAGGATTGCAGCAGAAAAACAAATTCGTGGAGATGGTCTTCGGTAAACGTGGTGAGGTCGGGGAAGTCAAGTTGAGGGAAAAGCGAGAAATGATAAGCGGCGAGCTCATCCAGCACGGCCAAGGGCCAGGTGGGCGGCTGGCCGTGTTCGTTAAAAAAAAGCTGCGGCGAAACCGCGGTCGCCAGTTTTTGCATGGCGGTTAAATGAATGCCGGTCAGGCGGCGCAGCCTTTCGGCAAAATGCGGCGTGGCCACCGGCGGCAATTCCAACAAGAGCGAGGGCGCGGCTGGCGATTGGCGCGAGGCTTCTTCAATATCCGCCAGCAAATTGATCATCTGCTCGGAGCGAAACGCAAACCACGCTTCGATATCCTGCAAAGGATTGGCGAGTCCGGCGCGCTCGGTAAACTCCTGGCGGCAGGAAGGACACGTGCAAAACGCCGGCACTTGCGAGCCCATTTCCGCCCAGGCTTCCACCGCCGGCAAAAACGGGCACCACAGAAAATTCACCAGCGCCAGCGCCGGCTGCAAATTCGCGATCGCGCCCTCGATCAAATGCATGCGATGCTGGTTGTAATCAAAATGGCTCGGGCAGATCGGGCGATACCAAAATTCTTCGGGGTAAGTTTTGCCGTCGGGGCTTTGCGGGCGAAAAGTGGGGATGCGATCAAACGTGTCACGGTCGTTGAGAATGGGAAACTCCACTGCGAAGCCAAGTTGCTTCTGCGCGCATTGTTCGCGCAGCGGCTGCAAGCTCCAGGAGTTCGGCTCTTGATCGAATTGTTGCGTAAAAAAAATGCGCGCGCCCTGAAACGCCGGCACGATCAAATTCTGTATGCCGGCCGTTGCAATCTCATCGGTGAGCTGATCGAAATTGCCGTGATAACGCTCGCCCCAAATGGTGCGGGGATAAACTTTAACGGCGAAATTCACAGAGACATTCCTGTCATCAAAAGTTTAAAAATGGCCAGAGCATCATTCCGACGCCTATCAGCAAAACGATCACCGCCGGCCACCGCTGTCGCCAGATCGTCTTTTCTTTCCTATACCAGCGAAAGCGCGCCACGCCCCAGGAAATCAGCAGCAGCGCGGGAAAAACAATGAAGCGCGTGCTCAATCCCACGAGCAAACAAAACACCGCCCAGATCACCCATTTTTCCATCGCCGAAAAGCCGCGGCGATTTTCTTGAGCCGTTTCCGTTTGCATAATTCGTTGAGAAGAAAATTCGGCGCGCCACCGAAAGAATGGATTAAGCCGGAGAAGAAGCGTTTGAAACGTGGTGAGCCTGAAATTGTCAGAGCTAAAGTTCAACGGGCAAAACGAAGCGTTTGCTCTTTTCTTTTTGCCTTTTGCTGTTTGCCTTTAAATCAGTGCCGAGGGCCGGGCTCGAACCGGCACGGCCATGTTATAGCCACGGGATTTTAAGTCCCGAGCGTCTGCCTATTCCGCCACCCCGGCGATTGGAGAAACAAAGAGCAAAAAGCAAACGGCAAAAAACAAATGACTTGCCTTTTGCTCTTTGCCTTTTGCTTTTTTCTTTTCCCAAAGAGGCGACGATCGGATTTGAACCGATGAATAGAGGTTTTGCAGACCTCCGCCTTGGACCGCTTGGCTACGTCGCCGCACACGACCGTTTCGAACACTTCGATTCCGATTTTGTAAAAAACAAATCGGAATTTTGTTTGTGGAATGTGTAAGAAACTGAAGGCTTACAAACTAAAACGCCTCCTGCCCTCTTTCCGGCTTTGTTCATTCAAGACCGGAGGAAACGGCAAGAAGCGTTTTAGCTTCTTGGAGCGGGAGACGGGGCTTGAACCCGCGACCC
>Ga0247727_10012412_pt1 | contig 14630 bp, 14 predicted proteins | sample WisWelCaveWW1625_FD_202498 | JGI IMG/M metagenome (GOLD analysis project Ga0247727, IMG submission 202498) | Biofilm microbial communities from Wishing Well Cave, Virginia, United States - WW16-25 | ecosystem: Environmental > Aquatic > Deep subsurface > Groundwater > Cave microbial mat | place... | reverse complement strand
ACTCGCTCGGCCGTCTCCTCCTCGCCCGGTCCCGGGAAGAGGCACGCCGCCCCGCCATGGCGCGCCAGCAGGGTGTCGGCCGCCTGCGCGAACCGATCGGGGGGCCACATCTTCGACGCGCCGAAGGACGCGCCGGGCGTGATCGCGACGAGGGGGCGCGCGGTCGAAAGTTCGAGCCGCCGGAAGAGCGCGTCCACCTCCGACGATTCCTCCGGCGTGACGAACAGCTCGAGATCCGTCCGATCGACGGCGCAGCCAAGCCCCGCGACGAGGTCGAGGTAGTACCGGGTCATCGGCACGGGAACGATCCTTCCCCGCTCCCGCGGCGGCGGCACGCGGTCCGTGAGGAGCAGGCTGCGCGCGTTGCGGGCGTAGCCGAGGATCCGGCCCACGCCGCCCAGCCGCAGGAGCCAGGCCGAGGAGAACGAGCTGGGAAGGAGCACGCCGAGATCGAAGCGCTCGCGGCGCAGCGCCGCGGCGGCGCGCCAGGTCCCGCGGGGGCCTCGCTCGCGCCCGTAGGTGTGGAGCGCTACGACGCGGTCGTGCCAGGGAGCCCCCGACACGATCCCGGTGAGGGAGGGCTTGAGCAGGAGCGCGATCTCCGCCTCCGGGAACGTGGCGCGCAGCGCGCGGAGCGCGGGCCCGGCCATCACGAGATCGCCGACCCAGTTCGGGCACCGTACCAATATACTTCGCGGGCAGTTCCGGCCCGCGGCCGCGAGGGCGCTCATGCCGCCTCCGATCGCAGGAGCCGCAGGGCCTCATCCAGCACGTCGTCGGCCGTCACCGCCTCGAAGCACGCGCGCGTGAGGCACTTTCGCTTGGGGCACGCGCATCGCACGTCGCGGCGGACGACCGCGTGGGGCACGCCCGACCAGGGCGCGTTCTCGACGGGATCCGTGGGACCGAAGACCGCGACCACCGGCGTCCCCGAGAGGGCGGCCAGGTGCATGGGGCCGGTGTCGTTCCCGATGAACAGATCGCAGCGCGCGAAGATCGCCGCCAGGTGCTGGAGCGTCGGCGTCTCCGGCGCGAGCCGGGCGGGGCGCTTCATGCCCCGCGCGATGGCCTCGGCCGCCTCCCGCTCGCCGGGACCCCAGGTGAAGATCACGCGGCACCCCCGCTCCGCCAGCGCGTCGGCCACCTCGCCGTAGCGCTCCGGCAGCCAGCGCTTGTAGGCCGTGCCCGCGCTGCTTCCCGGATGGATCGCGACGAGGCCGCCCCGCTCCCGCCTCTCCCCGGCGCCGAGCGTCCGGATGAACGCGTCGGCCGCGGCGTCGATGGGCGGCGCCACGTGCAGGAGCGCGCCCCGGGGCGGCGGCGGAAGCGTCTCGTGCAGCAGATCGCGCAGGACGGCGTCCGCGAGGATCGCGTTTCGCTCGAAGCGGGAGATCGCGTGGCGCGGAACGTCCACGCGCACGGTGGTGAAGAAGCGGTTCCCCTCGCGGCTTCCCCAGCCGCGGTTCCCCGCGGCCGCGAAGCCAATTCGCGCGGGCGAGCCCGAGGCGAGCGCCCAGAGGCCGCTCTTGAGTATCCCGTGGAAGTCGATGACGCAGTCGAAGCGCTCGGCGCGCAGCCGCCGCGCGAAGTCCCGAATCTCACGGAGGGTGGCGGCCCATCGGGACGGCCTGGCGAGCCCCTCGCGCCAGCGCCGGCGGGGCACCACCCAGAGGGCGTCCAGGGCCGGATGCCCTTGGAGGGCCCCGGCGGCCAGGTCCTCGACCAGCCAGGCGAGGTGCGCGCCGGGCAGCGCCCGCCGCAGGGTCTCCACCGCGGGGAGCGACCGGACGACATCCCCGATGGCCGACAGGCGGATGACCAGCACGCGGGAGGGTTTCGGGTCGGGCATCGGGCCCCTTGGCCGGAGTCCCTGCAGGTTCCCGGGAGCCGGGCGGACCGCCGGGTGGAAAGGGTCTCGAGAGGGGAATTGTCCTGGATCGGGGGGTAATCCGGCGGGGCAAACCTACCTCGACCCCCGCGAAAAGTCAACGAGTTTTGCCCTTCCGGAGGGGGTGCGGGCGGGGGTCAACTCGCGCGGGCGTGCTGCCGAAACTATACAGGCCCCGGGACGTGCCCTATAATCCGCAGGCCTTCCCGGATTTGGGACCGCTCCCGGGAGGTACGGGCCCTGCGTTCGCGGGGACTCCGGCCCCCCTCGGGGGTCCCGGCCGCCCGCCCCCGGGCGGCCGAGCGCTTCCAGCGAAGACGGGGCCTGAAGCCGTTCATGGACAGCATCTTCCTCAACGCCGTCATCATCTTCGTCATCATCCTCGTGGCGGGCCTGTTCTCCATGTCCGAGATCGCCGTGATCTCGGCCCGGCGAAGCCGCATCAAGCAGCTCGCCGAGGAGGGCAACGAGGGGGCGAAGCACGTCGAGCATCTGCAGGGCAATCCCGATCGCTTCTTCGCGACGATCCAGATCGGCCTCACCGTGATGCAGTCGATCTCCTCGGCGATCGGCGGCGCGCTGGCCATCGAGTACCTGAAGCCCGCGCTGGCCCCGATGCTGGCGAGGGTTCCCATCCCCGCGATCCAGCACGCCGCCGAGGGAATCGCGCTCACGCTGGTCGTGCTGGTGATCTCCTACTTCACGCTGATCCTCGGCGAGCTGGTGCCCAAGTCGATCGGCTTCAAGTTCTCCGAGCCCCTCGCGCTGCGCCTGGCGCGCCCGCTGGACGCGCTGTCCCGCATCGCGGGCCCGGCCGTGCAATTCCTCACGGCGAGCACCGGGCTCATCATGCGGCTGTTCGGCGGCGGGAAGCCCGAGGGGGCCTTCGTCTCGGAGGAGGAGATCAAGTTCCTGATCCGCGAGGGGCGTGAGCGGGGGGTCTTCGAGCAGTCGGAGCAGGACCTGATCCACAGCGTCTTCGAGTTCACCGACAAGGTGGTGCGCGAGGTCATGGTGCCGCGGCCGAAGATCCACGCGATCCGCGTGGACACGCCGGCGGACGAGGTCGTGCGCGCCGTGGTCCAGAGCGGCTACTCGCGCTATCCCGTGTACACGCGCTCGATCGACGACACGCATGGGATTCTCTACTACAAGGATCTCCTCCAGCGGCTGGAGAACAAGGAGCCGATCGTTCTCGCCGAGATGCTCCATCCCGTCCACTTCGTCCCGGAGAACAAGAAGGTGAGCCAACTCCTCAAGGAGATGCAGCGCCGCCGCCTCGGGATGAGCATGGTGGTGAACGAGTACGGCAACGTGGAGGGGCTCGTGACGATCGAGGACCTGATCGAGGAGATCGTCGGCGAGATCCAGGACGAGTACGATATCGAGGAGCGCCCCGTGGAGCGTCTGGACGACGGATCGCTCCTGGTGGAGGGGTCCCAGAGCCTGCGCGAGCTGAAGGACGCCTTCTTCTTCCCCTTCGAGGAATCGCCCGAGTACGAGACGCTGGCCGGCTTCGTGCTCCACCGCATCCAGCGGATCCCCAAGGGAGGCGACGTGATCGTCGAGGGGAAGTACCGCCTCACGGTGGTGGACATGGAAGGCAAGCGAATTGCCCGCGTGAAGATCGAACGCCTGGACGGCCCCATCGCGGCGTCGACTCCGGAGTCGTCGCGCGGTTGATCGTCCCCGTTGCCCCCTGCGTCGTCCCGTGCTATTGCTCACGCCTCCCGCCCGCCCGCCGGGGAGGCCATGCCGAAGATCCTCACCCGTTACATGTTCAAGGAGATCACCGCCTTCTTCCTGCTCGGGCTGGTGGTGGTCACCTTCGTGCTCGTCGTGCAGAACCTTCTGCGCGTGATCGAGACGACGCTCAGCGCGGGCATCGGCCTGGGCGACGTGGCCAAGCTCTGCTACTACATCCTCCCGCCCTTCTTCTCCTTCTCGATCCCGATGGCGCTGCTCGTGGCTATTCTGCTGGGCCTCGGGCGGCTGTCCTCCGACGGCGAGATGCTCGCGCTCCGGGCCTCCGGCGTGAGCCTCTACCAGATCCTCGCGCCGGCGATGGTTCTCGGCGTGCTCGCCTATCTCGCGACGACCTTCATCGTCGTGAAGGTGGAGCCCTGGTCCCGCGACTCGCTGCGGCGCCTGCTGTACAACCTCTCCGCCAAGGTGACGCTCGGGATCAAGGAGCGGGTCTTCACGGACTACAGCGGCCTCATCATGTACATCAACGAGAAGCCGCCCAAGGGGGGCGAGCTGCGCGGAATCCTGATCTTTGACGAGAAGGAGGTCGAGCGCCCCGTCACGGTGTTCGCCGAGAAGGGCGAGATCATCCCGGACCCGAAGTCGCTGCGCATCACGCTGCGGCTGTCCAACGGCTCGATCCACCTCCTGTCGAAGAACCTCCAGACCTACCAGGAGGGAAGCTTCGGCGCGTCGAGCATTACCGTGGATCTGTCGCGGTACCTGGAGCCGCTCGGGGCCAAGCCGGCGAACGTGAAGGACATGAACGTGTCGGAGCTGGACAAACTGATCTATCAGTTCCGCCAGCGCTCCTATCTGGACGCGCGGGGGCTGGGCGACCTGAGGCGACTCCAGGTGCTCTTCCACCAGAAGTTCGCCCTGCCCTTCGCGTGCATCGTCTTCGGCCTCATCGGCGTCCCGCTGGGCGTGCAGCCGCCCAAGTCCAGCCGCTTCCGCGGCTTCGTGCTCTCGCTCCTCGTGATCCTCGGCTACTTCGCCCTCATGACCGTGGGCGAGATCTTCGGAAAGCGCGGGGTCTTGCCGCCAGTGCTCGCCGTCTGGTCGCCCAATCTCGTCATGGGGGGCCTGGCGATCCTCCTGCTCCTGCGCGGCGCGCACGAGCGGCCGCTGCACCTGCCGGGCGTCGACGCCCTCTTCCGCCTGAAGGTCTTCCAGCGTGAGTGAGCCCGGCTTTGCGCCGGTCCGGGAAGTGCGCGAGGCGGGTTGGTGCTGTCTCGTCGAAGAGTCTCTTGCCGACAGCCTGCTCGCCGCAGGGTTGATCCGGATCGCCTCGTCTCCCCCCGCTTCTTCCCCGGCAGGTCCCACCGGGCGCGCGCCCCACGCGAGGATTCACGTATCCGGCGGCGCGGACGTCATCGTCCGCCGCTACCGGCACGGCGGTCTTCTCGCGCGGCTGACCGGCGACCGGTTTCTCTCGAGCGATCGTTTCAGGAACGAGTTCGAGATCGGCCGGGCAGCGTTCGCGGCGGGCGTGCCCACGGCGCGCCCCGTGGCCGTGGGCTGGCGCGCGAGCGGGCCCTTCCACCGCGGCTTCATCGCGACGCTCGTGATAGCGGCCGCGCGGGATCTGCTCGATCTCTTCGCCCGCCCGAGCGCCGAGCCCGTTCGCGTCTCCGCCGCCCGCGCATGCGCGCTCGCCGTGCGCCGGATGCACGACGCCGGGATCGTCCACGCTGATCTGCATCTCAAGAACCTGCTCGTGGGCGAGGGCGCGGACGGCACGCCCGGCGGCACGGCCTGGGTAATCGACCTGGATCTGGTGCGTCGCGAGGGCCCGCCGGTGTCCATGGACTCCCGGGTGTCAAACCTCGCGCGGCTCTACCGAAGCGTGGAGAAGCACCGGCGGCGCGGGCTTTCCATCGGCGATGCCGAGGTCGAGGCGTTCTGCGAGGCCTACTTCGGGGAGGACAGGTCAGGCCGAGCGGCGGCGGGGCGGGCGATGGCAGCCGCGAGGCTCAGGGCGAGCCTGCACGGGAGGAGAGGATAAGCTATGGGCTGAAGATTCTTCACCGTCCACGAACACGGATCAACTCCACAATCTTGGTTTGGATACCTCTCACAAGCTGTCCGATTTCAAGACCGCAACTGGTCACAGAAATCCCAGTTTCGCCCGCCCTCCGGCAGAATCTCATGAGGTTGCGGTCAAGCTGCTCGCCCGGAACGACGCGCCCGCTTGATCCTCCCGAGCACCGCCGCTTCCGCGCGCTGTGCGTGGTACAGATCCCACCGCTGCTGGAGGTTCAACCATACCGCCGCGGTGGCGCATAGGTCGAGAGGAAGGAGGTTGAACAGTAAACTCAGCAACGCGGTGTCTCATTCTCATTGACAGGTTCCGCCCCACCTTCGACAAGGGGCCGAGCGCAGTGCACCCGCCGTCGCCTGTATCCGGAAGTTAGCTAGCACGGCGGCGCCTCACTCCGATGCCGCCTTCTCCAGCGAGATCTTCCTTATCCGCGGCATCGGGTAGATCTTCATGCTGAAGGTGCGTGAATACCGCAAGTAGAACAGGCACGGATGCTCTTTGCACACGAGGGCATGCGGGACACTGCCCGGCAGGCTGATGAAGGCCTGGCCACTGAGATCGATCGCCGAGCCGTCCTCCGCCACATAGAAGTCGCCTTTGATCCAGATGTACGTCTCATCGCTGGTGTGGCTGTGAGTGGGGAAGGTGTAGTTGGCTGGCAGGCGCACGACTGCTTCAACCGGCCCGGCCTTCAACTCCCCCCGCAACACCGCAATCTCTGCGCCGGGCGGCACACCGTGGTGCTCCAGGGGGCCCCAGGAAAGCTTGTTCAGGTCAATTAGGACTTGGTCGAAGCCAAAGGAGAGCGGCTGCGTATTCGTGGCCTTCCCTTCGTGGGCCATCGCGTCTTGGCCGAGTGCCAACAGGATCAGAAACACCGTGAGAAGATTGATGAAAGCTCTTGAACGCGTCGCCATTCGAGTCTCCTCTTCTCGATTTTGCGGGCCGTCTAGACCAAGCTCACCTGCCGGGGTGGCTGCGGGAGCTTGATGACGCGCGAAACTGTAATGCGGCCCGGTCAGGCGCAGCGCCAGGTTCGGCGGCAACTTTGCACGCCGCTTAGTTAGTGACCTGAACAGCATGAACATGGATCGGGCGATCGAAACCTTTCAGGTGGGCTTCCCCAAGGTCTTGGAACAACAAGCCCTTTTTTCCTATGCATAGTTCTGCTATCACGTTCGATACCAAGATCTGTCCTGGCTGGGCGTGGGAGCATAGGCGCGCGGCAAGTTGAACCGTTGAGCCGAAGAGGTCTTGCCGTTGCTCAACAGGCTCGCCTGCGGCAGCACCGATGCGCACACTGATCGAGTATTCCTCGTGCTCGTGCTCGTGCTCGTGCTCGTGGCGTGTCAGCACTTGCTGAATCTGAGTTGCGCATCGAACCGCTGCAACCGCTGAGATGAAGGAGGCCATGATCCCGTCGCCGGTATGCTTGACCTCGCGCCGACCCACGGCCGCCAAGGCTGCTCGGACAATTGTGTCATGGACGTGAAGCGGCGCCATCGCGGCCTCGTCACCGATGCGTTGAGTCAGTTCCGTTGAGCCAACGATATCCGTGAACAAAACGCTCCGGATTCCGGGATCACACTGGGTGCCCGTACCGCTTGATAGGAAGACGGCGCCCGCTGAATTCGCTTCACCTCCACCGAGAAATCCCTCAGCGATTTCGGGGTCTACTTTGATGATTTTTTCCGCTACCAAGCCGTGTGATTCTCGGTGTACCGTAATCGCCGCCTCCACTGTTGGAGCATGGACTAAGCAGAAGACCTTGCCACAACTCTCGTTGAACCAGTATTTGAGGTATTCGACGCCGTGTTGGCCTTGCACTTCCAGGTCAGCCGCGTGTGCCTTTGCAAGGTCTTCCGCGGTGACTCCTTCGATCTTGTGAATGTCCATGTAAAGTGGCATGCAGACTCTCCTCAACTATGCAGGCGCACGCTGGTTCCCGGATAACGTGAAAGACGCAGGGCGGTGCTTGGCGTCATGCCCCGGCGACCGTTCACCAGCTCGTTGACCCGCTGATAGGGCACCCCGATCCCGTCCGCAACGTCCCGCTGTGTGATTCCCATAGGCTCCAGGAACTCCCGCAGAAGCATCTCCCCGGGATGGATCGGCTGCCGATGTGTCGGTACTTGAATCATCAAGTACGCTCAGTGGTAGTCGACGAACTCGACCTGCTCTCGGGCGAGTTCGGCGGCGTAGGCGATCGCCGCCTGGATCATCTGTCGGTTCAGGGAAGGGTAGCTGCCAAGGATTTTTTCAGGTGGCTGCCCGGCAGCCAGGTTGTCGAGGACCACGGACACCATGATCCTCGTTCCCTTGAAGCAGGCCTGCCCATGGCAGACCTCCGGATCAACCGTTACGTGATCTCTCCAGTTCATGACCTGTTCCTTCGCCAGGATGCCCAAGGGACGATGCCGGCGAGTATATCACGCACCGCCCTGCCACCGTCCCGGGCATGGTCACGTGAAGGCGGTCCTTTCCGACCATGCTCGCCGAGAGCTTCGGGGCAGGCTGTATTCTCTAATTTCTGAACCCGAACCCGCACCGCCGTCGCGCGTTGCAGAACGGCGCGGCGAACTCGGGCAGGGCGCCGCGGGACGGGCAGGTGATCGTCTGCGGGCAGAAGTGGGGGTTCGTCGGATCGTAGAGCTCGGGACAGAACTTCCGATGCCGCTTCTGGTGCTTCTCCATCGATGAGACGTTGATCGTCGTCGAGATCCCCCCGCCGAAGCAGTCGCAGCAGGACCAGGCCACGCGAACGCAGTCGCCGTCCGAATCACAATGGGTCCACGACATCGGGATCGTCATCACGGGAAGGCATCCGGTCGCGGCGCTTCCCTCGGGGAAGCAGGCCGTCTGTTTCGCGAGCGCCCCCGGAGCACCCGCCGCCATGAGGATCGATACGAGAAGCACCCACCCGAACATCCGCCTGCCCATCGCAGGCCCTCCTCACTCGATGGCTCGCCGTCGATCGGCCGGTGCGGGAATCCGCCGAACGGACCGCCCGAGCATACACCCATCCGCGTCCGGTCTCACGCCTCCCCTTGCCGCATGAAAACGATCGCGCGCAAGGGCGCGCCCCAGCGCGGCGGCGCCTCGGGCAGGAGATCCACGATCCCCGCCGCGCGCCATCCATCCCGCTGGAGCGCATCGACCGTCTGCTGGGGTCCCGGCGCCCGCGGATCGACGATCACCCAGACGCGCCCTGCCCCGGCGGCCTCCGCGGCGTCGCGCGCGGCGCGCGACGCATCCTCGGTCAGGGTCTCCGGATCGCCGAGCGCCCGCGTGTCGAGCCATCCCGGATGCGCCTTCGTCGAGGGCGGGACCGTGAAGAACGCCGGGTTCCTCCCGGCGCGAAGGAGCGCGTAGCGCACCTCCATGGTGCACAGACCGGTGAAGAGGATCACGTCACCGTCTCGCAGGGCGGGCACGAGCTTTTCCCCGACCGCGCGAGGGAGCGGGACATAAGCGGGATCGCGCGCGTAATGTCGCGAGAGCGATCCCGCCGCGAGCGCGACGGCCCCGAGGGCGACGAGCCCCCTCCCCCAGCGCGGAAGCCACCCCACGCCCGCCCCGGCCAGCAGCGCGAAGCCCGGCAGCGCCATCATGTCGTAGCGGGCCAGAACGTAGATCGGTTTCACGTACGAGATGCTCCAGAGGAGCAGGAGTGGTGTGAAGAGGAACGCGAACCCCGTCCAGGCAAGGGCTCGGCAGGAGCCTCGCCCTCCCAAAGCGGCCCATATGCCAGGTACAAGCACGGCCGCGCACAGCACGAACGCCGCGGGCCGCCAGAGCGGCGCGCCGAAGCGGAACTGCGCGTAGGGTGGGAAGAGCGCGCCCGGCGTGAAGACTTCGAGCGTTCTCGGGATCGCGAGGGCGGGCGGGATCGATCGGAACGCGTCCCCCATCCAGTCGGCGGCTGCGGTTCCAGCATGCGCAATGGCCTGCGGCGCGAGCGGGAGGATCGTGAGACTCGCCGCGAGCGTCGCGAGCGCGGCTTCCAGCGCCGCACGGGGACTCCGCCGGAGCGCCACGATCGGCGCGGCCGCGAGCGCCAGCGCCGCGAAGGTGTGCGTCCAGAGGACCGCGGCGCCCAGAGCCGCGTAGGCGAGCCACCAGCGCCGCCGCGCGGGGCCCTCGGCGTCGAGCGCGCGCAGGAGGCTCGCGATGGCGCCGAGGAGCAGCAGCACCAGGAGCCCGTACACCCGGGCCTCCTGCGAGTAGTACACGTGCAGCGGGTTGAACGCGACCACGATCCCGGCGGCAAGACCCGCCGTCTCCGACGCGCGCCGGGCAACGAGATACGCGAGCGCCGCCGTGAGCGCACCCGCGATCGCCGAAAGGGACCTGAGCCCCGCTTCCGAATGACCGGCGATCGCCGTCCACGCGCGAAGGACGAGATAGTAGAGCGGCGGGGTGGTCTCGTCGCGAATCAGGGTGGAGAACTCACCGCGATCGGCCAGCGCGACGACGCCGCTCAGGGCCTCGTCGAGCCACAGATCGGGCGATCCGATTCGAAACAGGCGCAGCGCGAGCGCGAAGGCGAACAGGCCCAGCGCGAAGAGGAAGGGGCGACCCGCTCGCACCTCAGGCCGCCCCGCGCGGCGACTCGCGAAGCGACTGCACCGCGAGGAAGCCCAGTGCCGCGATGGCGAGCGCCGCCGCGGCCCAGAGCACCCAGGCGTGGCGCTCGGTCCAGGGGCTCGGGTCCAGCCACGCGGCGTTCGTCTCCTCGGGCCCGAGCGTCCCGCGCTTGGCGGCGTCCACGGCCGGGCCCCGCGTGATGCGGGCGATCTCGTAGGACGGCGCCTTCGCGCGGCTCTGGCCGTAGAGCAATCTGTAGGTCCGGCCCGGCTCCTGACGGAAGACGAGGTGGCGCGGCGTGGCGTACAGCGTCATCGCGACGCCCTCGAGCGGCGCGTCGTCGCGATCGAAAATGGCGACCCGCCAGAAGCGCGCCTGACGCTCGGGGAAGGTCACCTTCAGGCATTCGTCCTGCGTCTCACCGCTTCCGATACGGCAGATCTGTCCGCTCCCCGCCGTCTCCCAGGTCTTTCCGCCGACGCTCGCGCTCACGCGCACCGGCCGGTGGAACTCCGCCTGCGCGACGTCGAAGCGCACCTCGGACACGGGTGCGAGATTCTCACCGAGATCGGCCTGCCACAGGCTCTGACCCTTCTCGCCGCGCGGCCCGGGCTCGAAGCGCGCCGGCAGGGCCACGCGCTGCGCCTCCACCTTCGTCTCCAATAGGACGTCCGCGCCGCCCAGCGGGAAGCGCTTGTCCCCGTCGAGGATCCAGAGGCGCAGGTGCGGCGAGCGGCTCTCCGGGTAGTGGATCATCTGGTTCCCCTCGAGGCCATCGCGCTCGAACCGGTACACCGGCGCGCGCTCCCGCAGGATGCGCCAGGTCTTCGTGTCGTCGCTCACCGCCACTTCGACGTACGCGAACCAGTTCCGCTCTCCCGTCCGCAGACGGATCGCATTGTGGGTCACGGCGTTCCCGGCAACGTCGACGAAAACCTGCGTGTGGCTCCCGGGCAGGAAGCTCGTCTCGAGCGTGCGGCTCTGACGCCACGTCCGCCGCGTCTCGCCACGGCGCGCGTCGATCAGGTAGGGCACTTCCGCGCCCCGATCGTCGATCACCCGGAGATCCGCGAGCCCCTCCCGCGTGCGGCCGTACACGGGCGGCGGCACCGTCACGGCGGCGAGCCGGGGCGCGTCGGCGGCAGGCAGATCGATCGGGCGCGCGTAGCGCCAGTGCCGCCAGTCCTCGGGCAGCGGCGCGGCTGCGCCCAGGGCGAGAAGGCCGAGAAGGCCGACGATCATGATCGGCGCGCGATTCATGAGGAGTCCTTCGGGCCCCCGGAGGAGAGCCGCCGCTGATAGATGAATGAGACCGCGAGCAGGACCGCGCCGAGCACCACGAACGACACGATCCGGTAGAAGCGCTGGAGGAACGAGAGATCGAAGAGGAATACCTTCCCCACGACGAGCCCGAAGAGGATCAGCGCCTGCCAGCGGAGCGCCGCTTCCTGGCGCCGCGTGCCGAGGATCAGGAGCCCGCTCGCGTAGAGGATCCACAGGATCGAGAGCCCCAGTTGCTGGGCGAGGGCGATGTCGCGGGGCGTCCCCGCGACGGCGCGCCCGAGGTGGTCCCACACCTCCATCGAGAGCGCTCCCAGCGCGAGGACGTTCGCGGCGATGCCGACCGGCCCGAAGAGATTCAGCTCGTGCGGCGCCAGCCGGTCCCGCTGCGCGCGTACGAAGCGCACGGCCAGCGCGTAGCAGAGCACCGTGCCGATGAAGGTCGCGAAGCGGGGATTGAGCAGGAGCGTCCTCGCCTCGAGGGTAACGGCGAGGAGCCGGAAGACCGCCATCCCGAAGAGGACGAGCCCAGCGACCCTCGCGAAGCGCATGCGGACGCGCAGCCCGGTCCAGACGAGGACGGCGCCCTCCACCGCCCAGGCCAGCGTGATCCACATGCCCTCCAGCCGGACCGGGATGGCGATCGTCGCGAAGGTGAGCGCGAGCCCCGCGAAGACCAGGCGGACGCGGGTGGCCGCCCCCTCCCGCGGGCCGATGGCCCGGGCCACGAGGAGATGCGCCACGCCCAGCGCGAGCACCGCCGTGGTGAGCGGCCAGCGGTGATCCGGCCAGAGCATCGCGCGCAGCACCCACAGGAACGCGAGCGCGTTCGCGAGCACGACCGCCGTCCCGATCCAGTGCAGCGTCGCTTCCTTGCGCGCACGCAGGACGGGGCGCGCGGCGAAGAGCACGAAGAAGAGCGTCGCGAACGCGAGCGTGGGCGCGAGCCGCTCCGGCTTGTAGAAGGCCGGGTACCATTCCCAGAAGTACGCCTGCGTGAACAGGAACGCGGGCACCTCGAGCGTCCGCCAGCCGCGGGCGCGGGCCAGGACGAGGAGCGCTGCGTCGAGCACGGCGAGGTAGCCGAAGAGGATGACCGCCTGGTCCCGCCCCGTGGACACGAGGGCCGGCGTGAGGAAGCCGCCCGCGAGCGCGATCCACGCGACGCGCTGCGAGTCGCGGCCGACGGCGATCGCCACCAGGGCGGCGGTGACCGCGATCATCCCGCCGAAGGCCGCGGCCGGAGGGAACAGATGATAGACGCTCCAGCCCGCGTAGATCGAGAGATACAGAATGCCCGCGCCGAGCCCGGCGATCCCCTCGGAGAAGTAGAGATAGCCGCCCCGGAGCAGGAAGCGGCTCGCGACAAGGAGGGCGCTCCCGGACAGGAACCCGATGGCCACCTTGCCGCGATCGCCGATCCAGTCGTTGTCGAAGGCGTACTTGAGGAAGAAGCCGGCGGCGAAGAGGATCGCGAGGATGCCGATGCGGTTCAGGAGCCGTCCCGCGATCAGCGTCTCGAGATCGAGTCCGCCGAAGCGGCGAGGGGGCGCGGCGGAAGCCGGTGCCGGAGGAGGAGCGGACGGTCGTGGCGGAGTGGGCCCGGTCGCCTCGATCGGCGGCTGCGCGGACGGTTCGACGGCGGGGGGATGCCCGGGCGCGACCGGAGGGCCCGGGGCTCCGGCCACGCGCTGCTCGAGGGCCTCGATCCTTTCCTTGAGCCAGTTCTGCCGCGCGGCGTCCCGCGCCTGGCCCTCGCGGAACTCTCTCTCGAGGCGCGCGATGCGCACCAGCACGATGATCGCCAGGACCGGGACGACGAGATACAGGAGCCCGAGGATCGCCATCGCGTCCCCCTGTCGGGGGGCAAGGAGCGCGTCAGATCTTCTCGGCCTGGTCGATCAGCATCAAGGGGATCCCGTCGCGGATCGGATATTTCAGGCGGCACTTCTCGCAGGTGAAGCCGTCCTCGTTCTCGGTGAGCCGGATCTGCCCCTTGCACTGCGGGCACCGCAGGATTTCGAGCAACTCGCGATCGATGGCCATCGTGTCTCCCGGTTCGGTGATTTCCTACGCCTACTTTCCGAGGCGCTCCTTCAGCCAAAGGTATTCCTGCGTGAGGCCCTCCTTGAGTGCCACGCCCCGCACGTAGCCGAGGTCGCGCTCCGCCCGCGTCACGTCCGCGAGCGTGTGCCTCACGTCTCCCTTCTGAACTTCCTTCATCTCGCGGCGCAGGCGCATGGCACCGATCTCCTCGAGCAGATCGATCACGGCCGAGAGGCTCGTGCGCGTCCCGCCGCCGATGTTGTAGGTCTCGCCCGGCGTCCCGCGCGTCATGGCTCGCAGGTTGGCGTCCACGACGTCGCCCACGAAGGTGAAGTCCCGCGTCTGCTCGCCGTCGCCGAAGATCTCGATGGGCCGGCCCTCGAGCATCGCGCGCAGGAAGATGTGGAACGCCATGTCGGGGCGCTGCCGCGGGCCGTACACGGTGAAGTAGCGGAGCGAGACCGTCGGGATCCCGTAGTTCACCGTGTAAAGGCGGCACAGGTGCTCGGCGGCGAGCTTCGTCACGCCGTAGGGCGAGACGGGCCGCGGGAGCGACGATTCCTTCAGGGGGATGTCGTCGGAGTCGCCGTACACGGACGACGACGACGCGTACACCACGCGCCCCGGCCGCGCGACCTTGCAGGCCTCGAGGAGTCGCTGCGTGGCGACCACGTTATTTCGCGCGTATGCGAGGAACTCCTTCCCCCAGGAGCGCCGCACGCCCGCCTGGGCCGCCTGGTGGAACACGGTCGAGACGCCGCGCAGGAGCGGCGCGATGTCCACCTCTGCCAGATCGGCCTCGACCAGGTCGAAGCGCGGCTCGCGGCGAAGCCCCTCGAGGTTGGCTTCCTTGTCGGCGCGCGGGTAGTAGTCCGTGAAGCAGTCCACGCCGCGCACGGCGTGCCCCCCGGCCACGAGCCGCTCGGCCAGAAGCGATCCGATGAACCCGGCGGCGCCGGTGACGAGATGCGTGGTCATGGTTCTCTGAGGGGTCCTCTAAGCCAGGTTGCGCTTGCGCAGCACCGCCCCGAGCTCGAG
>Ga0247727_10012411_pt1 | contig 14630 bp, 14 predicted proteins | sample WisWelCaveWW1625_FD_202498 | JGI IMG/M metagenome (GOLD analysis project Ga0247727, IMG submission 202498) | Biofilm microbial communities from Wishing Well Cave, Virginia, United States - WW16-25 | ecosystem: Environmental > Aquatic > Deep subsurface > Groundwater > Cave microbial mat | place... | reverse complement strand
TCTCCATAATGAGAAGAAGATACGAAACGAAAAATTAAGACGCCAGTCTTTTTTTATAAAAATTGAATTTTTCTTTCAGTCGGTCGGCAGGCCGTTGTCCACCCGTAACTGAGGCATTACTTTTACTGCCCCTTTCCCGCCAGCATGACATAAACCGTGTGCAGCAAAATTTTGAAGTCCATCGCCAGCGACATGTTTTCGACATAAAAAAAATCGTACTGCAATTTTTGTTTGACATCCTCAATCGTGTTGTCGTAGGTGCCTTTCACCTGCGCCCAGCCGGTGATGCCGGGCTGCACTTTGAGGCGGCGCAAATAAAAAGGAACTTCCTTTTTTAATTTTTCAACAAAAAAAGGCCGCTCGGGGCGCGGACCGACCAAACTCATCTCGCCACGGAGAATATTGATGAATTGCGGAAATTCATCCAAACGCCATTTGCGCATGAACCGGCCGGCGCGGGTAATGCGCGGATCATCTTTTTCCGCCCACTTCGGTCCGGTGAGCTGCTCGGCGTTTTGCATCATCGTGCGAAATTTGATGATCGAAAAAATTCGACCATCTTTGCCGACGCGTTCCTGCCGATAAAAAACCGGCCCGCGTGAATCCAGCTTGATCAGCAAGGCCAGAATCAGCCAAACCGGCGAACCGAGCGCGAGAATCGCCGTTGCAAACGCGAGATCGATCAAGCGTTTGAAGCGCCGTTCCCACAGCGGCATGATTTCCGGAAAAATTTCGATGAGCGGAAAGCCGTAAATCTGATTGGTGCGCGCCTGCCCCATCACAATGCTGTAAAGATCGGGAATGATTTTGATCGTTACCGGAAAGCCGGTGCATTGATTCACCGCCTCCGTCATCTCGCGCTGCTGTGAAATTTCAAGCGCGATCAGCACATTTTCGATTTGCTCGTGTTGAATGAGGCGATTCATTTCATGAATCGCGCCGAGCACGGGCACGTCGCCATAAGCTTGATGCGCCTTGGGCGGACGCGCGGCGATGAATCCAACCACGCGGTGTCCGAGCGCCGGAAAGCGATTGACTTTATCGAGCAGCGCGCGCGCTTTATCGTTCCAACCGACGATCAACGTCCGGCGCATGCCGATGCCGGACTCCAACATGCGCCGCTGCACGGTTCGCAAAACCATGCGGCCGTTGGCCACCATGAAGGTCATCAAAATCCAGTAGGTGACAAAGAGCAGGCGGCTGAATTTCGGCGGGGTGGTCAAATCCTGCACTTCGGCAGTAAACAAAAAGATCAAAATCACGCCGAAGAAAACGGTTTTAACCAGTGTGACCAATTCGTCAAAGCGTGAATGCGCGTACCAGGTTCGATAGAGGCCGAAGAATAAAAACGGCAAAAACCAAAATGCAAACATCAACAGGGCGCTGGCCAAAAGCTCGATCGGATCGGTAATGGTGAAGAGGCCGAATTTTCCGCGCACCCAGGCCCAAATCAAATACGAGCCGACGATGGCGGTGAAATCGCTGAGAAAAAGCAGCGCGCGTTCGATGGCGCGCGGCATGATGATGGCATAATCGCGGCTTTTGGCGTTGAACAGGTAACCGTGCTTTTGGAAAAAATATAAATTCGCCCAGAAACGTTTCCAGCTTTTGGCGCGCAAAAAATTTCCGGCGCGGCGTTGGCGATGATAAACCGCCGTCACCTGCGGGCAATAAAAAACCTTCCAACCGTGGGCGTGCGCCCGCAGGCAATAATCGGCGTCTTCCGGTCCGTAGAAAAATTTTTCATCCAGCCAACCGACTTCTTCAATCACCTCGCGGCGAATAAGCTGGCAGGCGCCGAGCACGTAGTCGACTTCGGCCGTCGATTGGTGATCCCAATCCGCCATCATCTGTTCTTGCAGCCAACGGCTTTTGCGTACGAAGGGAATGAATTGCAGGCGCCGCAAAAGTGGCGTGAGAATCGTGGGAAAGCGGCGGCAGGAGAGCTGCAATTTGCCGGCGGCATCGACGATTTTTGCGCCGGCGATGCCGGCTTCCGGTACGCTTTTGATGAAGGCCACCAACTCGGCAATGCTGTCCGGCGTGAGACGGATATTGGCGTCGAGCAGCAAAATAAAATCGCCGGTCGTTGCTTGCAGCGCTTGATTTCGCGCCGCCGCAACACCGTGATGACGCGCAGTCGTGATAAACTTTGCCGCCGGAAAACGTTGTTGCAACGATTCAACCTTGCCTGCCATCGCGCTGTCATCAACGACGACGACTTCAAAATCGATCCGGCAAGGCGTGGAATAAATTGAATTGAGACAGTTTTCAAGAAGCCGAGGCGAGCTCCAATTGACGATCGCAATGGAGACTTCCGGGGGCCGTTGGGTGGAATGCCCGTCGCTGGCTCGTCCTTTAGCCGTTGCCATGTCCTGACGGCGGTTCGGTGAGACGGTTAAAACCTCGTGAAGCTGCTTGTCGTCCATGCGCATGCTCAAAGTAAGCTCGTGCAGCGTCGCCTAGATAATTAAAACTCTCGGAAAGCGCGTGAGTCGGCAGGATAAAAAGTTGATCAACCGGCTCGCTTGAAACGAAACCGGTTGATCGAAAGCATTGCGAAATTTACTCGTGCGTCGTGCGCATATCAGCCGGAATGGCATTGGTGCCGCAGCCGAGGCGAATGATTTTCTTCCGGCCGTTTTTAACTTCTTTCGTGGCGTTGCGCGTATCAACCACCAACTTTGAATGCTTCACAATCATTTCATAATCATACTTGCTGTGATCGGTGGTGATGACGACGCAATCCACCGATTCGAGCAGCTTGACGTCGAGTTTTTTGGAGGCATAAACTTTTCCGCTCACGCGCAAACTCGGGACGTAAGGATCGTTGTACATCAAATACCGGCCGCCGCGATTGCAGAGCAGTTCCATCACTTTAATCGCCGGCGAGTTGCGCGTGTCATCGACATTCTTTTTGAACGCGACGCCGAGCATCAAAATTTTGGAATTGGTGATGGCCGCGCCGTGCAGGCTCAGCGAACGAATGATCAGATCCAAAACATAATACGGCATGTTCTCGTTGGTCATCGCCGCCAGCTCGATGAAGTTGGTGTGAAAATCGAATTCTTTCGCCTTCCAGGACAAATAATAGGGATCGACGAGAATGCAGTGGCCGCCGATGCCCGGGCCGGGAAAAAACGGCATGAAGCCAAACGGTTTCGTCGCCGCCGCTTCCACCACCTCCCAAATGTCGATGCCTTCCATCCGGTCGCAAAGCTGCGCCAGCTCGTTGACCAGCGCGATATTTACCGAGCGGAAAATATTTTCGAGCAGCTTGGTCATTTCCGCGGCTTTGGGCGACGAAAGTTCTTTGACGTCGACGATCACTTGGCGCGAGATGGCCGCGGCCAATTTGGTGCATTTCTTCGTCACGCCGCCGACGACGATCGGCGTGGTCGCCGTGTTGAATTTTTTGTTGCCGGGATCGATGCGCTCCGGCGAGAACGCCAGATAAAAATCTTTGCCGGTTTTCAAGCCGGTTTTTTCCAAAATCGGCTGCACCACTTTTTCGGTCGTCTCGGGATAGGTGGTGGATTTCAAAATAATCAACTGCTCGCGGCGCAAGCCCGAGGCGATGCCGCGGGCGGAATCGACGATGTACGAAACATCGGGATCTTTCATTTCGGTAAAAGGCGTCGGCACGCAAATAAAAACGATATCGCATTCGCCGATGCGGTGATAATTGGCTGCGCCGGAGAGCTTGCCCGCTTTGACCAATTCTTTTAACTTGTTGCCGTCAACGTCGTCGATGTAATTTTCGCCGCGATTGAGTTTGGCAATTTTTTCCTCGCTCACGTCGATGCCGAGCACGTTGTAGCCGGCGGCGGCATATTCGACGCCAAGAGGCAGGCCGACGTAACCCAGGCCGATGACGGCAATCTTAGCGGTTCTGTCCTCGATTTTGATTTCAAGACTCACAGGTGGTCTCCTTGAAATTTTGTCCCATGGCAAAATGATTTAGATTATTTTGCCTTTGTTCTTTGACGGGCTTTATGAATCACATTTTGTATTGCTTTTTATAAAATTCGAGATACTCGCCGCTTTTTAATTTTTCCCACCACCAGCAGTTTTTGACGTACCAGTCGATGGTAAATTCGAGCGCCGCCCGGAACTCGTGTTTGGGCTTCCAGCCGAGCGCCTGCAATTTGCTTGAATCAAGCGAGTAGCGGCGGTCATGTCCCAGACGATCGGTCACGAACGTCATCAGGCTTTTCGGCTTGTTCAACGCGGTAAGAATGATCTCGGTGATCTCGAGATTGTTGCGCTCGTTGCCGCCGCCGATGTTGTACGCCTCGCCGTTCTCGCCGTGCTCGAAAATAAAATCGATGGCCTCGCAATGGTCTTCGACATAAATCCAATCGCGCACGTTTTTGCCGTCGCCGTAAATCGGCAGCGCCTTGTTTTCCAGTGCGTTGGTGACGAAGAGCGGAATGAGTTTTTCGGGATATTGAAACGGCCCAAAATTATTCGAGCAGCGCGTGATGATCATCGGCACGCCGTAGGTCACGAAATACGAATAAGCCAAACGATCGGCGCCGGCCTTCGAAGCCGAATACGGACTCGACGGCATCAAGGCGTCGGTTTCCTTGAATGAGCCGCTTAAGATGCTGCCGTAAACCTCGTCGGTCGAAATTTGAATAAACTTTTTAATTTTATGCTTCCGCGCCGCTTCGAGTAGAGTGAAAGCGCCGAACACGTCGGTGCGAATAAAATCATCCGGCGAGCCGATCGAGCGATCGACGTGGCTCTCGGCCGCAAAATTGACGATGGCCTCGACCTCCGCCGCGAGTTGATTCACCAGCCCCTCGTCGCAAATGTCGCCCTGCACGAAACGATAGCGCGGATTCTTCTCGAATTCACGCAGGTTGTCAAGATTGCCGGCGTAGGTGAGCTTGTCGAGATTGATGATCTCGACGTCTTTGCGTTTGCGCAGCAGATAACGAATATAGTTGCTGCCGATAAAACCGGCTCCGCCGGTGACCAAGAATTTTTGCATGTTCGCTCCGAAAATTCAATTCGGCGACCCGCCTCGTTTTTAAAAGAATTTTAAAAATTTACGGAATAACCGCTTAAAAGTCAAGTTAGTATTACTCCGAAAAAACTATCACAACCGCGATAATTTTTTATTCGCGTTGATTCGCGTTAATTCGCGGTTGCCGGGTTTGGTTGCAGCAAGTTGCCGCGTTGAGAGGAATTAAGGGTGATTTGTATCCACACCAAATCGGGCTTGCGGAAGCCAGGCTTTATTGGAAAAAACCATTTTTGCCAACAATTACCGAATTTTCACCAGCCTTGCAAGCGCATGTAAAGCTGCAAACAACCGTGTTTCGCCGGCGTAATGCTGCCGGCGTTCTCTACAATGAATTTTTGCAAGTCTGCTTTGTCAGCGCGCACCGCCAGCAATTCCGTATACTCGTCTCCTTCGCGCGCATTTTGCGCCAATTGCCGCAGTTCCGGCAGCGTCAAGGGCAACGGCACAAAAAAAGCCAGCTCGGGTTTGCGATGAAGCCGATTCTCCGCCAAGCCGCAGCAAATAAAATCACCGAGCACATCGGCTGGAAGGCCGGCCTCGGCTTGCATCTCATCTTGGATGGCAAAAAAAACATCGGGCACGCCACGACGCGCATGTTCATCAGGATGAACGTGTCCGCCAATGACATCCAACCCGCCGGGCGCTTCACCGACATGCTCGCTGCGGCGAATGAACGGCAAATAGCCGTCGGCGGTTTCGATGATCGCGCTGATGCCGAGGGCGCGCACCGGACCGGTTTCACCGAACTTTACAACCAACTCGCCGGCGTGCGCATTGCTGAACAGCAAATCGCGATAGCAAGTGCGTGACAACGACAATTGCAACACGCCGTCATGTTCACGGAATTTTTCAAGCCGGCACAGCGCGCCGTTGAAAAGATGACGCTGGCCGGCGGCGATGAGCTGCTCCCAAAACTCAACGGCGCGGCGAGAAAACTTGCCGGGCAAAATATATTCTGCCGGTTGATAATCGATTTGTACTTGCGAAGGAGACCAATTTCCGGAGAGATGAACGCAAAAGCTGTTGTGAGGCATGTTTTGATTTTGGGGGTAATCAGTAAACAGCAATCAGTTTCTAATCCAGCGACGAGCAACGAGCATCCAGCAACCAGAACTCACACAAACACTTTATGTGCCTTCGCCAGCTCCGCCGCTGCCGGCGTGATTTTAGCTCCAGCCGGAACTTTGAGGCGCCGCTTTTCGATAATCGCACGCCGCACGTCGTTTTCGGTGATGAGCGTCTTCGGTGGTTCCGCCGCCGGGCAAGCCGACAAGCCGAGAAGGCGAACTTTGTCGCCGGTTTTGTGTCCCGCCGCATTCGCCTCATCGAGATCAATGTGAAAATCGAGCACAAAGCTTTCGTGCACGCGAATGAGAACATTATCAAAAATCACCGTGCGGTCTTCAGAATTTGGCGGGAGCATTTTGGCAACCGGCGCGACGACGACGCGATCGCGATCTTTGACGCCAAAATTTTTTGCATCCGCCGGCGACATGTGAATGTGACGCTGCGCGATGATCACGCCTTCTTTTAAATGCAGCTCGCCTTTGGGGCCAACCAGATGCACACTCGCCGAGCCGGTCAAATCGCCGGAATAGCGCACCGGCGGATCGATGCCCAGCAGAACCGCATCGCTGCGCGAAATCTCCAATTGCGTCTTCCCGCGCGTCGGGCCGACGATGCGGATTTTTTCAATCTTCCCTTTTGGCCCGGCAACGGTGAGCGTTTCATTCGCGGCAAACTGGCCTTTCTGCGAAATGTCGCGCAGCTTGGTGAGCTGATATCCGGCGCCGAAAAGAGTTTCAAGATCGGCTTGCGATATGTGAAAGTGGCGATTGGAAACGCCGATGGGAATAGTGAGAGGCATATGCAACTATTATACTGTTATCGTGACAATTGAACACCCACTAATTTGATGCTGAAATCGGAAAAGTGCAAGGGAAATTTTCGCGCCGCTTTTTTTGACTTCGTAAAAATTCTTGTTGCTATTGGAGGATAATTTCAATAGTTTCCATTTTAAATGGAGATTATACGAGTTATTTAGCATTACCGCTGGAAGCTATCAAATTGGAAGCCTGATGAAAAGCACGGATTTTAAAACGGTTATTTTGGAGCAAAACAGCTTGCCAATCGAGCCTCGTCTGATTGCGCGTGAGGCTTTTAAAGAGGTGGAGGCTTGGCAGAAAGAAGCCGCGGTCACCGTGATCACCGGCTTGCGGCGTTGCGGCAAATCCACGCTGCTGCGGCAACTCCGAGAGCAGCATCACGGCTATTATCTCAACTTCGATGATGAGCGTCTGGTCTCCTTTCGCGTCGAAGATTTTCAGAAGACGGATGGAATCTTTCATGAATTGTTATGAAAGCATTCTGTATCGCGACGTGCTGGTGCGGCACGGCATCACCAATGAGAAAACCATGAAAGAGTTGATGCTCTTCGTGCTCAGCAACATCGGCAAGCAGGTAAGCTTTAACAAATTGGCGAGCGTGTTGGCGCTGAAAAGCCCGACCACGGTAAAAGAATATTTTCATTATCTGGAGAACAGTTATCTGGTCGTCCTGCTGTCAAAATTTTCCCACTCGCTGCAAAAGAACATCTACGCCAACAAGAAAATCTACCTCATCGATCATGGCTTTGCCAGCATGCTCGGATTCCGGTTGAGCGAAGATCACGGCCGGTTTCTCGAAAACGTGGTTCTGGTGGAATTGCTGCGGCGCAAAAAGGAGTTGTTTTATTTTCAGGAAAAGCACGAATGCGATTTCGTGGTCAAGCGAGGCCGCGCCATGCAGGAGGCCATCCAGGTTTGTTATGAGCTCAACGAAGACAATCAAGCGCGCGAATTCGACGGCTTGCTGGAAGCGATGCAGGCCTGCCGCTTGTCCGAAGGAATTCTGCTGAACGGTCATCTCTCCAGACCCCTGCAAAACGATCACCAAGTTTTTGCACTTTCCGCGGTGTTTGCAAGCGCGACATGAGAAAATCTCCAAAATCGAGCAACTCTTGAGCTTTGTTGGGCGGCAATTTTTCCAGTAAAACATTCAACCTTTTGCCAGTTGCTGTGACTTTGCTTTTGGTTTTCGTTCTTACATTTTTCATTCGTGACTCCAAATTGATGATTACCCACTTCTTCTTGACTTCACAAATTCACTCACAACTTTATCCACCTGCTCGCCGCTCATTTTACCCGCACCATATTTCTTTTCCTCGGCTTCGCGGCTGGCAAGCCACGGCTTGTCGGCAGGGGCCGGCATCGGTTTCACCGAGCCGCCTTTGCGCGAAACCTCGGAGGCCAGCGCTTTTTGATAAGGAAATTCAGCGGCACGCGTTGTTGAAGTCGGCAACGTTGGCCGCCAGGCGCCGGTCTCGCGCGGCATCGACAGCGGCTTGGTCTCCCACGCTACGCGTTTGATGTTGATCAGATGCACCGGGCCAATGTTGTCGCTGGTGATGTTGCCGCCGTAAGAGCCGCAGCCGAGCGTCATGCTCGGATCAAGGTCGGTGGTGTAGCCGACTGCACCGATGGCCGCCGGCGAATTGACGATGATGCGAAACGCCGGCTTCTTCAGGCCAAATTGCAGCACGATGTCTTTGTCTTGCGCGTGAATCGCCAGCGTGTGGCCGCGGCCGCCGAAATTGAGCAGTTCCATGCAGCGGTCGCAGCCTTTTTGCCAGCCGTCCTCGATATAAAGAGCAAACACCGGCGAGAGTTTTTCGGCGGAAAGCGGGTATTGTCGCCCGACGCCGGTTAATCTCGCCACCAAAACGCGCACGTCATCCGGCACGGAGAATCCGGCGGCATTCGCAATCCGCTGCGGCGATTGGCCGACCATCTCGGCATTGATACGGAACTCCGGCGTCACCAAAACTTTGGCGACTTTCTCGGCGTCGGCGTCGCTGAGAAAATACGCCTTCTGTTTTTTCAACTCTTCGATCACGCGATCCGACACCGGCGCGTCGACCACCAGCGCTTGCTCCGAAGAGCACAGCGTGCCCCAGTCAAACGTTTTTCCGGCGACTGCATCGGCAACCGCCTTCGGAATATCGGCGCTGCGGTCGATGTAAACCGGCACATTGCCGGGGCCGACGCCATACGCCGGTTTGCCTGCCGAATACGCCGCGCGCACGAGGCCGGTTCCGCCGGTGGCCAGAATCACGGCGACGTCACGATGGCGCATCAGCTCATTCGTGCCTTCGTTGGATGGTATCGAAAGACATTGAATCAGCCCCTCCGGCGCGCCGGCGCTCTCGGCGGCCTGGCGAACGACGTGCACCGATTCCTGCGTGCAATTTTTCGCGCGCGGATGCGGGGAGACGACAATACCGTTGCGAGCTTTCACGGCGATGATGCACTTGAACATCGCGGTCGAAGTCGGATTCGTCGTCGGCACCACCGCGGCGACGACGCCAAACGGCTCGGCAATTTCGAGAATTTTCTTCTTCGTATCTTCGCGAATCACACCGACGGTTTTGATATCTTTGATGTGTTCATACAAATCGCGCGTCGAGAATTGATTCTTCACCGTCTTGTCCGCGACTTTGCCGTACTTGGTTTCTTCAACGGCGAGTCGGGCCAACCGTTCGCTGGCTTTAAATCCGGCCTCGCACATCGCCGCGACGATGCGGTCAACCTGCTCCTGCGAAAATTCTTTGTAGCGCAGATAAGCTTCGCGCGCTTTGGCAACCAGCGAACGGACTTCCTGAATGGATTGAAGGTCTTGATCCATGATGGGTGGCATATTGACTCCAAATTCTCATTTTAACCCCAAAACTGAGAAGATAGAACGTTTGGCATCGCTAAAAAGATTGTCCGGAATTTCCACGCCTTTTCCGAGACAGCCAAATAATGAACGCCGGCGGTTTTGTTTTGGCTCAATCGACTTATATAACTCGCGGCGAATAATCTCTAATTCAACTTCAAGCCGATTAAGGCGATTGAGAAGAGTTATTTGATCTGAACTCATAACTTAACTCCACATTCCCATATTGGTAGATCACAAGAACACAGCAAAACGGTTCTAAATTAAATTTAACAAAACTCTCATGACATGCAAGCCGAATTTTCAAATCCCAAAAATCAGAAAAATTTTTCTTGACTAAGGCGCATTTTTTTGCTACTATTGCTCATTCAGTAAGCAGACGGCTGCTGATGGCAACCTAAATTTACCGGAGGGAAAATCATGCCGTCAAGATTTTACAAATCGCGGCGGTTGCAAGCCCCAATTCCGCGGACAGTGGCCTCACCGGCTTGAGTCATTCAGGCCGGCAGGCGAGGCTGTGCCCGCGGAGTTTGGGCTTTTTTTCTTGACTCAACGTTCGTGCGATTGCTTTACAGCATTTTGGGTAGAAATAAAATCACTTAAAAATTAAAACGGCAAGAAAAGATGGCAAAAGCAAAAACCTTCGTCAGAATTCTTGTCATTATCGCTATGGGAAACGCTTTCAGCGCATGTGGGAATTTTACTACTTTACAAACAGCAAAAGTGCGCCAGGGATGGCATCTCAGAACCAGCGCCGGCCTTCTCACAGATCAAACGAGAAAAGGCAAACCTCAAGGACGTGATATGCTCGGGGTTATTTCCCCAAGCTTTGGCTTTGGCCGTGCAATAGGGTTTGAGTTGGGGATTCCCTTTGGTTGGTATCTTGAAGATGGTTTTAACGGGCGCCGGGCGCCTCGTTTGTTTCCAGCCTATTTTGATTATGAAGACGGCAAGCATTTCCTAATTCTGCCTTATTTCAAACTGGCTTCCGGTCAAGAGAAAAGGGATATAATAGCCGGGCTAATTGATCCAAGTTCGATTACGGTCATTTACTCGCACGATTTTAATCACTGGACGCCATATTTATCTGTGAAGAAAATGTTATTGTCTGGCAATCCCGCTGTGAATGATGTGCCGCGAAAAATATCCCGATATCAGGAGGACAATCAATCAATGTGGGCCTTTGCATTCGGCGCTGAATGGAATGTAAGGTTCCGGCCAGGGATAGAAATTGGGATACTGAGAAATCGTTATCAGGAACTTATCCTGAGTACCATTGATGTTGTCGTTTACGATGCAAATACTGGTACGTATAGAGCTCAGGAAGAAATCACGCTATCACCAGGTGGTGACAAGAAATTGCTGTATGATTTTTTTCTGGGTGTAAAAGTAACTTTCTAAGATTTGAATCGCGCCTAACTTTTGGCTCAACCCGGCCAGCTCGCCGGCCGTGATTTTCAAGGTTTAGACTTTTTCGGTGGGCTTTGGTTACTGTTTCAATTCAACAAAACCGCCCTAAGTGGCAAGTTGATTTTTTTGACACTTACTGAAAATTTTTCTTGACCAAGGCGCATTTTTTTGCTACTATTGCTCATTCAATGAGCAGGCGGCTGCTGATGGCAACCTAAATTTACCGGAGGGAAAATCATGCCGTCAAAATTTTACAAATCGCGGCGATTGCAAGCCCAAATCCCGCAGACAGTGGTCTCACCGGCTTGAGTCATTCAGGCCGGCAGGCGAGACTATGCTCGTGAGGTTTGGGCTTTTTTGTTTGGAGCCGCGACAATGAAAACCGGCAGGAATTAAAGCGGAACTCACTGGCGCCAGAAAATGGCTAATATTAGAAACAGTGGCCGCAAAAGTTCCAATATTAGAAACAAATGTCTACTATTAGAAACCTTTGCCCTTCGGTGCCGAGAAATGTCTAATTAAGGTGTTAGGCGATGCTACTCCTCCATCGAGCGTGGTATACTCCCTCCTCTAAAGAGCCATGACAGCATTCAAGTTGGTCATCTACACACTTCTTGCCGTGTTAGGAATTCTGACGGCTTGGCTAGCCTGGGAAAATCGGGCATCGGAAAAAATCGCCGTAAACATTCCGTCCGCGGCTCTGCTAGCAGTGATCGGTCTACTGGCCACTCTTCTTTTTTCACTGAAGAGTGAGGTGAAAAACGAGCGCTTCCCGACAGAGTACATTGTGAACCCCGAAAACATGACAGAATTCCATTGCGATTTCTTTCCGGCAGTATTGAAGTATAGCGATCCCGGTTTCGGAATAGGTTATTCTGCTGCATTTACATCTTTGGGTATGGTCGTAAAGACGGAACCTGCACTTGTTGAGAACAGGGATGATGCGAGTTTACTACATCTATATCGAGATGTTCTTCTACGCGTTGTGGTGGATATCCTTAGTTTCACCTTTGTGAAGAGTTGGGACGCGGATCCCGCAACCCATCGTCTTCCAACTGGGACACATACTCAATATCAGGCAGCTACTGATCCGCCTAGGCAGGGAATGAGAATCACCAGGGATGAAATTGCCTCCCGTTTTCCAAGCTGTCGGTTGATAAAGAGCGACTTTCTGTACTTTCTGAATCTACCGCCCAAGACACAGCTATCAGGAATCAGAAATCCAGAAAGTACGGCAATTCAATTGGAAAACAAATTCGTTTCCGTGCATATTTTGCTGAAGGAACGTGGAGTCGAGAAAGGTGTTGGCACATTCCAGGCACTTTGTCGTCTCGAGAACGATCAGGTATCCCGGTATCGCGTCTTGTCCTATGTCATAGAGTTGTCAGCAGTTTTCAGTCCCTTAAGGGCGGAACATCCTGATATGCCTCTGTATAAACGCTGGGTTGATAACATGTTTTCTGAACTCAAGCGGCTTGACTCGGAGCAACGCTGGGCTGATCTGCAGCGGGAGTATATCCTGCTTTACTCCAATCGCACGGAGTCCCCACTAGAGGAAATGAAACGGAAACTATCGGAAAAAGTGAAAGAGCAAAAAGAGTAGGCGTCGCCTAACAACTCACTCCAGCCGACGCGTCCTCGGGCCCTCGCTTTGCTCGGCGCCCTGCGGCGCACGGCTGAGTTCGAGCGTTAGCACTATTGGTCATCGGTCGCCTGGTAGCGTGTAAATGAAATCGCAGCAACGTTTCACACAAGACATTCTGGCCGCGATCCGTGACGGCAAGATTTTGGGCATTCGCGCCGGTACGGAGCCGCACCGTTTCATCGGCATTTGGGCCGTGGTGGTGGAAGGCCGCGTCTTCGTGCGGTCGTGGAGCCTGAAGCCGCGAAGCTGGTACCGGACTTTCCTGCAGGAGCCGCGCGGCGCGATTATGGTTGCCGACCGCGAGATCTCCGTTCGCGCCGTGCGCACGAGAAGCGAGCGCTTGAAAGACGCTGTCAGTCGGGCCTACGTGGAGAAATACAACACGCCGGGGTCGATCAAGTACGCCCGCGACCTCGGACGGGCGAAGTCTAGAGCCACAACGACGGAGCTGGTGCCGTTGTCATAGTGAGGACAATTGTTAACCTGGATTATTCAAAAAGCTTAAACCACGAAGATACAAGACACGAAGAGCAAAGACTTATCGAACTTCGAGGAAAACAACTGAATTTTTGTAGCCACTCTGCATTCGTTCTCTAAAATCAAAACTTTGTGTCTTCGTGTCTTGGTGGTTATAAATATTTCAGGTTTAACAACCTTTCAAAACATGTAGCGGAGCGCTTCTTCAATAACGTCGATAAGCTTGGGCGCCTCTTTTAATTGAATGACGCGCTGTTGGGAGATGTGCTTGTGATGGAAGGGTGGGCGAATGCCGGGGTGCTTGGCAAAATTATCGTAGCGGAAAACTTCGGTTTTGTCTTTGACGAACTCATAGCGATACCGCGGTTTTGTGACCAGTTTCGCTGCGATCAATATTTCCTCTGAGAAATCAATGTAAGAGCCATCCAACAAGATGATCGTGCCTTCAATTTTGCCGTGTTCGGGTGTATAAATTTGGGGGGTGATTTGGGTATCTGCGATTGCCCAATGATTCTGTAAGAGGTTATCGATAATGTGCAAATATCTTTCAAATTTCACTCAAGCCCCCTTTTCTTGATGTCCCGATAGAGATCGGCTAGACCCAGCCAATCGATGAAATCGTTGCTCTCGGATAATTCACCACGATGAACTTTTTTTAGAAATGTCTCGGTAGGCATGCCATATTTTTTTTCAAAGGCAGCCAGCTCTTTTCTTAAACCGGCTATACCGACATATTTGACGGTCATTGTTTTAAACTTTTTTTTAGTCATCGTTTTCATTGAACATCACTCCATTTAGGGTGGGATTAGACAACACAGAAAGCACTATTCACAATACCCATTGATTGTCCCGGCGGCCGAGTATTGGCATAATATACATAAATTCAAAATGTCACGCAATCACTATTTCATCACTATTTCGTCTTAAACTCATACACCCCATCCCAATCCGCCGGCGGGGGTTGCTCGATAAAATCCAGGCAGCGGTTGATGTAAACGCGCGCCGGGCCGTCGGTAGGAAAGTAGCGCAGCACGCGTTTGAATTCTTTGAGGGCATTGTACCACTCGCGCTTTTTGTAGCAGGCCAATCCTCGATGATAAACTCCGATCAGCAAATCTTCTTCAATCGCCGGCAGTTTTTCCATGCTGCACAGCTCGAAAATTCGCGCCGGCTTTTTCTTGCCTTTCACTTTCACCCAATCCAGCTCGCGCGCACGCGCCTTTTTTTTCACCTGCGCGTAGGTTGATTCCGAAATGATGATCGACGTCCAGTATTGTTTGTTGGCGCCCTCCAAGCGCGAGGCGAGAT
>Ga0247727_10012410_pt1 | contig 14630 bp, 22 predicted proteins | sample WisWelCaveWW1625_FD_202498 | JGI IMG/M metagenome (GOLD analysis project Ga0247727, IMG submission 202498) | Biofilm microbial communities from Wishing Well Cave, Virginia, United States - WW16-25 | ecosystem: Environmental > Aquatic > Deep subsurface > Groundwater > Cave microbial mat | place... | reverse complement strand
TTCTCTATAGCGCTATTACTTTAGTTGGAAGAACGGTTTATGCAGTTGCATCAAATCAGCCAGTCAATATGTGGATATGGTCTGCGACATTTGTAATGGTCATTGCAATGGCATTAAGATTTGTAGGCGCAAAATGAACAACGAGATAAACACCAAATATTGGTTGCGTATAGCTGAAAATGTTGGGAAAGCATCGACATGTCGCTTACCAGTTGGCTGTATTCTTGTCCATCGAAATACTATTGTTGGAATGGGATATGTTGGAAGTGTCCATGGCGATTATCATTGTAATGAACAAGGTCATATTGAATGTGAAGTTGATTATAGAGGTCAAAGGAGAAAAACTTGCATACGAACAGTTCATGCAGAAGTAAATGCAATTCTTAAATGCACTGTTCGTGGAAATAAAATGACTGAATGGATTTCATGTTATTCAACACATGAACCGTGTTTTGATTGCACAAAACTTTTGCTTCAAATTGGTGTTCGTAAAATATATTTTATAACTTCATATGAAGATGAAAGAAAAAAACAGTATCTTTCTAAAATTAATACAAATGAGTTTGTAGATGTGTCAATTTTTGATCTTTTGTTATTTCAACAGGTGACATTATGAATTCTGACCGCGCTGTTGCAATTGACACTGAGTTTGATCTTAATAAAGTTCCATTTCTTGCAACATCTTGTGATTGGCGATTGGAAACTGATTTATATCGCTGTAAGAAAGAATCTGACATTGAACGTTTAAAAAGAATTGCAGAAGATAGATCGATTATAAAAATAATGTTTCCAATGTCTGTAGATTGGTATACTCTTAGAAGAGTTGGAATTGAATGTAAAGGAGATTTTGAAGATCCATTGATTGCAGGAACCTTATTAGATGAGAATTTTGCAAGTCGAAAAGGTTTAAAGCCAATGGCTCAACGGTATCTTAAAGCGGACATTAAGGAGGCAAAGGAGCTCGCTGTTTATAAAAGGAAATATAAAAAGATTGCAAAGGAGAAAGGAATAGAGTTTGATTATTCAATGATTCCGCGTAAAATTATAGAGCCATATGCATCTGAAGATGCAGTATTTACTGAAAAATTATGGTTTTTGTTTCGTGAACCAATTAAGAAATTTAATTCGATTTATCAAATAGAGAAGAAGGTTGGGCGTATTATTGTAGAAATGCAAGAAATTGGAATGATGGTTGATCGCCCATTTTGTAGAAATCAATCAGAACAATATGATAAAGATATTATTGAATGTGGAAAAAGAATTCAAATAATTTTGAGAAAAGGTGGATTAAAGATTCCAGAGTTTAATTCTGGTTCTCCAAAACAGGTTGGATACGCTTTACAAAAACTTGGTGTTCCATTACCTTTAACAGAGAAAGGAAATCCTTCGACTGAAAGTAAAGTATTAATGGACCATGATCATTATCCATTAGTAAGAGAAACGTTATTGGATCGTTTTCTTAAAAAGCAGAACGGGACATATTTTAAACCATTGTATTTTCGATATACGACTGAAGGAAATCCATATGCGCACTTCTTTCTTTTTGGATCAGGAGCAAGAACGGGACGAATGTCTGCAGAGCTTATTCAAACTATACCAAGACCTGATGAGTCTAGAACTGCACATGCGCCAAAGCTTGCGAGAAAAGCGTTTAGACCTCGTGAAGGTTATGTCCTTGTTGCAGCCGACTATAAAGCCCTCCAAATGCTTATCTTCTTCCATTTTGCTAAGGCTACAACTCTTATTAAAAAGTGTCGTGATGGGTGGGATCCGCATGATGCTGCGTGTTCTATGTTATTCGGAAAGGTTGATAAGGAATTAAGGAAAGATACTAAAAACATCCAATTTGGAATCGTGTTTGGAATGGGAAAGGCGAAGTTGATTAATTCTTTACGTCGCAGTAAAGCAAAGAAGGAGGTAACTCAATTTGAAGCTGAACGAATCCTTCAGAGATATTATAGCATTGTGCCAGTAAAAGAGTTTACCAGACAATGTGTAAGTGAATTATATAAGTCTGGAGTATTAAAGTTAGGATTTGACTCTAAGTTAATGTCATTTCATAGAGAATACAGAGTTCCTCAAGAGTTCGCGTATAAAGGACCGAATGTTCTAATTCAAGGTACAGAGGCATATGTTGTAAAGCATGCGATGATTCGATGTGATGAAATGATTAAGAATAAAGGCATTGACATGCATATGTTAATGCAAGTTCATGATGAACTTTTATTTGAAGTATCTGAAAAGGAACCTTTACATCATGTTCTTGATGAAATTAAAAAAGCAATGGAAGATAACATATCATTATCTATTCCATTAAAAGTTGATACAAAAGTTAGTAAAGAAAATTGGGGGTCTGTAGAGGAGTGGGAAAAGGTAAAACATACTTTTAATAAAAGGAGCTTAGTCGCTGTATGAGTGAGATATGGGCTGATATTGAGGCATTTCATACGCATTTTAATTTGCCAACCTCTAAAACGGGTGAATTTCCAAGTAAAGAGATTATGACTTTTAGAATGAAGTTTTTGAAGGAGGAATTGGGTGAATTTATTGATGCGTACACAAAGAATAACATTGTCGAAGCTTTTGATGCATTGATTGATCTTGCATATGTGACTATTGGAACGGCCCGTTTTATGGGTCTCCCATTTGATAAAGGTTGGACAGTTGTTCATAGAGCAAATATGAAAAAAGTTCGAGCAAAAACAAATGGCGCGTCAAAACGAGGAAGTAAATTTGACGTTATAAAACCCCAAGGTTGGGTATCTCCTAATGAAGCGTTAAAGGCATTGATAACACTAAGTGACAACCCGTATTTAACAGTGAGTGAAAAATGAAAACGATGATGGCAATTGATCCATCGATTAATTTTTGTGGTGTCTCTATCTTTGAAATAAAGAAAAGAGAATTAATTGATGCTGTATTAGTAAAGCCAGAGAAGATTGTTATTCGTGATGGCGAATGGTATGATAAAGCCTTTTCGATTTTTAACCAAGTCAATCTATTACGCAAGAAACATGGATTAGTTGCAATTGCTTGTGAATTGCCAGATTACTGGTCAGTTGCAGGATATATGGCTCGTGAATCTGGGTCAATTACAAAATTATCATTTATGTGTGGGTTATTTTATGGAATGAGAAATGATGTTGATCGATTTGTCTTTGCGCTTCCAAGAGAATGGAAAGGACAGCTTAGTAAAGATGTTGTGAGAAATCGTCTTGAACCACATTACGTAAAGAATGAAAAGAAATATTCTAAGGAGGAGTGGAAAAAGTTGGACCATAACATTCTGGATTCAATTGGAATAGGGCATTGGAGTTTATTTGGTCGCGTATAGTGGAGGAAAATTGAAATGGAACCATTAATCGTATTAGAGATGCTTGGACTTGTGGTTGGGCTTGGGTTTTGGGTTGTTGTGTTTATTTTTTGTATTTGGTATTTTGGTCGAGCATATGCATTGGAAGCTTCAGCATTAGAGTTGATTAATTCATACACGGCAAAATTAAATGGTAGCAATAGATTTATTTTCAATGAAGAGCAGATGAAAATGGTATTTCCAGAATATAATAAGTGGGTTGTTAAAAAGGTTTGGAATAAATTGGCGGATTCTGGAAAGATTTCTAGAGACCCTGTTGACAATGAATGGTGCATAATATGAAAGATTGTCTTGACTTATGCCGAGAAGAAATTTATAAAGTGTTGGAGAAATATGGTTGTATGTTAGAAGTAACTGGAGAATCTCCAGATGTTTCAATATGTGTTAAAACAATTGCATTGAATGTTAATGATATTGTGGCTTCAACCGATCTTTATCCGTGATATCTTTATTATTAAAGGCATAGAATGATTCGCACTAAGTTGATGGACCATCAGGTTGTGACGTCAAAATTTGCCAGAGAAAAAGATTATGCAGGAATTTTCTTAGAATATGGAACGGGAAAGACATTATGTGCTCTTGATATGATTGACAAACTTGGACTTTCACGAATATTAGTTGTATCAACAAAGTTGAGCGCACAATCGACTTGGCCATCTGAAATTAGGGAACATACAAATTTTCGATGGGTTGTATTAGTTGGTTCTAGAAGAAAAAAATTACATCTTTTGAAATATGGGTTAGATTCGACGAGTGTGAAGTCTGGCCCGTATCATACCGCGGCTTCTAGGACAGTACTTTTTCTTATTAATTATGATGGTGTAAAAAATATCTATTATGAGTTGATTCAATGTAAATGGCAAGCGATTATTCTTGATGAAAGTACAAAGATTAAATCACCTCATACGAAGAGAACTAAAATATTGTGGGACATTGGGAAGCGTATTCCTCGTCGCTACATTATGACTGGGTTTCCTGTTACAGAAAATTTGGCTGATTTATATTCTCAGATGAAGTTCCTGTCAAATGATGTTAATTTATTGGGCTCATCTTATTATGCTTTTTTGAATACATATTTCGTAAAAATTGGAATGAAAACATTTCCAAAGAAAAGAATGGTACAAGAGCTTATCAATAAAATTTCTCCATTTTGTATTCGAATGTCAAATGAAATGTTAAAATTACCTCCAAAGGTTTATAAGAAAATTGACATAGAATTAACGCCAAAGCAGAGGCAATTGTTAAATGAATTTAAGTCTACATTTCGATTAGAATTAGGGAAGGTAAAGTTGGACACCCAATATATCTTTTCTTTGATTACGAAATCCCTTCAAATTTGTGATGGGTTTATACAAGATGATAAAGGAAATTTGGAAGTTATAGAAACTGAGAAGGATGAAGCTGTATTAGAGACTTTAGAAGAAATGGATGCGCATTACAATAAAGTTGTCATTTGGTGTGCATTTCGATTTTCTATTGCTAAACTTAAAAGAATCTTGAGTCGGTTTAATTATGGTATTGTGACATTGACTGGTGAAACAGAAGACCCAGATTTTTCTATTAAGAATTTTCAACATAATAAGAAATGCACAATTCTTTTAGCGACCCAGAAAAAAGCAGCTGAATCGGTGACGTTGACTGCAAGCAAATTTGCGATTTATTATAGCAACACATGGTCATATGATTTGAGAGCAAACTCTGAAGCTAGAATAAGAAGGAAAGGATCAGAGGGTCATTCATCGATTACATATGTTGATCTTGTCAGTAAGTCAACTGTAGAAGAAAAAGTATGGGAATGTTTGCGGAAGAAGAAGGATTTGATAGGGGAACTTCAGAAGGCGTTTATTGAATCTATATAATGGAGAAAGTTATGGATAAAGTGCGTCAGCTATTTGTTTCGTTTGGTAGTTTGAATGCATTTTCAAAATGTCCGAGATATTATTGGTATAAACATATTCGTAGATTGGAATTAGTCAAATTTAATATAGCGTTTACAATTGGGAGGATTATGCACCATGGCATTCAAGTATTGTTTGAATCACCTAAAAAAGCTGAAGAAGAAATAAAGAAGAAGTTTAAAGAGGAAGCTCAGAATGCCCGTAAGCAATTCCCGCAAATGGGCATTGATGATGAGCAAGAATTGGCCCAACAGGAATTTATTTCCGTTGGAATGTTACGAGCATTTCGTGCGTACTATTCAAAGTTTTTGAAGGAAACAACTCACATTTCAACAGAGTTCTCGATTAAATATCAGTTGAATCCTCAAGTTACCGTTGTAGGCAAAATTGACAACATTATTGCAAATTTTAAGAAGCTGTACATTTATGAGTTAAAAAATCTCAAATCATTTGATATGTCAAGAATTCAAAGTATAAAGACAGACCCTCAGACAAGCTTATATTTTGAATTGTATAATCGAATGGCTAAAAAAGCTGATCGATTAAATGGAATCATTTATAAAATTATCAAAAAGCCTCAAATTCGTCAAAAGCAATCGGAATCGAAAGGAGAATTTTTACGGAGGCTTGAAGGATGGTATGAAGATAGAGGAGAAACTAAATTTCATTTGGAGCGTCTTAATGCGCCGTTTATATCAGGCGAGGCGGTTTTGAATTCTGTTGACAAAGTTTCAAAGCGAATGCTAGCAAATGGATTTTCTAAAGAAGAGTATTACCAAGATTTTTCGTATTGTGTTCATGATTGGGGGCTTTGTCAATTCTATGGGTTATGTCATGAAGGAGGTGAAACGCCAGCAAATATGAAGCTTTATAAAATTCGTCCTAAATTTAAGGTACAAGAAGAAGGAGGCGCGGAAAAAGATGGATAATGAAGTTGGCGTAGAAATATATCAGTCACGTGGTGAGGTTAATTTAGATGAGTCTGCGTTTATGTATTTTGGTCCGCCAAAGATCGGTAAGTCAACGCTTGCTTCTGGATATCCAAACTGTGTGTTTTTATGTACGTCAAAGAAAGAGATTAGCCGACTAAAGGTTCCGTATATTTTAGTTAATGATCATAAGAAATTAATGGCAGCAATAGATTATTTAATTGAGAATAAGAAACAGTTAGGGTATAAGGTTGTTGTTTTAGATTTTATTGATGCTATGTATACGAATTGTGAGACGTATGTTTGTAAGAAATTAAAAATTGAACATGCGTCAGAAGCTGGGTATGGTAAAGGCGTTGGGATGATCGATTCAGCTTTTAAGAAAGAGGTTACAAAATTAATTGGTTCAAAGTTTGGGGTTGTTATTATTTCTCACATGCAGATTAAAGAGGTCCAAACAATGAATGGAATAGTGCCAAAGACTTCAACGACTCTTCCTGATAGAGCAAGGAAAATTGTCATTCCATTGGTTTCTGTAATTGGGTATATTGATTTTGAAACTGTAAAACTTAAAGATGAACAGACAGGAAAAGTACAATATAAACGTCATAGAATAATCTCATTTGAGCCATCTGAATTTTTAGAGGCAGGAGATAGAGATGGATATTTACCTTCAAAGATTCAATGTTTTGCCGATCCAAAGAAGACGTATAAGTTGATTGAAGATTATTATACCGGTCGGCGCCAAAAGAATGCAACATGAGGAGGAAGAGGAAAGAAAGGAGGTGCGTATGTAAGAAGATGGTGTAAGATAGGTTAGTTAAGGGAAGTTTAGTTTTATCATTTTAACCTAACTGGAGGTTTATGATGTCAACCGACATTAATATGGATCTTAGAAAGCTTTCAAAGACATGGTCACGTACTGAAGCCAAAGCCGGTGGTGGAGGATCTGGCATAAAGGATGGTGACTATGTTGCAGAAATCGTGTCTATGGATGTAAATAATAGCAAGAAGACCAATCGTTTGCAGGTTGTTGAGAAGTTTCGCATTGCAGAAGGTAAGTATAAAGGCAAGGAAGTTTCTCAATATCATGGCATTGAATCAGAACAGAATATTGGGTTTTTCAAAGGCCATTGTGAGGTTATTGGTTTGGAAGTTCCAGAAGACCCATCTGATCTTCCAAATGCATTGGAAACGTTTGTCTCTGAAAATTCTGATATGTTTGACGTACGTTTAAAGACAAATGATGGCGGATATCAGAACGTCACCGTGCTTTCAGTTGCTGGAGAATCTTCAAGTGAAGAGTCATCTGAAACTTCAGCCGATAATGCTGGTGACGACAAACCGGTAAAGAAGGCTAAGAAAAACCGCAGATAATCCTACCAACGCTGCCGCTAGACTGCTAAGTTTGGCGGCAGCATATTTTGATAGGATGTGTATTAATTATGTTGCACAATCTTGGGGACATTGCTAAATCGAAATTTCACAATTCTCCAATCCGTATTCGTGCTATTGTCTCCGGAAAAAGTACAGCGCCTTATAAAATACCACTGACTGTTGAATTGCAATGCGTTACTCCAGAATGTTGTGGTGGACATTGTCGATTTAAGAATAAAAAAGAAATTATAATTAAGCCAAGTGATGAAACCTTTCTTTTATTTATTGACATTCCATCAGTAAAAATTGGATCTGCAATTCGTCAGTATGCTAAGACACCATGTAAACAAATCCTCTATAAAATTTTATCAACACAAAATGTATTAAGAATTTTCATTTCTCAACCAACTGGTGAAGATAGGACAAAGTGGTTGTCAGCTCAAACGTCTTATTATGTTGGGCATGATATTACAACAAACACAACATTTTATTTAGAAGGTTTTTCTACTGTTGATCCTAAGACGCAGTTGACAACATATATTTTTACTAACGCTGAGAAGTCTAAAACTGATATTGAATCTTTTGAATTAACGCGCGAGGCCCATAAAAAGCTATTACAGTTTTGCCGATCGTATGAATCTGTAGATGAAGTTTTCTCGTATCTTGGCCAGCTTTATGAATCGTATGCGTTAAATGTTACAAAGATTTATGATCGATTTCTTTTACATCTTGCGGTTGATATTATTTTTCATAGTGCTATGGAATTTACATTACCTAGTGGTAGAACACAACCTGCACGGATTGATGCTATTGTTATTGGCGACACTAGATGTGGTAAAGGCCATGTCGCTGAAGGTCTTTCCAAGTATTACGGTGTAGGTGAAATTGTTGGCGCAGAAAATTGTACTTTTGCTGGATTAGTTGGTGGCGCGCAGCAAATTGGAAATCATTGGGTAATTTCTTGGGGTCGCATTCCTCTTAATGATAGGGGACTTGTCATTATTGACGAGGCTTCTGAATTAAAGGATGAGGACTGGACTCGCTTATCAAGGATAAGGAGTGAAGGGATTGCAGAAGTTACGAAGATCCAACAACAGGTAACAAATGCAAGAACAAGATTATTATTTCTTTCGAATCCTCCAAGTAAGGCTATGTCAAATTATACATTTGGTATTCATTCGTTACAGGAACTTGTACACGCTCCAGAAGATATTGCACGATTTGATTATGCATGTATTGTCTCGCATGAAGAAGTTCCAATTGAAAAAATTAACAGGGCGTATGAGACAACGAAGTATTTCTATCCTCAATCATTAGAAAGAGAATTAATTCTTTGGATTTGGAGTCGAGCAAATCACCAAATTCAATTTTCAAATGATGCAGTCAAAGAAATTTTTGAAACCGCAAATCGTTTTGGAAAATTTTATGATATCGGTATTCCATTAATTCAAGGCGAAAATATTCGATTCAAAATTGCAAAGATTGCGACGGCATTTGCTGGTAGATTATACAGTCATGAAAAGAATGGTGAAGTCTTAAAGGTTAGACGTGTTCATGTTAAGTGTGCGGCCGCTTTCTTACGCGGTCTTTATGAATCAGATGTTAATGGGTATTATGATCATTCTTGTCAACGAAAAGAATTGAATCCAAAACTTCAGACCGAAAATATTGATTCAATTGTTGCGTACTTTAACGCGTATAAAAGTCAAGATGAAGCATTTCACTATCTCTTAAATAACACATACATTCAAGCTAAAGATGTTATGGAACATCTTAACATCTCCCACGATGTTGCGATTGAAGTTATCTTTAAACTTATTAAATTTAAATGTATTGTAAAGAAAGGCCAGTTGTATGTTAAAACCCCGTCTTTTACAAAATGGCTTCGTACCAAGATGCGTCGCGCGAGGAAGAACTGACATGAAGGCTATAATGACATTTAAAGAAATGGAACTGTATGTGTTACAAGATGTAGTGTCTAAAAAGTTAACCCGTTTAACTAAATGGTTGCCTGCTTCTCATGAAGAATTTTCTTTCATTGAAAAAGAACAAAGGAGAATTTTAGAAGACTCGACAAGAGAGTGTGTGGCTGTTTATAATGAAGGTCATATTGCATTGTTTGTGAATGACTTAACTGATGGTGAGTTTGATAAGTTACCTGAAGAGTAGTTAACCCGCTTGATTTTAACTGTATCCTTTTAGATACACCGCTTGAAATGGCTATGTACATCATCAATATATTGATGTATAATATACCCATGATAAGACATGCGGTATATACACGCGTGTCATTATAAACCGTTTAACTTTCAAGGAGGGTACCATGAAGAAGTCGCCAGCAGTTAAGGAGAAGGAGAAGGTGAAGTCAAAGAATGGGAAAATCGCTTTAACTCGAGAGATGCTTGATAAAATGCGGTACAGCATTCAAACTGCATTTGAAGGTCAAGCGCTTATGGGAGATAAGCGAGAGTATTCCACTGGTAGCGTTGGTTATAACGTTTCAGGAAAGGTCATCATCGATGGAGTTAGATGCCAAGTTGCATGCAATGTAATTGCAATTGGATCTAGAGACGTTAAGTAGTCTGCGCATGCGTGTCTATTTTAAAAGGTGAATGTGATGGATGAAAAATCTCCAGAAAACCTTGAGAAGAAAATCAAGAAAGACCAGGAGTTTATGAAGACGTTGAAGATTGCGGTTCCTGGTTCTTCATCATATTCTAAAAAGGAAGAGGAGGAGTTTTCAAAAGGAGAGTTCACCACAGAACATCAGTTAAGATTGTATATTCAGTCAGAGAAAAATAGAACGCTTGTGAAGGATATGAAACGTCGAAGAAAATTTGCGAAGAAGGATGAGAAGAGGTTTGGTGGACCTATCCATCTTTGGACAGACGCTGATCGAAGGAAGAGAATTAAAGAGGAAAATCTTCAACGATTAGTAACCCGCCACCAGAAGAATATTGCCGTAGATGAGTTGAGAGAAAAATTACTTAAACGAAAGGAATCTGAAATGGCTAAGTTAAAGAAAGAAAAAGAAGCGGTTGCAGAAAAGGAAGTCGTGAAAAAGACCACAAAAGCTGTAAAGACTTCGAAAAAGACAATGACATCAAAGAAGACAAAGAAGACGCGAGGTCCAAGGGTTGTTGATGGAAAAATCTCATTGTTGGAAACTAAGAATCCAAAGAGAGAAGGATCAAAAGCTCATAAGAGATATGAGCTCTATCGAAAGCACAAGACGGTTGCATCATATCTCTCAGCTGGTGGAAAGAGGAGTTCATTGAGATATGATTCAAAGCATGGGTACATAAAGCTTTCGAATGTGAAGCATAAAGGTGATGAGTAGATATTGGTTGCATTTAAAGGAAAGATTAGGATGAGCAACGTGGATGTACACGTACCGAAATGGCGGGTCGCTGTCCCTTAGTTTTGCTACCTAAGGGCATACCATATTAATAACAGCGTGTCAGTGGATTGTTCTAGACATGAAACTGGCCTCATCCTTTTAAAATGGCTCGACATAAGACCGACTTATCTCGATAGATTTATCTCGGCAGTCGGGCCATTTTTATTCATTAGAATGGAACATCAATAAGGAGGCTATGATGAATAAGTCTACTTCAATTCTCCCGCCAGAAAAAATGAAAATAATGCAACTTGGAATAAGCGAAGTTTGTAGTTGTGGACATTTGCGTATTCTTCATTTACCTGCAGATGGCCCAATAACAGGGCATGGAAGATGTTGGCATGGTCTTTCAAATAAAAAGATGTCACGATGTTTGTGTGCCAAATTTACTTGGGTTCGTAATGTGTGAAGGAGGTATCTATGAAACGATACTTTATCGTCCCCTCTGGTTTGCTCCGTAAGAGATGGTATATATGGGATGACAAATTCCATTACGAGATTTGCAGATGCGAAAATGAAATTGATGCAAGGAGAATTGTTACTGCATTGCAAAATTATGCGGATATGCTTCTATCAAAACAGATCGATAGTTTATTAAATACGAATTGAGGTGCCACATGCCTGGAAAAAAGGGCGTAAAAATGATTCCAAGAAAGGCGAGGTCTGGTAAGTTTCATTCCATTAAAGAGCTTGTTTTCTCTTTGTTTGATAAGAATTTGAATGTGTCAAAAGAGGAGGTTGAGAAGGTTGTTAAGAAGGAATACCCACTTTCAAATTTTATCCATAAAAATGGTAGCCACTTTTCTTGGTACAAACATAAATGGGCAAAAATGAAATTAGAGGATGCGGGGTTTATTATCAAGGACCCAAACGCTCAAAAAGAGGAGGGCGCGCATGAAACCGAGATTAATGTTAGCGAAGAAGGCGTCAATGACAATGTTGGAAGATTGGAGTCAAATGGAGTGGGAAAGAAAAATAATAGAGCCCAAAATCGACGGAGTAAGGTTCGTAAGACTTCGAGGAAAGTGGATGTCAAGGCAAGGAAAAGAGTTTCATAATGTTGATCATATTACTAAACAAATCGATGAAATCAAAAACATTGACAAGTATTTAGTAGATGGTGAGTTAGTGGGCGATGATTGGTCGCATACTATTACTATGTCAAGGACGTTTAAGACCACGCCTCTTGGAACAATTCGCTATAAGGTTTTTGATTTTGTTCGGTTAGACCAAGTGAATGAGAGGTTAATTGATAGAAGAGAGAGGTTTGCGGAGATTTTAGGTTGTGGCAATTTCTCAAATATCTCATTGACTCCATGCCATATTGTTTCTTCGTATAAAGAATTTAGGGTGGCGTTTGATGAATATACTTCTAGTGGATGCGACGGTGCGATGATTAAAGACGTGCATGGCTCGTATGAATTCAAAAGAAGCAAACATTGGTTAAAGGTGAAACCATATTCTGAATTGGACTGTCAAATTGTAGGATTCAATATCGGTAAAGGAAAATATGATAAAACGTTAGGATCAATAGATGTTTGTATTCCTATAGAAGGCCATAAGTGGAGTACATTTTCAACTTCTGTTTCTGGAATGGATGATAAAGATAGAGGCTGGATTTGGAAAAATAGAAGTAATCTAAAAGGTAAATTAATCGAAGTACAGTTTAGGAAGATTTCTGATAAGAGTCGATTGATAGAACCAAGGGTTTCAAACCCATTGAAAATTCAAGATATCCGATAAGGAGGACAATATGGAATTAAGATATAATCCAATTCGATCAATTCTCTATAACAGATGGCATGTATTTGATCATATATTAGACCGCCCAGTTTGTGAAACAATGTTTTGGCATGACGCTGAACATATTGCATTAGCGTTGAATGAATTTTTATACGGACATGGAGACTATAATGTCACGTCTAAAACCAAGGAATCGAAAGATCAGAAAACTTTATGAATGGGTAATTGTTTGTCTTGCATTTAAGAGATGTTTCTTTTGTAAAAAACCGTTATTGAGAATGAAACAACAAAATTTCCTTGGGTTTTTAGAAGTTAAAAACTATATTGAATGTTTAGCTGAATATGATAAGACTTCATTGTTTGAATTAACTGTTCATCATAATGATCAAAATCGATCAAACAATGAAAAGAAGAATTTGAAATTTTGTCATCGTCATTGCCATAAACGGTATCATGCTCAACATAGAGGAGGGTAATGAGGAAAAATATGAGAAGAACATATTCGGTTGCAGCAAAAATTGCTTATGATTTTTGTAAGATGTTTCTTAAAAATAGCTCTAATTGGCAAATTGCGGGTTCAATAAGAAGAATGGAAAATACAATTGGTGACGTTGATATTATTACAAGTGAACCATTGTTGTCAGTTACAAAAAGAATTGAAGAGTTTTCTCATAGAAGATTAATTCATAAAATTAATGGAGGCGATAAGAAAATGGATGTTGATTATAAAAACATGAGATTCAACATCTATTATGCTACTCCCAAATATTGGGGAGCTATGTTATTTTTCTTGACTGGACCAGTTGGTTATTCAATCGCATATCGTAGAATGGCAAAAGAAAGAGGATGGAAATTAGATCAATATGGTTTGCATGATAGGAAAGGAAAAGTAATTGCCGCATCTTCTGAATATGAAATTTACAAAGCGTTTGGTAAAAGTTATAAAGAACCAGAAAGGAGAGGAAAATGATAGGTGGATAATGTTGAAGTCTCCAAACATCATTAAATGGTTAGAAAGAAAACAGGGGGAGGGATACTGATGGGACAACCATGGAATGTAGGACATAAGAAAGCGGCCGTAAAGTTTATTTCTCCAAATGGAATCAAATGGTTATTAAGTGGGAAACAAAAGAATATTGAAGAGTATTTAGGTGGGGCACTTCGGTCAGAAACAAAACGAAAGGAGAGTAAATGAATTAATTATAGTTCAGTGAATCATTCAAGCAAAGTCATTAACTAAATGGAGGAAACTAAAATGGGTAAGTTCTTCACATCTATCTTTGCAATATGTGTATTGTTTTTGTCAGGTTGCACTGGTTTTACAAATGAAGCATTCAGAATTTCTGATGACATAGAATATAGAGTCGTTGAACTCTATAAACACAATACCTTCTCTCCTTCGTATACGTATCACATTTTGTTTTCCTGTAAAGAAGTTGGGCAAATGCCAGCAGTAAAAACAGAATGTGTACCAGTTCCGCAGAATGCGACAATTCAACCAGGTATTGCATATGCGCTTGCTCCAGCGCTTATTCAAGCTGGTGGGATAGTTGGTGGTGCAGCTTTAATTGCTGATGGTCTTAAGAATCAAGCAACATCGCAAGTTTCACAAACAGGTGGCGGCGCCACACAATCACAGACACAGAAACAAAATCAGAAAAGCGCTAATACCAATACTAGCGCTAACACTAATACAAACACCAATACAAACACCAATAGCAATAATGCTTATGGTGGACACGGCGGACACGGTGGTAATGGACAAGGTGGACAAGGCGGCAATGGTGGACAAGGTGGACAAGGCGGCAATGGTGGACAAGGTGGTGGCGGTAACGGGCATTAATCCTACCTCATAGGGTACTACCCGTTAGTGGGAGTGGTTCGTGGGCTCACAAGCCTGCGTGCCACTC
>Ga0247727_10012409_pt1 | contig 14632 bp, 11 predicted proteins | sample WisWelCaveWW1625_FD_202498 | JGI IMG/M metagenome (GOLD analysis project Ga0247727, IMG submission 202498) | Biofilm microbial communities from Wishing Well Cave, Virginia, United States - WW16-25 | ecosystem: Environmental > Aquatic > Deep subsurface > Groundwater > Cave microbial mat | place... | reverse complement strand
CGAATCACGACGTGATACGACAGCGGCGCCAGCGCGGTCCACAGCAGCAGCGCCGGCTGGGCCTGGAGCGCCATCAGGGGAAGGAACCACGTCAGGTACCAGGGAAAACAGTTGGCCGAGAGAAGCAGCGACGCGACGATGATCCACAGCGCGCCGCGCGGCAGGGAAGGGCGGCGGGCCGCCACCGCCAGCGCGACAACGACCAGCAGCACGCCGACGATCGGCCGGCCGCGTTCGTAGTCGCCGCCGGCGATCCAGTGGATCAAGTTGTAGAGGCTGGCGTTGTTGCGCCAGCCGGCCGCCAGCCCCGACAGGGTGCGGAGCAGCTCGCGCGCGCCGTCCGCGTAGGGAACAGAGACGGCCGCCGCCACGGGGATCCACGCCGCGGCCCGCAGCGCGCGGCCTTTGACCGCGGCCAACCCGCCCGACCACAGGAACAGCGGAAACAGCAGAAACGGCCAGAACTTCGAGAACGCCGCCATCCACAGCGCCCCGAACGCCAGCGTCCAGCGGTTGCTCAGTCCGGCCCATAGCGCCGTCACCACCAGAAAAACCACCACCGGATCGTTGTGGCCGCCGGCCCAGAACTCCACCACCGGGAGCGGCGACCAGAAATACACCAGCGCCCACGCGCGCGGCCGCCCGAGATGGTCGAGCAGCAGCAGAAGAACACCGGCGGTGGCCACGTCGAACAGCAGGTAAGGCGCTTTGGAATACTGCACCTGCCGGAACTCGTCGGGCGTAAGCCGGGAGACGGCCGCGTAGGTGAGCCGCTCGATCCATTGCAGCACCGGCCCGTAGCCGGCGCGGAAATCCTTGCGATTGACGGCGTGCCAGGTGCGGTCGCGCAGCCCGGCCCAGCGGGGGTCGTCGGGGCGCTCGCGGTAGGGGTTGCCGCCGGCGGCCTGAAGTTTTCCTTCCCAGCGGTAGCGGTGCGGGTCTTCGCTCAGCGAGGGGTAGACGGCGAGCAGCGTGAATCGGAACACCAGGCCGGCGAACAGGATGAAAGCCAGATTACCGTTCGCGCCGCCCTGACCGGAAATTCGGATGACCCACCAGCACGAAACAAGGTAGAATAAAGAGATCGCAAGCGAGACGCCGACGAACTCCGGAACGAACTGCTGGAAATCTCCGAGCCGCCGCAGGCCGAGGTAGCCTGCTTCGAGCAAGAGGGCCAGCAGCAGAAGGACGAGCGAGGAACGGCGGGACGTCACGAGCGAACGTTATGGTAGCAGCTTTCCCTCCGCTGGCCCTGCTGGCGGCCAAAGGACCGCTCGAGCGAACCATCGAGTTCGCGCTCAACAATCCCTTCCAGGGGATCTACCAGTTCAACGCCTTCGACCTGGCGCTGCTGATTCCGTATTTCACGCTGCTGGTGATCTTGAGCATCTACGGGGCGCACCGCTACTGGCTGGTCTACACCTATTATAAGTATCGGAAGAACCGGCAGGGCGAGCCGGCGCGGCGGTACGACGAGCTGCCGCGGGTCACCGTGCAGCTTCCCCTCTACAACGAGCGATTCGTCGTCGAGCAGCTGCTGGAGAAAGTCTGCCGCCTCGATTACCCGCGGGACCGGCTGGAGATCCAGGTTCTCGACGACTCGACCGACGAGACCACCTCGCTCGCCCGGGAGCTGGTCGAGCGCTACGCCGCTCTCGGCGAGCCCATCACCTTCATTCACCGCGGCAACCGCGAGGGATTCAAGGCGGGCGCCTTGGCCAACGGCCTGGCGCACTCCAGCGGGGAGCTGGTCGCCATCTTCGACGCCGACTTTCTGCCGCCGCCGGATTTTCTGCACCGCACGGTGCACTATTTCGCCGAGCCCCAGGTCGGCATGGTGCAGACGCGCTGGACCTACCAGAACCGGGGCTCGTCGTTCCTGACGCAGGTGGAGGCCATCCTTCTCGACGGCCACTTCGTTCTCGATCACGGCGCGCGGGCGCGATCGCACCGGTTTTTTAATTTCAACGGGACGGCCGGCCTGCTGCGCCGCGCCGCCATCGAGGACGCCGGCGGCTGGCACTACGACACGCTCACCGAGGACTCCGATCTCAGCTATCGGGCGCAAATCAAAGGCTGGAAGTTTCTCTACACGCCGGCCATCGAGTGCCCCTCGGAGCTGCCCGAGGAGATCTCGGCGTTCCAGGTGCAGCAGGCGCGCTGGGCCAAGGGGCTGATCCAGACCGGCAAGAAGATCCTGCCGCAACTGTGGCGGGCGCCGCTGCCGCTGGCGGTGAAGATCGAAGCCTGGTTCCACCTGACGTCGAACATCTCGTATCCCATCATGCTGGTGTTCACGGCGATGATGCTGCCGGCCATGATCGTGCGTTTCTATCACGGCTGGTTCCAGATGCTGTACATCGACCTGCCGCTGTTCGTGGCGTCGTTCTGCTCGGTGTCGTCGTTCTACGTGGTCAGCCAGAAGGAGCTGTATCCGGAGCGGTGGAAGCGGACTTTTCTGTTCGTTCCCTTCCTGATGGCCACCGGGATCGCCCTGACCATCACGAATACCCAGGCGGTCCTGGAGGCGCTGCTGGGGCGCCAGTCGGCGTTCCAGCGCACCGCCAAGTACGCCTCGAGCGATCCGGCGCAGCGGCAGTCGGCGGGCCGCCAGTATCGCCGGCGCAGCCGCTGGCTGCCGTGGATCAACCTGGCGATCGGGACGTATTTCGTCTGGGGCACGGCGCATTCCTTCGTCATGCAGAACTACTTCACCGTGCCGTTCCTGATGCTGTTCGTGCTGGGGTATTACTACGCGGGTCTGCTGATGCTGGCGCAGGACTACCGGGAGCGATTCGCGTTCCTGCGCGGGTTGCTGCTGCGGCTGCATCCGCATCCGGCGAGGTGAGGAAGAAGAAGTCAGGAGTCAGAAGTCAGAATAAAACCCTACACTTGGCGCAGGGGCCGCGACATTCTGACTTCTGACTTCTGACTGCTGTTGCTTCTTGGGGATCGTTCCGGCGTGCAGCGGCGCGCCTCGGCCTGAAATGGCCGTGTAGCGCAGGGCCGACGCGGAGAGCTCGATGTCCAGGAAGTGGAGGGCTTCGGCGGCGAACTCGACTTGCTCGTGCTTCTTGACGGCCCCCTTGCGGATCTTGGAGCCTCCGCCGGAGATGAAGTAGTGAATGCCTCCTTGCGGCCGGATCTTCTGGTAGAAGTGCTCGTGGCCGCTGAAGACGGCGTCGACTTTACCCTTTAGCTCCGGCTCGAGAATCCGACGGAACTCTTCCTCCGGTCCGTGGCCATAGCCGCCGCGAAACAATCCGAAGAATCTCGATTTCCCTGCCACGAAGGAGTACAGGGGATGATGCAAGAGCACGAAGTTCCAGTGGTAGCGGTCCGACTCGGCCAGCCACGCTCGCAGCCGGCGGAGCCGCGCTTCCGGCCGGCCTCCGGCGTCGATTTCCTCCAACCAGGCTTCCGAGTTCAGGGCCATGAAGCGAACCAGGTCCCGGCCGTCGACCTTCGGCCCAGCCGCGAGCTCGTACTCATCCTGCCGGCCGACATAGCCGAAGGCCTCGTCTTCGACTTGCGCCATTCCCTTGCGGCTCAGCGGGTGCACCCGGTCGTGGTTCCCCAGCACGGCGTGAAAACGGACGCCGCGGCTCGTCAGGTTCCGGTAGACGTTTTTGAATCTCCGGTCGAACTCCTGGGGATGACCTTCCTCATAGATGTTGTCGCCGAGCATCAGGACCAGCGTCCAGGGATGTTCCACGTGGAACATCTCCATCTGGCGGGCGACGGCGAGCTGGTTGGCATCGCCCGCGCCGCTGTCGCCGATCACCGCAAAGCGCAGCGTCTGGGCCGGAATCGCACCGAGCAGAACCGCCGCCAGGGCCGCAACCCGCAAGACTGTCATGGCTATGTCCAGAGTATAATCGCAGTATGGCGGCGCGCGCCGAGCAGTCGGGCGGGCTGGAGATCACCGACCTGCGGCATTTCCACGCGCCGGACCTGGCGCCGCTGCTGGACGAGGAAAGCCGCAACTGGGCGGAGCGCCTGCGCTGGGATTTCACGGCCTCGCGCGACATCGTGCGCCGCTATCTCGACCAGCGCGCCCTGAGCGGCTTCGCGCTGCTCGACGGCTCGGCGCTGGTAGGGTACTCCTACTATGTTCAGGAAGATCACAAGGTCTTGATCGGCGACCTGTTCGTCTCCCAGCCTTATCGCACCCGGGAAACCGAGCACGCGCTGCTGCGGCAAGTGGTGGCCGCGGCGCGGAGTCTCCCCGGCGTGCGCCGCGTCGAGGCGCAGTTGATGATGCTCGAGGCGGGCGCCATCGGCTCGCTGTTCGCCCCGTCGGAGCTGGCGGCCTTCGAGCGCAATTTCATGCTGCTGGACGGCATTCGTTACCTGGGCCGCGAGAACTTCGGCCGCCGACCGGGCGCGGACCTGATGTTCGAGCGCTGGGCGGACAGCCATGCGGAAGCCGCCTCGCAATTGATCGCCCGCTGCTATCACGGGCATCTCGACAGCCAGATCAACGACCAGTACGAGAGCGTGGCCGGAGCGCGGCGGTTTCTTTACAACATCATGCATTATCCGGGCTGCGGGGCCTTTCATGCGCCCGCCGGTGTCGCGGTCTTCGAGCGCTCGAGCGGCGAGTTTTGCGGGCTGTCGCTGGCCAGCGTGGTATTCCCGGGCGTCGGCCATCTCACGCAGGTGTGCGTGGCGCAGCCGCAGCGCGGGCAGGGGATCGGATCGGAGCTGCTGTGGCGGTCGTCGCAGGCGCTCGCCGGCGCCGGCTGCGACGCCATCAGCCTGACCGTCACCGCGGGTAACGCCGGCGCGGTGCGGCTCTACGAGAGGATCGGCTTCCGAACCGTCCGGCGTTTCTACGCCTACGTCTGGCGCGGGCTGCGCTAATCGCCCGTGGCAAAAGTGCCCTGGAGCCACGTGGTGCAAATTTGCACCACGGCAAGTCGTTGATTCTGCGGGGTTAATCGCCCTTCTTCGCGGCGGCCGGCATCCGCTTGCCGTCGGAGGTCATCTCCACGGTGATGAGGAACCCGTTGGCCTGCTTCGGCGCGTACGATTTTCCGAACCCTTTGTAGTAATGGTCGGAGTGATACAGATCAAAGGGGCTGTTCCAGGTGGCGGCGAAGTATTTCGTGTTGCTGACCTGCGCCGGCCGGCTGGAATCCATGGAGCCCGCCATCGTCAGGTTGACTTCGCCTTTGCCGTTGGCCAGCTTCGCCTGCGCCGTCTTGCGGTCTTTCGAGACGGTCCAGGTGATCTCCGAGATATCGAACTCCGCCGACTTCCATTTCACCGGGTAGAGCTTGCCGAAGACCGCCATCATGGCGTCCTTCTGCGCCTTGGTGGCCTTGGGCTCGAAGGTCGCCACGAGCCAATCGGCCTGGCCTTTGACGCCCCAGTCGGACCCCAGGTCGCCCGACAGCCACACCTTCAGGCCGGCGAGATCGAGGTCCCCGTACTTGCCCTGCACCACTCGGGCGACATTGTTGAAGGTGCACTTGCTGTCGCCGCCGTGCTGATGATAGGCGCGGGAATTGAAGTAGCACGGGCAGAACAGCGTACAGGAGCAGGCCTCGATGTATTGCAGGCGCACCGCCCAGGGAGCGTCCTGTGCTACGGCTGCTACGGCGAGGCCCAGCAAGAGACTCAAGACTTTCATGGCGTTTTCCTCCCCAAAGAAAATGCCCTAATGAGGAATCATACCATTTGCATCGCCAGCTCGATCAACGTCCGCACGCCGACGCCCGTGGGCCCCTTGGGCATGTACGGCTTGGCCTCCTCGAGCCAAGCCGTCCCGGCGATGTCGAGGTGCACCCAGGGCGTCGATTCCGCGAATTCTTTGAGGAACATGGCGGCCGTGATGGCGCCGCCCCAGCGACTGCCGACGTTGGGCATGTCCGCGATCAGGCTTTTCAATTGATCCTTGTAGTCGTCGTCGAGGGGCATGGGCCACATCCTCTCGCCGCATTCGCGGGCGGAGGCCAGCAGCCGCTCCTGAAAGACCGCATCGTTTGAAAACACGCCGACGTTGTGATGGCCGAGCGCCACGACGATCGCGCCGGTGAGGGTGGCGGCGTCGACCAGGTGCGTGCAGCCCTGACGGCGCGCGTAGGTGATGGCGTCGGCCAGGATCAGACGGCCCTCGGCGTCGGTGTTGATGACCTCGATGGTTTTCCCCGACATGCTGGTGACGACGTCGCCGGGGCGCTGGGCGCGGCTGCCGGGCATGTTCTCGACCGCCGGGATGAACGCCGAAACCGGAATCGCCGGCTTCCGCTCGGCCAGCGCCCGCATCACGGCCAACATGGCGGCGCCGCCCGCCATGTCGTACTTCATCTTCTCCATGCCCTCGGCGGGCTTGATGGAGATGCCGCCGGTGTCGAAGGTCACCGCTTTACCTACCAGGCCGAGGTGAAGGCCGGACGCCGCGGCGGCCGCCGGGCGGTAGCGCAGGACGATCAGGGCGGGCTTCTCGGCGCTGCCCTGGGCCACGCCGAGCAGCGATCCCATCCCTAGCTCGCGCATGCGCTCTTCGTCGAGCACCTCGAACTCCAGAGCCGTTTCCGAAGCGAGCTGCCGGGCGCGCGCCACCAGGTTCTGCGGAGTCAAACGGTTGGCCGGCTCGTTGATCAGCCCGCGGGCGAAGTTCTGCGCTTCGGCGGCGACGACGCCGCGCCGCAGCGCCGCTTCGAGGTCCGCCCCCGCCGCGCTGATGGCGACCCTGTCGATGCGCTTGTCCTCCTTCTTGTCGGTCTTGTAGGTATCGGTCTCGAAATCCGCGGCCAGCAGGCCCTCGGCCGCGGCGGCCACCTGGGCGGCGGGGGAAACGTTTCCCGCCGGCACGAAGACGAACTCGCGGATTCCCTTGCCCTTCAAAAAACGCAGCGCCGCGCCGGCGACTTTCCGCAGCTCCGCCGACCCGAAGGCGTCCTGCTTGCCCCCGCCGATCAGCAGCAGCCGCCGCGCCGCCAGTCCCGGCGGGCGGTGCAGGAGCACCGGGTCGAACATCTTTCCGGTGAGCTCCCCGCGGACCAGCTCCGCGATGGCCGGGGAATCCGGCGCGCCGTCCTCGTACGCCACGATTACCAGGGCTTCGGTCTGGATCGTTTCCGGCGATTCAAAACTCAGTGTGGGTGTCATGGGTCATCGGCGGCGGGATCGTATGGCTTCGCGCGCTTCGTTCTCGTCGGCGCGGCGGCGCTCGGTCTCCCGCTTGTCGTGGAGCTTCTTGCCCTTGGCGAGGGCCAGCTCGCACTTGATGCGTCCTTTCCTGAGATAAAACCGCAGCGGGATGAGCGCCAGGCCCTTCTCCCGCGTTTTGCCGAGCAGTTTGTGGATCTCCTCGCGATGCAGCAGCAGCTTGCGCGTGCGCGTCGGATCGTGATTGGCGCGGTTGCCGTGCGAGTAGGGACTGATGTGGGCGTTGTGCAGCCAGGCCTCGCCGCTCTCGATGGCCGCGTAGCTGTCCTGGAGCTGCACTTTGCCTTCCCGCGCCGCCTTTACTTCCGTGCCCGTCAGCGCCAGCCCCGCCTCGAAGCGTTCCAGCAGGAAGTAGTGATGGGCGGCCTGGCGGTTGGCGCTGAGCAGCTTCTCGTCGGTGGTCTTGGCGGCCATGGTGAAGGTCCGAAATTGGCCTCCACGCCCGGCTCGCCCGGCTCGTCAACAACTGGTGGATCGTTCCGGGAAGCCGTGTCGTCGAGGCGGTCCGAGGGGCTTGAAAATGTCTCATTGTATCATCCTTTCCGCCTGCTGTCTGCTGCTGGCGGCGCAGGGCGCGCCGCTGGCGGCCGCCTCCAAGACTCAGAAATGGTTCAGCCAGGGCCGCAAGGCCGAGCTGGCGGGCCAGTACGACCAGGCGCTGGAGCTCTACGAGCGGGCGCACAAGGAAGAGCCCGAGCACCAGCTCTACCTGATGGCCGTGCGCAAGATGCGCTTTGCCGCCGGCCAGCATCACGTCGATCTCGGCCAGAAGTTCCTGACCAAGGGCAGCCTGCTCGAAGCGGCCGCGGAGTTCGAGAAAGCGGCGGCCGTCGACCCGGCCTCCTCGATCGCCGAGCAGCAGTTGCGGCGGACGCTGGAGATGATCTCGAAGCGCGGCGCGCCCAAGTCCGGCGCCGCCTCGCCGGCCCAGCCGGACCCGGAGGCCGCGCTCGGCCCGATCGGCGCCGCCAGGAAGGAAACCGAGGCGCTGCTCGAAGCCGCCCAGTCGCTGCCCAAGCTCAAGCCCATTTCCACGCAGCCGATCAATCTCAAGATCAACAACAACAGCCGCGTGATTTTCGAGACCGTCGGCAAGCTGGCGGGCATCAACGTCCTGTTCGACCCGGAATACCAGGATCGCCGGGTGAGCCTGGAGCTGGGCAACGCCACCCTCCACGAAGCGCTCGACTATGTCTCAACGATTGCCAAGGCGTTCTGGAAGCCGCTCTCGGCCAACGCCATTTTCGTGACCAACGACAACCAGACCAAGCGCCGGGACTACGAGGAGCAGGTGCTGAAGACCTTCTACCTCAGCAACGTCTACACGGCGCAGGAGCTGCAAGAGATCGCCACCGCGGTGCGCGGGGTGTCGGATTTCCGCCGCGTGTTCACCGTGAACTCGCTCAACGCGCTGGTGATCCGGGGGGAAGCCGACAAGATGGCGCTGGTCGAGAAAGTCATCCACGACATCGACAAGAGCCGCCCGGAGGTGATCATCGACGTGCTGGTGCTGGAGGCCAGCCAGAGCAAGACGCGCGAGCTGGGCATCACGCCGCTCTCGGGCGGGCCGGGGATCAACATTCCGGTGGTGTTCACGCCGCGCAACCCCGTGCTGATAGGCAACGGCAACGGCGGCGGGGACGGGGGAACCGGCGGGACCGGGACGGGCGGGACGGGAACCGGCGGCTCCACCGCGATTTCCCTGGCCAAGATCGGCAACGTCGGCTCCAACGATTTTTCCCTCACCCTGCCCGGCGCGACCATCAAGGCCCTGATGAGCAGCTCGGACACGCGCGTCTTGCAGGCCCCGCGGATCCGCGGCTTCGACAACCAGAAGGCCAGCCTGCGCATCGGCGACCGCATCCCCATCGCCACCGGCAGCTTCCAGCCCGGCATCGGCGGCGTGGGCATCAATCCTCTGGTCAATACCCAGTTCAACTACCAGGACGTCGGCGTCAACGTCGACATCCAGCCGCGCATCCACGCCGGCAGGGAAATCTCCATGCACGTGGAGATCGAGATTTCCAACGTTCGCGACCGCGTCAACATCGGCGGCATCGAGCAGCCCATCATCGGCCAGCGCCGCATCAACCACGACATCCGCCTGAAGGAAGGCGAGGCCAACGTCATCGGCGGGCTGATGCAAATGCAGACCACCCGCGTCGTATCGGGCGTTCCGGTGCTGGCGCAGCTTCCGCTGCTCGGCCGGTTGTTCTCGAACGAGCGTTTCGAGAAATCGCAGAACGAGATCCTCATCGTGCTGGTGCCGCACGTGGTGCGCATGCCGGAGCTGACGGATCTGAACTTCAAGGGCATCGGCACGGGAAGCGAGACGACGGTGAAGGTGAGCATGGCGCCGGCGCCCAACGGCCACCCGGCCTTGCCGCCGCTGCCACCGGCGTCGCCACCCGCCGCCGCGCCGCCTCCCGGGCCGCCTGCCGTCGGGCCGCCGGGCGCTTCGCCTGCGGCCTCCTCGACGCCGCTTGCCGCCGCGCCGCCTGCCTCCGGACCAACTGCCGCCGGCCAGCCTGCCAGCGTGCCGCCGGCTGCTTCGCCGCCGGTTCCCACGCCGCCGCCGGGCGCCGTCAGCCGCGCCGAGAAGCTGGTGTCGCGGCTGCGCTTCGAGCAGACGCCCGTGGAGGGGACCCCCGGCGCGCGTTTCACCTTGAACCTGCTCGCCGAGAACGTCACGGATCTTTTTGGCGTACCTATGCGAGTCACCTACGATCCGAAGCTTCTGCAACTGGCCGACGTGCGCCGCGGCGCTCTGCTCGCCAGCGACGGCCAGGAGGTGATCGTTTCCAAGAATATCGAGAACGACCGCGGCGAGGCGTCGATCAACCTGTCGCGGTTCCCGGGCTCGGCGGGGATCTCCGGGAGCGGCGTGCTCGTGGTGCTCGAGTTTCAGGCCACGGCCGCCGGCAAAGCGGTCGTGAACCTGTCGAACATCGCGGCGCGCAACGTGCGGCTCGAGCCGATCCCGCTCGAAGCGGCGCCGGCGGAGGTGGTCGTGAAGTGAGAGCGCGCCGCTCCGACGCCGGCCTGACGCTGATCGAGCTGATCGTGGCCTTCACGATCCTGCTGATACTCACTAACATGGCCCTGCCGCTGGCGCGCGTCAAGGTGCGGCGGGAAAAGGAGCGCGAGCTGCGCTACGCGCTGCGCGAGGTCCGCGCGGCCATCGACCGGTTCAAGGACGCCTCCGATCGCGGCCTGCTCGGCCCGCCCAAGCTCGAATCGGAAGGCTTCCCGCCCGACCTCCAGACCATGGTCGATGGCGTCAAGATGCAGGGCACGGTCGACAAGAAGGTCCGCTTCCTGCGCCGCATCCCGCGCGACCCGCTGACCGGCCAGAGCGACTGGGGCCAGCGCTCCATGCAGGACGACCCCGCCTCGCAGAGCTGGGGCGGCCAGAACGTCTTCGATGTGTATAGCAAGAGTACCCAGATGGCGATCGATGGAACCAAGTACTCCAACTGGTAGGCGCCGGCGGGGCATGACCCTGATCGAGCTGATGATCGTGCTGACGATCATCATCACGATCATCTCCATCGCCGTGCCGCTCTACCAGCGCGCCATCCTCCGCGCCAAAGAAAGCGTGCTCAAGAACAACCTGTTCACCCTGCGCACGGTGCTCGACGAGTACACCTTCGACAAAGAAAAGGCCCCGCAGTCGCTGCAGGACCTGGTCTCCGAGGGCTATCTACGGGAAATACCCATGGACCCCATCAGCAAGTCCCGCGATACATGGAAAGTGGAGATGGAGGACGCCCTGCGCACCGTCGACCAGCGCGAGCCGGGGATTTTTGACGTCCGCAGCGGCGCCGAAGGCGCGGCCCTCGATGGGAGCAAGTATGGGGAATGGTGAGGAATTTGGTGATTTGGTGATTTGGTGATTGGGGTGACCAAATTTCTTCATTCAATGTAGTACAACCGGATGGGGCCCTCGAACCAGAGCTCTCGCAGGCCCCAGGCCAGGGGATCCTTGTCGATGTCGGGGGCGATCAGGTTGGGGCCGCCGCGGGGGCGGATGTCGGTCACCAGGTAGTCGATGCCCTGCCACTTCAGGGCGCGGGTGGCCAGGCGTTTCATTTCCTGCCGCGAGGGGTAGAGCGGACTCCGGCGTTCTCGCGAATCGAGCCCGAGCCAGCGCCCGCTGGGGTCGCGGCCCTCGAGTTCGAGCCTCGCCTGGGGATGATCGGCGGAGGTGTGCAGCTCGAGCGCCGTCAGCCGGACGGGCCGGGGTAGATCTACTTGATACCTCATGCCCGGATATAACGGCTGCCAGCTCCGCCAGCGGGTGGCGAGGTTGCCGTCGACGGCCAGGCCCGCGCCCCAGGGGTTGGGCCGCGCGCGCAGCAGCCAGTCGGGCTGCGGCTCCAGGCGCTCGGTTCCCGAGAACAGGACCAGCTCGTGGATGCTCCAGCGTTGGAAAGAATCGGACCCCATTTGCACCAGGCGCACGCCGGTGAGCTCGCGCGGGCTCCACTCGTAGCGGATGTTCCAGACCGGATCGGCGCCGTACTCGACCGGCACGAGCAAGTGGTCCATCAGCACCTCGCCGGTCGCGCTCTGAAAGCTCACCAGCACGTCGCGCGAGGTGTAGGCCTCGGCGACGTTTCCGGACGGCGCGAAAACTTTGGCCCCGGGTGGAACGATGGCCTCGATCATCTGCGCCACGTAGGACTCCGGCAGCCGCGGCCGCAAGTACGCCGCCTCCGGTTCCAGGCGCAGCGCGGCCTTCCAGGGAGCCGCGGCGAGCCTCCACAGATACGGCCGCCGGTTCCAGCGATCCACGACCGAGGGCCACGACGAAGCGGCGTGCCCGACGACCACCGCGAGCGACAGCGCCAGCGCGATCCTCCGCGGCGCCCGCCAGAGCGCCATCGCCATCGCCAGCGAAACGAACGCCAGCGACGGAATCAGAAAGCGCGTTCCGTGATTGGCGAGCCACGGCAACGCGAAGATCAGCGCGGCCGCCCACAGCCGGCGTCCCACCGGCTGCCGCAGCGCCGCGAGGCCGAGCGGCGCCAGCAGAAAAACCGGTCCCAGAAAACCCGCCAGCTTGTCGCCGCGGGCGGTCAACTGCAGAGGGACCTCCAGGTATTCGGTCCAGCTTCTCTCGCCCATGCCGGCGTAGTGCCGCATGCGCCATCCGTAAAAGCTCTCCCAGGAGACGTGGACGTGCGGGTTCGGGAAGAGGCGGTTGAAGAACGGAGCCACGGGATTGCCGAATATGATGGTGCTCTTCGCCATCCACGGAAGGACGAACAGCGCGGCTACCAAAGTGACGCGCGCGGCGGTCGGCAGCCAATCGCGAATCGGCGACGGCCTCGATTTCCAGATGAGAAAGCCGAGCGCGAACGGAACCGCCAGGAACCCGGTGTACTTGATGGCGTAGCAGAACCCGGCGGCGACGCCGATGGCCGGCCGCAGCGCCCGCGCCCGGGTCTGCTCCCACATCAGCAGGAGGTAGAAGGTCAGGAACGCGTAGAACGCCAGGGCGACGTCGTTGTAGGCGCTGGCGGCGTCGGCGCCGACGACGGGTGAAACGGCGAACAGAACGGCCGCCAGCGGCGCGGCCGCTCCCAGCCCGAAGCGGCGTCCGAAGCAGACCATCGCCCCAGCCGTCGCCGCCAGAAACGCGAAGTGGATCACTTTGGCCGCCGAGTGCCGGCCGAAGGCGAACGCGAACAGGAACAGCATCTCGACGCCCTGCGACAGCGCCGCGTAGAGGTTGGTGGTGAGGCGGCTGAAGCCGTGCTCGCGCAGGTAGCGGGAGACCAGGCCGAGATGGTAGGAGGCGGCGTCCGGACCGATCTCCGGGGCTAGGGTATGGGCCAGATATAGATATCCGTAGGCTGCGGTGACCAGGAGCAGCAGCAACGCGAGCGGCCGCGGCAGGCCGGACCCGTCCGGCAGCGGCGCCGGGGGCGACGCGCGCCCGCGCGCCCCGGCGATCAACAGCGCCGTTCCGGCGACGAGAAAGACCGGCGCGTATGCAAGCTGCGCCGCGCTCAGCAGAAAGACCAGCTGACTGAGCCACGCCGCGCCCAGCCCGAACGCGAAGATCAGACGCTCGCCGCGCGCGAGGCGCTCGTCCGCGCCGGTCCACCGCAAGAACCACCGGCCCAGCGCCCAAGCCACCGCCACCGTGAAGCCGCCGCCGAACACGATCCGGGCGACCGCCAGCGCCGCCGGGTCGGTCATGGTTTCCAGGTCAGCGGCTGGAGCCCCACGTAGACTAGGATGAATCCCAGCTCGCGCCCGGCGACGTCTTTGGGCAAGGGCTTGTCAATCTCGATGGAAACGAAGTTGTCGGCGTAGGCCTTGAGTCTCTCGGCGGGCACTGGCTTCTCGAAATCGTAATGGCCGTCCCTTGAGTAGCGCAACTCTTCGACAGGATGGTCGTTGACCTGGACGCTCAGCCGCACCGGCCCGTTCCGCGCGACCACCGGTTCCGGCACAGCGAACTTCATCACCAACTTTAGCCCGGCGACCGGTCCCATCGGCAGGCGCACCACGGCGCGCTTCGCCGTCCAGCGCCAGGACTCGGCCTCCAGGCCGTAGACGCCGGAGACCAAGTAGCGCTCGGCGTCGGCCTGCGTCATGCGGAGGAGCAGGCCCGGTTCTTTGGCCTGGAACAGCGTGGGCGGCGGCTCCGGCGGCGGAACCGCGACGTCAGTCTGGCAGCCGGCCGTCAGGATTAGGCCGATGGAGAGGGCCGCGCTCGGGACGGCGCGCATCGAGATGGCAGTATAGCGCACGGCCAGCGGCGAAGTGTGCTCAGGGACGCTGTTTCTTGGCTCGAGAAATCTCCCGGGCCAGCGGCGAGAGAAACTTGCGCGGGCGGCCTCTCTTGGGTCTGTCCCTCGCGAGCCGCTCGAGCAGCCCGATCGCTCGGTCCGTCAGGAGTAATTCGGCGCGCAGCAGCTCGATGAAGGATTCGAGAGCATGCCGATCCATCGTAAGGTCATTGTAGCCGAATGACAATCTCGCTCGAAATGCAGCCAGGTGGTTGGTCGCCGTAGTACCAAAAGCTTACCCGCTCGGCTCTCGGGCGTACCAACACTCCTATCTCGGTAGTACTCCTGCTCTATTGGCAAATACAGTGGTTCTGTCCAGAATTGAGGAATAGGTTCTCCACCACGTTATGCGACCTTCCCGAAGACATACGAAACGCGACGAGCAGGTGGATCAAGCCGGCCAGACGATGGCCGCCCTCGAGCGGCTGGTAGTCGTCCGGCGACGGTGGGCCCGACGACTCTTGCGGATGCTGCGATGGGAACGGGCTGCGATCGCCGCGCATATCGCAGCGCTCGAGTCGACGACTCGTCACGCGCGGCGCCGCCGGAAATCTGCGCGCCCCTAATTGGGCCCCATCCAGTCTGATCTACCAAAAGTGTGCACCTATCCACCCGCAAAAGTCAGGGGGCTTGAGACCGGAAGAAGC
>Ga0247727_10012408_pt1 | contig 14632 bp, 10 predicted proteins | sample WisWelCaveWW1625_FD_202498 | JGI IMG/M metagenome (GOLD analysis project Ga0247727, IMG submission 202498) | Biofilm microbial communities from Wishing Well Cave, Virginia, United States - WW16-25 | ecosystem: Environmental > Aquatic > Deep subsurface > Groundwater > Cave microbial mat | place... | reverse complement strand
ACGCTGCCGGACGGATCAACCTGAAGTTGAAGGACGCCCTGCGCGACTCGACGTCGCGCGACAACATCATTCTCCAACCAGGGGACTCGGTGCACATCCCCGAGTACCTGCCGAGCGTGCGGGTGATGGGGGCGGTGAACGCGCCCGGGAGCGTGTTGTGGAAGCGCGGGGCGAGCGCGGACTACTACGTAAGCGCGGCGGGAGGCTTTGCCCGGCTGGCGGACGAGGGGGCGACGAGCGTGCGCTTCGCCAACGGCGAGGTGCGGACGCGGTCGAAGTTCCTCCTCTTCACCAACTGGCCCGAGCCTGATCCCGGCGGCGAGGTGTTCGTGCCGGCGAAGGCGCCGAGCGAGCGGAGGGACTGGACGGGGGTGCTGGCGGCGACGGCGGCGTTGGCGTCGGTGATGGCGAGCCTGGTGGCAATTGTGGTGGCGGTGGGGCAGTGAGGGGGGTGAGGCTGGGGTGACGGCGCCGCCGAGCGTGGAGGGCGCCCCAGCCCACGAGCTGCTGCTCGACGCCGTCGCCCGAGGCATCGCCTGGGTGACCGGTGATGGACGCCGGGGACTCGCCGGCCTCATGCTGGGCGCGATGGCCGGCGTCGTGGTCGCACTCACGCTCCCGCCGCGGCATAGGTCCACGGCGAGCTTCGTCGCCCAGGGCGCGGCGACCGTCTCCGTTCCCAGCGCTCTCCAGGGACTGGCGGCGAGCGTCGGCCTCGGCTCGACGCGAGATTTCTCCCCGCAGTTCTACGCAGACCTCATTGGCAGCCGGCCGGTCCTGTTGGCCGCCCTCCAGCGTCGCTACACCGTGCCCGCCCGCGACTCGACCCGCCAGGTGACCTACATGGAGCTGGAGGACATTGGCGGACGCACCGAGGCGGTGCAGGAGGACCTGGCCGTCCGACATCTGTCGCGGCGGGTGGTGGCGCGCGCCGACGTGCGTACGAACATCGTCACGGTCGCCGCCACGGCTCGCTCGCCGGAGCTCAGCCGCGACATCCTCCACACCCTCCTGAAGGCGCTCGATTCGCTCAACATCGGTTTCCGGCAACAGCAGTCACGCGAGCTCAGACAGTTCTTCGAGTCCCGCGCGCAGGATGCCCAGCGCGAGCTGGTGGAAGCCGAGGAGGCACATCGCCGCTTCCTGGAGCGCAACCGAGGGATTGAAGGCTCTCCGCTGCTGCAATTCGAGGATATGCGCCTCAGGCGCGCGGCCGACCTGAAGCAGACCGTCTACGTGACCGTGGTGCGCCAGTACGAGGAGGCGAGGCTCCAGGAATCGCGGAACGTCCCGGTCCTCACGGTGCTCTCGCCACCCGTGCTCCCGACACGGAAAGCCTGGCCGCCGCGCCGACTCATCGTCGTGGGGTTCGCCCTCCTCGGCTTCGCGGCCGCCTTCGCCGCCAGCGCGACCCGTGAGGTCGTGCGCCGGGTCCGACGGTATCGAGCATGACACCCCCTCCCGGCCTCTTCTCCAACCGGGAATGGGAGCATTGGGGCCGGATCGACCCGCTGTACGCTGTCGCAGCCTGGCCGGGGAAGGACCTTGGTGGCGCGGCTCCGTGGACTGAAGGCGAGTTCAGGCGGCTGGGCGAGTCCGATTTCGCGGACATCGTGAGGCACTGGCGGCACTACGGCATCGCCCCGGGACGCTGCGTTGAGATCGGGTGCGGGGCCGGGCGACTGACCGGGCCCCTCCTGAGCGCGTTCGACACGGCCCTGGCCCTCGATGTGTCTCCCGCGCAGATCCTGCGGGCCACGCGGCTCCTCGGGGAGCGAGCCCAGCATGTGACGTTTCAGGTGGTCAGCGGGGCGACCATACCGGCCCCCGACGGATCCTGTGCCGGGATGCTCTCCACGCACGTGTTTCAGCACTTGCCGTCGTTCGACGCGGTGGCGGACGTCGGCGGCGCGCACCGCGGCGCGCCCGTGGGGCCGGTGCGCCTCGGCCTGCGAAACACGAGGACGCGCGTGCTTCGTGCGCTGGGCTTCCGGCGTTTCATGGAGTACCACCGCTACCCAGCCGCCCGCGTCTTACGCTGCCTCGAGAGCCTCGGGTTCCACAGCCCCGAGCTCCGTGTCTTCGCCATGACGTCGAACGGCGACGCGCACTCCTTCTTCTTCGCGCGGCGGCTCTAGCCGGCGAGTCGCGACGACACCCAGCCCCGCGCCAGGGTCCAGCCGGCGACGAGGTCCGCGCTTCGCACCAGGAGGAACCGGTGCGCCGGAACCCCGGTCTCGGCCCGTAACACCATCAGCTTTGTAGTGAGGAGCACCACGTATACCACGCTCGTCGCCGTCGCGGCGCCGACGATGCCGTACCGCGGCACCAGCACGGTGTTGAGGATCGCCTTCAGCAGGAGACACCCCGCCGGAGCGAGCAGGCTGACGGGCGGGAACCCACGCCCCGCGAAGTACGTGTCGATCACGAGATGCACGGCGACGGCGGCGGCGCCGGGCACGAGCCGCACGAATACGGCGCTGGCCTCCTGGTAGGCGGAGCCGTAGAGCGCGGGGACGAGCACGCGGCCGACGGCCATCAGCATCAGGCTCGCCGGCCCGACCAGCAGCACCACCAGACGCGCCGACTGCGCCACCGTTTCGATCCGCCGGCCCGCGCGATCCGCCGCGACCGCGGCGAACAGGATCGTCCCCACGATGGTGGGGACATACCACAACCACTCGACGAGGGCGCTCGCGACCGACACCTGTCCGACCGCTCCGGCCCCGAGCCGTGACCCCAGGGTCCAGACATCGAACCGGATCAACACCAGGGTGAGCGCGATCGTCGCCAGCGGCCGCCACCCGCGTCGCAGCGACGCCCCCCATCCCTGACGGATCCCCACCAGCGTGTCCGTGCCGGCCGGCGAGCGCACCCAGGCCCATCCCGCGCTTACGGCCAGGCTGACCGCGGTCGCCACGGCCCAGCACAGGAGAACGCGCTCGAGGGCCAAACCCGCCAGCAGCGCCACCGCGACGATGGTCAGCAGATATACCACGCGTTGGAGGAGCGAGGCGACGTTGAATGCGGTCACATGGTGCTGCCCGAGGTTGACGCCGCGCAGCAGTAGCGCCGCGACCTCGAGCGCCAGGATCAGCGGGAAAATCGCACCCACCTCGGCCACGAGTCCGGTGGCCAGCGGCGCCCACAACGGCCGCAGGGCCAGGAAGGCGAGGCCGACCGCCGCCGCGTGCGCGCCGGCGCGAATCAGGAGCACACGCCCGGGATTCGCGTCGCCCGCGGAGGTCAAGACGTTTCCTTCGTACTGTCCGAAGCTGGCCACCACGGTGCCAAGACCGATCGCCGCCACGAAGACGGCATACCCACCCTGGCCCACCGGACCCAGGCCGCGGGCGATCAGAATCCCCGTCGCGAGGGATGCCGCGGATTGGATGGCCTGACTGGACAGCGTCTGGACGACGGCCGGACCGACCTTCATCGCGCGAAACCGATCAGCGCGCTCGACGCGCCGCCACGAGAGCGACCAGGCCGAGGGGATACCCGACGCCGGTCAGCGTGGACGTGAACATGTTCAACTGCCCCACCAGGGCGAACGTGGCCGTGGCCGCCGCGAGCGCCAGCACGACGGAACGCACCTCCGCCACGAGTGTCGTCCGCAGTCGCTCATCGAGCCAGACGAGCAGCAGACCGCACGCCACCGCGCCCACCAGGGCGCCGCTCCATCCGTAGTTCATGAAGAACTCGCCGAAGACGCCCACCCGCTGACCGGTCACCTGCCCCATGTCGTCGGCAAGGATCGACGCGCTGTTGCGGGCGTAGACAGCCATTTTGTCGACGCCCAGCAGTGCCCAGACCTGTCGTGGAAGCAGTGGGACCACGACGCCTCCGAGCGTGGCTCCCTGGAGGAAGCGCTCGCCCGTTCCGTAGTGGTCGAGCATCCAGCCCAGGTCACGAAACTCGCCGAACGACCCGTACACCAGCAGGCCGAGCGGCCCAAGCAGCCCGGCGCTCGGATCGCGCTGCCGCAGGTAGCCGAGGAGCGCGAGCGCCGGGAGTGACAGGACGCCGACAGCCGCGAGGACGCCGATCCGGAGCCGGGTCCGGAAGCGGTCCCACAGGAGCAGCCCGACACCCAGGGGCAACGCCACGAAGAACCGCGGACCGTACAGGCCGACGAGGAACAGGCTCGTCAGGCCGGTCACGTACGTGGTCACCGTGGCGCGCCGAGCGGCGATCAGCAGCCCGGCGAGGATTGCCGCGACGCCGCCGAGCATGGACAGCCGGTACCAGATCCCGCCGCCGGCGGGGAAGTCGACGCGGGCGGATATCGGATCGCCGGTGAGCAACGGGACATACCCGATCCGTCCCAGGGCGCCAAGCGTTCCGACGACGGCGAGCACGAAGACCCCCGCACTCGCCACCTGGAGCCGGGGCCAGTCCCACTCGAGTCGTGCGCGCCCGGGGCCGCGCCGCAACAGCGGGCGCGCGGCCAGCCCGGCGACCAGCGAGCAGAGCATGCAGGCCGCGAGCAGCCACGCTGCCCGCTCGATCGGCACGCGGTACTGCGGATAGAGCTGGGTCGTCGCCCAGTAGCTGCCGCTGCCGAGCAGCGTCATCAGGGCGGCGAAACCCACGGCCAGATAAGGGGGCCGGCTCACCTGGTACGGCGGCCCATAGCCGACCACGAGCACGAGACCGATGGCGACCCACGCCGCCGCCGCGCCCCACGCGTACGGCCACGCGACCCACCAGAACGCGAGACTGTCGCCCGCAGCCTCGGCGAGCGCGGCCAGGCCGGCCCAAAGGGTCACGGCGATCCCGGCGGCGAGGCGGTGGCTCAGAGATAGGCGTCCAGGCTCACGGTGCCCCGGCGATCGACATAGACCGCCTTCATCCACTCGATCGTCCGGGAAATACCGGTCGCCAGGGGTACTTTCGGATCGTGGCGCAGGTCCCGGACCGCCTTGTCCACGCTCACGCGTTTGTCCTTCGTCGTGAACGGCTCGGCCCGCCGGTACTCCACCAGGCTGTCCTGTTTCCCGAGACGGTCGAGAATCACGTCGGACACGCCCTTCATGTCGTGGTACTCGGTGCCGCCGAGATTGTAGACCTCGCCCGGCTTGAAGCTCTCCACGATGTTGGCCAGGGTGTCGCACGTGTCGGTCACGTACGAGGACGTGCGGTGATGGTCGAGGTATACCGTGTACGGCAAGTCGTGCAGCGCCCGATAGATGAACACGCAGATCGCCGATCGGTAGGGGCTGTAATACTCTCCCGGCCCGTAGGTATTGAACAGGCGCACCCGCACCGAGGCCGTCTGATGCATCGCGGCGGAGTTCATGATCTGCTGCTCGTTGACCCACTTGGTCAGGGCGTAGTCGTTGAGCTGACGGATCTCGCGCGTGTCCATGACGTCTTCCGTCATCACGCCGTCGTGATCGCCGTACACTTCGGAGCTGCTGAAGTGGATCAAGCGGAATCCGTACTTCTCCTGCATCCGGATCACGTTCTTCGTGCCCACGACGTTCGACAGCCACAGTCGGTCGTAGAATTCCTCGCCGTTCCAGCGCCCGAACTCCGCCGCCAGATGGTAGACGTAGTCGAACCGCTCGCTCTCGAACACCCGGGCGAGCTGCATGAAGCTGGCCACGTCGCAGCGCACATAGTCGTCGGCGTGCGAGTGCTCTAGGCCGGACACCCTCACGACGTGTCCCCTCGCCCGCAGCGCGCGCGAGAGGACTTTCCCGACGGTTCCGAGCCCGCCCGTGACCAGGATGTTGCTCAAGAGACGCTCCTCCGCGGCGCGGACGTCAGGGACTCGTCGAGCGCGGCCCGCATCTGCTCCCAGCGCGCCCGCCACGTCTGCGCCCGACCGTAGCGGCCCAGGCGCTCCCGATTCGCCGCCGTATCGGCGGCGACGGCGCGCTCGACCGCCGCAACGAACGCCTCGGGGGAGCGGGCGACCAGCGCGTAGCCGTCCCGCTCCAGCCCGGCCAGGTCCGCCGAGAAGTCGGTGCAGACCGGGAGGATCCCCGCCGCCAGCGCTTCGAAAATCTTCAGCGGAACGATGCGCTCGGTCAATCTCGTTTTCCGGAACGGCACGACACTCGCCGCGCACCGGCCCAGTATGCCGGGGACGAGCGACCGGTCGCGGCGACCGAGGAAATGTACGTTCGGAAGGGCCCGCAGGGCCCGGTCGTCCACGTGCGACGGTCCCACGAGGAGAAACTGCATCCGCGGGAGCCGCGTCGCTGCGAGCGCGAGCAGGTCCAGATCCACCCAGCGGTCGAGCACGCCGACGAAGGCGACCCTGGGCGCCGGTATGCGTTCGACGTCCGCCAGCTCGTCTCGTGGCGGCTCTCGCTCGAATGCCGCGCGATCGATGGCATTCCAGACGGTCAGCGTCCGCGGGTTCCAGCGTCGTTTGTCATCCGCGAGTCGGGCGGCGGCGGCGAAGACCAGGCCCACCCGGCGCAGCATGGACCGCTCCAGAGCCTCGGTGGTCGCGGGGTGCGACGTGGGGAAGGCCGCGATCTCGTCGGCCACGTGATAGACGGCGAGGCGCTCCCCCATCCGGCCGACCGCGCACTCGTACAGCGGGTGATCCATCCAGAGCACCCGCGCATCCGAGCGATCGCCGCGCGCCCACCACAGGATCCACCAGCGCTGCAGCCTGAACTCGAGTCGGAACAGCCACGGCACGCGATGACCAAGATGAAACAATGGAAGTGGCGCGAGGACTCGAAGCCGGTCGGAGACGCGCCGCGCGCCGCGCAGCCAGGTGAACAGGCGCCGCCAGAGCCGCGGGTATCGCAGCACCGTGAACAGCGAGACGAACCGCTCGACGTAAAGCACGGGCTCGTCCCGGGCGATCTCCTGCGCGACGGGCTGCTGAATGATCCACAGCCCGTCCCAGAAGTTGCAAGCGAGGTAGACGTGGGAGCGAGGCGCGGCGATCGCGTCTCGATAAACACCGGCGACGCCGCGGGCCGCCTCGTCGAGGGTGAGGCCCGGCGGGAGACAGCTGCGGCGGTCGGCCGGCGCGCGCGATAGCGCGTGCCGCAGGGCTTCACCGAGGTCCGCCGGCCGATCGGCGGCACGTACCATCATCTGTGGCGCTTCTCGAAACAGCTCCAGGTCGCCGACCGGCACAGACACGACCGGCACGCCGCACGCGAGCGCTTCCTTCACGCTGCTCGGCCCACCCTCCCGGACCGACGTGACGATCATAGCGTCGGCCGCTGCGTAGTGCCACGGCATCTCATCGGGCGCGCGGCCGTTCACCACCCACAGCCGGGCCTGCGGAACCCAGCGACGCAGCTCACCCACCGCCGCCTCCGCGAGCCACAGCCGCTTGGTCGGCTGCGTGACATCGTGCGGGAAGATGACGAGCACCTCGTCGTCCGACAGACCCAGCCGCGCGCGTGCGGCCTGCCGCGGCAGGGGCCGGAACAGCGCCGGGTCCACGGCATCGCGAATCACCCCCGTCTTGGCGCGGACCGCGGACGACCACAGGCGGTCCCGCAGCGTGTCCGAAACGACGATACAGCGACCGCTCCGCCACGCGACCCATTGCGACACGAGGACCCCGAGCCGACTGGTCCAGGTGAGTCCGCCGCTCGAGCCGACGGTGCCGTTCAGATCGTCCCCGCACAACGTGGTCACGATCGGCACGCGTCCGGCGGGGACGGCGAGGCCGCTGTATCCGAAGATGACATGGATCACGTCGGGTTGCAGAGCCGCGATGGCTCGCGCGACCCGCGCTCGCGCCTGCACGTATCTCCAGGGCCCGCCGCGCTCGCCAAGCGGGATGAGCTCGACGCGATGCCCGAGTCGCCGCAGCGCATCGAGCAGCCGCACAACAACGACCCCTCGCAGCGGGTAGGCGCTGGAGGGGTGCATGCTGGTGACGACGAGGATTGTGAGAGGGGTGGGGTCCCCGCTCCGGGCGCTCACGGCATGATCAGGCTTGCGATCGCGAGCCGAAGCCGCCCAGCGCCGTCCTTCCGGATGAACACGAGCTGTTCATCGACCATGGCGGAATAATACAGGTCGGTGCCCTCCGCCCCAAGCACCGCTCCTTCCAGCTGCCAGTGCTCCCGGTCCGTGCTGACCGCGCTCCACATCGCGCTGCGGCCTCCGGGGCTGCCGCCCCCGTCCGCCGTGAACAGCATCCGCCACAGGCCCGGCGCGAGTTGCCGAATCGTTGGACTGTAGACGGATCCCTGCCACCCCGGGGGCATGTCGCGCGTCGTGAGCACGGGGCCGATGTAGGACCATTGCAGCTGATCGGCGGAACGCCACTCCGTGATCTGCCACCGGTTGTCCGGCGGGTCGACATGCTCGTAGGTGCCTACGATCATCCGCCATTCACCGGTGGGCAGGCGATCGATCACCATCCCCTCACCCGCCGGCCAGGGCGGTTGCCCGCGCAGCGTGGTGCCTCCATTACTCAGACGGATGCCCGGCTCCTTGGTCCAGGTCCGACCGTCCGGGGACACCGCGGAGAACACCTGCCAGCCGTAGCAGTCGTTGCTCCCGGCCGCGTACAACATCCGCCACCCCGGGCTGTCCGACCGGGGGACGATCGCCACGTTCTCGATCCCTTGCCCCTGCGGGCTGCAGATGTCGTCGTCGTGGGCGAGGGCCACGCCGTCGTAGCGGAACTGGTTGCCGCCGAGCCAGACCAGCCGCTGGAGGTCGCCCCGCGTGTAGCCGGTGGAATCGGGCTCGGTGGAGAACGCGGTGTAGTAGACCTCGATCTCGCCGAGCTGATTGCGGTGTATCGAGGGCGCCCAGGGGCCACTCTCGAACCCCGGGAGCGTGTCGGCGGCCACGTCTTGCGGAGCGCTCGCCAACGGCGCTACAGCGATGGCGACGGGTACTCGAGCGACCGCCGCACCGAGCTCCAGCGTCAGGGTATCGTAGCCCGACCGCGCGACTCGGGCGGTGCTGCACGCAGTCCCCGACACCGGTCCGGCCGGCGCGGCCCCGAGAGACGGGTCCCCCGGAACGGGGAAGCCGTTGCGATCGAGCGCCTGACATGCAAGGGGGAGCGGCGCGCCTACGGGCAGCGTGACGATCGGCCGGCCGAACGTGACCGCCGCGTCGAGCGTCGCCGGCACCTGCTGCACGAGCAGCACGACCTGCGCGGACAGGCCGGCGACGGTGACGCTCGCCGTCGTCACGCCGTTCTTGAGGGACCGTACGATCGAGTCCCCCGCCAGCGCGACGATGGTCGTATCGGCAGCGCTGAGCCCCGTGACGCCACTCCCGACCGGCGACCCGAGGGAATCGACGGCGACGGCCGTGATCGTGCGGTCCTCCCCCAGGGCCTCGAACCGCACTGTGTCAGTCGCAACCTGGATTCGCACCGCGCGCTGCGCCACCACCACGACCGTCCGTGTCGTATCCGAACCGTGGGCGACACTCACGAGCGTCGTGCCATTCCCGTTCGCGTGCACGCTGCCGGTTGCATCGACCGAAGCGACGGCCTCATCGGCGGTCGCGTAGCTGAGGGCGTCCCGCACCGAGTCCAGGACGGGCAGCCCCTGGTCGTCGATCAGGGTCACGCGGATCGAGTGTTCTTGACCGAGCGAGTGGAGCCGAACCGTATCCCGCTCCACCACCATCGACCGCACGACCTGGATTCCGTGGATCCACGCGGTATCGGCGGCGGCGCCCGCCCTCGCGACGAGGCGAGCATGCCCCCGCCGCTGGGCAACCACGTCGCCGGTCGAGCCCACGACCGCGAGGCTCGTGTCCAGCGAGACGAAGCGCAGCTCCGCTGGCACGACGCGGTTGCCGAACCGATCCGTCGCGTCGACGCCGATGCGTGTGGACACCGACAGCCGAACCGTCGTCGTGTCCGACAGAATCGTGAGCCGCGCCACCGCGATCGTCGGCCCGTCGGGGCCGACAACATCACGGAAGCAGGCGGTGGCGAGCAGGAACAGGAGCGCACAGGACCGCATGGCGGTGTCGGCACAGTGCACGAAGTGCGCCAGCGGACGGCGCCCGACAGGATCCCTAGGTCCTTGTTTCTCCAGAGCATGCGAGCGTGACAGCGGTCACGTGACAACCCGGGAGGAGCAAAGCGCAATGGTTGGCTCAAGACACAGGACGCTGGAGAGCCCGACGCAGCCACGTCTCCAATACATACAGGGTCATGAGCTGGCGGCTGCGCGGCTGCCCCAACGCTTGCGTCCCGAGCACCTCGCGAATCGCTTCTGCGGAGAGATAGTCCGGCGCACAGGCATCGGGCCCGAGCAGGAACCGCTCCCCTTCCGCCGGGAGCCACGCGCGCATCCACTCGTCGAGGGGCGTCGAGAAGCCGAGCTTTCGGCCTGTCCGCGCGCCCCACCCGGTGACGGCAGGCCGCAACTGCGCGGGCAATAGCTGCCTAACGGCGCTGCGGTACAGCCACTTTCGCTCCCCGAGCCGGGAGATCTTGTAGGCGCTCGGCATCCGCTCGATCAGGGACAGCAGCTCGAGGTCGAGGAACGGCACCCGTAGCTCCACCGACGACGCCATGGCCATGTGGTCCGACACGATCAGCAGATCGTCCGCCAGCGACAGTCGAGCGTCCACCAGCAGCAACCGATTCACCGCATCCCGATTCCCATCGGCAGGAAGCCACCGTCGGACAGGCGCCACGAGCGCTTCGGCATCGACCGGGTGCCGCGAAAAGGCTGCCGCCTCGCGCACGCCGAAGACCGCGAGCACCTCGGCAAACCGGCTGGCCTCATGTTCCGCCTTTGCGATTCGTCGTAATCGCGCGACGCGATCGCTCGAGAGGAAGCGTTCCGGCAGCGCGTCGATGAGCGGCCGCGCCAGCCGTGCGAGCGGATAGAAGCGCTCGGCCACATGGCGGGCGTATCCCCCCAGCAGCTCGTCGGCTCCCTGCCCCGTGAGCACGACCTTCCGGGTGCGGCTCACAACCCGGCACAGTGCGCCAAGCATCAGCGCGCTCGAGTTCGCAATCGGCTCGCCCAGGTCGGCCACCTGCAGTGGCCATTCCTCCAGGTACTCGTGCTCGCCGATCGCAGCCTCGGTGAGCGGCACGCCCAGAACGGTGGCGGCCCGACGGGCGGCGGACAGCTCGTCGAAAGCGGGGTGCTCCGCGAAGCCGACGGCGAACGTCGCCGGCGGCTCGGGAAGTGCCTCACGCATGAACCGAGTGATGACGGCCGAATCCACACCGCCCGAAAGCAGTGCGCCGAGCGGTACGTCGGACATGAGCTGACGGCCGACCGCCCGTGCCAGGCCCGCACGCAGGGCCTCGGCCCACTCCCCTCGCGACCGCGGAAGACTGGGCGGCGCAAGACGAGTCGCGAACGGATCGAAGGTCGGATGCGTCGGCAGAGCGTCGAGATCGAGACGGCACACGTGCCCCGGTGGGATCTTCCACGCGTTGCGGTACATCGTGCCGGGAGACGGCACGAACCGATAGACCAGGTACTCGGGAAACGCCTCGGGGCGCAGCTCCGTCGACAGGAGAGCGCACCGCCGCGCGGCGGCGAGCTCGCTGACGAACCACCACATCCCGTCGGTGACCCCGACGTACAACGGTTTCACACCCGCGGGGTCGCGCGCGAGCCATAACGTCGACGTTGGCGCCCGGCCATCGAGCAGGCCGAAGGCGTACATGCCGTTCAACCGCTCGAGCAGCCGGCGTCCCCATTGCTCCCAGCCGTGCACCAAGACTTCGGTGTCGGCGCGGGTGCGGAACCGGTGGCCCGCCCGCTCTAGATCGCGCCGCAGGTCCATGTGGTTGTACAGCTCGCCGTTGAGGACGACCCGGATGCTTCCGTCCTCGTTGCTCATCGGCTGCGCCCCGCACTCCAGGTCGACGATGCTGAGTCGCCGGTGACCCAGGGCCGCCCACCCGTCGCGCAGGTACTGGAACCCCGCGCCGTCGGGACCCCGGTGCGCGAGCGCACCCATGAGGCGGTGCACCAACGGCGCGACGTCCGCGCGACGGTCGGCGGCTATGATGCCGGTGATGCCGCACATCTAGGCGCGTCTCCGCGATGGACTTGAATGCACCGCCGCCCTCCCCCCTTATTGATGGCCATGCCGATCGACGTGTTGCACCTCGCGTACACGCGATTCCCGGCGGATACTCGCCTCCAGCGCGAGATCCGGGCCCTGACGGCGAGCGGGCGACGGGTAGCCGTCGTGGTGTTGCGGGGCGACCGCGACGCGGCGGTCGAGAGGTGGCACGGCGCCGTGGTGATCCGCGTGCCGGGCCGGAAGACGCGCGGCGGCGTCGCCGCCTACCTGCGCGAGTACGGCGAGTTTGCCTGGCGCTGCCGGCGCCTCCTGACCCGGCACCGGGCCCTGCGACGGGTGCGCGTGGTGCACGTGCACACACTCCCGGATTTCCTGCTGTGGGCAGCCCTCCCGGCGAGGCGCCGCGGCGCGCGTCTCATCCTCGACATGCACGAAGTCTTCCCCGAATTCGTGGCGGCCAGGTTCCGCACGGCCGCGGGGTGGCTCGCGAGCGCCATCGCCGGCGCCATCGAGCGGTGGGCGCGACGCACGGCGGACCTCACGATCACGGTCAACGAACCCATCGCGGAGCTACTCGAAGGGCGCCCGGCGCGACCCGACGAGCGTCGTCTCGTGGTCCACAATACCGCCGACCCGGCCGACTTCGGCGCGCCGAGGTCGTCGGCCACCGCCGCAGACCTCGGTCGTCTTGAGCTCGTCTACCACGGGACGCTGACGGCGCTCTACGGCCTGGACATCGCGATCCGCGGCGTGGTGCAGGCACGGGCCGGAGGAATTGCCGTGCGCCTGACGATCATCGGTGAGGGCCCCGAGCGGCATACGCTCCGACGACTCGCAGCCGCGACCGCCGATCCCGACACCATTCGATTCGAGGATCCGATCCCGCAGGCCGCCTTGCGAGCACGGATCGAAGCGTGCCACGCCGGGGTCGTTCCCACGTCACTGGACGGCATGACCAGGTATTCGCTGTCCACCAAGCTGCTCGAGTACGTGCACCTTGGGATCCCGGTGCTCGCGACGCTCCTGCCGAGCTACGCGCGGTACTTCGGCAACGACGCGCTGTGGTACTGGACCGCCGGAGCCTCCGACGACCTGGCGCGCGTGATTCGCGACTTCAAGAACGCATCGCCCCAGGTGCGGGAGCGCCGGGCGACCCTCGCCCGCCGCGCCATCGAGCGGTTCGCCTGGCCGCTCGAGGCCGCGCGGTTGCTCCAGGCTTACGACGACGTCCTCGATCAGGCGCCGGCCCAGGCCGCAAGGGACGCGGCGATGCGGTCGGCGGCGCGTCCGTCCCCGTAGGCGCCACGGTCCCACGACGCGTCGGCCCTTCCGGCCCCAAGTGCCGTGGCGATCGCGTCCGGTAGGGCCGCGGCGCGATCGGGCGCGATCAACCGGTTGGCGCCCAGCGTCACGGTCTCCAGCCACTCGGTCTCGTCGCGCACGGTCACGCAGGGCACGCCGAGCCAGTAGGCCTCCCGCTGGAGGCCGCCCGAGTCGGTGACCACTACGCCTGCGCGCTGCAGCAGCGCGAGGCTCTCGAGATACCCGACGGGTGGGATGCGGCGGATGCGCCCGTTCGTCACGATCCCAAAGCGCTCGAGGGCGGCAGCCGTACGCGGGTGCGCCGCGAACAGGCACGCCACTCCGGCCGTCTTCAGGGCGCCCATCACGGCGCGGAGCCGCTCCGGCACCTCCACCAGCTCGGGTCGGTGCAAGGTCACGAACGCGAACCGCGATCCCCACGCGGGGTCGTAGCCGGAAACGGCCTCGGGCACCGGCACCCGGCCCAGGTTACCGCGCAGCACGTCGTAGGAGATGTCACCCACCTGCTCGACAACAGCTTCGGGACGCTCACCACGGAGCAGGGCGGCGACTCGCTCACACGGAGCGTACAGAACATCGGCGACGGCATCCACGACGCGACGGTTGATTTCTTCCGCCATGCGCCGGTCCGTCGCGCGTAACCCCGCCTCCACATGCGCCACCGGTACCCTCGCCGCAGCCGCGGCCAGGGTACAGGCCAGCGTCGAATTCGTGTCACCGATGACGACCGCGAGACGCGGCGTGTGGCGCGCGATCCAGTCCTCGCACGCTCGGAGGATGGCGGCGGTCTGCTGACCATGGGAGCCGGAGCCGACGCCGAGGAACGCGTCGGGTCGACGGACGCCGAGCTGCTCGTAGTGGATCTGATGAAGGGCGTGGTCGTAGTGCTGGCCGGTATCCACGGCGACCAGGGGCGCGACCTGGGTGAGGCGCTCGCGCAGCACGCTGGCCTTGATGACCTCGGGGCGCGTGCCGTAGAAGAGCGCAATCGGGCGGCCGGTCAGTGCGCCCCGCGCATCCGCAGCACGACCCAGGTGGTTCGCAGCAGGATCCTGATGTCTCGCAGTAGGGACCAATGAGCGATGTAGTCGGCCTCAAGAGCGATGACCTGATCAAAATCGGTGATCCGGTTGCGCCCTGCCACCTGCCATGGCCCCGTCATTCCCGGCTTCACGTCGAACCGCGAGTAGTGGTGATGCTCGTACAGCCCAACTTCGGACGGCACCGGCGGCCGCGGGCCCACGAGCGACATGTCCCCGCGCAGCACGTTCATGAGTTGTGGCAGCTCGTCGAGGCTCAGCCGACGCAGCACCCGCCCCACTCGCGTGATCCG
>Ga0247727_10012407_pt1 | contig 14632 bp, 13 predicted proteins | sample WisWelCaveWW1625_FD_202498 | JGI IMG/M metagenome (GOLD analysis project Ga0247727, IMG submission 202498) | Biofilm microbial communities from Wishing Well Cave, Virginia, United States - WW16-25 | ecosystem: Environmental > Aquatic > Deep subsurface > Groundwater > Cave microbial mat | place... | reverse complement strand
GCACGCTCGTACTCATCCATCAAAGCGCCGAGAGCGCCTTTGCGATATGCTTTTTTCATTGTTTCTTTGCTTTACGATACTGTTTGACCAAATCAACGGCATCACTTTCTTAGTTTTTGGCGTTACGGATATGGAAGTAATTTCAACCCATCTATGAAACGATAATCCCTTTGATTTTTGCTCAACAAAGGGACATTCGTTGTGAGCGCGGTAGCGGCGATCAAACTATCAGGGATAAGCAGCCCATGACTGAGGTTGTAACGGTTGAGCAACTCGATTGACTTGTTCCCAATTGCCTCGCTCAACCCAACGATATGAAATCGTTTTAAAAAACGATTCAGCTTGTTCCTTTCTTCTTTATTCCGACACCCAACGAGCAACTCCATCTTAAGCCTTCCAGTGTCGTCGTCGAATGTCTCGAACCCATGCCACACTATCACTCATGTCGTCACGGTCTTTCCACATTCCGATAAAAGGCTCGTTTTTTAATTTCGATCTTTTAGCCTTTTTGACCGAGACCGGACGCTCATAACGAATCTGCAGGAAGGCGATGAAGTCGATAACTTCTCGTTTGGCCTCAGCAGGTAGGATATCAAATTGCTGCAAAATGTTTTCCGATTTCAAAATTTGTTCCATAGTTTTTACCTCAATTATGTTCAAAAAGAAAATACAACTTCTGACGCCATTTTACAAGAAATTTTTCTGATTTGAAACGGGAAAAGTATTATGTGAGGAAGAAACTTTTATCGCGTTGCACGAATTCTTAAATCGTTAGACGTCTGGCCGAACGGCAACCTCACTTTGCAGCATGAATTCTCTATCTGTCGCCTGTGCCGCAGGAGGTGAACGATGGCGTGCTCCAGCAATTGCTCAAGATTGAGAACGACAGTCCTCATCACTCATTTGCGGGTGACTTCTCGACGAAGCGGTAGCTCGCGTGGGAGTCATAGTCGATAGCGTGCTGCGTTTTTAGTTTCTGAATGTATCTGAGCTGGCTCTTGGTATGCGGGCTGGCGACGCCGTCGCCGAGCGGCTCGCAGGTGTGCAGCAGGATTTCTTCGAGACAGCTCGTCAAGCTCATGCGCTTATGCGCGGCCAGGTCATGGAGCAGCGCGGCAAGACGCTTCTCTAAGCGCACCGAAACCTCCACTCGCTCAATTTCGATAGGAGGCCCAACGTTGTAGATGTATTGCCCGAAATTGAGAATGTATCCGTGCAGGTCGCGCACGGTGTAGTCGCGCAATCCGTACGGCCTGTCCTCTGGTGGCGTCACAATTTCGACGCTATTGGCGCGATGAAACTCGTGGAGCTCGTCGGCGTCGCCGACGACGAAGTACATCGAGCAGCCTTGGGGATTGGGTGTGCCCTGCTCCAGGAATACCTGCACCTGATCCAGATTGACGCCCGCCATGGTCGGCGGGTCGCCCCACGTGAAACCCAGGCTGAAGCCGAGCTTGTTCGTGTAGAAGTCGACGGCGGCAAGGACGTCGCTAACGTACAACGTGGTGTGGTGTCGCTCACAGTCGACCCGCGGCGTGGCGGAAGTCGTCATAAATCTCCTTAATCCGGACAAATTCATCTTGCGTTATATTTTCGGCAGCCAGCGATTCACGGAATTCTTATAGTCACGATAGCTAAAACCAAACCGCTGTTCCAAGCCAGGCTCTTCCACCCAAAGCACAAACAGGTGAAAAAGCAAGGCCAGCAACAAAGCCAGCGCCAGCATGGATACGGAGTGATGATACAAACCAAAGCCAATCAGCAAGATGAAGCCTCCCACATACATCGGATTGCGAACATATTTGTAAGGGCCAAGCGCCACAAATTCCCGAGGTGGATCAAAGATTGCCGGTGTTCCTCGGCCACGAGAGACGAATACTCCGACACAGATGAGCACCAGCACACTGCCAACAATCATGAAGATGATTCCTATCGCTCTTGTCCACGCCGGCAGAGCGATACCGATGGTTTGATCATAGGCACGCACGCTGAGGGCAATACAGCCAAAGAAAAGTATGAAGCTGGGCACGTAGATGAGCGTTCGGAGGGTGATGAAAAATGTTCGCATTTCAATTTGATGAAGAAGGCGAGGTCGGCTACAAATAGCTCCCGGGATAAACGCCGCCTGAACGATCATGCCGTGAGCTAATACGGCGCTAGCGCAATAGCCTAACGTGCTGGCGTTCAGCTGCGAGGCGAAGCCCCGTCGGCTGCAGCGCCTTGTTGGACGGCTCCTCGGCTTGCTACCGATACCACCCGAGTGATCACAAATCCGTGCTCTGAGCTCACAACGTCGTAGACCTTGTCGACAGGAAGCCCCCAGCCACGCATCTCGTCGACCAGAGGTTCGGCGCGGGCGCCTTCTGGCCTCGAGCTCCCGTACGAACAAATGATGAGCCGTCCTCCCGGTGCGACAAACCGTTCCAAGAGCCGCTCGATGTACTGCTGGCGTCGAGTATTCGGGACGTAAACCATCTCCGTTCGCACAAAGTCGAACCGCGTAGGCGGCTCCCAAAACAAGGCGTTCCCGACAAAGATGCGGTCGCGCCACTGGGGGAGACGCTGCCTGGCCAACTCCGCCAGCCTTTCTGAGATGTCCAGGCCGTGCGGCTCGACCCGGTGCCCGTCTTCAGCAGCCCAGGCGACGACGCTCTCCATGAGCAGGCCGTTGGCGCATCCGATATCGAGGAAGGATCCATCCATCTCGACTGGTTCCACGATCGGTCGGCGAAATCGCTCCCAATCTTGTTCGTCTCGCCCGAAGCCAGACTGCTGTCGCGGGTTGACTCCAACAAGGTACTTCCGTTCGTGGAGAGCTTGCTCCTCGTCAAAGAACCTCTTCTCATCCGTGGTCAGCATCGGCTGTCCGTCCAACTTGGATTCGGCGGCTGAAAATAAATTTTCAGTCGCAGTACGTCTGAGTTCTGATGCGGCACGCTCATACTCATCCATCAAGGCGCCGATAGGGCCATTTCGATATGCTTTTCTCATCACTCGGGGGCTCCAGTTTCAATTCCGCGATGGTCGCGTGATCTGCGCTGATACCGCCTTCCAGTCATCGCCGGAGCGCACGTACACGTCGACGTAGCGGCTGACTCCGGGAGTCCCGTTCTTCGCCGTCCATGAACCCATGCACCGCACCAGCGCCACTTCGCCGTAGAATCGCACCTCGACTTCGTCGAGCCGGTATTCTGCGAGATCCGAACCTTTGGCGGTCATTTGCAGGAAAGCGTTTTTGTCGAGCACCGAGCCGTCGGACTCAATGCAAACAAACTCGTCGGCGAGGTGCGCGCGATACCATTCGACATCGCCGGCCAGCGACGCCCGTACGTATTGCTCGTTCAACATGCGTAAACGTTCTTCGCGAGACATTGGATACTCCTCCTGTTGATGAAAGAAAAAATACAACTTCTGACGCCATTTTACAAGAAATTTTATAGAATCTCTGACTTAACATTGTCAAGTTAAATCATCTTGCCATTGCGGCGCGGTCAGTTTCATCGCCGTCGTTGGGCAGCGGTTTGAGGGCGTCTCGGATTGTGAGCCGGGCATCAATAAAGACGCTTTGGCAAAGCGCGGCAAAAATTTAAAAGTCCGAGGCGAATTGGAAGTCACCGAGATTTCAAGTATGGCTTGGGCACGGTTCATATTCCCAGCAAACATTTTTACGGCAACTACGCAGACTTTGCGTTCCGCCCTATGCCCTCTGCGCTTTGCTCAAGATACGCTACTTTCTGCAAAAAAGCAAGCGGTCTGTAAACTTGCTGCTAATGTTTGTCTGCGAGCTTTATATTTGATGACGATGAATATGCCCAATCTTGAATTTGGGCTTCCATGCAGCAGATTGGCGGGAAGAAAGCACGGCTCACGCGGGGTTTCATGTAAGGGCGCAGAAAGCGATGCGACTAATCTAAGAAAAGAGTGGATTCACTTACATGGAGAAAATAAAGCATGGCAGATTGGAATCCGTTGACGCGTGTGGCGAATTTGCGAAAATCCAAACCGACGCGCAAAAGTGATGAAGAGCCGTTTGGCCGCATTCCCCCCGGCCAGTATTTGACGACGAAGTTTCCGGTGTTGACATACGGGGAAACGCCGCGGATTAGTTTAGATGATTGGCGTTTTAAAGTTTGGGGTTTGGTGGAAAATCCGATCGAACTCAATTGGCAGGATTTTCGCGCTTTGCCGGCGAAAGAAATTATTTGTGATTTGCATTGTGTCACGCGGTGGAGCCAGCTCGGCATGAAATGGGAAGGCGTGCCGTTCAGCGAAATCGCCAAACTCGCGCGGCCGAAACCCGAAGCAAAATTTGTCATGCAGCATTGTTACGGCGGCTATACCACGAACTTACCGATTGACGAGATGTATGAAGATGACGTGCTCGTTGCATTTAATTACGACGGCAAACCGTTGCCCACTGATCACGGCGGCCCGGTGCGCATGCTCGTTCCGAAATTGTATCTCTGGAAAAGCGCCAAATGGCTGAACGGCCTCGAATTCATGCCGAAAGACAGGCGCGGCTTTTGGGAGATGTACGGCTATCACAACCACGGCGATCCGTGGACGGAAGAACGCTTTGGATCACAGCATCTTTTATAACTTCCTCATCGTAGCGCGGCATTCGCCACAACCAACAGGCAGAATGATTATTTGGTAGAATAATTTTTTAATCATTCTGTCGAACCATTATTCTGCCTTTCAAAATCGCCCCAATGGATTTATCTGAATCTGTTGGGGCGTTTATATTTTCATGATTTTCCCCTTGCTTCTCGCCAAAAAAGTTTTAAAATAACCTACACACCCCAGCAGTATTTCTCCGTTATTGTATCGGAAAGCGAGGAGCGGCCATGCCAGCAGCCAATGATCATACGAATCAGAAACCGGTCATTTTTCTGGCGTTCGCCAATGATCGCGAACGCTACTTGTACAATTTGAAACTCGAACAACGCGGGATTCGCGAAGCGCTGCGGCGTGCCGAGGAGGCCGGGCTTTGTGAAGTCGTGAATGAGAACAACACTACCATCGACGACATTCTGGATGTTTTCCAAAAATACCGCGACCGCATCGCCATTTTTCATTATGGCGGGCACGCCGACGATTATCTTCTGCTCTTAGAATCCGACGCGGGCGAACGCGCTCCGGCTCACAGCGGCGGGCTGGTTTCTTTTCTGGCGCGACAAAAAAATTTACAGTTGATCTTTATCAATGGCTGCTGTTCCAAACCGCAAGCGCTGGATTTGATCAAAGCCGGCGTACCGGCAGTAGTGGGAACTTCGCAGCCCATTGATGACGTAGTGGCCACCGAAATTTCACCGCGCTTCTACAAAGGTTTGGCCAGCGGCCTTGCCATTGATCGCGCCTGGCGCGATGCTGTCGATCAGATCAGAATTGAAGTGGGCGATGAAGAGTTTCAAGCGCTGAATCGGCAAGGAGAGACAACGGGCTCGGTCGTTTTTCCCTGGGACATTTACTATCGCGACGGCGCGGAAAAAGTTAAAGAATGGAATTTACCTGCAGCCGCCAACAATCCCTTGTTCGGCCTGCCGGAGATTTCGGAAGAGTATTATCGCAAATTACCCAATACACCATTCATCGGACTGCAGTATTTCAAGAAAGAGGAGGCTGCCATCTTTTTCGGGCGCGGCGCGCAGATTCGGAAATTGTACAACTATATCACCGGCATTCACCCGATTATTCTGTTCTACGGCGAATCGGGGGTGGGGAAATCCTCGCTGCTCGATGCCGGACTGTTGCCGCGTCTCGAAAACGACTACACCGTGCAATACCTTCGCCGCGATGCCAAAAAGGGATTGACCAGCTCGTTGCTCGAGGCTTTGCAAAACACTCGCGCTGTGTCGGGATTGCCTGATGCAGACAGCGCCGACAACGCGGAAGCCAGCCCGATGTTAGAAACCTGGTGTCAAATCGAAGCCGCAACCGGCCAGTCGTTGATCGTCATTCTTGACCAGGTGGAAGAGACTTTTACCCAGCCGCTATCCGGCAGCGAGGAATCGCGCGGCGAATTGGAAGTTTTTCTAGAGATCGTCAAGCGGGTTTTCGATCAACCGGGCAAACGACCGCGAGGCAAACTCATTTTGAGCTACCGCAAGGAGTATCATCCCGAGATCAGAGACGGTTTCCAGAAGCTGTTGTTGCCTTATGCGGAAGTGTTTCTGCAACAGCTTGACCGCAATGGGATCATCGAGGTAGTGGAAGGATTGACCAGGCACCCCGCCACGCGGGAAAAATACCGCCTGGAAATTGAGAAGAGTGCAGACGGCAATTTAGCGGAGATCATCGCCGGCGATTTGCTGGCCGACAAGAAATCGCCCATCGCACCGGTGTTGCAACTTGTCTTGACCAAACTCTGGGATACCGCGGTGCAGGAGAACCCGGAGACCCCGGCCTTCACGGTGGCGCGCTACCAGCAATTGCAGAAGGAAGGCATTGCCATGGACGATTTTCTGCAGCAGCAGACGGAGCAGTTGCGCCAATGGCAGCCGGAGTTGGTGCAGTCCGGCTTTGTCCTCGACCTGCTGCATTCCCACACCACGGCCCTCGGCACCGCCGGGACCTGCGCGATGGACGAACTGCGACAGAACTACAGCCATCGCCAGGATATCCTCGACGCGCTGATTGCCAAGTGCCAAAGCCTTTACTTGCTCACCCGAATGCAACAAAACCAGAACCTGTATTCCCGTCTGGCCCACGACCTCCTGTCGCCAGTCGTGCGCAACGCGTATCACAACTCTGACAGTCCTGGCCAGCGCGCTGGCCGAATTATTAACAGCAAGCTAACTGATTTTAAAGCCAACGGAAAAAACGTTTGGCTGTATAAAGCCGAGCTTGCCGTGGTGGAAAAAGGCAAAAAGGGCATGCGGCAGTTAACCGATCTGGAACAAAAGCTGATGACCATCAGTCAAAAACGCGAACGCCGTTACCGTATACGCTTATACGCCTTAATCGCAGTCATTATCATGCTTGCCGGCTTTGGGTATTTGACAATGCGCAGCATAGCCGAGAAGAATGAGAAATTAAAGTATTCTGATGATGCAGTTCAGCAGCGGCTCCAAGAGTTTGGATACTATGATTCGGATATGAATCCCAATGGCAAAGGCATAGTTCATCAATATCAACTGCAAAAGGCCAGTCTGGTGGTTTATGATGGCGCCACCAAACTCTACTGGCAACGATCCGGCTCCACATATATAAACTATAACCAAGCCATAGCTTATGTTGACAGCTTAAACCGCACTAAGTTCGCTGATTACAGCGACTGGCGCCTTCCTACACTCGAAGAAGCCATGTCGCTAATGGTGCCAGAGGTGAAAACTGGCTATTTGCATATCGATCCGATGTTTGATCCTACGCAACAGTGGATTTGGACAGCAAATAAGCAGAGCGCTGGGCGTGCGTGGTTTGTCGACTTCCTCAATGGCCATTGCTACCACAACGACGTCGGCGATGGCGGCACCGTGCGTGCCGTGCGCTCGTGATAAATAGATCATTTGATCATTTGTCTTTTTGATTCCTTTTTACAGAGCGATCGCTAGCGAGCGATCTCGAAAATTTTTTGAAAATCCGCGCCAGTTGTCGCCGCGCTTGCTTTTTGTCCGGCTGCGCTTTATCTTTCTTTTGTGAATCAATCGACACCGTCTCAGCCAACCCAACGCGTTTTACTTGTTGCCTACTATTTCCCGCCGCTCGGCATGGGTAGCACCCAGCGTGTCGCCAAGTGGGGCAAATATTTTTTGCGGCTTGGATGGGAGGTCACCGTCAAGCCCATTGAGTACTACGCGTTCCATGTCATTAAGTTAGCGATTGTTATTTGTGGCGTTCTGTCCCGAAGGGACAAAATGAAAATAGCCCAGAGATTTTATCTCTGGGAAATATGGCATCCCAACGTTTCCAAGTCCCGCAAGGGACGATTGAAAATAGCCGCTTGAAATATCACGACCACAGCGTTCTCATTCGTCCCTTGCGGGACTGGTGAATATTTCCCCGCGATCAATCGCGGGGCTATTATCGTCTGTCCCTTCGGGACAAGATTTTCGGTAAACCGGTCGCTTAACTTTTAACAATGAGCAAAACGCTTGATTTTTGGCAGAAAGCAATGTATCTTTTATTGTTTACTTTTCCCCAATAAACTCAAGGTGCGTTATGACAATGAATTCAGTTACACTGCAACTACCCGAAAGCTCGTATAAACGCGCTCAACGTGCCGCCATGCTTTTGAATCGTTCCATCGAGGACTTTTTAGAATCCATGCTCAATTCATCGTTACCGGCGTTAGATGACGCTCCGACGAAGCTAGAAACAGAAATGGCGCAATTGCCAACTCTGTTGGATGACGATCTGTGGCGAGTGGCGCGCAGCCAGATGCGGGCGGAAGATGAAGCGTTGCTGCATGACCTGCTGGATTTGAAGGCGGAACAAAAGCTTTCTACCGAAGAAGCCCAACAACTGAAAAATCTTCACCACGAAGCGGGGCGACTTTTGGTGCTTAAATCACAAGCCTATGCCTTATTGCATGAACGCGGATATTCTGTGCCGCAACCTTGAACAATGGGCCGACCATATATTCCAGAATCTCTGCGTCGTGTTGTTGCTGAACAAGCGATGTACCGTTGTGGGTATTGTCAGACCGCGCAGGCAATCAGCGGCATGAAACTTCATGTCGAGCATATTCTCCCGGTTTCATTAGATGGGCAAACGGTCGAATCAAACCTTTGGTTGGCCTGCGCAATGTGTAACGACTATAAAGGCGCTCAAATCCATGCGATTGATCCGATTAGTGGCGAACGGGTTCCTCTATTCAATCCGCGGACGCAAAAATGGTTAGATCATTTTGTCTGGAGCGAAGACGGTATTTACATCATCGGTCAAACACCTTGCGGTCGCGCTTCGGTTAATGCGATTCAATTGAATAACGAATATGTCGTTATGGCGCGCAAAAATTGGGTAAAAATTGGGTTGCATCCTCTACGCCAATAACTTCCCTTAATGAGTCCATCTAAAAATTTGTCGTCGCAAAAGAATCTGCCTCAACCGGTTGAATCATCCCAACGTGTTTTACTCGTTGCCTACTATTTCCCGCCGCTCGGCATGGGCGGCACTCAGCGTGTCGCCAAGTGGGGTAAATATCTTTTGCGTCTCGGCTGGGAGGTCACCGTCATCACCGTCAAGTCCATTGCGTATTACGCGTTCGACGATTCATTGCTCGATGAGTTGAAAAGCGCGCGGATCATTCGCACCGGCTCGCTCGATCCGGCGCGGTTGTTATATTTATTCCGCCGTAAAAAAGAGCGCCGCGCAAGCGGAAAGGAAGGCAGTACGAGTTGGTTATATTGGTTTCTCATTCCCGACGCGCGCATTCTCTGGCTGCCGTTTGCGCTCTGGCGCGCGTGGAGAGAAATTTGTCGGCAAAAAATTCCTTTCATCGTTACCTCCGGGCCGCCGCATTCTTCCCACTTTGTTGGGTGGATGTTGTCAAAACTTACCGGCGTCAAATGGGTGAGTGATTTCCGCGATAGCTGGTTGCAGGGCAATTTGTTGCCGACGCCAACGCGGTTGCATCGTTTCTTTCATCGCGCGATGGAGAAACGTATTCTCACAGATGCACACGCTGTAACGGCGACTTCACAAATGTTGGCCGACGCACTCGCCGGCACCGGCCAACGCAAAACCGGCACGACGCATTTTCTCCCGAACGGTTACGATGCCGATGATTTTGCAATGCCGGTTTCCAAAACAGATGAAGGTTTCGATGTCGCCTATGTCGGCGCGATCTCCAGTTTCGCCGATCCGCGCACGCTGCTCGAAGGATTTCGTTTGTTTGTTGAAACCGCGCAACTTTCACCGGCAGAGACGCGGCTGCATTTTATCGGCGCGGATGTCACCGGCCAACTCGCCGATTGGATCAAACAGAATAAATTGCAGGCGTATGTCGAGTGCAGTGGGTATGTGTCGCATCGCGAAGCGATAAATGAAATGCGCCGCGCCGATTTGCTGGTTTATCTTGTTCGCCCCGGCAGCTTTCCCGCGCTGATTCCCGGAAAAACTTTTGAATACATGGCCGCGGGCAAACCCGTGCTGGCGATTGGTGATCGTATTGAGGGCATGCAATTGCTGATGCAACATGCCGTGGTACGCCATTGCGATTTCGAAGCCATTGACGCCATTCAGCGCGCGCTGCTGGCGTTTTATCAGGAGTTTCATCGCAACGCCGTACCTGAAAAAAAATTGCCGCCGGAAAAGTTTTCGCGCGACTGGCAGGCAAAAAAGCTGATTGAAATTTTTTCTTCGCTCTTGCATTCTTGAGCCGCAATGCTTAAATTCTATCAGTATTTGCAAAGAGCAGAGGGCTTAGAGCCTACGCCAGTTTTTCAGACAAGCTGAAAACTGGAGCCCTGCGTGCAGCATAACGAAATCAAGTTGTTTCATATAATTTTCGCGCTTTGCGCCATGCCCTTTGCGCCATGCTCATTGAGAAAGAGTTATCATATGCCCACAACAAAAACTCGAACGAATGGCGCTCATACCAATGGCACGGGCCGCAAGCGCCGTTTGCCGCCTGTTGAAATTGGCAGTTACTTAATTTCCGAAACTTTTACGACGATTACTCCATCTGCCGGAATTCAAAACCCGCGCGGCGCGCATGGGTAAAGTTGTGCATGTCACGCTGATCATATCCGCTATTATCAGGCTGGCGACGAGAAAATGCACTTTCTCCGCTGGCCCCCAAAATAATTGCTACGCCTGAAAACTTGCGATGCGAGAAATTATCCTATTCTGGCAAGATATCCGAAATTGAGTCGTGAAGCTATCCAGGAGGCGGTCGAGCTTGCGAGCCAGGCTTTGGTCAGGCCGTTTGAGCCTGGCCATGATCGAAAATTGCGATTGCCCGCGTGAGGCAAACGGCGCTTTCTGAACCTGAAAGTTTTGATCTTAAAAAAAATCTTTAATGGAGAAATTATTCAACGGCAGGACGCTGAATTTTGCGCATCGCGGCGCTTCGCAGCTCGCGCCGGAAAATACCCTCGCCGCTTTTGAATTGGCCGCCAAACAGGGCGTTGACGGCATTGAGTTGGACATCCGGCTTTGTCGAAGCGGCGAGTGGGTGGTGATTCACGATAGCCGGGTGAATCGCACGACGAATGGCCGCGGTTTTGTGCGCGCCAAATCCATCGATGACCTGCGCGGCTTGGATGCCGGGGGCTCATTCGACCCCACTTTTGCCGAAGAGCCGATCCCCACCCTTGAAGAAGTTTTGGATTGGGCCAGGCGCCGGGTTTTATTAAATATCGAAATCAAATCCATGACCCGTGCCCACAAACGCGCTGAGTGGGATTTGCTGAATCTCTTGCGCCGGCACGGGATGCGCCGCCAATGCCTGATCTCGTCTTTTAATCCGATCGTATTGCAGCGCATTGCGCGCCTCGATGCCGGCGTCCCCACCGGCTTGCTGTTGAATGTTAAATGGCTGCGGCACACCCCGGAAAAATCGTTGATTCGCCGCATGAATATTCACGCGCTGCACATCAGCCGGCGTTTGGCGCGGCCGCGGTATTTGGAAAGCATTCGGCAGGCCGGGTTGCGTATTTTGGTTTGGGGCGCCAATAATCCCGCCGAGCTGCTCCGGTTGGTGGATTATGGCGTCGATGGAATTATAACGGATGTTCCGGACATTTTGCACGATATTTTAAAAAGGACGCGCGCCTGATGAAAAGGAGCTGGATTGGCGTTTTGTTGTTATGGAATGTTGTCGTAGCCCAGGAATATCTCTGGCCGACGGACGCGAGCCCGTATATGACTTCCGCTTTCGGAGAATCGCGGCCGCGACGTTTCCATGCGGCCATCGATGTGAAAACGTGGAATCAGGTCGGTTATAAAACTTTTGCCGTTCGCGCCGGTTATATCGAGCGCATGGCCGTTTCACCATTTGGATATGGCCGCGTGCTTTATCTGCGTCTCGATACCGGCGAAACCGCGGTGTATGCGCATCTTGAAAAATTCAATGAGAAATTGCAGGCCATTGCCGAGCAGGAACAGGAGCGCGCCGGGCGTTACCGCTTTGATAAAAATTTTTCGCCGGGTGCGTTGCCGGTGCAAAAAGGCGAAGTGATCGGCTACACCGGACAGTCCGGCATCGGCGTTCCGCATTTGCATTTTGAAATACGCGACCCGGCCGGCCGGCCGATCAATCCGTTTTTGCGCGGCTTCAAAATCGCCGACGCCGTGCCGCCGGCGATTGCGCGTCTGGCCGTTTCTCCGCTGACGCCCGGCGCGACGGTCAACGGCGATTTCCTTCCGGCGGTGCTGCGCCCCCTGCGGCAAAATGGCAAATGGCGCCTTGTGGAACCGATTTATATTGCGGGAAAAGTCGGCATTGCCGTCGATGCCGACGATCAGGCCGACGGCGTGGAGAATCGTTTCGCGGTTTATCGGCTGCAGCTTTTTGTCGATGACAGCCTGCAATTTCAAACGCAATATGATCGCTTCGATTATTCACAAAATAAATTAGTCGAGTTGGATCGCGATCTTCTGCTGAAACGGCGCGGCTTCGGCGATTTCCAGCGGCTTTATCGCATCGCCGGCAACACGCTGGGATTCTATTCGCATCTCAATCACGCCGACGGCGCGCTGCTCTGTTGGCCGGATGAGGCGCCTCATGCTGCCATCCCAAACGACGGCATCGATGAAAGAGCAATCGACTCGCAGCAATATCAGCCGCTGCAGGCGTTGAGCTGGGGCGAGCACCGTCTGCGCGTCGTGGTGGCAGATTTTTTCGGGAATCAATCGGCTCTCGAAGCGACGCTGATGGTTGGCCCGGCATTTACCATAACCCCGCAAGTTGCGGAGCGCCAGCCGGCGCGTATCCGGATTTCATCGATTCAAGCGCCATCAACACGGCAAATACAACGACTCGAAGCTGCCGTCGCCACTGTCAATAGCCGGACCATTTTGTCGGCATGGCGTCCGATTGCGGCAAAATGGAAAAAGGCGCGGCCGCTTTCCAATCATGCCGGGGTGCTCAATCATTCGTCACGCCTGGATAGCCTGCCGAATAAAGCGGAGAGCCATGCAACGATTGACACCGGCTCGCCGGCTGATTCCGTGCTGGAACTGGCAACCGGCGGCGCGCCGCTCGTGCGGCTCGTTGCGGTTGATCAATTTGGCCTGCGCTCGCATCCCGCTTATATTTTCAACCCGCCGGATCGCAAACTGGCGACGCCGTTGTTGATCGACGTCGAGAAAGATTTTTATCCGAATTATTTACGGCTGCAGATTCGCGCCAATCAACCGTTGGTGAGCGCGCCGGCCATAAAATTTTCCAGCGGCAAAAAAACTTTTCAGGCGCCGAGCATTCCCCAGCAGCCGCATCGTTACCTCGCGACCGTGCCGCTGGCGGAAATCGCCGGCGATTCCGTGCAGCTCGAGATCGCGGCGGAAAATATGTTCGGGCAACTCGACGTCTGGCAGGAATCGTTTATGAATGTTTTGGCGCCGCCGGGGCAAGGGAGAAGTTTATTTGCCGCCGATGCCCGCATGCGCGTGGTTTTTTCTGAGGAGTCGGTTTACTGGCCGCTGTATGGCCGCGTCCACATTGACACCGTCACGCGGATTAACGATGCGCGCGTGATGGGCCCGATCTATCGCGTCGAGCCGCAGGACTTGCCGTTAAACGAGGGCGCGATGGTGACGTTGAGTTATCCGGATACGATCGCGCAGCCGCGACAGATCGGCGTGTGCTATCGCTACCGCAATGACTGGGTGTTTATCGATAATAAGGTGAAGCCGGCGAATCGCACCGTTTCCGCGCGTGTTTTTAGTTTGGAAGATTTTGCCATCATGCGCGACAGCGAGCCGCCGCGTTTGCACATTCGTTCGCCACAACCGGGCGCGATGCTTCGCGATCGCCGGCCGAATTTTATCGTCGAGGTCAATGACAGCACGTCGGGATTTGAATCGGAGCAATCCATCGAGCTGCGTCTGGATGGGCAATTGTTGATTGCGGAATACGATCCGGAACGCGAAGTGGTGCAATATAAACCGAAACGCGAGCTTTTGTCCGGCGTTCATAAACTAACCGTGCGCGCCGAAGATCGTTGCGGGAATGCGGCAAGGCGGGAGGTGGAGTTTACGGTGAGGTGATTGGAACCGGGAGTCCAACACGCATAAAGAAGCGGGCAAACGCTTGTGATACATGACTTTCGGCTAAATAAAAATATTTTTGCATTTAGATGAGACTATTTGAGAATAAATTCAAGACGACGACCACTAGTATGGCGTAAGTTTAACTGATTCAGCTTCGGGAGCACTTGCTCCAACAGTGCCATCGTCGCTTTATCCTTTCGATTACGTTTAAGATAAATTCGTCGCTGCTCTTCAGTCTGTTCGATAGTAGCCGGCAATAAAAAAATTCGATGCAGCAAACTGGCCAACGTCAAAGTTTTGCTAAAACTCGCGTCGCTGAAAAATTTCATTTGGAAATAAGCGCAAAGATTCACGATGGCAACGCGAAAGTAGGTTAGAATCTGATCAAGTTCGACATCGACTTTATAGGCTTTTTCTTTGCCTTGCAGGCGTAACCACTCCTGTTCGTGATGTTTGAGACGGCCAAACAGTTTTT
>Ga0247727_10012406_pt1 | contig 14632 bp, 10 predicted proteins | sample WisWelCaveWW1625_FD_202498 | JGI IMG/M metagenome (GOLD analysis project Ga0247727, IMG submission 202498) | Biofilm microbial communities from Wishing Well Cave, Virginia, United States - WW16-25 | ecosystem: Environmental > Aquatic > Deep subsurface > Groundwater > Cave microbial mat | place... | reverse complement strand
CCGGATCTGCCGGATCAGTTCCACGGCCTGGTCATCGTAGTCCACCCCGTATTCCAGCTTCAGCTTGTGCGGCCGCATCTCCAGCGGAATCGCCCGGTAGACCGGGCCGATCGTGCAGGAGATGTGGAGCTTGGCGTCGTAACCCATCTGGCGCATTTTGTCTCGGTAGTAGGCGATCGACCTCCGGTTGAGGCGGCCAGGCCTCCGGCTCATCCACCGGTAGACGGGCTCGGGGATGGTGTAGAACCCAAGGGATGAAAGCCGTTCGCGCTAAACAGCCCGTAGTCGCGCAGGTCGATCTTCTGCAGCAGGCACCCACCGGGCGCCAGAAGCTGGTCCAGCCCCTGGAAGGCCCGATCGATCTCCCAGACCTCCTGCCCGCCTCCCTGAGAGAACCCATGCCCCCATCCTTGATTCAAAATGTCGTCGATTGCGCGCCTTGACGGCGGCGCGAGGTCAGTCACGGAACTCCTCAGGATAAACACACTCCGGACCGGCCATTCAACTTTCAGGGGGGCGTCAAAAAGGAACGCCCCGGCCCTTGCCCCAATTTCACCCTGACCTCCGGAGGCCTGACCGCCTTCAACTACAAGGCCATCGGCGGCGTTTACGGGTCCATTACCGGAAGCGGCCGGCGGAGGTTGCCCATCCCAACGAGGCCCGCGTGCTGGCGAACCGGGCATTCACCCTCTACTTGCTGGCGCGCTGCGCGCACGAGAATCTTACCGTAAGAGGATCCAGCGCGACGAAACACGAGAGGATATCTACACCCGACTGTTGCACTTATGCAACCAAAAGATGCAGCGGCTGCACTCCATGGATCCTGGTCTCGCCCAGGGAAACCACGCCGCTGGCCGCCGCCGAGAACGGCGGCCAGGCAGTGCTGTCCCTTCACTCCACAAGTCGTGGCTGCCGGGGCTCAGCGAACCGGGGCGACTTGTACGTTCGAAGGCGCCGAGTCCCCCGACTTATTGAAGGCCCGGAGGCGATACTGCCAGCTCTCCTTGCCCGGAGACTCCGAATAGGAAGTTTCATTCGCGCCGGTGACGGCGACGACTGGCCAGTCCTTGCCCTTCCCCTTGCGGTTCCGCTCGATCTTGAAGCCCTCCTCGTTGGTCGAGTTGTCCCGCCAGCTCAGGGTGACCACGCCGCCGTCGACTTCGGCGCTCAAATCGCTCGGCGCCTCGGTCACGCCCGGATCGACGATAGTGATGACGATGCTGTTGCTGTCGCTGGCGCCGCGGCTGTCGGACACCCGGGCCAGGATGGCATGGCTGCCGGCCTGCTCACAAGTGTACGCGCGCGTGACCATCTCTCCGGTTGCGAACGAAGTCTCGTTGTCGATCCACCCGATGGCGCCGGAAAGGGTGCCGTCTTCGGGATCGCTGGCCATCCCCTGGAAGGTCACCTCCGCCGGACACTCGAAGGCAGAACCGTTGGGAGGGCTCATGATCTGGACGGTGGGGGGCTGGTTCGCCGACCCCAAGGCGAGGGAAACCGCTGCGAAACCGTCGATGCGGCCCCACCCGTAAGTATTGTTGGGGATTTCATCGCCGGAGACGCCGCCGCACACCTGCGTGGTGGTCAAGGGAACCGCGGTGGCTTTCAGGATCTCCTCCGTGCCGCTGATGTTGCCGATCAACTCCGGGACCGCCGACCAGATCAGGGCCACCACTCCGGCCGTGTGCGGGCTGGCCATCGACGTGCCGCTCATGTTGCCGTAAGCGGTGGGGCTGGTCCGCAGCGAGGAGCGCACGTTTGCCCCCGGCGCGCTGACTTCGGGCTTGATGATCCCGCCGAAGGTGGAAGGCCCGCGCGAGGAGAAGCTGGCGATCACGTCGTTGATGTTGGTGGCCCCGGTGGCGAACGATTCCGGATAGGCCCCCGGCACGATCGAGCGGGTGCAGAGCGTGGGCCCGCCGGAATTGCCGTTGGCGAAAGCCGGGAAGATGCCCGCTGCCCGCCAGGCCTCTACGTTCGACTGATACCAAGGATCGGTCAAGCCGCCTCCCCACGAGTTGTTCACCACGTGCGGCGCCCCGGCGCCGCTGCCGTCCTCATACGGGTCCAGGATCCACTGGGCGCAGGCGGTCAGGAACGCCCGGTTGCAGGAACCGCTCTGGCAGCCCTTGCAGGCGATCCATTGCGCCCCGGGGGCGACCCCAATTTGATTGGCGTCGCCGTCGTCCCCCACCATGCTCCCCATGGTGTGGCTGCCGTGGTTGTTGTTGTCGCACGGTGTATCCACCGGGCACACGCCCGAGGGATCCTTCCAGTTCCCGAAGTGGACAGAGCCCTCCTCGCTATAGCCCCGGTACTGGTACTGGAGCGCCGCATGATCGTAGCGCACGCCGGTGTCGATATTAGCCACCACGATCCCGGCGCCGCGCGTGTAGGCGTCCCAAACCTCAGGCGCCCGGACCTTGTCGATGTTCCATCCCACTACCTGAATCTCCTCTTCCGGAGTCACCTCCGGCTCGGGCAGAACGTAGACCTTCTCTGGAAGGATGGCCACCACCTCCGGCCGCTTCGCCATCTCCCGGGCCAGTTCCAGGTTGCCCTGGTGGACGAAGATCCGATTCTCGACCCAGAATGCGGTGAACTCGACGTTGCGGGCGCTCAGGACCCCGCGCACCCCAGCCTGGCTTTTTTCCGCCGTCTCCTGCAGCGCCTTCACCACGGACTTGGCGCGCTCGGTCTTATCGTTGATCCGATGAGCCGGCTTGACCTGGGCCTTCGCCCCGAAGACCACGTAAAATGGCGCCGTGGCCTCCGAGTCCTCGGTGAGCTGAGTCATCAGCTCGCGATCGATCTTGTAGTCGGGGCCCGCCCCCGCCCACAGGGCGGCAGCAGCGAGCAGCAGCAGAACCGGCACTCCACGTTCGGGCCGCCTCTGGTTTCGCATCATCACCTCACACTGGAAGTATTTGCCGCATCTAACTGGCGCAGCGAACCCAGGTTAGGTTACACGAGCGGGGGCCCGCCCACAAGGTTCAAAATGCCGAGCCTTGGTCCCAGAACGTCTAGGACCAGCAAACAGTTTATAGACTGCGTTTTTGTCGGGGGCGTATCGGCGTTCATCTGCGTCCATCTGCGGTTTCCAAACGGGCTCACACTCCCCAGCAGTAGTCCTCCACCTCTTTCTCCATCGACTGGTCGCGCTCTGCCAGCCGCAGCAGCTCCAGGCGGACCGAGTCGACCAGGGCGTTCCAGCTCGCCTCCAGCACGTTGTCGGAGACGCCGACGGTAGCCCAACTCCGCTTGTGATCAGTCCACTCGACCAAGACGCGGACCCGGGCCGCCGCCCCGCGCTTGGAATCGAGCACGCGGACCTTGTAGTCGGTGAGGCGGATGTCGGCGATCTGGGGATAAAGCTTGGAGAGGCACCGCCGCAGGCAGAGATCCATCGCGTGCACGGGGCCGTGGGCGTTAGCGGTGGCCGAGTGCAGGCCGTCCTTCGCCCGCACGGTCATGGCCGCGGTCGAGGAGGTCTTGCCGTCGCCCTTCTTTTCGGTGGTGATGCGGAAGCTCTCCAGCTCGAAGAAGAAAAGGTCTGGATGCAGGGTCTGGCGGACCAGCAGCTCGAAGCTACCCTCGGCGGCTTCCAGCTCGTAGCCCTCCAGCTCGAGCTGCTTGATGCGGTCGAGCAGCTCGCGGCGGGCGGCGTCGCTCAGCCGGTCGCTCAGTCCCTTCTCCTTCAGCTTGTAGAAGATATTGCTGCGACCGGAGAGGTCGCTGATCAGGACCCGCCGGCGGTTGCCCACCAGCTCCGGGCGGATGTGCTCGTAAGTGGCCGCTTCCTTCAGTACGGCGCTGACGTGAACGCCGCCCTTGTGGGCAAAGGCGCTGCGGCCGACGAAAGGAGCGTCGTTGCGCAAGGCCAGGTTGGCCAGCTCGCTGACGAATCCGGCGGCCGAGGAGAGGCCGGCCAGACGCTCCGGGCCGATCGTGGTGTGACCCAGCTTCAGCTCCAGCAGCGGCAGGATCGAGCAAAGGTTTGCGTTGCCGCAACGCTCGCCGTAGCCGTTGATCGTGCCCTGGACGTGGGTGGCGCCCTGCTCGACGGCGGCGATCGCGTTGGCCACCGCCAGGTCGCAGTCGTTGTGGGTGTGGATCCCGATGACGCCGTCGAAGCGCCGGCGCACTTCGGCGAAGATGTCGATCAGCCGCTGGGTGATGGTTCCCCCGTTGGTGTCGCACAGAACCAGGGTGTCGGCCCCGGCGGCCTGGGCAGCTTCCAGCGTCCGCAGGGCGAAATCCGGGTTCGAGGCGTAGCCGTCGAAGAAATGCTCGGCGTCGTAAATCACCTCTTTGCCGTGTTCCTTCAGGCTGCGCACGGTCTCCGCGATCAGGACCAGGTTCTCTTCCTCGCTGACCCCCAGGGCGCGGCGCGTGTGCAGGTCCCAGCTCTTGCCGAAGATGGTGACCACCGGGGCGCCGGCGTCGAGCAGGGCGCGCACATTGGGGTCGGAGTCGATCTTGTTCTTGGGGTAGCGGGTGGAGCCGAACGCTGCCAGGCGCGCGTGCTTGAGCTCGAGCTCGCCCAGGCGGTGGAAGAACTCCTTGTCGCGAGGATTCGACCCCGGCCAGCCGCCCTCGATATAATCAATGCCCAGGTCGTCGAGCTTGCGGGCGATGCTGAGCTTGTCCTCGACGGAGAAGGAGATCTTCTCTCCCTGGGACCCGTCGCGAAGCGTCGTGTCGTAAATCAGGATTCGCACGATCAGGATCCGACCCCCACCGGCTGGTCCTGCGGCGCCCCGAGCTCCTTCTTCTTTTTCAGGAAGGGCATCATCTCACGCAGCCGGGCGCCCACCTGCTCGAGCTGCTGGCCGCGGGCGGCCTCCCGCAGGGCCAGGAAGTTCCGGCGGCCGGCCTGGTTCTCCTGGATCCACTCGCGGGCGAAGGCCCCGGACTGGACGTCGGCCAGGATCTGCTTCATCCGCTCGCGAACCGACGCGTCGATGACGCGGGGCCCGCGCGTGTAGTCGCCGAACTCGGCGGTGTCGCTCACCGAGTAGCGCATGTAGGAGAGGCCGCCCTCGTAAATCAGATCGACGATCAGCTTCAGCTCGTGAAGGCACTCGAAATACGCGATCTCGGGCTGGTAGCCGGCCTGAATCAGGGTCTCGAAGCCGGCCCGGATCAGCTCGGAGACGCCGCCGCAGAGCACGCTCTGCTCGCCGAAGAGGTCGCTTTCCGTCTCTTCCTGGAAAGTGGTTTCGATCACGCCGGCCTTCAGGCAACCCAGAGCCAGGGCGTAAGCCAGCGCGTCTCGCCGCGCCTGGCCGCTGGCGTCCTGGGCGACGGCCAGCAGGGCGGGAACGCCCACGCCCTCCAGGAACAGCTCGCGGACCCGGTGCCCCGGCGCCTTGGGCGCGATCATGCTGACATCCACCCCGGCCGGCGGCTCGATCTGCCGGTAATGGATGTTGAACCCGTGGGCGAACATCAGGGTCTTGCCGGGGGTCAAGTGGGGCGCTATCTCTTTCTGATATAGGGCGGCCTGAACGTGGTCCGCCGTCAGGATCATGATGACCCCGGCGGCGCGGGCAGCCTCCGCCGTCGCCAGCACCTGCAAGCCCGCCGCTTCCGCTTTCCCCCAGGAAGGGCTTCCGCGATACAGGCCGACCACCACGTCGACGCCGCTGTCGCGCAGATTCAACGCGTGGGCGTGGCCCTGGCTGCCGTAGCCGATGATGGCCGCGGTCCGCCCGCGCCAGTCACTGAGGTTTCCATCCTTCTCGTAGTAAACTCTCGCCATTGTCTTTTCTCCCCTCTCTGGAAGACCGCTCCCTTACGGTCGCGGCTTAGACGGTCACCGGGCCCAAATGATTCTCCTTGACCACTCGCTGCTGCTGCTCGCGGCGCCGGCGGTTCTCGGCGGCGGCGCGCGGCATGGCCAGGGCGCCGGAGCGGATCACCTCGATCTCCCCGTAGGCGCGCACCATCTCCAGAAACGCGTCCAGCTTCTCGGAGGCGCCGGTGGCCTCCAGCGTATAGGCGCCGGGCGAGGCGTCCACCACGCGGGCGCGGAAGATCTCCGCTTCCTTGAGCAGCGCGGCCCGCATTTCGTCGCTCACCTGGACCTTGACCAGCACCAGCTCGCGGCACACGGAAGGCGACTCGGTCAGGTCCTGCGCCTGAACCACGTTGATCAGCCGCTGGATCTGCTTGATCAGCAGCGGCCGCATGGCCGGATCCACCTCGGCCACGATGGTCATGCGGCTGAGCTCGGGGTCCAAGGTGCGGGCCACGGTCAGGCTTTCGATGTTGTAGCCGCGGGCGCTGAGCACCCCGGTGACACGCATCAGCGCTCCGGGCTTGTTCTCGACCAGCAAGGAGATCAGTTGCAGCACGTCAGTCCCCCACCGGCGCCGGCTGCGCCGGCTCCAGGATCATCTCGTTGACCGCGCCGCCGGCCGGCACCATAGGATACACGTTTTCGTCCGGCGTCACCTTGACGTTGAGCAGGTAGGGGCCGGGCTCCTCCAAGGCCTGCTGCAGGGCCGACTGCAGTTGCTGCGGCTTCTCCACCGTGCGGCCCTTCATGCCGAAGGCGGCCGCCAGCAGCTCGCAGTTGGGGAAGCAGTCGAGCTCCATGGCGCAGTAGCGCCGGTTGTAGAACAGCTCCTGCCACTGGCGGATCATGCCCAGGCAGCCGTTGTTCATCACCACCATCTTGATGGGCAGCCCGTAGCTGGCGATGGTGGAAAGCTCGGGCAAACTCATCTGGAAGCCGCCGTCGCCGACCAGGGCCACCACGAGCTGATCGGGATGGGCGCACTGGGCCCCGATGGCCGCCGGCAAGCCGAACCCCATGGCCCCCAGGCCGCCGGAGTTGATCCACAGCCGGGGCCGGTTGAAGCGGATGTATTGCGCGGCCCACATCTGGTGCTGGCCCACGTCCACGCAGACCACCGCGTTGCCTTGGCAAACCCGGTCGATCTGCCGCACCAGCCACTGGGGCTTGATCTCGCTCGCCGAATAAGTATCGGAAAAGGGGTGCTCCTGCTGCCAGGTCCGGATCTGCTCCATCCAGCGCGCCCGGCTGGCGGCTCTCACGCGGCCCTCGGTCGCCTTGGTCTCGGCCAAAATCCGGTTCAGCCGGCCCAGGACGTGCTTGACGTCGCCGACGATGGGAAGGTCGACCCGGCGGTTTTTCCCGATCTCGGCCGGATCGATGTCCACGTGCAGGACCTTGGCGTAGGGAGCGAAGGCGTCCAGCCGCCCGGTCACCCGATCGTCGAAGCGGACCCCCAGGGCGATCAGCACATCGGCATTGCTAATCCCCATATTGGCCGCGTAGCTGCCGTGCATGCCCAGCATGTTGATGCAGAAGGGGTGCTCGCTGGGCAGGGCCCCCAGTCCCATCACCGTCTCGGCCACCGGACACTCGACCACCTCGGCCAGCTCGCGCAGCTCGGCCGCGGCGCCCGAGCTGACGATCCCCCCGCCGGCGTAGACGTAGGGCCGCTCCGCCTCCCAGATCATCTGGGCCGCGCGCTTGATCTGGCCGGCGTGGCCCTCCAGACTCACCCGGTAGCCGCGCAGATGAACCGGGCCGGGAGCGTGATAGGCGGCCTGGGACAACAGAACATCCTTAGTAATATCCACCAGGACCGGGCCGGGCCGTCCCGTCGAGGCGATGTGGAAGGCCTCGTGAATCGTGCGCACCAGGTCGTGGAGGTCCTTGACCAGGTAATTGTGCTTGGTGCACGAGCGGGTGATGCCGAACGTGTCGGCTTCCTGGAAGGCGTCGCGGCCGATCAGGTTCTTGGGGACCTGCCCGGTGATGGCCACCACGGGGATCGAGTCCATCATGGCGTCGACCAGGCCAGTGACCAGGTTGGTGGCCCCGGGGCCGGAGGTGGCCAGGCAGACGCCGACCCGGCCGGTCGAGCGCGCGTAGCCTTCGGCGGCGAAGCAGGCGTTCTCCTCGTGGCGCATCAGGATGTGGCGGATCGGATGGTCGTAGAGCTGGTCGTAAATGGGCAAGGTGACCCCGCCGGGGTAGCCGAAGATCACCTCGCAACCTTCGCGGGCCAGCGCTTCCAGGACCAGTCTGGCTCCCTTCATCAACATTTCCAATCTCCTCCGCCGGCGCCGGGCCGGGACCAAAAAAAAGACTGCCTCCGGGCGTCTGTTCGCCCCGGCCGGCAGCCTCTGGAAATCCTTTTTCCAGCAGGCCTCAGCCGGGGCCGGGTACGCCGACCACGATCAGAATAGCGCTGCCGATTCGAATCAGGGCGATGGGAGTGGGGACGGGAAGGGCTGGAGCTGGGTTCTCGGCCAGAGGTTGGGCCGGCAGGAACCGCTGCGCACGGCTGCAAACTGGTCGCGCCGTCCCGCCCGTCGGCCTCCACGATCTCCGCGTCCTCAACCTGCTGCTCGGCTTGACCCGCACGGGCAAAGCTGTCCCCTTCCATAGTCTAGGAGGAAGAGCGGGGGCGGTCAAGTGCCCCGCTATTGATTCTGGTTATGGCAACTATGGAGTGAGGAAACCCCAGGCTCAGAACCGCAGCGAATAGCGAGCCATCAGGCCCCGCCCCGGTCCATCGATGCCCGAGCCGTGACCGCGGTAGTTCTTGTCCAGCAGATTCTCGACCACCACCCCTAGACTCGATCGCTCGGTCAGGTCGAAGCCGGCGCGGAGGTGGAACACGACGTAGCCCGGGGTCGAGATAAACCACGGGGCACTCGAAACGCCCGGCCCCAGCACGCGGTCCTGGACCTGGACGAGGGTCTCACCGGTAGGCAGGAGGACCCCGTTGGCCACCAGTCCTCGCGCCCGGGCGCCGTTCTGAAAGAAACCGGCGATGCTGGACCTCGACCGGGCGGCGCCGATGCGCTGGTCGGCCAGCTCGAGCGAGGACAGGCGGTCCTGTCTCCAGGCCAGGATCGAGGCTCCCTCGATCCACCACCGGGACCCGGGATGGTAGCGCAGGCGAACCCGCCCGGCGGCCGGCGGAAGCCCGCCTTCAATGTCCGGGGCGTCGCCGCGGCCCGAGTCTTGCCCGCGCACGCGGAAGAAGCTCGCTTCCAGGATCCAAGGGCGCGCCAGGCGGACCTTCTGGGAAAGCTCGAGGCCGGACAGACGGATCTCGGCGACGTTAGCCCGGCTGAGCACCGGACGGGCGTCGGCCGGGACGCGGATCCAGCCGGACAGCGGATCCTGGAACACGATCGGCTCCCCGCCAATGGTCTGTCCGATCGCGCCGGAGGGCAAAAGCAGCGTTCGCCGGGCGATGAAATCCTGGAGGCGCGAGACAAACCAGCTCACCTCGGCCCAGACGCGGTCCCGCTGAAACTTCAGGCCTGCCTCGTAGTTGAGCAGCGATTCCGGGCGCAAAGAACGGAGGCGGTCTCCGGCGGGCCGCGCCGTCGAGTCGGCCGTCGAGCCGATGATCCCGCCCAGCCGCGCCGCCTCTTCCGTCGAGACCTCGAACCCGTTCGAGGTGAGGCCGATCTGTCCGAGATCCGCGATATTAGGGGCTCGAAAGCCGCGGCTGACCATCGCGTTCAGGCTCAGCCCGGCAAAAGGGAAGAAGCTGCTGGCCGCCTGGTAGGTGAGATCGCCCGTCTGGTAGGCCGCGTCGGGTACGGTGTCGGCCGGGTTGTCCCGCGACCGGGTCCGGTAGCGGAAGGCGCTGAGCCGCAGGCCGCCGGTCAGGCGCCAGCGGTTGGAGAGCAGGTACGCGCTGTCTTGTAGATATGTCGAGTAGGTGCGATACTTGGCCCCGTTGGGGAACCGTGGTCTTTGCAACTGACCTGCAACTTCGGCGCCCGGGCTCAGGCGCTGGAGCCGGGCCCGGACCCGCTCGTCGAACAGCTCGGCGCCGAAGCCCAGAAGCTGGCGCAGGCCGATCAGCGAGGTGGCCTGGACCTGCGCGCCGGTCGAGTCGGTGCGGGCGAAGTCGAAGGTGATAGGGGAAGCGGGGTCGCCGCCCTGAGTCTGCCGGTCGTCGCGGAGCCGATTGAAGGAGGCGGTCGCGGAGAGGGAATTGAGCCACCCGGCCCCCTGGCGCTCGTAGCGGCCGTAAAGGAAGTCCAGGACCTGGGGGTCGAAGCCGGCGCGCAGGTTGCCGTTGCCTCCGTTGAGCTGATCATAGCGGCTGCCGCCGCGCTGCTGGGAGCGCGTGTAGTAGAACGACAGATGCTGAGCGCCGCCCAGGCGCGCGCCGAGGCGCGCCGATCCGCCGAAATGGTCGAAGCCGGCGCCGGCCAGCCGATCGCCCAGCAGGCGGGAAGAGAGACCCAGGAATCGGGTGACTGCGGCGTGCGAATCCAGACCCCGGCCGGTCCGCAGCTCGCCCACCTGCCGGCCGAAACCGCTGGCGGCCAGGCCCAGCCGAGGGCCGGCGAGCGAGGCGGTAAGCTCTCCGCCGGCAGAATGATCGACTGTCCCTAACCAGCCCGACAACCTGCCGGCCGCCCTCCGCGTCTCGGGCGCCGGCGGCCGGCGGGTGAGCAGGTTCAAGGTTCCGCCCAGGGCGTCGCTGCCGTAGGGAACCGAGCCCGGCCCCCGGGCCACTTCCACCCGCTCCAGCGCGCTCGCATCGATCAGGGCCTGGTATTGGTTGGGGCCCGACCGGAAGGTCGCGTTGTTAAAGCGAACCCCGTCAATCAGCGTGACCACCTGCTGGCCGGTGAGGCCCCGGACCGACAGAGAACCCTGATGGGCTGCGGTCTGCTGGGCGTGCAGTCCGGTCTGCTCGGCCAACAGTTGGGGCAATACCAGGACCCGGCGCTCGCCGGCCGTTTCCGCGGGGATCGAATTGACCGGCTGGGGAGTTTCGAGGATGCGCTCGACTGCCCCCGGCGCCGGGGTCACGGTGACAGTTTCGGAGGGCCCCTCCAGGGTCAGAGCTACTTGCAACTCGATTGCAGGAGATTCCGAAACCAGGCGGACCAGGCGATGGCTCTTCTGAAAACCCGGGGCCCAGACGGCGAGCTCGTAAGCGCCGGGCGGAACGTCTTCCAGCCGGAAAACGCCATCGTCGCCGGCGCGGGCCGTCCGCTCGACCGCGCCGTGAGGGCTGGCCAACTGCACCCAGGCGCGAGAAACGGCGGCGCCCCGGGAATCCAGCACCGAGCCGCGAATCTCGCCGGCTTGCAGGCAGGCAGCCGCCGCCAGCGCCGCCCAGCTCAGTCCCCAGATCCGGTAGTTCATCTAGTTGCAACTGAGTGTCAACTAACAAGTGTAGCCTAGTTGCAACTCAGTGTCAACTGGGGCTCGCCAGGCGGACACCCCCACCCATGAGCCGGCCCATCCCACGGGCGAGGAGATCATCGTGGACGAGGTGGAGCGGATCGCGATTTGACAGCTTGGCTGTCCAATCGGTAAGATCAAGTCACACTTGACGACCCCACAAAGGCTATGAGAACCACGCAAACCATGACCATCTCGCTCCCGCCGGCCATGGTCAAAGAATTTGAGAAAGTGCGCACGGCGGAATCCCGTACCCGCTCGGAGTTAGTCCGCGAGGCGCTCCGCCACTACTTTGACAGCCGCTACCCCGTTGTCACCCCCAGCAAAGCGGAACTGGCTGCTATCCGTCGAGGACGGGCGGCTTTTAGACGCGGCGATTATGTATCTTTAGACCGACTGCTCAATGACCTGGAGCATACAAGTCACCGGCCCGGCCCAAAAAGATCTCCGCAGGCTGCCGTCAAAAGACCAAGCGCGGGTTAAGACCGCCCTCCTCGCCATGCAGGACGACCCGTTCAGTGGCGACATTGCGCGGCTCAAGGCCCAAACCACCGCTTGGCGACGGCGGGTCGGCAACTACCGGATCCTTTTTGACGTGTACCCCGAGCAACTCCTGGTTGTCGTCTCCGCCATCAGCCGACGGACTTCAACCACCTATTGAACCCGCGCTCACACAGGCCGCGCACCACCAAGCTCTACGACCGCACCAGCGACGAGATCATCCTGGACGAGGTCACGCCCAATCGAAGTCGGCCATCGGTTGGAACCGAAGGATGAGCCCGTGGCGGAGTACAGCTACACTGTGCTCCTTGAACTCGCCGAAGAAGGGGGCTATGTCGTGACCTGCCCTGCTCTGCCGGGGCTGGTCACCGAGGGTTGCACGCTTCCCACCTCGAGAAACCTCGAAGTCGATCCGGTACCGAGTGCAGCTACCAGATCCCTACGGACGATTTAGCATCGCCGGGACGGTGGCGATGAGCCTCCGCCGGGCGTCGAACGGGCTCTGGCGGTCCAGTTTCAATCTGGAGGGAGGGCAAAGATTGGCGGGGACGACGGGGTTCGAACCCGCGACCTCCGACGTGACAGGCCGGCGTTCTAACCAACTGAACTACGTCCCCGGGTTGTTTGCTTCCGGCGCGCCGAGCTCCCTCCACGCGCCCCGTCGGAACTCATTCATCATAGCACAGTCGGACGCAGGAGAGTGGCAATCGCGGTCCCGGCCGCGGTATCATCGCGGATTAACGCGGCCAGGGGGCCGCCCACAAACTCATGTCGAAACGGCCACTGCTACTCGCCTGTCTGCTCTGCCTTTCCGCCTTCGCCGCCGACTGGGCGCAGTTCCGCGGTCCCAACGGATCCGGCGTCGCCGAGGAGCAAGGACTGCCCATCCGCTTCGGCCCCGACCAGAACGTCATCTGGAAGACGCCGCTGCCCCCGGGCTTCTCCTCGCCCGTCTTGAGCGCCGGTCAGATTTTCCTCACCGGCGCTGAAGGCGACAAGCTGTTCACCCTCTGCCTGGACCGCGCTACCGGCAAGATCCTGTGGCGGCGGGAAGCTCCCAGGAGCCGCGTCCAGGAGCTGCACAAGGCGAATCATCCCGCCTCGCCCAGCCCGGTTACCGACGGGCGGAACGTTTTCGTCTTCTTCACCGATTTCGGGCTGATCTCCTACGGCCCCGATGGCCAGGAGCGATGGCGGTTGCCGCTGGGACCCTTCAACAACCCCTTCGGCATGGGCGCCTCCCCGGTTCTGGCCGGCGACAAGCTCCTGATGATCTGCGACCAGGAAAGCGGGTCCTTCTTTGTCGCCGTCGGCAAGGATGACGGCAAGATCCGCTGGCGGAAGGAACGGCCCGACGTCACGCGCGGCTTCTCCACCCCGGTCCTCTACCGGCCCTCGACAGGGCCGCTGCAAGTGCTGGTCTCCGGCGCCTACCGGCTCGCCGCTTACTCTGTCGACACCGGTGAAGAGGTCTGGTGGGTCCGCGGCCTGACCTGGCAGTTGAAATCCACCCCGGTCCTCGGCCCCGACACCATCTACGTCCACGGCTGGGCCGGCAGCGCCGACGATGGGCAGCAGGAAGACGTCGGCCCCTTCGAGGACGTTCTCCAGAGAATGGACGCCGACAAGGACGGAAAACTGTCGCGGAACGAGGTCGTCGACCCGAGGATCACGAAGGAGTGGCGGGCAGCCGACCTGGACGACACCGGGTATCTGGAAGAGCGCGACTGGCGCTTCTACCGCTCTCGCCGGTCGGCGCACAACGGCGTAACCGCCTTTCGCCTCGGCGGCCGCGGCGACATGACCGAGGCCAGCTTTCGCTGGAGATACGCCAAGTCGCTGCCCAACGTCCCCTCGCCCCTGCTCTACAAGGACGTCCTTTACCTGGTCAAGGAAGGCGGCATTCTCACCGCCCTGGATCCGGGCGCCGGCAATGTCCTCAAACAGGGGCGTCTGGAAGGCGCGCTCGGTCAATACTTCGCCTCCCCGGTCGCCTCCGACAACAAGTTGTACACCGTGAGCCAGGAAGGCAAGGCGACCGTGCTGAAGGCGGGACGCGACTGGGAGATTCTGGCGGTGAACGACCTGAATGAAGAGTGCCATGCCACCCCGGCCATCGCCGGAGGCCGGATCTACATCCGCACTCGTAGCACCCTATACTGCTTCGGCCAACCCCGCGATGCCACTGCAAATTGACATCCGACTGGCCAGGCCGGAGGACGCGTCCTCCCTGGTCGAGTTCAACCGCGCCATGGCCCGGGAAACCGAGGATCGGGAGCTCGCCCTGGAGGTCCTCTCGGCCGGAATCCGGGCGGTCTTCGAGAATCCCCGCCACGGCTTCTATGTGGTCGCCGAAGCCGCCGGACAGGTGGTGGGCGCCCTGCTGGTCACCACCGAATGGAGCGATTGGCGAAACGCGGTCTTCTGGTGGATCCAGAGCGTCTACGTCGAGCCCCAGCAGCGCCGGCGCGGCGTCTATCGAAGACTCTACGCTTTCGTCAAGGACCGGGCCGGCCGGCAGGGCAATGTGTGCGGCCTCCGGCTCTACGTGGAAAAGGAGAATCGGGTGGCCCAGCAGGTTTACACGGCGCTGGGGATGAGGGAAGCCCGTTACCAGATCCTCGAGGAGCTCGTGGGGCGGACCCCGATCCAATGAATCCTCCGCGCGAAAACACGGTTTCCCGGCGGAACTTCCTCGCTGCCTCCGCTGCCCTGGCCGCGACCCCCGCCGCCATGCCCGCCAGCGATCCCGATTGGGTCGATCGCCCCATGCGCTGGGCGCAGTTGACCCTGGTCGAGAATGACCCGGGCTCGTACGACCCGAAGTTCTGGCTCGACTACTTCCACCGCACCCACTCCGACGCCGCCTGCCTGAGCGCCGGCGGCTGCGTCGCCTACTACCCGACCAAGATCCCCCTG
>Ga0247727_10012405_pt1 | contig 14633 bp, 9 predicted proteins | sample WisWelCaveWW1625_FD_202498 | JGI IMG/M metagenome (GOLD analysis project Ga0247727, IMG submission 202498) | Biofilm microbial communities from Wishing Well Cave, Virginia, United States - WW16-25 | ecosystem: Environmental > Aquatic > Deep subsurface > Groundwater > Cave microbial mat | place... | reverse complement strand
GTGAGCGCGGCGTTCGTTTGACAGCAATCGCACACGCGCTCGTCAAGCACGGCTTCGTTGTAAAGGTTTCCGTTCATGTCGACAAGCGCGGAGCGCAAGCTCGTGAGTCCGTGTTCAGAGGCTTCTTTATCGTCGTTCTGCCGTCTATACCAATGATCGCGGCCATCCAACCAAACGGCGAGCACGCGATCTTTTTCCCAGGGCAAAAGCGAAACGAAGCCGTGCTCAGTCGGCGTGCCGTCGGTGTGCGGCGTGATCGGCGCTTTCCAAGAATTTCCGGCATCCGGTGAAAAAGAAATATTCACCGCATAGGCATATTTTTCGTCTCCCGTGATGGCGAGCCAATGGGCAGCGAGCGCGCCATTATTTAAAACACTGAGGGAGGGAAAATCCGCCCAGTTCACGAACCAGTTGTCGCCCTGTGCAATCATCCTGGCGTCCGACCAGCCACCTTTTTCCATGACACTGAATTTCAAAACGTGCCGCTCTTCGGCAAACGTTTCGATCCAGGACATATAAATTTTACCATCCGCAGCAGCAAGGAGGTTCGGCACGCTGCTTCCGGATTGCGCCGGAGAGGGCAGCGGCTGAATAACCGGTTGAGAATTTTTGCTGCTCTCAGAAGTTTGGCAACCCAAACTTATTGCTGATACGATCTGAACGACAAACAAAAGCAGTTTTGCTGGCTTCATCGTTTTCAAGCTCCCGATGGTTCATCTGAGGGCAGATTATTTGGCGCGATCTTCCGGCAGTTTGCAACAGGCATCAAGCTCGGCATAGCCGGTAGAATCGCGTTTGGTATCATTAGCATCGTATCCCGCCATCGCAATGGCTTTTTCCATCGCTGCCAAACTCGATTTGGCCGGATCGAAGCTGACTTGTGTGATTTTCGCTTGCAAATTAGTTTTGCTCGAATTCACGCCTTCCACTTCTTTTAAGGCCGCTTCAACGTTGGCAACGCAACTATTGCATTGTATCGTCGGCACTTTGATATCAACTTGAGCCAACGATGCCGTCATTTCATCAGCTTGTTGCTGCTCGGATTTGTTGCAAGCGATAAGCGCCAAGCCAACGAACATGGTCAATAAAATCTGCTTCATGATAAAATCTCCTTTTGTGAGGGTGAACAGTGTATTAATTTTTACGTAAATTTTAGCCGTTTGAAGTTGAGCCATCCTAGCACTGTCATTCCGTAGGAATCTTTTTATGCTGATTGCACGGCTTCCATTCCTGAGCTGTTTGCTAGCAGCTTAAAAAGATTCAGACTGTGTGAAAACGTCATTGCGAGCGCAGCGAAGCAATCCCGGCGCGTGCACGTATTGGATTTAGAGATTGCTTCGCTGCGCTCGCAATGACAAATTCGAGCGTTTTCACACAGTCTGATTCTTCCAGAATGACAGTGCTCGGGGATTCAACTTCAAAACGGTTAAATTCATTTTACGAATTAAGCTTTATTCATCCAGCTTCTTCCCCACCGCGCGTTCAAGTTCCGCCAGACTCATTTCGCGCTTCGCCAGCGCTTCATAATATTCCATTTTGAACATTTGCAGCATGCGATAGCTATCCAGCAGCATGAGAAAATCGGTTTGCCGGGTTTGATAATTGGTGAGCGTGACTTGCAACGCTTGCTCGGCTTGTGGCAGCACGGTGGCGCGATATAATTCCAGCATTCTTTGCGCGCTTTGCACTTTGGTTAGCGCGTCTCTCACCTCGAAGAGAATCATATTTCTGGTGTTGTTGAACAGAGCTTCCTTCATGCGAATATCTGCCGCAGTTTCTTCGACTCGGCCGCGCTGCATTTTAATCGACCATAACGAGAACGGCAAGCTCACACCCACCATCGCAGTCCAGCCGCGAAAGCCATCAAACGGCGAGGCGACATATCGCAATGACAAATCGAAATCCGGCCAATATTGCCGGCGCGCGAGGCTGTTGGCAACACGGCTTTGAGTCACACTTAACGAATCATGACGCAGCATCGGGCGCGTCGCCAATGCGAGACGTTGCAGCTCGGCGAGATCAAGTGATTTCATTTCCCGCTCTAAAAAGACCGCCTGCCCCAGCGGTGATTGCGGCGCGCGATTGATCAGCACGTTGAGCATCGCCTTCGTCGTTTCTTCCTGCTGCTGCAATGTGATTTGCGCATTCGCCAATCTCGCCAGCTCGACATTCGATTTCAGCACGTCCTGATTCATCACCTGCCCAACGGCATAACGCACTTTGGCAATGTTCAGGAATTGTGTCATGAGATTGACGTTCTCTTGATTGATCTCGAGACCGCGCTGAATCATGTACAGCTCGTAATACGCCATTTTGACTTTTTGCGTGATCTCCAAAACTTTTTCTTCGTAATCATGATGCGCGTGCTCGGCCTCGATTTCGGCAAACTTTTGGGCTTTGCCCAGCTTGCCGGGAAACGGCAGCATTTGCCGGAGACCGAAATTGACATACCTCCACTGCGAGGTGTTGAGCACCTCCGAGCTGGGCGCTTCTTCGATTTCGACCTCGAACATGGGATTGTCGAGGCTGCTCATTTGCGGAATGCGCGCGAGCATGGCCTCGTGGTTCGCGGCGAAAGCGCGCAATTCCGGGTTATTTTGCACCGCTTCTTGCACGAGTTGATCCAGAGTCACGATCAGATCATCACCGGTTTGAGCCCACACTAAAGCGTAGCTCCAAACCAACATTGACAAGACGAAGAAAAATTTCATATGCCGGCCTTGTTACAATGCGATCGCATTTGCAATATTGGGAATTCGTTCGCCAAGTAACTTACCCCGATTTGCAGGCAAGCTGCAAATCAAAGCTTTTGAACACGGATGGCACAGATGCTACGAATTCTCACGGTTTTTTAGTTTTTGCTTTATCCGTGTTAATCCGTCCAATCCGCGTCATCCGTGTTCAAAAAATGGCGAAAAAGCTTTCAGAATTTTATTCTGAGCTCACACGGAGGGGAAACCTCAAATGCGGAGTACGCAATCGAAGAGAAAAAGAGAGGGCAAAATTCTGGGAGTGGAGAGCGTGTGTAGATCAGAAATGAAATGCGTGGATGAAAAACTATCGGTGGAATGATTTGAAAAAATTGCCTCACCTCCCAAAGAAAACAGGACGGACTTGTCAATTTTTTCTTTTAGGGATAACAAAGAGGGATCGGTGCTCAAAACCCCGGCCAGCTTCGCGCCGGTCGTGCACTTGGAAAACCCGCGCGCGGCCGTACTCTCACCCTGATCACAGCAGCAAGCGGATTTCATTTCACAAGCCTGGGATGAAGCTGCGAGCATGCGGCATTGCGCGGCGACGATCAGCGGCCAGCCCTGGAACAAGCCGGTCAATAGCAGCACCGTAACAACGAAATTTTTCTTGCGCGAAGAGGTCATGCCGGTTCTTTATAAAAAAATACGTAGCACTGCCAAGAAAATCGAGCAAAATGGCTCAAAAAGCAAGAACTATTTTACCCGGAATTTGTGCTTGATTTATCCTGCAATATTTGATACCATTTCCGCATTCCACTCGGTCTTTGGCTTGAACCCATTCGCAAGGAGACGTCTCGTGAGTAGTTTCTTCGAACAACTTTTGGGATCAGTAGCGCCGGAGGTTTCGCAACAGCTTTCTTCGCAGCTCGGCATTGATCGCAACACCGCAAATCAAATCCTGCCGCAGGTCGCGCCGCTGATTTTGGGCGGATTGAAGCGGCAGATGGAACAATGCGGCGGCGCGCCGCGCTTGGATCATATTTTGAACAAGTATGGCAACGACGGCGTGCTCGACGACATTGGCGGGCTGTTTCAAGACGTGGCGGAAAAGCCCAGCGCCGATCCCCGGCTCGGCGGATTGCTCGGCGATTCCGGAGTGCAAGCGGCCAACATGCTGGCGCAAAATTTCAGTTTGGATATGAATACCGCGAAGAAGATTATTCCCATGCTCGCGCCGATCATTCTCGGCATGTTGACGCGCACGCGCGACACCGGCGGCGCGGGTTCGGGAGGAATTGCAGATTTGATCGATCAAAACGGCGACGGCAATATTTTGGATGACGTGGCCGGCTTCCTCACACGCGGCATGGGCGGGATGCAAGGCTCATCCTCGGGAGGCGGCGGGCTGCTGGGCGGCTTGCTCGGAACGCTGTTAGGCGGTCAGAAGCGTTGAGGATAATCTTCATGTCATTCTGTAAGAATCTTTTTTATGCGCCAGAATTGTACTTGATGCTGAAAAAGATCCTTACAGGATGACATGGTGTTTTAGTGCGCGCCTTCTTGCGATTGCGTCTCATACCCCACACGTGCGCGTTCTTCATTCGCCCAATCACACAACGCGCGCACGTCCTCTGCTGAAAGACGCGCGCTCGGGTGCAAGGGTAGATACGACGGCAAAGGCATGGCGCCGGCCTCCACTTCTTCACATATTTCATCCAGCTTATGTGCGGCCTCTTTCGCATCGTATTGCGCCCACTCGGAAAAATTCAAGTGGGAGCGGGCGTGGTTCACATGATCGATCAGCCACCAAGACACCGGCGCGACGTTGCTGTATCAGGGCCATCGCGATTGGTTGGAGTGACAATCATAACACGCGCGTTTAATAATGGCATCGACGTCCGCAGGAATATGCAAACGCGATTGAATCGTGTTCGCCTCGTCCACGGCGGGATTGGTTCTCGCCGGCCGAAAAATTTGCGCGCCGATGAAAAGAATCGACAGGGCGATCAGAGGCCACTTAATGAACTTTGAGGATTTCATTTGGCTGCCGTCCCCGCTGCTTGCAACTTATGCGCGGCGGCTTCCACGCCACGCATGACGCGCAACAAATTTCCGCCCCAAATCTTGGCGATGTCCTCTTCAGAATAGCCGCGCCGCAGAAAATCTTTCGTGATGTTCGGCATGAGAGAGACGTCATCGATATCGATCAAGCCACCGCCGCCGTCGAAATCGGAACCAATACCGACGTGATCGACGCCCATCGCTTTGACCATGTGATCGATGTGATCGACCGCATCTTTCAAAGTTGGGCGATTCGCGGGAAACTGTTCGTCAATCTCGCTGAACATTTGCCACATTTTCCCTTCCTCTTCTTCGCTCAATTCGCCTTTGCGCCACCGGCTGCGCAGCTCTTGCAGCGGCTTCATGGCTTCTTCGCGCGCCGGATTGGACGGCATCTTTTTAATGAATTCTCCCAGCAGACAAACCTGCACCACGCCGCCGTTCTTCGCTACTTCTTTCAACATCTCATCCTTCATGTTGCGCGCATGCTCATTCACCGCCCACGCGCTGGAATGCGAGGCGATCACCGGCGCTTGCACGATCTTCATCACGTCCCCAAAAGTTTCGTCATGCACGTGTGAAATATCGACCATGATTCCCAAACGATTCATCTCGCGCACCACCTGCTCGCCCAGCGGACTGAGGCCGCTCCATTCTTGCGTGGGATCGGTGGAAGAATCGCCCAGTTCATTGTTGCGCGAATGCGTGATCGTAATGTAACGCACGCCGAGATTATAAAACAGTTCGACGTTTTTTATGTCTTCGCCGAGGGGATAGCCGTTTTCCATTCCCATCAAAATGGCGCGCTTGCCGCCTTGAACGATGCGTTCCACCTCGTCCGCCGTCAAAGCCATTTCCGTTTGATCCGGATAATCGGCAACCAATTTATTGGTAAGCTCGATTAATCTGAGCGCATGTTCTTTGGCTTTGCTATGGCCTTCCTCATTGCGCGGGCCTTGGCCGGTGAAGATGGACATGAACACTGCATCCAATCCACCCTCTTTCATGCGCACCAAATCCCATTGTCCGCTTTGGCGTTTCCCCGGCTCGTGCCGCTCGCCCGGCACGAAGCTCGGGCTGCGAAATTGGCGCGAGGGCCAATCGATGTGCGTATCAACGGTGAGGATGCGCTCGTGAAGAGCGGCGGCTTTTTTGTTCATTTCATCTTCAGAAATTTTAATACTGCCACAGGATAAATTTAATCCAGCTAAAATAACGCTTAAACCCCAAAAATATCTTCGGTTGATCATTTCTACTCCGGCTTGGTGAAAAGAGAAATTCAAATTAAAGACAATCTAAAAGGCGGAAAGGAAAAAAGCATGGTTTTGACTTATATCTTTTGCTCGGCCTTCGCATCTTTAATTGTTTTGCCCATAATGGTTTTGCCTTTAAAAAATCTTCGCGGTCATGATAGTTTTTCATGGTAATACTATAAGCCGCACACTGCTTTGATATCCTCTGATTCTAACCGGGGATACTCTTTTAAAATTTCTTCCTCGGCGATGCCCTGAGCGAGCATTTTTCTCATCAATTCGACCGGAATGCGGGTTCCGCGAATGACGGATTTGCCCACCATTACTTTCGGATTCATCGAAATCCGCGCCAACAATTGTTCAAGGGGATAAGCTTGTTTGGTTATTTTTGTCCTCATCGCAAACATTTTTTGCTTTGAGCATTCTTCACAACGATGCGTCAATTTAACAAAAGCTTGCCAACGCCGCAACAACAAAAAAGCGCAGCAGGATCGTTCCTGATCCTGCTGCGCTTCATTCATGGGGAGGCAAGAAAAGCAAACGGCAAAAAGCAAAAGGCAAAGAGCAATGAAATGATCAGAACATGCACCGGATTATTCAATTCGCCTGCGCTTTTTGATCACGAGAAAAATCAAAAATCAGTGCCGATCGAGAACAAACGAACCGGCTTGCTGAAACTGCGGCCATCGGTCGGCCAGGCAATGTCATATTTGAACTGCAACCAGCCAAAATTCAAACGCGCACCCACGCCTAGCGCGCCGCGCAAATCTTGCAGATGAAATCCGCCTTTGGCCGAAAAGGGTTGAAAACTTTCCTTTACCACGCCCGGCACATTCAAGCCCCAACCGGCAGCAGCATCTGCAAAAGTCACTGCGCTCAACATATCCGCCGCCGGCGGCAAGAACGGCAGCAGCGGAAAACGATATTCGAGATTGGCCGCGAGAATGCGCGTGCCCACAATGTCGCCGAAATCTGCGCCGCGAAAAGTATAGGGTCCGCCGATTTGAAAAACTTGAGCATCGCGCTCGAAGCTCGCGCCGCCTAACACGCGCCATGCCAGCACCGAACGATGCTTCACATTGTAATAACGGCGGTAATCCCACACCGCCGTGGTGAATTTGAAATCATTGATTGCGCGCTGCACCTCGAGGCGGCTGCGCTTGCCGCTTAACGGCCCGAGCAAGCCGTAAACGGTATTATCAAAAACCAACGCCGCGCCATATTGCCCGAAGCTCGCACCCTCGAGCTTCTGCTTTTCGCGCACGATCTCGCCGCGATTGTAATCAACGCGATCAACCAACAGATTTTGGCTCACGAACGTTGCGCCTGCGCTCACTTCCAATCTGGAAAATTTGCTGAACGGGAAGAACACGAAGCCATTCATGCTGCGATAGGTTTGCTTCACAAATCCCGCTGCGTTAAAAGTAGCAAACGCACCGAACAGATTGTTGGCTTGATAAGTCTCGAGGCCCCAATTGAGGCGCCGGCTTTGATTCAAGTAAACCAACCCTACATCCGTGTCGCTGATATTGCGGCGCAAATTGGCGGACAAAATGAGATTGTGATGATTCAGCATGTCGCTGAAGAGAAATTGCGCGCCGCCGATCGTGCCGAAAAAACCGCCGAAATTCGCGCCAATAGAGGCCGCAGTGAATTTGGGCGCGCTGTTGTAATTGCGCGACTCAATCGAATCGGCCTCGGCCAAAGCATAATGCGCAAACAAAGCATTCGGATCGGGCACGGCAGGCAACCAGGCAGAATCAGAAACGATGATCGTGCTCACCGGCGAAGAATCCGAAGCGCGATTGGGGAGAATCATTTCATCGCGCGCCGGGCTCTGATCGAACGTGGTCAACGGCGTGGCCTCGGGCGCATCCATGCGATACAGGTGCCAGCCGCCTTTCCAAAACGCGGAGAACACCAGCGTGCGGCCATTTGCAGACCAGCTCATCGCGGGCGTAGTTTCGGTAATGCCGGTCACGCCGGTTTGCAAACGCGTGATTGGCGTAATGATCCCACTTCCCACATCCAAGCGATAAATATTCGCCACACCTTGATGATCGGAAATGAATGCAATCTCGCTGCCGTCCGGCGACCATTGCGGATTGAGGGCATGGCCGTTGAGCGGCGTAAGCAAGGTGATCTTGCGCGTGGCCAGCTCATACAAAGCCAAATCCCAATCGCCAAATAGCAACTGGTCTTCATTCGTTCCTTCACCGCGATCAGTGACGAACAAAATCGAAAGGCCATCCGGCGACCATTGCGGCTGCAATTCGGCAAAGCGATCATGCGTTAGGCGCTCCAATTTGCCGCCGGCAAGATGGACGATATACAAATCCGAGCGCCCGCCGCGAATGCCGACGAAAACCAGCTTGTCTCCCTGCGGCGAAAAGCTGGGCGAGGTCAGTCCATTCAGCTCCGCGAATACGAGCTTGTGTATGATGCGATCGTTGAAAGGATCCATCACATACAAAGCATCGTCTTTTCCGGATTTCGAAACAAAAGCGAGGTGTTTGCCGTCGCGCGACCAATTAATCGTGGTATCGAAAAAGCGCAGGGTTTCGAAATCGCGGCTTTGACCGCCTTTGATCAACTGGCGATCTTCCCATTTGCCCTCGGCGGTTTGCGAAAGCAAGTAAATTTCTTCGACCAAATTTTTATTGGCGACATACGCAATGTGTTTGCCCTCGGGGCTAACCGCCGGCACGAGATTCATGCGATGGAAATAACCCGCCTGTTTCGTGAGCTGTTGCGCGATTTCCCCGGGTTTTTGCAGAGCATTATTCTCCTGCGGCAACGCTTGCTTGCGCACGGCAGCATGCCATACCGCAGTCAATTGCTTGAAATCCGTGTCAATTTGTGCTTTGAATGCGGCTTCGAGATTGCCGTGCTTGACGGCGTCTTTGAGAATTTGCCCGACTTTCTTTTTGCCGTGAGTTTCGCCGAGGTAATGCCACAGCGATTCGCCCAGGCGATACACGCGAATGTCGAATGCGCCGTTGAGCTGATCGACGGTGAGCAGCTTGTCATTCAACAAACCATCGCGCACCCACATGCGGGTGATGTTGTCCATGCCGATGGAAAGATATTCGGCCATGCCCTCGACAAACCATAACGGCGGATTGAAGCTGCCAACGCTGCTTTTGCCATGGTTTTTTATAATGTCAAACTGAAAAGCGTGCACCAGTTCGTGCACGAGCACGTGGTTGAGTTCGCGATACGAGCCGGTGATGGGCAACACCACGCGATTTTTGAGCGATTCCGTGACGCCGCGCGTGCCATCGTCGATCAGTCCCTCCACAACATTCGTTTGTTGAAAATCATTGAGCGAGGCATACAAAATCAGCGGGATTCTGTTTTTGATTTGATGATCGAGGGTCTCGCTCAAATAGACATAACTGCGCTCGGCCATGCGCGCCGCATCCATTGCGGTTTCAGAAACTTCGCCGTAATAATGCACGTCGAAATGCGCGGTGCGCAGCACTTTCCAATCGAAGTTTTTGTACTGCACTTTGTTCTGGCCGAATTGATAACCCGGCTGCGCCCGGGCGGCGAGGACATTGATCATGAGAAATAAAGCCACGAGCACATTCTTGAATGCAGCCTGCGATTTTTTTGGCATATTTCCATCCTTTCTGGGTTGATGAAACAAGAGCCGGTTAAAAACATACAAGTTCGAGGTTCTGAGCTTCCGGTGAAATCAAAACAACAAACGTCAAATTCCAAATAAACTTCTATCACCAATATCGAAGTTTCAGACATACTCTGAGCTTGGGTTTACGCAACCGGCATGCCAATTCGCATCCCATGTGAGCGCAGTGTCAAAAAATAAGCCGTGCGATTCTGCGAACGTCTTTTTGACGCAGCCACAGCAGTTTCTGCAATTTCCAACAAAAGAGCGATTGGCAAAAATGCAGTTACTCGTTGGCGCGCAGCCACAATTATCACGAGGAAGTTTCGCGGAGCTTTGGTGGGAAAAAGATGTGTCAATTTGCTTGACAGCAGGTGCTAACCAAGTTTGCGGCAAAATATGGATTGGCCCCAAAGCGGGAATGCATTGGCCGGCTGTCGATGAGGATTTATCTATTGAATATCTTGTTGCCAAAGGAGAGCTTTGCAAACAAGCTTCCGAAATTACGTTCGAATCAGCATAAAATAGAATTCAGCGACAGGTACAAAAAAATTACGTCTCATTGAACACAAGCGAGATGAGGTTACAGCAAATTTCATTTTACCTGGATAAGGAATTTGTTTAAGGATTTGATCAAAATAAAAAAGGCCATGATGCTAAATAGCACATGGCCTTTAAAATTAGATCCCGGCGACGACCTACTCTCCCACCTCGTTACCAAGGCAGTACCATCGGCGCTGAAGGGCTTAACGACTCTGTTCGGAATGGGAAGAGGTGGTACCCCTTCGCTATAGCCGCCGGAATTTTTTATTCAAAAAAACAAAATTGCGCTGTAAAGCTTTTCTCAAGCTGCATACTTTCTACTGCGTAGATAAAAAAATTGGTTAAGCCGCACGGCTGATTAGTACCACTCGGCTGAAGCTGTTGCCAGCCTTGCACCTATGGCCTATCGACCTCGTAGTCTGCGAGGAGCCTTTAGTCCAGACGAATCTGGAAGGGAAGTCTAATCTTGGGGAGGGTTTCGCACTTAGATGCCTTCAGCGCTTATCCCTTCCGGACGCAGCTACCCAGCTATGCCATTGGCATGACAACTGGTATACTGGAGGTCCGTCCACTCCGGTCCTCTCGTACTAAGAGCAGGACCCCTCAAACTTCCTTCGCCCGCAACAGATAGGGACCGAACTGTCTCACGACGTTCTAAACCCAGCTCACGTACCGCTTTAATTGGCGAACAGCCAAACCCTTGGGACCTTCTCCAGCCCCAGGATGCGATGAGCCGACATCGAGGTGCCAAACCGGGTCGTCGATGTGAACTCTTGGACCCGATAAGCCTGTTATCCCCGGAGTACCTTTTATCCGTTGAGCGACGGCGTTTCCATACACGACCGCCGGATCACTAGCCCCTGCTTTCGCACCTGCTCGACCTGTGTGTCTCGCAGTTAAGCACCCTTATGCGCTTGCACTCTACGCATGATTACCGACCATGCTGAGGGTACCTTTGGGCGCCTCCGTTACATTTTGGGAGGCGACCGCCCCAGTCAAACTGCCTGCCTAGCAGGGTCCCTACACCGGATTACGGTGCCAGGTTAGTGTTCCAATGTCGTAAGGGTGGTATTTCAAGGTTGACTCCCCGACGGCTAGCGCCGCCGGATCAACGTCTCCCACCTATCCTACACATACAGCACCGAAACACAGTGCTAAACTACAGTAAAGGTTCACGGGGTCTTTCCGTCCCGTTGCGGGTAGCCGGCATCTTCACCGGCACTACAATTTCGCCGAGACTCTGGTTGAGACAGCGCCCAAGTCGTTACACCATTCGTGCAGGTCGGAACTTCACGCGATTCACTGTTTCCAGTGGCGTAGACTATACCTTTATCTGCTCACGTGTATATTTTTTCTTGCTGCTAACATTTATGTCTTCAGCAAGCTGGACGATCTTTTCAAACCCTTGTTTGGTGAGATGTCCGCTTTCATACATGATTTCCACGATCGCAGCGAATTTTTCAAAATCTTTTCGCTTGCTTGAAAGAAGCGGATATTTCGTGAAATGCGGGATAACTTTCTTTGCCAATTCAGTTACACTTCGCACTTCAAACTTCAGGGTTTTATCTGATCTATCTGGTCGAATCGTACCGCAACTGAAATGCTTTTGTAAAAGCTGAAGCACTTCGGCACGGTCGCGGTTTTGGCTGACGGAGAAGCTTGGCCGGATGTCCCAACCAAATTTGTGTCGCTTGCTTTTGTTGAATGTCACACAAAAACAGCCTTCACCATCAGCATAACCTGATAGATAAGAGTTTACATCCATATACACTCTGGCAGATACCGGCGTATTGCGATGCTCATAGATTTGCCCTTTCGGGCAGGAGACACCGCCTCGGGCTTGCGCCCTCAGTCGTTACAGGGTCATCCCAATATCTCGAAATGACTTCCCTCGGTATTGCCCTTCCCGAAGAGTCGGAATTAGGGTTTCACCGATATGAGCCGGTTTTATCATGCCTCATCACTGAGGCAAGGGGCAATTTAGTTGTTTACCCGACAAGGAATTTCGCTACCTTAGGACCGTTATAGTTACGGCCGCCGTTTACTGGGGCTTCGATTCAAAGCTTCTTCCGATTACTCGGAATGACCTCTCCTCTTAACCTTCCAGCACCGGGCAGGTGTCAGTCCGTATACGTCGTCTTGACGACTTAGCACAGACCTGTGTTTTTAGTAAACAGTCGCCCAGGCCAATTCTCTGCGGTCCCGTTTAGCTTTGGCCCGCGAGGGACCTCACTTAACGAGACACTCCTTCTTCCGAAGTTACGGAGTTATTTTGCCTAGTTCCTTAACCAGAGCTCGCTCGAGCACCTTAGGATATTCTCCTCATCTACCTGTGTCGGTTTGCGGTACGGTCACTCATCGATCTCGCTTAGAGGTTTTTCTCGGCAGCGTGGTTCAAGTCAGTTGGTTTGGCAAAAGCCGCATTTCCCATTCGCTTCTCGGAGTAGTGATCGAGTGGATTTGCCTGCCCGATCCTCCTACCAGCTTAGACCAGGATATCCAACACCTGGCTGACTGTCCCTTCTGCGTAACCTCATCGCTCGGACGATCTCAGAATGGTACGGGAATGTTTGCCCGTTTTCCATCGCCTACGCCGTTTGGCCTCAGCTTAGGGACCGACTAACCCTGAGCAGATTGACTTTACTCAGGAAACCTTAGATTTACGGTGTCTCGGGTTCTCACCGAGATTATCGCTACTTATACTGGCATAATCATTTCCACCTCCTCCAGCATCCCTTACGGAACACCTTCGCAGGTTAGTGGAACGCTCCCCTACCGATCCATCTTACGATGAATCCCGCGGCTTCGGCGACAAGCTTAGTCCCGTTAATTATCGGCGCAAAAACGCTTGACCAGTGAGCTGTTACGCACTCTTTAAATGATGGCTGCTTCTAAGCCAACATCCTGGTTGTCTGAGCGATTTCACATCCTTTGTCACTTAGCTTGTACTTAGGGGCCTTAGCCGGCGATCTGGGTTATTTCCCTCTCGGCAACGAAGCTTATCCCTCGCTGCCTGACTCCTGCAGAGCAAATCAACGAAATTTGCAGTTTGGTTGGGTTTGGTACCCTTGTGAGAGCCCTAGCCCATTCAGTGCTCTACCTTCGTGATTCTCCTGCAAGGCTAGCCCTAAAGCTATTTCGGGGAGAACGAGCTATTACCAGGTTTGATTAGCCTTTCACCCCTACCCACAGTTCATCGCCAGAATTTTCAACTTCCGTGCGTTCGGACCTCCACGACCTGTTACGGCCGCTTCATCCTGACCATGGGTAGATCACCTGGTTTCGCGTACTAATCCATGCAACTAAATCGCCCTATTCGGACTCGCTTTCGCTGCGGCTTCGGGCCTTCGGCCCTTAACCTTGCTGCATAAATTAACTCGCCAGTTCATTATACAAAAGGCACGCGGTCATCCCGCCGAAGCGAGACTCCCACAGCTTGTAAGCATACGGTTTCAGGTACTATTTCACTCCCCGCTAGGGGTGCTTTTCACCTTTCCCTCACGGTACTAGTTCACTATCGGTCACGAGAGAGTATTTAGCCTTGGATAATGGTCTACCCGGTTTCCCACGGGATTTCACGTGTCCCGCAGTACTTGGGAATAAAGCCCAGAAAGACATTTTCTTTTCACCTACGGGGCTATCACCCACTTTGGCCGTCTTTCCAGTACGGTTCGGTTAAGAAAATGTTTTTTTACTTTCCGGCAGAGCTGCATCACTGCCCGGCTTCATCCCACAACACCAATTGCACAACGCACGCAGGCTTGACATGCAACTGGTTTAGGCTGTTTCCCGTTCGCTCGCCGCTACTAGGGAAATCGCTATTGCTTTCTTTTCCAGCAGGTACTAAGATGTTTCAATTCCCTGCGTTGTCTCCTCCCTGCCTATGTGTTCAGCAGGGGGTAATCCGCCTTTCGGCGAATTGAGTTGCCTCATTCGGAAATCTCCGGATCTCGGGTTGTTTGCACCTCCCCGGAGCTTATCGCAGCTTACCACGTCCTTCATCGACTTCTCGTGCCAAGGCATCCACCGTATGCTCTTAGTAGCTTAACCAAATATCTTCCTACACAGTAGAAAGTATTGAGCTCGAGATTTTTACAGCGCAATTTTCAAAGAACGAATGAACAACAAAAAGCAAAACGAAAAAAGCAAACATCAAATAACTTTTATTTTAATCAGCAAAAATCAATTTTCTATTTTTTTACTATTTTCTTTTTTTCTACTCAGAGTGGAGCTGATCGGGATCGAACCGACGACCTTCGGCTTGCAAAACCGACGCTCTCCCAACTGAGCTACAGCCCCGGAGGTGACACAAAAAGCAAAGAGAAAAAAGCAAACAACAACTGTTCTTTCGCGTAAACGAAAACAGCTTAGGATGAATTATCGGCCAAGCCGGTGTAGACGGAGACGGGCAGTCCGAGGTATCGCAGAATTCGCTGCAACAATTCAGATAAA
>Ga0247727_10012404_pt1 | contig 14634 bp, 12 predicted proteins | sample WisWelCaveWW1625_FD_202498 | JGI IMG/M metagenome (GOLD analysis project Ga0247727, IMG submission 202498) | Biofilm microbial communities from Wishing Well Cave, Virginia, United States - WW16-25 | ecosystem: Environmental > Aquatic > Deep subsurface > Groundwater > Cave microbial mat | place... | reverse complement strand
AAATTTCGTTTTGGCCCGAGCAATCAGAGACGCATCGTCATCGACGCCAACAACTGAGATCGGCTCAAATCGCGCGATATAGCGACAGAGTCGACCATCGCCGCAGCCAACCACCAACACACGCTTTGTGGAAAAAAGGGCGCGAAATAGTTCTATGACGGGGATATGGTCAGCGAAGAATTCGCGTTTTAGGTCTACGAATGATTTCATGTCGACGAGCTATCTTCTATCATGAGCGTATCCAACATCTTGGTTGCGCAGCAACAGCTCTCCGCGACGTCACTCGCGGTGGCTCCAATTGGAATTCGACACGTACCGGCTGATAAATTCCGCTTAATTCGCGACCTGTCGAGTCAAGCACCAGTCGCAAGGTAGCTACTGCGCTTCCGGCGATCGTCGCGACCAACGTAGCTGGGAACCCTTGTGCCACCAGATGCTCTCGTCCATAATCACGCCTTGTCAGCCATACGACCGATCCACTGTACCACCCGCTGTAGGCCGCATTCCCACCCGAGAAAACCTGGTCCCCACGCACCCAGGGACCCAATTGCCGTACGATCACTGGACAAAGCTCCCCCTTCGAGCAGTCGATCCAGTGACCGCGTATCGCTCTCCGCTCGGCTCGAATAACAAAATAGATAAGAATCGACAGACCAATACAAAGCCCGATCATCGCCTTCATGCTATCCCGTTAGCTCCTCAAACAGCCCCATCTCACCCGGCCTGGTTTGCTGCGTGTTTAAATTGGTCCCAGTTCGCCAATCGCCTTATGGCTTCGTCCAAAAAAGGATCTTCTGTGGCCTTCGTCGGCTGGCCATTGGGCCCATCCGGCTCTGATTCCGACACCACAACTGTTGGCTCAATGCCGACATGATGAATGTTGGTCCCGTTTGGTGTTAGATACTTGGCGATGGTTAATTTAAGCCCAGACCCATCATCAAGCTCAATCATGTTCTGGACAGTCCCTTTCCCGAACGTCCTTGCCCCTACAATAACCGCCCGATGAAGATCTTTTAAAGCCCCCGCGACAATCTCCGCGGCAGACGCACTTCCCTCATTGACCAAAACCACCAACGGACTTATCGTGAACGGACTATTGGGAAGCGCACGTTTGACCTCGACCTTTGGTTCGGTACGACTCACGATCGATACAATGACCCCGTCATCGATGAACAGATCGCTAACCGCAACCGCCTCGTCCAATAAGCCGCCCGGATTATCACGAAGATCGAGAACGTAACCGGTTGCACCTTTAGCGCGCAACGAAGAAATCGCTGAGAATGTTTCCGACGCCGTTTTTTCCTGAAAGCTGCGAATCCGTATCAACCCGACGGTCTTATTCAGCATTCGACCAGAAACAGCTCGTTTATGAATATGGTCGCGAATGAGGGTTATCGGAACCGGGTCGGGATTACCGTGGCGCCTAAAGGTTAATTCGATCCGGCTTCCCCGTGGCCCCCGAAGCCTTTTCACAGCTTCCGCCAACGTCATGCTAAGCGTCGGCTCACCGTCAATTGCGACAATTTGATCCAACGGTTTCACCCCTGCCCGCTGCGCCGGAGACCCCTCAATCGGCGAGACGACAATTAACTGACCGTCCTTTTTTGCCACTTCGATTCCTAACCCGATAAATCTCCCAGTTGTATCCTCTTTAACCTCACGATAATCGTCGGGCGGCATAAAAAGGCTATGCGGATCCAGCCGCTCAACCATACCTTGAACGGCACCGTAGATTAGTTCTTTGATATCGACCGGCTCGATATAATATTGGTCGATTTGATACAAGACTTTCGCAAAGATCTCGAGCGTAGCGTAGCGGTCAGCCCCTAACGCCCGCGGGACGTGACTGACAACCCAACCGATGACAACCCCGAACATAAACGTGATAAGGTAACGCAATCTTTGTCTTGCCTGAAGCACCGCTTCTCCTTCTTGCCGATTAGGGCATTAAAATCCAGTCGGCCGGATCTATAGGCTCTCCCGCCTTTCGAAGCTCAAAATAGCATCCAGATCGGTCTGTAAGACCTATTTCCCCGGCTCTACCAACCAGAGATCCGGCTTCGACCTGATCATCGACGGTCACCAGCAATTCTGAGTTATAGGCGTACAGGGAGTAATATTTGTCTCCATGATCGATGATGACCAACTTTCCGTATCCCTTATAGTAGCCACTAAAAATTACACGCCCACGGTGGACCGCGTGAACTCGCGCTCCCGCTGGCACACGAAACGTCCATCCGCGACTTGTTTGGCTCAGCTGCGTATCGGGGTCCTGGTACGGACCAAACAGTTTGCTTAACGGCCCATCAACGGGTGGAAGCAACTGCCGTCGCATGGCAGGAAAATTCGTTTGAATGGCATCGCCTGAATGGCGCAGCAGCAACTCCGCCTTAAGCCTTTCCGACTGTTTTGAAAGCTCGACCAACAACAACTGCGCATCATTCTTTCGCCCGATCACTTCCATGAGGAACATTCGTTTCTTGTGTTGTTCCCGTTCCAGTGCCCTTACTTCAACAGCCACATGCTGCCTTAAGGAATCGAGTTCTCGGGCAAGTTCTGCTTCGGAACTTAGCATCGTTTGCAATCGAGCCATCTCCTCACGGTGACGGGAGATCAACCTTGAATCAAAACGACTTAAACGCCGAATCAAAAAAGCCTTGTGCATCAAATCCATAACATCTTTCGACTTTATCAATGCGACAAGGTAACTGCGATGTCGATTGATCTTATATAGGCTGATCATTCGTGCGCGGAAATGGTCCGCTATATCGGTCAGGCCCTTCGCCACATCGGTCTGGGAAGCCCCCAGCGTCGACCGTCTCGCCTCCAACCCATGGAGTCGCGCGGTCAAGGATTCAAAGCGATCCTTCGCCTTTGCATAATGGCGATCGAGATTTTCAATGACATCCAAGATCGATCGACGTTTCTCGTCTAGAGCGTGTATCGTCGCGAGCTGCTCACTGATTTCCCGTCTTAGATCAACCTGGTCATCTCGCCCATGCTCGGCCCCTAGAGGCGCATCAACAACCCCCGCCACCCAGAATAAGATGATCCATCGTTTACGCAATCATCCTTCCTTAAGCCGACTCCAACGGTTTCATCTCGCTATATTTCCTGACGGCAATCACGGAACCAAGCGCTCCAATGCTTGCTCCCCCAAATAACAGGACTAAGTCATAGCCATCCGCAAAAACAATCAACGTCTCACCCGCCAAACCAAACGGTAAGAGCGACGGGCCGTACCAAGCGACCAACCGATAAAGCCCCTGCAGTGCGAAGATCGCAAATCCGGATCCAAGCAATCCTTGCATCGCGCCTTCGATCAAGAATGGTGCGTGAAGAAATAAACTGGTAGCACCGACAAGTCGCAGCGCCTTCAACTCATCGCTTCGGCTAAACATGCTTAGCGTAACGGTATTGCTCACGATCAATATGATGGCGACCGCGAGTACGAAACCAAACACAACCCCACCGACACGTAACAGCTCGAGCAGCCTTGCGACATAATCGCTCCACTGTTGATCATACCAGATATCGTCCACGCCACCGGCCTGTTTCAAGGCGTCAATTGCCTGTTTCAGCGCATGCGGGGTAATTGCTGACTGATCCAGCCTTAGGTCAAACGACTCCGGCATCACGCTAGGGTCAACGCCGTCAAGAATCGTTCGATCCGCCTCAAGATCCAACGCAAACCGTCTGAAGGCCTCTTCCGACGTCACATGAGTCGACTCAATGAGGCCCGGGAGGGCACCAATTTTAAGCTGGATCCAGTCCCGCTCAGACTGTGTCATGTCCCGCGTAAGATAGACCGAAATCCGGATGTCAGAGCCCCATTGTTGAATCATGTGAGACAGGTTGCTGTAGAGAATCAGCGCAAATCCAAGCATGGTCATTGCAAAAAATATTATTCCAATCGATACCAGATGAATCCAGGTATGCTCGCGAAAGTTGCCTAATGCTTTTCGGACAAAGTAGCCGGCGGTCATGCGACTGACACTTTCCTCATCACACGATGGTCCTCACATTTTCCATCTGCCATAAGGATTCGTCGATAGGAATACCGATCCAATATCATTGGATCATGCGTCGCCAGAACGATCGTAGTCCCGCGGGTATGGATCTGGTTGATCAACGCCAGAATTTCCCAAGTCAATGATCGATCAAGATTCCCCGTCGGCTCATCCGCGAGTAGTATCTCGGGGTCGTTGACAATCGCACGCGCGATCGCAACACGTTGCTTTTCACCCCCAGATAGATCAATCGCTCTCCGAAACATCTTACGTTCGAGACCAACCCGCACAAGCAGCGATCCAACCCGACGTTCAATTTCGCCCGTGGACACACCGACAACCTCAAGTGCAATGGCAACATTTTCGAAAACGGTCTTGTTCGGCAGCAACCGAAAATCTTGGAACACAATTCCGATCGTCTGTCGAAGGTGAGCGACCATTCGAGATCGAAGACGCTCAAGATTGAATCCGTTGACAATAACTTCACCCGCACCAGCGGCCTCTTCCCCATAGATCAGTTTTAAAAACGTCGACTTCCCTGCACCCGACGCGCCCGTCAAAAAAACGAATTCCCCTTTTGAAATCGACACGGAAACGTCCTGCAACACGGGACGATCATAATGATACGATTTGTGGACGTTGATAAACTGAATCACGTCGAGAACACTCCACCATGACGAGATTTTCCGACTAAACCTTCTTTTTCGACTCAGCCAAATAGTCAAATATGATCTGGTCGAGACTACGCTCTGTTTCGCTAGGGTCATTCTGCTTCGGTCGATCGGCTGCCTTGAATTGTCGATCGTACAAGCCTGAGAGTAAATTTTTAATCATTGCCTTATGTTGTTCCTTCATCAGCTCTTTAACGACTTCTTGTAACCGATCTACCTTGAGGATGTCCGAATAGCTTGTCTTCTTCGAATCGATAATGGTCCCTTCGAAGTATAAGTGTGTAATAATGTGCGGATTGCCTAACCCACTGTCCTCCGTCTGAATATGATAGACACGCGCCTGATATGGCACGTCTGTGTTCAATCCTTGTACGGCATCCTTCATGTAAGCCTCGTTTGGACTAACCTGCACGACGGATCTTCTTATCCACATCACGGGTGAATTGGCCCACATACTATCCCGAAAATACTGCTTTGCGAAGCAGCACGACATAGGCCTCGATCCCGACCTGCAACGAACGACTCAATTCCCCCCTGGAAGATGCCCAGTCCTCTCAAACGGCCGACCGAGATAAAGATGTCCGGCATCACCGATGGTCGGATGTCCATCTTCCAGAAGGATGATACAATCGATCGTCGAAAAATTCGCGAATATCGTTTCAGCCAGGCTATGAATCCATTTCCATTCATGTCCGATCGGCCAGCTTCCATCAAAAACAGGAAATTGAAAGTCTAGAACCAATTCCGTCCCGCCGACGACAAAGATATGATGCAACGCACCCCCGCTCCGTGCACCCAGTCGGCGATCGATCTCCCGCTCCCAAACGCCGAAATCTGCCCGGACACAGGTAAACAACCCATTACAGTCCGACCGGCCAAATCGTTGTGTCACCCATTGGTCGCCGCTCGAAGGTAAAACAAGCGTTTCTGTCGATTCGCTCCCGGTATTACCGAGTGCTGGCCATGGGGTTTCGTCGCGATGGCACCCAAGGCCTTGGGTTGCTAAACTACCCCCCAACCAAACGCTCACCGTGAACAGAATAACGTGGCGCCTGACCCTCCCATCGAACCGTCGATCGAGCCGCGTTGACACTACCAACCGAATTTCACTACCATCGACCATCAGTTTGATGAACCTTATTGCCTGGTCTCAAGTCATCATCTCGCTCACAAGCCATTGTAAGGTGGTGTAACGTGTATCATGCTCTTGACATCCTGTCAGCGGCGGTTGAGGCCATCGATCGCGGCTCAGGCTCGGCCGCCTCGCTTGTTGGTGAAACTGGCCTTGTGGTCCGATTGGTTCTGTTGTTGCTAGTGGGGATGAGCGCGGTCTCTTGGGCCGTTATTTGGACACGTTGGCGCCTTGTCCGCCGGACCAAACGAGACAGCCATATTTTTATGGGGCTATTTGACGAGAAGAACAATCTCGAACGCCTCCGTGAGCAAAGCAAAGATTTTCCTTTTGCTCCGCCCGCGCGAATTTTTGTGGCCGGCGTCTCCGAATTGGCGAGATGCCGACGTCACCAAATATCGGCGGATGAGCTGGAAAAAGCGCTCGATGCGCGCTTGATCAAGGTCAAGAGAGATGAGCTGGATCGACTGACGCGCTCGATTCCGTTTTTGGCCTCAACCGGCTCAACCGCGCCGTTTATTGGGCTATTTGGTACGGTCTGGGGGATCATGAGTTCCTTTCAGCAGATTCGGACTCAGCAAACAGTCGATATCGGTGTTGTTGGCGGCGGTATTTCCGAAGCTTTAATTGCCACCGCCGTGGGGCTCTTTGCTGCCATCCCAGCCGTACTGGCTTATAACAGCTTTAGCAATACGATCGATCGGTTATCAGGACAATATGATGATTTCATCGAATTCCTCAAAGTTCGGCTACGGCATGAGCTGACGTTCGGTGACGGATAATCTCGTGCAAGTTCCGGGAAGCAACAAGCGACTATTGGCAGAGATCAATGTCACCCCGCTCGTCGACGTGATGCTGGTGTTACTGATTATTTTCATGATCACCGCGCGATTCATGCAAGAGGGAATCGCCGTCAAGATTCCTCAGGTCAACGCAGGCCAGCTCGATCAACCTCGGAATCAATTGATCGTGTCAATCGCCAAAGCCCCCAACGGATATTTGCTTTACCTCAATAACGACCCCTATTCGCTGGAAAATTTCCGCAAGAAAATCAGTGCCATCGGCCGAAAGCGCTTGGATCAAACCGTCTATCTTAGAGCGGATCACCGAGTGCCATACGGATTTGTTGTGATTGTTATCGGCATGCTACAAGAGGCAGGAATCAGTAACATTGGCCTTGTCACCGAATCAAAGAGATGACCTGTCAACGGAGCGCCAGGTGTCAGGTACCGTTTCTACGAATCGCTTGGAGTCTGAATTCCGGAGGGGTCTGATTGCATCCGTCGCCATTCACGCTTGCCTTTTTTTCCCAATATCGTTGCGATTTGGATGCGGAACAACCGATCCAGCCATTCCGACGTCCGCAGTGGTCAGCTTAATCTCCGCAACCGACCTTGCACTACAATCCTCCGCCGGGCGTATCGAACTGCCCAAGATGACCATTGCGCAGGCCAAGAGGCTTGAAGCCCCGGCGAAGAAGGATGCTCTCCCTGCACCGCTGACCAAGCCGGACAAAGGCACCCGTGCAGAAAACTCGAAGGTACTCGAAGAGCGGATCAAAAGCGCCATTTCGCGCCTGCGAAAACAGCAAGTGGATCGCGAAGGGGATGCTGTTGAAGGGACAACGGGAAAAGATCCAACGACGACCGCACCTCGCGGATCGATCATCGGCGAAGATGATCCTGAACTTGCAAAATTTCGGCAAGAGGTTCAAAACGCAGTCCAAACCAATTTTTTTTTCCCGTGGGAACAAAATCCAGATTGGAAGACGACAATCGAATTCCGCCTAGATAAGAGTGGAAACCCAACCGATGTTGTCGTCGTGACCGGATCCGGGAATCCTCGGTTTGACCGAGCTGTCGTTGACGCAATCAAAAAAACGCGCCCTTTCCCGCCGCATTCCCGCCGCCTGGACGACGCGCTGCAAAACGGGATTCAGATGTCTTATTATGGAAAGCGGGCTGCATTTTGAAACAACCTTGTCTTAACGCCTGGCCGCATAGATAGAGGGAGACGCACTGATGATAAAAGCCTTAGCCATTGGTCTTATTTTCTTATTCGGGTCTATCGCGGGATCTGCGCAAGCAAAAGTCTTCATCGACGTCACCTCACCAGACCGAAAAGTGTTTGTCGCGATGGCACCCTTCGCAGCCGCGAAGGGTGATCAGAAGATGGCCGCAACCATTCAAGACATTGTTCGACAAGATCTTGATCTGACGGGTCTCTTTAGCTACATCGACCGAGCAGCCTACCTCAATCAAGATCCCTCTCCAACCAAAGTGAAGTATACCGATTGGACGTCGATTGGCGCAGAAGTCTTGGTCAAAGCCGAACTGGAACGAACCGCAAAAGGGATCTCCATCAACCTTTATGTATACGATGTCTTTGCCTCCCAGCTCGTTTTGCGGCAGCAATATCAGGGATCTGATACCAAACTACGCAACCTCGCCCATCGGGCGTCGGATGGCATTTATCGCCTCCTTACTGGAAAGCAATCGTTCTTTTTGACCAAGATTTTGTTTACTTGGGACGTCAGCGGAACACGACAAATCTATATGATGGACGTGGATGGATATGGTCGGCAAGCGCTAACCAAGAATCGCTCGATCAATTTTTCACCAGCCTGGGTAAGCGATGGTCGACGGATCACGTTCTCATCGTATATCAGCGGTGATCCGGATCTCTATATGCTCGATTTGCGAACCAACGAACGGATCACGTTGTCAAACCACCATGGCATCGAATATACCTCCGATTGGTTTGGCAATGAACTTTGTTTCTCTCGTGCGCTTGACGGAAATACCGAGTTGTATCTGATGAATTCCCAAACACGACAGGCCAGTCGCTTGACGAACAGCCCAGGTATCGATATCGAACCAAGCTGGTCACCGGATGGTTCTCGTGTAGCGTTTGTTTCTAGTCGATCCGGGAAACCACATGTCTACGCGATGGACCGATCTGGACAGAATATGCAGCGACTGACCTTCGCCGGCTTTCACAATGTTAATCCGGCGTGGTCTCCACGAGGTAATCTCATCGCATTTGCCGGAAAGGACCAGGGTCTATTTGACCTCTTTATGATCGACCCGGCGGGTACACAGATCCAACGGCTGACCATCGACGCCGGGAACAATGAAAAACCGAGCTGGTCGCCCGACGGCCGTAAGATCCTATTCACCTCAAGCCGTTCCGGACGCTACCAGCTCTACATGATGAATTCCGACGGTTCGGATATCCGACAGATCACGTCTGGACCTGGAAATTTTGAATCCCCGGCATGGGGCCCCTACGCGACGTCGGGACTGTAACGGGGGGCCACTGCTGACAGATCTTCGTCAGATCGACCCAACCAGCAAGTGCAGCCGTCCTACGCTTTCTTTCGCCGGCGGCAATCCATTCCTTTCCAACGTGCGTCTCTGGAGATTCCAAGCCCACTGGATTGAAATCGGTCCAATCGGCGACGAAACGCGTATCCCGACACCGGCCGACGTCCGTAGGTGAAATGGATGAAAGGTCGTCTCACTACCCGGGATCAAGGCGCCCTGCTCGACAGCACTGTTTGTCAGATAAACATTCCCTGCATCGGCAAAGAGAACCGTCGACACGATTTGCCATACGGGAATTTCGAGTTCTCCGCTCACCAATAGCGAGAGATCCCCCCCCGTCTGCACGCTCGCCTCGCTATACGTCGTCGTCGGTGATGTCGAGGCCACACGCGGTCCTATCCCTTCCTCGTCAAATCCTCGGGGCCCCCGATTCCCCCCCAAGAACAGTCGATGTTCAATCGGGGTATCGGTCGTATTGTCATACGGGATACGCCAGTCCCAGTGTGTACTCATCGACCAAAGGAAGCGGCTCGATAGCCTAAGATGAGTCGTTGCAATTGATCCGAGTTCGCAAAATGTCTCTTCGGACCCTAGCACCGTGGGATAAATCGAACCTGTTAGCGTAACCAACGACCCCGTCACCGGTTGAATCGGATTATCTCGTTGATCCCATTTAAAGCCAATTCCCACGTGTGCCAAGACACGTTCCTGACTGTCGGCTAAGCCCAGCTGTGCTTCGGGTAGACTGTTGACTGACCGTCGGTCATATCCAACTCCCAGCGATGCTTCAGTTCCTTGAAAATAGGAACGTCCGGATCCCCATCGCCGGTAAACCGTAAACTCGACCTGATTTCGGCTTAAGTCGTAGGTCAATCGCGATAGTTCCTCAAAGAGGGTCGCTTCAAAAACGTTCGGTAGCCGTGCGCCAAACAAGAACGGATTGCGAAAACCAGTTCGCACCCGCCCACTAATTCGGTCGCGCGCTTGCCTGCGCTCGAAGTAATACCAGGCTTCACCGCGCAGGTAGGCATTGATCCCGGCCCCCCACAGATTTAATTTTGAAATCGACGTTTGTAGGCGCATCCGCTGGTCGAGCCGACTACCGATATCCGCCTGGTACCAGACGCTGGGCTCGATCACAATCGACTTCCCTTCGGCAAGCTCGACCAAAACATCGGCATGATCTCGTCCCATATTCAGATCGATCGGCTCGATATGAACGGTGGAGAAATAGCCAAGGCTAAAAAGATTCTGTTCGCTGGCTCTTAACCGTTGTGGCGAATAAATCTCTCCTGGAACGAGTTCTAATTCCTTATCGACGACTTTCCGTTTGGTTTTGAGGTGCCCCCGTAAGACAACATCACCAACCGCGACCTTGGGCCCCTCGTCGATCAAAATGACGACATCGGCAAAATCTGAACGCTCATCAAACGAAAGTTCGATATCGACTGTCGAATGCGGATACCCCTGAGACTCATAAAGACGCTTAATTCGCTGCTCCACACCCTTTAAGTCCGTCGCACGAACAGCTCGACCGAGCCCAATCCCAACTTCATTTTCGAGCCGCTTCGTTTCCACCGTTGCGTTACCACGAATCAAAATGGATCTTGTAACACAACGGTGACCCTCTGACAGATTGACCTGCAGTTTCGTCGTATTCCCGATCTGATCGAAATGTCGATTTCGTACCACAGCATGAAGATAGCCCCGCTCCTGATAGGCCAGAATAATCTCTCGCAACCCATCATCGATGACGCGTTCGGACAGAGTTCCGCTTTGACTATTGCGCTCCGTTGAATAGAATAACTTTCTCAAGTCACGCTGGGAAAATAGTTGATTCCCCGAAAAAAAAACATCGAGTTTAATTTGATCGCCTTTGCTTTTATTGATGGTGAAGACGATTTGACGGACCGACCGAGTGGCATCATTCTGGTAATCGGCTTCAACCGTGGTGTTACTAAACCCGAGGCTGGCATAGAACGCGATGAGTTCTCGTCTGGCCTCCGTTAAGAACCCGTAGGAAAAATTGCGCTCCTGTTCATACCGAACAACCTTCAACAGTTTTGCTCTAGGGTTCCCAATAAAGCTCGAAAAAACGCCGGGAAGGTTCCTCGGACCCCATTCCCAATCCCCCCTAAAGTCAACCTCCATTCGAAATCCGACATTGATGAGGAACTGCACCCGGGTCTTGAACGGATCGGTCGCCTCTCGCTCAACTATCGGTTCTGACACTTTTGCGCCCGGAAACCCTCGCTTGCGGAAAAAAGCCAACAGCCGATTCCGGTCAGACTCGAGCCGATCGGCATCCAACTGCTGCCCGCTGCCCGTTTTCGTAACGCGCACCAATGCCTTCTTCGTCGCTTCCTGGTTTACTCCCAGGTCACCGGCAAAAGATAGGTCTGATATCAGTTGCGGATGGTTTTCGGCGATCGATAATTCGACTGCAACGAAGCCATCCGGGAGCGGGGCAATCCGCGAGGTAACGACCACCCAAGGGAATCCCTTTCGCACATAATACGCCCGCACACGATTCTCCCACTCCACGAGCAATGCGTCATGATAGCGGCGATTACGAACGGTTCCGATTAATCGGCGGAGCGTCCGCGTCCCCACGTGGTCGTTTCCAACAAGCGTCACTCTTTTGATCCGCCGACTTAAGACAAAATACCAGTCGAGATCGATCCCACCCTCGACATGGTCGGCAAAAAGATCGATCTGCTTGAATTGGCTGGTAAGCTCTAGCCGTCTCAGAACCTGCCGCAACCGACTCGCGTCGACCTCATCACCAGCGCGAAGTTTGATGAGTTGACGAATAGCAGATTCGCTACCTGAGCGATCGACATGAATGCGGCTTTCGTGAAGCCGTTCGGTGTTTCCCAAAACGTCGCTGCGGCTGATATCGTCGCCCTGCGTTCTGGAGCTAACGATACCTAAGAGCAATGTCAAACCGGCTATCCACACAAGCCTCATGACGTCCCTAAATAGCTGGCATCTAAGGATAACGTCATGACTCTACTCGATCTCAAAGCGCATGCGCAAACCAAGGCCTAGCTCGCCGACGCGTGTCTGATCATCGGCCGCATCCGGCGAATCCAGATCCCAAACTCCTGACAGTGACAAATTCCGCGACAACGTCATGTCCACTTGATGTTTTCGCTTGCGGTTAGGCTCATTTAAATCAACCTCAAGTCCAAACAGAACTAACGGACGAAAAACATAATCACCCCAACTGATCGTTGGGCGTACCGGTTTCTTGGTGACAATCTTAAAGCCAATCGGTTCATTACCGGCGCTGTAGGGCAGCACCTGAACCTCGCCTAGCCATTTTGACAACTGTTTCTTAACGGCTTCACCGACGACCATCCCTTGTGCCAATTCCAGGGCACTTCCAAACGGCGTCTCTCCATTTGCGTCTGCACCGATCTCCTCAGCTGTTCGTCCCCACCATAACAAATACCGAATGTCGATCTGACTTAATGGCGGTTCTGACGAAAAGATGAAGATGTAGTCGTCCGGCGTGCCCTTTACATTCACTCGAACCAACCACGTTCTCACCTCTGTTTCTAACTTTACATCGAAGCGAGGCTCAACAGCTCCTTGATTATTAAAATCAACTTGTCCAGACATAATCCGATATTCCCGGTCCCGGAAAAAAGCATTCCCGCTGATGATCGGCATCGTTCCAACCATACCAAACGCAGTACTTGTCCCAACCATGCGGAGATCTGCCTTCAGCTCAATATCCAATAGATTGTTTCTTAAGAAGATTCCGTCAGCCGCCCTGATCCCGATATCAAAATGAAGCACGGTTTTTAACTCCCCCTTTTCATAGATTTCGGTTTGCGAACCACGAACCGTCTTGAGGAGCCGCCGCCGCCAATCAACTTCTACGGTATAGCGGGCCTCTTCGATCACGGTTTCACCGGTTAACCAAAGGTCGCTAAAGGGTCCAAAAAGCCGCAAATGTCCCGATACAATGCCCGGGAAATCATCAACCAGATTCTGCACCAGCACATGGTCGACATCGACATCTAGATCAATCGTCTCAGGAACTAAACCTACAAATGTCAACGCTCCTTTTCCCCTGACGACGCCTCCGCCACTGCGCCCGTTCGCCCGTTCGATCCGGACGTGATTTCCCAAAAACGACAATGCGAGGTCCAAATCCGACACAGCCTGCGCCAAATAATAGGGTTGCAGTAGCAATCCGTCTCCGGCCATCGCTCCAGACCACTCGACTCCCGCCTCACCCCAGCGCACACGCGCATCCGTTTCCATCATCCCTTGCGCGCGATCAAAGACTCCGAAAATCTGATTGAACTGCTCAATATCGACGTTACCCTTGACAAATACTGTTGGTTTGGCCTGGGCTGTATCAATGCCGACCGTGAGCGCTGTTTCTCCGCCCGTCAGGCGAACGGGCCCACCGGACCACCGACTACCATTAAAATCAATATGTGCGGCCTCATGCAGGGTAAGCGTCGACCCACTAAACTCAATCGCAAGTTCCCGAACGTCGGCCGACCCGTAGAGTCGGTCCTGTTCACGCTTGATCGAGATGTTACCAGACACCGTCGCGTTCAGCGATGCAGCACGTTTGACATAGGCATACACCCATGGATCCAGGATAAGGTCATTAACCGCCGCGACCAATTCAAACCGCTTCGTCTCAACGAGATCCATCGTCCATTGAACCGTCGCATGATTCCAAATCGACCCCTGCAGTTTCATCGAATCCTTTTTTAGTTCGAGATCGATCGTCGATACGGCAAATTTCCGACTCAAATATTGTTGGTCGTCTACAACAAACGTCGCCTTAAGCAGCGGATGGTCGATTGAGTCCGATAGGCTTCCACTCACTCGGATCCGCGCATCCAAGCCGGGCGCCACTTTGGTCAAATAGGCAACATCGGTCCAGTCAAACGGTGCCGACGTGGCAAATCCACCTGACAATCCGCGTTTAGCGTCGATTCGCGCTGAAAAGGTAGCTCGTCCCTCACCTCGTTCAACCTCACCTCGTTCAAAGCGGATCTCCTGGTTCTCAAGAATGACTGCCGTACGCACGGTATCGAGCTTTACGCCATCTGCATCAATGCCGCTCGCTGTAGCAAATCCAAGGCCATGCATATCACTTGCCCGCCCTGCGATATGAAACGTTCCCAACAAATCTCCGGTCCACCGATTCCAAAATCCATGGCCAATCGGCAACGACGCCAACAGAGTTTCGGCTCGCCCCTTCGTGACATCGAAGTCGAATTCGATTGACGCTAGCTCACCTGGATGTAGCGTAATCTCCCCTTTCCCATGGAAGCGATTTTCATCCGACCTGGACGTAATCGACTCAAAGGTAATCGCCCTCTGATGGATTTCCATGGTGGTCGATACTTGAACCAAGGAAAAATAATTCGTTGAAATCTCCTCCACATCAGCCAGGAAATCTGCACGGAGATCGTCGATGGGTCCAACCAGCGCTGTCGAAAAGCTACCGTTACCGG
>Ga0247727_10012403_pt1 | contig 14636 bp, 13 predicted proteins | sample WisWelCaveWW1625_FD_202498 | JGI IMG/M metagenome (GOLD analysis project Ga0247727, IMG submission 202498) | Biofilm microbial communities from Wishing Well Cave, Virginia, United States - WW16-25 | ecosystem: Environmental > Aquatic > Deep subsurface > Groundwater > Cave microbial mat | place... | reverse complement strand
GCACGGAGGACCGCACGATGCTCGGCGTTCGAATCGCGGCGTCGCTCCTGACGCTCGTGGGGGTCGTCTTGGCGGCGGGAAAGACGAAGCTCACGTACCCCGAGACGAAGGCTCTCGACCTCGTCGAGGAGATCCACGGGAAGAAGGTCAAGGATCCGTACCGTTGGCTCGAGGACGACGTGCGCACCTCTCCCGAGGTCCGCGCCTGGGTCGAGGCCCAGAACAAGGTGACCTTCGGCTACCTGGCGGCGCTCCCGGGCCGCGAGGCGGTCGAGCGTCGCCTGACCGAGCTGTGGAACTACGAGCGCTACACCCCGCCTGCCGTCAAGGCCGGGCGCTACTACTACCTCAAGAACGACGGGCTGCAGAACCAGTCGGTGCTCTACGTCGCCGACTCGCTCGATGGGCCGCCACGGATCGTGCTCGACCCCAACACTTGGTCCGAGGACGGGATCGTCGCTCTCGCCGGCCTGGCCGCGAGCGATGACGGGCGGTATCTGGCCTACGCGCGCTCGGGAGCGGGCTCCGACTGGCAGGAGTGGTTCGTCCGCGACCTGGCGACGGGCCAGAACCTCGACGACCACCTGCGCTGGACGAAGTTCACGAACGCGGCCTGGACGACGGACGGCAAGGGCTTCTTCTACTGCCGCTTCGACGAGCCCGCCGCGGGCGAGGAGTTCAAGGCGCTCAACACGAACCAGAAGGTGTTCTACCACCGCGTCGGAACCGCACAGGCCGACGACGTCCTGGTGTACGAGCGGCCGGACCAGCCGCAATGGGGCTTCGCTCCGGCGGTCAGCGAGGACGGGCGCTACCTCGTGCTGTCGAGCTACGTCGGGACGGACCCGCGCAATCGGGTGTTCTACAAGGACCTGCTCGAGCCGTACGGCATGGTCCGTCCGCTCGTCGACACGATCGACCACGAGTACACGTTTCTCGGCAACGACGGCCCGCTGTTCTACTTCAAGACGGACCTCGATGCGCCGCGCGGCCGCGTCGCGGCGATCGACACGCGCGCGCCGCGTACGGCGACGCCTCGCGAGCTGATCCCCGAGTCGAAGAACGCGCTGCAGGGCGTCAGCCTCGTCGGCAACCTGTTCGTCGCCAGCTACCTGCAGGATGCGGCGACGCGCGTGCGCGTGTTCCGCATCGACGGCACGCCGTTGCGCGACGTCGAGCTGCCGGGCACCGGGAGCGCGGGCGGGTTCGGCGGCCGCCGCAGCGACGTCGAAACGTTCTACGCCTTCTCGAGCTTCCAGACGCCGGACACGATCTACCGCTACGACATGCTGACCGGGGAGTCCCGACTGTGGCGCAGGCCCCGGGTCGACTTCGATCCCGACCAGTACGAGGTCAAGCAGGTCTTCTACACCAGCAAGGACGGCACGCGCGTGCCGATGTTCCTCGCGCACAAGAAAGGGCTGGCGCTCGACGGAGACCGACCCACGCTGCTCTACGGCTACGGCGGCTTCGGCATCTCGCTCACCCCGTCGTTCTCGGTGACGTACCTGGCGTGGATGGAGCTGGGCGGCGTGTTCGCCGTGGCCAACCTGCGCGGCGGCGGCGAGTACGGCGAGGACTGGCACGCTGCGGGCAAGCTGGCCCACAAGCAGAACGTGTTCGACGACTTCATCGCCGCGGCGGAGTGGCTCGTCGCCAATCGGGTCACGCGGCCGTCGCGCCTGGCGATCCAGGGCGGAAGCAACGGCGGGTTGCTCGTCGGCGCGTGCATGGTCCAGCGCCCGGACCTGTTCGGCGCGGCGCTGCCCGCCGTCGGCGTGATGGACATGCTGCGCTTCGAGAAGTTCACGGCGGGCCGCTACTGGGTCGACGACTACGGCAGCGTCGAGGACCCCGAGCAGTTCCAGACCCTCCACGCGTACTCGCCGTACCACAACCTCAAGCCCGGCGTGCGCTATCCCGCGACGCTGATCACGACGGCCGACACGGACGACCGCGTGGTACCCGCTCACAGCTTCAAGTTCGCCGCGGCGCTGCAGCGCGCGCACACCGGCGACGCGCCGGTGCTGATCCGCATCGAGACCAGCGCCGGGCACGGCGGCGGCAAGCCGACCGCCAAGATCATCGAGGAAGCGGCCGACGAGTGGGCGTTCCTCGTGCAGGTCCTGGGAGTCCCGGGGACAGCTACCGAAACTCCTACAGCTGGCCGGTGAAGCCCCAGGCGTCGAGCCGCGCGCGGTACTCCGGGTCGTCGTAGCGCTCGAGGCGGAACGCGTCCGCGTAAGGGGGAAGGGGTGCGCCGGTCGCATGCGCGGCGAGGATCTCGGCCGCGCCGCACGCGGCCATGATCCCGTAGCCCGACAGGGCGCCGAGGACGTACGCCCCCGAGACAGCGAGCGGCCCCGCGAGCAACCGGTTCTCGCGCGTCTTGGTGTAGTAGCCGCCGTCGACCACCGAACGTGGGAACCTGCCGAAGTACCCGCGGAGCGCGGGGAGCATGCGCGACATGCCGCGGAGCGCGATCTCGGCGTGGTCGGGGTCCGGGACGAGCGGGAACGCCACCTCGACCGTCTCGGTGTGGAACGTCCAGAGCAGCAGCACCGAGTCCGAATCGGGCGCACCCTCGGGCCGTGCGTGCACGCCCGCGGGGAAGGGCTCGAGGAGTCGCCGCATCTCGGGAGACTCGGCGAGCATCGCGCGCTCCTCGTCCGACCACGGCAGGCGGACGGGGTCGGTCCAGATGAGCAGCGGGGCGTGGCGCGGGACCGCGCCGAGACGATCGTGGAAGGCGATCTTGCGGTGCAGCTCCGAGAAGACCGGGAGCTCGATGCCGAGCAAGCGGGCGACCGGCGCGACGTACGGTCCCGCCGCGTCGACGAACCTCGGCGTCGCGATCGTCACGTTTCCCACGGGCGTGGCCACGCCGACCTCGTGCACGCGGCCGCCCGACGTGCGGACGGTCTCGACGCGCCCGACGACGAGCCGCGCCCCGTGCGCGAGCGCGCGCTCGAGCAGGTACATGCCGAGCTGCTGGGCATCGAGCCAGCCGCAGCGCCGCGCGTGGAGGACGGCCACGGTCTCGGCCGCCAGGTACGGGAAGCGCCGGCGCAGCAGCGCGGGGTCGAGGAACAAGTCCCCGCCCGTCGGTAGTCCGTCGAAGCCGGTGGGCCGCGCCGGGACGTACTCCGGATCCGCGGCACCGCCCGCGTGCACGCGCAGCGGCCCCGCGCCGAGCGAGGTCGGCTCCTCGGCGAAGCGCCGCAGCGCGGCGACCCGCTCCGGGTCGCCCGTGGCGTACAGGTAGCCGCGCCGGTTGAGCTGGAACCGATTGCCGCTCTCGTGGGCCAGCTCGTCGAGCAGATCGATGCTGCGGTTCATCAAGGCGACCATGGCGTCGCCCGGGCCGGGCCAGAAGTTGCGGTAGCACTCGGTCGATTTGTCGCTCGTGAGCGTCAGCGGCGCCCGTTCGTCGACGATCCAGACGTTCCGCACGCCGCGGCGGACCGCGAGCTGGTGCGCTGCGGCGAGACCCGCGATGCCCGCTCCGCACACGACGACTTCGCCCGTCTCGCGCACCGGCCCACTCCTCCAGGATCACGAGGATACGACGGACGCGACTTCGGTCTCAGGGCGGACTCGGGAACCCGTCGGTCGGGAATCCCGTATCCCAGGGTGGGAGGGAACGGTCATGCCCCAGGACATCAAGCGGATCTATCGCGAGCGGGAAGAGGCGAAGCTCGGTGGCGTCTGTGCCGGGCTCGGCACCTACCTCGGGATCGACCCCGTGTTCACGGGGTTCGTGTTCGGGATCGTGGGCTATCTGCTGGCGTGGCTGATCATCCCGCAGCGGCCGGTCCCGCCTGAGCCGGCACGGACGGTGGTCGAGGCGCCGCACGGCGGGTGAGCTGCCCCCCGGGGCCGGCTCGGGCCGACCCCGGGGAGACTTCGAGCGAGCTAGCGGCAGGTCTTCCGGCCGGGCTTGCCCTTGCACGAGTTCGAGCAGCACTGGCTGTTCGAAGTGCAGAGCGTGCCGGCGGCGCCGCACGGCTGCGGACAGTCGCCGTCGGCCGGCCACGCGCAACCGGCCGCGCAACACCCGTCCGTGGCCCCGCCGCTGCCGCAGGCCAATGGGGTGTTCGAGCAGGTTCCGGCGTTGCACGTGTCCGTGGTGCAGGCGTTGCTGTCGTTGCAGTCGGCGTTCGTCTGGCATCCGCCGCCTCCGCCGAGCAGGCCGCAGATCTCGCTGCACACGAGGTCGATCGGCACGCCACGGTTCGGGCAGTTCGCGCAGTGGTGCAGCGCGACGACCCTGTGGCTCGAAGACGCGAGCACCGGCGAGCCGGACGAGCCACCCTCGGTGTCGCAGGAGTAGCCGACGTCGTTGTAGGTCGCGACCCCCGTACAGGCGGCCGCACCGATCGTCGAGACTCGACACACCCCGCCCGCGGCAGAGGTGTCCTCGATCCCGAGCTGCTTGGCGTCGCCGCCCGCGTGCTGCGGGATGTAGATCTGCTCGCCGACGATCGCGTCGCGGTTGTCGATCTGGAGGAATCCGTAGGTCGCCGCCGGGTTGCCGCTCGTGATCCGGACGAGCGCGTAGTCGAGCGCGGCGCTGTCCTGGATGAACGTCGCGCCCGAGAACACCGTGCCGGGCCAGCACAGCTGGCAGTTGCTGCTCGTGCAGTTGGGCGCCTCCGCTCCGAACTCGTAGTCCGTGTTCGTCGCCGCCGTCGCGCTCGTGATGCAGTGCTCGTTCGTCACGAGATGGCTCGACGCCGACGCGAGCCAGCCCGTGCACAGGCTCGTGCCCTGGATCAGCAGACGGGCCACCGCTCGGCTTCGGGCGTACTCGGTCGGGTGGGAGCTCTGGTAGCAGACGGCGTTCTTCTTGTTGTCGACCCCGCAGATCGCCTCGACGCTCTCGGGCTCGCCGAGGTCGACGAACCCGCCGGCGTACGAGTCGACGACGAAGCCCTTACCGCGCTTTTCCCCGCGCTGGACCAGCTCGATCACCGCGGTGTCGCCCTTCACGTGCTGGGACCAGAACGTGCCCGCGTCCATCTTCCCGCCGCCGGTCAGCGTGTAGGCCTGGCCGCGCGACGCGTCGGACACCGTGACCGAATCCCCGGGCACGAGGTCGAACTCGGCGAAGTGGATCGCGATGTACGTGGCGCCGGGGTGATGGATCGCCCAGCGCGCGCCGCGATCGGTCGGCACCGCCTCGACGTGCGACGGACCCCGGGAGTCGATCCGTAGCGGGTACTCGTTGCCGACGCGCATCGGCGCCTGGGCCAGCGCTGGGATCGCGGCGACCGCGGCGAGCACGGCCAGCGCGACCAGCAGCTTGACGTTTCGCATGCCACCTCCTCCGTCCGGCCCGCGGGCGGCTGGACCGCGCTGGAAGTTACCCAAGTCGGTGACCCGCCGGCAATCGGTTTCTTCAGGGTCGGGGGGCGAACTGCTCCAAGTACCCGCGAACGCGGAGCTTGTGTTCCGTGTTGTCGCTGGTCCGCGCCGCCGATTTCGGCCGTTGTGCCGCCCGTTCCGCTGCGGGATACTAGCCGGGTTTCCGGTTCGTCGAACCGGCCGAAACCGAGGAGGGTCAAGTCCATGAGCAGGAAGAAGAGTGTGTTGTGCGTCGCCGCCCTGACCGCGTTGGCCTGCGGTCTCGGCCTGCCGTTCGCCGCGCAGGGCCAAGAGCAGGAAGATCCGGCGATGGCGGCGATGATGAAGCTGGCCGCGCCGGGCGAGCACCATCAGCATCTGGCCAAGCTGGCCGGGGACTGGAAGACGGCGGGCAAGTTCTGGATGGTACCCGGTGCGCCGCCCGACGAGTCCTCGGGAACGATGCACTTCGAACCGATCCTCGGCGGTCGGTTCATGCAGTCGCATTACAAGGGCGCGATGATGGGCATGGCCTTCGCCGGCATCGGGCTCGACGGCTACGACAACCTGAAGCAGAAGCACATCGGCATGTGGATCGACAACATGGGCACGATGATGATGACGTTCGAGGGGACGTGCACGGACGGGGGCAAGGTGACGACGACGACGAGCAGTTTCACCGATCCGGCGACCGGGCAAGCGATGACCATGAAGAGCGTAGTCACGCTGGTCGACGCCAACAAGATGCTGTTCGAGGCGTTCATGAAGCCGGCGGGAGGCGAATTCTCCAAGTCGCTGGAGATCACCTACACCCGCTGACGCCGCGACGGGGCAGGGCCTTGACCATGCACCTTTCTCGATCCGCGGCCGCGCTGGTCCTCGCGGCCGCGGTCGGCGCCTCGGTCGCGGCGGCGCCCCCGATGACGACGTCCGAGGAGGCGGCGAGGGAGAAGGGGCGGCTCGTCCTCGAGCTCCACCGCTGGTACGTGGCCGCGGGCGCGGTTCCGGGGACAAGAACCGAAACTCCCGGGCCGTGAGCCGGAGTTCCGGTTGCTGTCCCCGCAATCCCGCAAGTCGCTGTACCGGATCGATCTCGAGTACGACGGCACGAGGTACCACGGCTGGCAGGAGCAGTCGAACGCACGCACCGTCGCGGGCGAGCTGCGCTCGGCCGCGGAGCGTGCTGTGGGCGCCGTCGCCGATCTGCAAGGGGCGGGTCGCACCGACGCGGGCGTCCACGCGCTCCGGCAGGTCGCGCACCTCGGCTTCGTCGCGCCGATCGATCCCGGCGTCCTGTGCCTGCGGCTCAACGACGCGCTGCCCGCCGACCTCCACGTGTTGACCGTCCGCCCGGCGCCGCCGGGGTTCCATGCCCGGCACTCGGCCGTGGCCCGCAGCTACCTGTACCAGATCGCACGCCGCCGGACCGCGTTCGCCAAGCGCTACGTCTGGTGGGTCAAGCGCCCGCTCGACGCATCCGCGATGGCGGACGCGTCCGCGCTCCTTCGCGGGCGGCACGACTTCGCCCGCTTCACCGAGCGTCCCGGGGAGCAGCCGAGCACGCTGGTCGTCGTCGAGCAGGTCGAGGTTCGCGAGGAGGGAGCGCTCGTGCTCATCCGGATCGTCGCGTCCCACTTCCTGTGGCGCATGGTCCGACGCATCGTGGGGACGCTCGTCGAGATCGGGGCCGGCCGGGCGACGGGAGACGACATGGCGGCTCTTCTCTCAGGCCAACGGCTCGTGGACGCGGAGGCGCCGGCTTCCTGGACCGCCCCGCCCTCGGGTCTGTTTCTCGAGCGGGTGCAATACCCGGGCGACCCTCCGCTCGACCCGCTCCTACCGGCCTGCGCCGTCTCGGCCGAGCCCGAGGCACCGGCGCCCCGCAGGCCGGCGCGTCGAGGGCGAGCGTGAACCAGAGACGTCGTGCAGCGGTCGTGCTCTCGCTGTGCGCGGGGCTCCTGGCCGCGACCGGTCTCCGCGCGGGCCCTTCGGTGCCGCGCGCAATGCGCCTCGTCTGGCACCTCGAGACGGCCGCGGGCGAGGTGCTCGAATCGAACGGGGGCGACGAGCCGATCAACCCGGCCTCGGTCGTGAAGGCGGCGACGAGCTTGCGAGCGCTCGCGACGCTCGGGCCGGGCTACCGCTTCGAGACGCGCTTCCGCGCCACGGGGGTGGTGGATCCGTCGAGCGGCCGGCTCGATGGCGACCTGGTCGTCGAGGGCGGCGGCGATCCCGACTTCCACGTGGAGAACGCGTTCCTCGTCGCCGCGCAGCTGAATCGCGCCGGGGTGCGCCGGGTGAACGGGGTGCTGGCGGTCGATGCGCGCTTCTGGACCGGCTGGGAGGGCGGCTCGGACGGGACGCTCGCCGATCCGGCCCGCCGCGCGGCGGAGATGGCCGCGCGCCTCAGGCGCGCCTTCGACCCGACACGCTGGGACCGCGGGGCGCGCCGCGCCTGGACCGAGCGCGTGAGCGTCCTCGGGCTCGACCCGGCGCGACCGCCGCAGGTCGTCGTCGCCCGGACGGCCGTCCTTTCGTCCGCACCGTCCGGCGAGGTCTTGGTCACGCACCGCTCGAACCCGCTCTCGGCGCTGCTGCGGCGCTTCAACGCCTACTCGAACAACGACATCGAGCGCCTCGATTCGGTGCTGGGTCCGGCCGCGGCGTTGGGTCCGTGGCTCGCGGCGCGCCTCGGCGTGCCTGCGGACACGCTGCGCTTCGATACGACGTCGGGTCTCGGAACGAACCGCATGACCCCGCGCCTCGTGGTCTCGCTCCTACACGATCTCGCGCGCGAGCTCGGTCGGGAGGGCCTCGCGCCGGACGAAGTCCTGTCGGTCGCGGGTTGCGACCGCGGAACCGTCACCCGGCTCTACCCGGCGGTATCACGCACGCCGGGCGTGCTCGTGGGCAAGACCGGCACGTTGACCCACACGGACGGGGGAGTGTCGGTGCTCGGCGGGATGCTGCGGACCGCTCGCGGCGATCTCACGTTCTGCGTCGCCGCGCCCGGGGTCCGAGGCCGCATCGACGCGGCGCGACGGGCCACCGAGCGCTGGGTCCTCGACCGGCTGGCCCTGTACGGCGCGCGTGCCTCGGGAGCGTGCGCGCCGCCTCCCGCGGGTCCCGCGGACCACGTCGATGTCGTGGGCGCACCCGCGAAGCCCGGCCCGTCGAGCTGAGCTGCCGCGCCCTGCGGATTCGCGGAATAGGTTCTCGGCCGGCGACGCGCACGCGCAACGCGCTAGAATGGCACGGTCGATCGAACGGGGAGCTCTATCATGAAGGCCGTCCGGAACAAGACGAACGAACCGATCAAGATCCCACTCGAGGGCGGCAAGGTCCTGCACCTCGGACCACGCAAGACCGGTCAAGTCTCAGCGGGCGCGCTCGAGCGCGCTGCGGTGCGTCGACTGATCGAGTCCGGCACGCTCGAGGTCGCGGATGCAGACGGCGGGTTCGGGCCGGGCGACGCCAACGGACCGGCCGTGCACGAATCGACGCACGGTCACCCGCAGCCGACGCAGGTCATGCCGAAGGGGAACCGCTAGCACGGCGCTCGCGCGCGAGCGACAGCCCGACCGCGCCGGCGAACGTGCCCAGCACGATGCCGAGCGAGAGCCCGATCGGCACGTGCAGCCAGTGCGACAGCAGCATCTTCAGCCCGACGAACACCAGGATCAGCGCCACGGCGGGCTTGAGGTAGCGGAACCGGTCCACCGCGCCGGCCAGCACGAAGAACAGCTCCCGCAGGCCGAGCACCGCGAACACGTTCGAGCTGAAGACGATGAACGGGTCGCGGGTGACGGCGAAGATGGCCGGGATGCTGTCGACCGCGAACACGACGTCGCACCAATCGATGACGAGCAGCACGACCAGGAGCGGCGTGGCGGCGAGGCGGCGCTTCTCGCGGGTGAAGAAACGCTGCCCGTCGTAGGTGTCGGTCACCGGCAGGAACCGGCGCGCCAGGCGCACGAGCGGGTTCTTGTCGGGCTCGATGCGGATCTCGGCGTCGGCCCACATCTTCCAGCCCGTCACGACGAGCAGGCCGCCGAAGACGTAGATGATCCAGGCGAAGCGCTCGAGCAGCAGCGCGCCGGCGAGGATCATCACCCCGCGCAACAGCATCGCGCCGAAGATGCCCCACTTGAGCACCCGCGGTCGCATGCCGCCGGGGACCGCGAAGTACTCGAAGATCATGAGGAACACGAGCAGGTTGTCGACGGAGAGCGAGAGCTCGATCAGGTAGCCCGTGTAGTACTCGAGCCCGGAGCGCAGGCCGCGCACGGCCAGCACCACCACGCCGAAGAGCAGCGCCACGCTGACGAGCGAACCGCTCCACAGCGCGGCCTCGCGGATCGTCGGCGCGTGCGCGCGGCGGCTGAACACCGTGAGGTCGAGGATCAGCAGGGTGATGACGACCGCGCCGAACCCGAGCCAGAGCGCTTGGACCGCCGGTTCCACGTCCCCTTTCCGCTTCGGGCTCGGCCCTGCGAGGAAGTACCATCCTCGCACCGAGCGGCAGCGGACTCAAGGGGAGTAGAAGAAGAACGGGGTCAGCGCTGCAGGAAGCTGATGATGTCGTAGGGGCGCGGCGGGTTCGAGTCCTCGAGCGAGGTCGAGCAGTAGACGGTCCCGCTGTTGCCGCCGCCGCGCTCGTCGTAGGTCGCGTTGTCGAAGCCGTCGACGCCGCCCGTGCAGTTGTCGTCGCTCGGCCGGCAGGACTGGCCCGAGGGGCAGTCTCCGCTCGCGAAGCAGCGCGCGCCGCTCCCGGTGCACACGTTGCCGTACACGTCGTCCGGGCCCGCGACGTCGGCCAGGAACAGGCCGCCCGAGATCGTGCCGTTGCCTGCACCGCTGATGCGGAACTTGCCGTCGCCGACGACGAAGATCAGCCCGTCCCAGTCGATGTTGCCGCCGAACTCGGCGATGCCGGTCACGATCAGCAGCCCGTGGCCCGACAGGTTACCCTGGACCCGGTAGTCGCCGTCGACGACCGTGACGCTCGAAGCGGTCGTGTTCGTCGGGTCACAGTCGCCGCACGGGGTCGTCGGGCTGCATGCCAGGGTGCCCCGGCACTTGTTGTCGGCGATCTCGACCGCGTCCTCGATGAACCCGAGCAACGACTCGCAGTCAGTCCACGTGGGGTCGATCGGCACGTTGTTCGTCGGCTCGGTCGCGTCGGTCAAGTCGGCGAACGTGTCCTCGCGGGTGTACGTGTCCGAGATGAAGTCCGGGTTCGCCTCGATCCCGGCTTCGGCGGCGAGCTCGGCGTCGGAGCCGATCAGCCCGACCACCGGCACGTACAGATTGGGGTCGCCACCGACGCAGTCGTCGCCGATGTACTCCTTCGTGTTCGAGTTGCCGCTGAAGAACTCCGGATTGGGGCCGACCATCGTGATCGTTGCCGGCGGCACCGACGGAAACAGGTTGCGCTTGCGGATCACCGCCTCGACGATCTCCTCGGACCGGCCCGGCACGACGCCGACGCCGGTCAGCATGACGCGCTGGTTGAGGTCGGCCGTGGTGTCGCGGCCCTCGCTGTGGTCGTTGGTCAAGAACGCGGCGTACCAGCCGTCCTGGAACGCGGTCGGGTCGCGCAGGGGTACGTCATCGTCGTAGCCCGTGAAGCCGGTGAACGCGCCGTCCGTGTCGTAGATCGAGGCGACGAGCGCCGGATCGAAGTCGATATCGTTCGCCGTGCCCCCCGCCGCGGCCAGCAGGTCGTCGCTGAAGTCGTCCTTGCCGTTGACGTTGAACAGCGTCATCCGGCCGTCCTCCAGGCCGGCCTCGGCCATGTAGAACGCCTTCTTCGAGTCCTGGTCGGCCAGGCCCATCTTGGACTCGGTGCGCGCCAGGAACAGCAGCGTGACGCCCGTCCCGGCTACGAGCACGAGCACGAAGACGGCGATCAGAAGCGCTGAGCCGCGCGCGGCCTCTCGATCGACGGTGTGGTTCATGGTGTCTCTCCGCTGCCGCGCCCGGTGCCGTGGCACGGCGGGGCTCACCGCCCGGGGCGGTGGTCCTTCCTGGTCGACGTCGAATCTAGGCGCCGCCCCGCGGCCCGTCCATGTCGCTTTCGTGATCGACCGCCTGCGCCGACGTGGGTTTGATCGGCGCGGCCCCGAGCCCTAACTTCTGATGGTGTTCGGGCACCCGACATGACGCGAATCACGACACTCCTCCGCGGATCCCCGCTCGCCGCCCTCGGCCTGGGTGCCCTCGTGCTGATCGCCCTCGGACCGTCTCTCGCCGGCGGATTCGTGTGGGACGACGGCCCGCTGATCCTCGACAACCCAGCCGTGAAGAACCCCCGGCTCGTGTCGCAGCTCTTGACCTCGAGCTTCTGGCAGACCGGCGACCGCGACGACCGGTTCCGCTCGTTCTTCCGGCCGCTGGTGAGCCTGAGCTACGCCGCGGACTACGCGCTCTGGGGCCCGAGGCCGCTCGGGTTCCACGCCACGAACCTGCTGCTGCACTTCGCCTGCGTCTGGCTCGTGTATCGGATCGCGATCGGTCAGGGGTTTCCTCGCGGCGCGGCCTTCGCCGCGGCGGGGCTGTTCGCGGTCCATCCCGTGCACGTCGAATCCGTGGCCTGGATCTGCGGGCGCACCGATGGGATCTCGACGCTGCTCGTTCTGGCTGCGTTCCTGGTCCATCGGGCGGCGGGCGAGCGAGAGCGGCGCCGCTGGCTCGCGGCCGGCCTGCTGTTCCTCCCGGCGCTCTTCGCGAAGGAGATGGCGGCGACCCTCCCGGCCCTGGTGTTCCTCGAGCGCTGGCTCGGGACGCGGGGCGAGCCGCGCCGGCTGGCCCGCGGGCTGAGCGCCATGCTGCCCTTCGCCGTCGCGCTCGCGGTGTACGTGGGGGTCCGCTCGGTCGTGCTGGTCGGCGGCGCCGCGCCGCTCCTGCGCCTCGGCCCGGTCGAGTGGGCGGCCACGGCCGCGTTCGTCGCCGCCCGCTACGTGACGCTCCTCGTGCTGCCGATCGGCCTCGACGCGCACTATCCCTATCCCGCGCTCGACCGGCTCGCGGACCCGCTGGTGCTCGTGGCGCTCGCGATGCTCGGGGTGATCGCGGTCGCGGCGCTCCTGCTGCTGCGGCGCAACCGGAGCGACGCCTTCTGGCTGCTGTGGATCCCGCTCACGCTCGCGCCGGTGATGCTGTTCGGCCGCTTCGGCGACGTGCTCCTGGCGGACCGCTTCCTGTACCTTCCCTCCGTCGGCCTGGCGCTCTTGTTCGCCCGGGGAATCGCGCTGACCTCGACGCTCGGCTCGCGCAACTGGCGCGTCGTCACGGCGACCGCGGGCGCGAGCGTGATCGTCGTGCTCGCCGCCTCGAGCGCCGCTCGGACGCTCGTGTGGAAGGACGACGTCGCGCTGTTCACGGACATGCTGCGTACGTCGCCCGGTTCGGCGCTCGTGCGCACGAACCTCGGTCTCGCGCACTACGCTCGCGGGGCGTACCCCCGTGCACTCGAGGAGCTCCGCGCGGCGCTCGAGATCGCGCCGTCGTTCGCGATGGCGCACAACAGCCTCGCCGCGACGCTCGAGCGGACGAAGGACCTCGCGGGTGCCGAGCGGCACTACCGCGCGGCGCTCGAGTGCGCGCCGGGGCTCGTTGCCACAGCGCGCAATCTGGGCCACCTCCTGGTCGAGACCGGCAGCGTCTCCGAGGGGATGGCCCGGCTCCGTGCGCTCGTCGAGCGGCGCCCGCGGTCACCCGACGTGCTCTACGCGGCGGCGGACGCCGCGTATCTCGTGGGCCGCGTCGACGAGGCGCTGGGCTACCTGGACCGCCTGCATCGCGTTCAGCCGCGCCACGCCGAGGCCTACTATCTCATCGGGCGGATTCGCGCGGACCAAGGACGACACGTCGAGGCCGCGGCCTCGATGCGGCGGTTCCTCGAGCTGTGGCCGCACGGCGGGCCGGCCGCCGAGACCGCCCGGCGCATCGCCGCCGCCGAGCCGGTCTCTCAGCGACGATGAGAGCCGTCGTCCTCGCGTACCACGACGTGGGCTGTGCGGGCCTCGGGGCGCTGCTCGACGGCGGCGACGAGGTCGTCGCCGTCTACACGCACGCCGACGATCCGGCCGAAGGCCGTTGGTTCCGCTCGGTCGCCGAGCTCGCGCGATCCCGCGGAGTTCCGCGCGTGTCGCTCGAGGACGTGAACGCCGAGACCTCCGTCGCCGCGATCCGCGGGCTGGCACCGGACATCCTGTTCTCGTTCTACTACCGCCGCCTCGTGCGTCCCGAGCTGCTCGCGATCCCTAGGTTGGGCGCGCTGAACCTCCACGGCTCCTGGCTGCCGCGCTACCGCGGACGCTCGCCCGTCAACTGGGTCCTGGTCCACGGCGAGACGGCGACCGGCGTGACCCTGCACTACATGAGCGAGAAGCCGGACGCCGGCGACATCGTCGCGCAGCGGGAGGTCCCGATCGGCTTTCGCGACACGGCGCTCGACCTGCATCGCAAGATCGTGCGCGAGGCCCGCCTGCTCCTCGATGAGACGCTCCCTGGGATCCGGCGCGGCGCGAGCGAGCGCCGCCCGCAGGACCTCGCGCGTGGCTCGTACTTCGGCGCGCGCCGCCCGGAGGACGGGCGGATCGACTGGAGCCGGCCGGCCGTCGAGATCTACAACCTCGTGCGCGCCGTGACGCGGCCCTGGCCCGGCGCGTTCACCGAGGCCGCAGGTCGGCGCTTCTACGTCTGGCAGGCCTGGCCGGTCGAGTCACCGGGCGTGCCTACGCCCGGTCGGGTTCGCAGCGAGCGCGGGCGGCTTCTGGTCGAGACGGGCGCGGGGCTGCTCGAGATCCGGCGCGGTCAGCTGGCAGGCGACATCGAGCGGGCCGGTGCGGAGCTGGCCTGCCTGGGCATCTCGGAGCTTCGGTAGCTGCTGCCGAAACTCGCGACCTATATTCGCCGAGGGAACGGACCCCCTCATGCGCCTACTCGTCCTCGGAGCCAACGGATTCATCGGCGCCAGCCTGGTGCGCGCCGTGCTCGAGCGCACGAGCTGGCGCATCGCCGCGATCGACCTGGCCCACGACAAGCTGGTCGGGATGCTCGGCGACCCGCGCCTCGAGTTCGAGCGCGGCGACGTCGCCGAGCGCCGCGCGTGGGTCGAATCGCAGGTGCGCGAGGCCGACGTCGTCGTGCCGCTCGTGGCCATCGCCACGCCGGGCACGTACGTTCGCGATCCGCTCCGGGTGTTCGAGCTGACGTTCGCGGAGAACTTGCGCGTGGTCTGCGCCTGTGCGCAGGCCGGGACGCGCGTCGTCTTTCCGAGCAGC
>Ga0247727_10012402_pt1 | contig 14636 bp, 16 predicted proteins | sample WisWelCaveWW1625_FD_202498 | JGI IMG/M metagenome (GOLD analysis project Ga0247727, IMG submission 202498) | Biofilm microbial communities from Wishing Well Cave, Virginia, United States - WW16-25 | ecosystem: Environmental > Aquatic > Deep subsurface > Groundwater > Cave microbial mat | place... | reverse complement strand
TGCCAATGCGACGATGCCCTTGGCGATCTCGCTGTTCTGCTCGAGCACCTTGTTGGTCTTCTCGATGATGGGACGCATGCGTTCCTCGAACGTCATGCCACCTTCCTCGGTGCGCATCTCATGCGACGCCTGCTCGAAGATGGCGACCATGCGGTCCATCTTGAGCGCGAGCTCATCCATCGTAATCTGCATCTTCTTGCTGCTGGGTATCGGGACGTCGCGCAGCTTCTGCAGTTCGGACTTCAGTTCAGAAATCTCCTTGTACGGGACGAGTTCATACTCTTCCTCAGGAGGCGACCATTGCTGGTTCGCAGGAGCATCAGGCATTCGTATCACCCTCTTTACTGGAGAAGGACTAGCGCCGACTGTTTATAAAGGTTTGGAGGGGTTTGGTCGAAAGCTCAGACCACTCACATATCCATCGGCATGCCCTGCATACCTTGCATTCCCTGACCGCCCATGCCGCCAGGACCGCCGGTCGGCCTGCCGCCAGCGATGACGTCATCGATGCGCAGGATCATCTGCGCGACTTCGGCGGCGCTGCTGATTGCCTGCGTCTTGACCTTCAGCGGCTCGATGACGCCTGCCTTCCACGCATCCATGACCTTGCCGGTGAACACATTGATGCCTGCCCACGTCTGCTTCTTGTCGTGCGCGGCTTTCAATTCAGTGATGACATCGATTGGGTCGAGACCGGCATTCTCCGCGAGCGTGCGCGGGATGACCTCAACGGCCTCGGCGAATGCGAGCACGGCCAGTTGTTCCCTGCCTTCGAGCGAGTCGGCGAAGCGGCGCAATTCTTTCGCGAGCTCCATCTCAGGCGCGCCTGCGCCTGCCACTACTTTCCCGATGCGCAGCGCGGCGGCGATGTCGCCGATCGCATCTGTCATCGCGCGCTTCGCTTCTGCGACGACGTGTTCGGTGCCGCCGCGGACGAGCACGGTGATGCTCTTGGGGTTCTTGCAGCCGACGATGTACGTCAGCTCGTCATCGCCGACCTTGCGTTCCTCGACGACGCCAGCGTGACCGATGTCCTTGGGGTTGATGTCGTCGAAGCTGCTGATGACGCGAGCGCCTGTCGCCCGGCTCACCGCTTCCATGTCGCTCTTCTTGACGCGACGTGCGGCGTAGATGCCTGCCTTTGCGAGGAAGTGCTGCGCGACGTCGTCGATGCCCTTCTGGCACAAGACGACGGTTGCGCCGCTCTTGATCAGCTTGTCGACCATGGTGCGGAGCATGCGCTCCTCCTGGTCGAGGAATGCCTGCATCTGCTGCGGCTGCGTGATCTCGATCTTCGCATCGATTTCGGTGTCCTTGATCTCGATGGCCGCGTCGATGAGCAAGATGTGCGCATTCTGGATGCGCTTGGGCATCGAGGGGTGCACCGCTTCCTTCTCGAGCACGACGCCGTCGATGAGTTCGGTGTGTTCGACGCTCGCGCCCACCTTCGTCTCGAGCTTGACGTGGTCGCGGTCGAAGCGCCACTCGCCATTGACCGTCTCGGCGACGCGGCGCACCGCGGTGACGGCGAGCTTGCTCAAATGTTCCTTGGCGGACTCCGCGCCTTTGCCGGTGATGGCGGTCTCGGCGATGCGGCGCAGGAGCGCCTCATCCTTGTCGGTGACAGGCTCGGCCATCTTGTCGAGCACTTGCAACGCCTTTTCCGCTGCGATGCGGTAGCCGCGCGCGATGACTGTCGGGTGAATGTTCTTGTCGAGCAACTCTTCGCTGCGGCGGAGCAGTTCGCCTGCGATGACGACTGCTGTTGTCGTGCCATCGCCGACCTCGTCTTCCTGCGTCTTTGCGACTTCGACGATCATCTTCGCGGCCGGGTGTTCGACCTTCATCTCTTGGAGAATCGTGACGCCATCGTTGGTGATGGTGATGTCGCCCAGCGAATCAACAATCATCTTGTCCATGCCTTTGGGGCCGAGCGTGGTGCGCACGGTCTCGGCCACGAGCTTGGCAGCCATGATGTTGTTGCGCTGCGCATTACGGCCTGTAGTACGTTGCGTCCCTTCAGGCAGGATGAAAATCGGTTGAATCTGGTTTGCCATATGTACTCCACCTCTCCCCAAACACAGTGTTTTGCCCGTCCGCCCCTTATATAAGCGTTATGAAAGTCTGGCCTTGGAATACGACGGAAGAGGCGAAAGGTAGTTATTTAAGTAGTCACTATGCGGTGGTTATGGATGGGGATGGGACGGACGACCTACCACGCAGGGATTCTTCACGCTATGTCCCGCTGATGCGCTACGGGACGAAGCACGACTCGCAGGTCCGGGTCCATGACACCGCGACGATAGACGACATGGTCGTCATCGCAGGCAATGTCATCATCGGCAAGTATGCGCGCATAGGGTTCGGCTCGCTGCTCCTGGGCGACCCGAGCGGCGCGCCCATCACCATCGGCGAACACGCACGCCTGGGCCCTGGCACGAAGATCCGTGCCTCCAAGCACCCGATCACCATCGAAGACGAGGTCAGCATCGGCCCGGGATGCATCATCAACTACGACAACAAGAACCCCGGCATGCCCGGGACAGGACCGGTGCGCATCGGACGCGGCACCATCCTCGGCCCGTACTGCCTCATCAACAACCACGTCGACATCGGCGAGGACAACCACCTCGGCGTCTTCACGCGCCTCGAATTCTACGTCACGCTCGGCAAGCACAACCGCCTGCGCGGCTGCTTCCTCGGCGTCGACCCGCAGGACCGCATCTTCGAGAGTGAACTCGACGACGCGGAAGAGCGCGACGAGACGACGACCCCCACCTACGTCTCCATCGGCGACAACAACGTCATCCGTGAGGGCGTGCGCATCTCGCGCGGCACGACCAAGAACGCCGACCGCACGACGCGTGTTGGCAACGGCAACTTCATCATGGACAACACGCACGTCGCGCATGACTGCATCATCCACAACAACAGCACCATCACCACCGGCTGCAAGCTCGCCGGCCACTGCGCCATCGAGGACTATGTGAACCTCTCAGGCGCGGTGAAGATGGCTCCCTATCTGCGCATCGGCCGCTGCGCGTTCATCACAGGCAACGCGACCGTCGCAGAGGACGTGCCGCCCTACTTCGTCAGCGATGGCAAGGCATGCAGCGTGCCCAATTACGAAGGCATCCGCCGCATGCTGCGGCAGACGCGCAAGCAGTTCACCGAAACGGACTGCGCCAGGCTCGAGCAATCGCTCGGCACGATGCGCGACCACCTCAACGGCAAAGTGCCGCTCGAGCAGCTGCTGCAAAGCGACGATGGGGACGTGCGCACGTGGGCGACGTGGCTGCGCGAGAGCCACGAGCGCAAGCAGCAGCGACGTCCGCGGTTCAAACGGGGCCTGGAGACGTTCTGATGCACGCGCAGGACGACGATCTGCAGGCCGACCTCTACGCCGAGTACGTGCAGGCGATGGACAACGATTTCGGCTCCCAATCCCCGCAGGAGGTACGGCAATCGTTCCTCGAGCGCGTCGCGCATGACGTGGAAGTACGCGACCTTGTCGGACGACAACTCGTTCTCTTCGAATGCAAGAACGTCACCATCGACACGATTGTCTCTCTTGCGGACGCATCCTTCGGCGACTTGGCCACTGAGTGGGAACAATGCTACAACGCACTCACCCGTCGATGGTACGACCCGCGCGACGGACCGAGCGCGCGGCACGATGCGAAGAGACGCGCGCGTGACGCCATCCTGCGCTGCGCGGACCGGCTTGGGCCGCTCGACGTCGTCGTGCCACGGGAGCTGCCTGAGCACACCTATCTGGATGGGGATCTCTCGCTCGCGATGATCGCGGACGGACGGCCCATCGCGATCAGCGGCATCTCATACGGGCTGACGAAATATTACGACAGGCCCGACTACAAGGAACTCGACGACGTCAAAGCGCTCGAGGATGTCACGCCCGAACTTGGCAAGCGGTTGGATACCCTCATCGATGCGGTGCGGGGCAAATGGGTCATCACGCAGATGCAAGGCATCAGCGGCACGACGCAGGACAGACAACGACGCAACTTCCGACGCCAGCTGCTCGCGGCGTGGGACATCGTCGCCGAGGAATTGGCGGAGCCCATCGACCTCTACATCCCGGGAGAAGTCACCTACTGGAACCTGCCACCTGTGAGGCATGTGCGCGCGGAGAATGGCTACCGCACGCCCGAACAGCGCGTGCTGCTGATGAACTACGACTACACCGCCAAGCGCAATGGCTTCAGGTACAATCCTGCGACATCGCTCTACGAACGCAATGGTGCACATGGGATCGCCGCTACGCCCACAGCCACACGCTGCGAGGGGAGGTAGCGACCATAGGAAGATACAGCGAGCAACTCTTCATGTACTGGGAGAACCTCGTGCACGATGCCGAAACCAAGCGCACCAACGAGATGCTTCGCCAAGAACTCTGTGACATCGTCCTCAACCAAGGCGCCTATCGTGGGTTGCGCGAGCCCGGCTATCGTCGTCTCGTGACACGCCAACTGCTGTGCGCGGACAGTTCCCTCAACTGGGTCGAACTGCAGGATGATGAGTTCTTCCGTAGACGATTCTCCCAGTACGCTCCGCAGCTCATCCTCGACTGGACGACGTCCTTCGCGAACGAGTATCTGAAAGACGACCTCGAGCAAAAGATTCAAGAACAAGACAGCGAACTCTCCGGGGACCTTGATCATTAGCATCAGCGGCGACCCTGGCAGCGGCAAGTCCAGCGTAGCCAAAGAATTGGCCAAGAAACTCCATTTCAAACACTACTCCGGCGGCGACATGCGCGGCATGCTCGCGAAGGAACGCGGCCTCACCATCGACGAGTTGAACCGGCTCGGTGAGAACGACCCGAGCACGGACAAGGATGTCGACGCTCGCGTGACGGCACTTGGCCGCAAGGAAGATGGCTTCGTCATCGACTCGCGCACCGCGTGGCACTTCATCCCCCACAGCATCAAGATCTACCTCAAGACCGATCCACGGATAGCAGCAGAACGCATCTTCAAGGACCGCGAGCAGAAGAAGACGACGCGCACGGACGAGCCGCATTATTCCTCTCCTGTGGACGTGCTCGCCCACATCAAGGCGCGCGTCGCGTCGGACAAGAAGCGGTACAAGCAGTGGTACGGCTTCGACCACACCGACCCGAAGCACTATGACCTGGTCCTCGACACCACCGGCCTCACGATAGAACAGACGGTCGAGCGCGTCATGAACTTCGTGAAGATGCGATAAAAAAAGAACGAAAGGAACAGCCTGACTTCCACTTCTCCGTGCAAAACCTTAAATAACTCCCATCGGCCAGCCCGCAGTCATGGCACTCAAAGAAGGCGACTTCTGCAGCGTGACGTTCACCGCCAAGGTCAAGGAGACCGGCGCTGTCTTCGACACGACCGATGAGAAAATCGCCAAGGCCGAACACGTGCACCAGGCACAGACAGGGCCGCGTACGATTTGTTTGGGTGAAGGGTTCCTGCTCGCCGGCCTTGACAAACGCCTCATCGGCAAGGACGTCGGCAAGCACACCATCGACGTGCCCGCGCCCGAAGCGTTCGGCATGAAGAACGCCAAGCTCATCCGTCTCTTCCCGACCAACAAGCTCGTGCAGCAGAACGTCATGCCCGAGCCGGGCCTTGTCGTCAACGTCGACAACCACATCGGCATGATCCGCACCGTCTCGGGCGGACGCACGACGATCGATTTCAACCATCCTCTCGCAGGCAAGGACATCGTCTACGACATCGAGGTCGTCTCGGTCGTCACAGATGCTGCTGTCAAACTCCGCTGCCTCGTCGACCACTACCTCGGGAGCGCAATCAAGGCAGAGGTCACGGACGACAAGGCGACCGTCACGCTCCCGAAAGAATTGCCCAAGCGTCTCGCCGATGAACTCGCCAAGAAACTGGGCGAGCGCACAGGCGTGACTGTCAGTTTCGCGGCCGATGCCAGCGCGAAGAAGGACGGCGAGCACGAGCATGCTCACGAAGGACATGACCACCATGAGGGGCATGACCACAAAGGTCACGACCACGCACATGCTGAGAAGCCGGCCGCCAAGGAAACGAAGAAGGAAGCTCCTGAATCTAAGAAGAAGCAGGGCAAGGAAGACATGACCATCCCTGCGCCTGAAGAATGATTCTGGCGCCACCAACGAATCCTACCCGGATTCCAACGATTTCTACGCGAAAAACCGCCCACAATAAAGCTTATATATTGCTACGCCACCGTAGAGACACAACGACAAAAGGGTGGCGATGGATACTTTTCCGACGGCGCAGACAGTAGGCATCACAGCTGAACCGCTGCAGAAGCAGAGCAGGCTCGTCGATGCAGAACTCGAGGAATTGCTCACGCGCCAGCGCGCCACCATCAAGGTCATCGGGTGCGGCGGTGGCGGCAACAACACCATCAACCGCATCACCGAAGTCGGCGTCATCGGCGCGGAAACCATCGGCATCAACACCGACGCGCAAGACCTGCTCTACACGAGCGCTGACAAGAAAATACTGATTGGACGCGACACCACCAAAGGCCTGGGCGCAGGCGCGGACCCGCGTCTTGGCATGGAAGCGGCGCACGAGCAGGAACACGAGCTCAAGAACGCGCTGCAAGGCGCGGACATGGTGTTCATCACGTGCGGCCTGGGCGGCGGCACAGGCACCGGTTCTGCGCCGGTCGTCGCAGACCTTGCAAAGAAGCAAGGCGCGCTGACAGTCGCGGTCGTCACGATGCCGTTTGCGATGGAAGGCAACCGTCGCTATGAAAACGCTCTTGCCGGCCTTGAGAAGCTGCAGCAGAACGTCGACACGCTGATCGTCATCCCCAACGACAAACTACTCGAGCTCGCTCCTGATTTGCCGCTGCACGTCGCGTTCAAGGTGTGCGATGAGATTCTGACCAACGCTGTCAAAGGCATCGCCGAACTCGTGACGAAGAACGGGCTTGTCAATCTGGACTTCGCGGACATCCGTGCCGTCATGGTAGGCGGGGGCGTCGCGCTCATCGGTGTGGGTGAGAGCGACAGCGAGAACCGCGCCGATGACGCTGTCGACAAGGCGATCCACAATCCATTGTTGGACGTCGACATCACCGGCGCGACCGGCGCGCTCATCAACGTGTCAGGCAACAAGGGGTTGACCCTTGCAGAAGCACGGAAAGTCGTCGAAGCGGTCACGAGCAAGCTCGCCGAGGACGCACAAGTCATCTGGGGCGCGCAAATCTACGAGGACCTGGGCAGCACGCTGCGCGTCATGCTCATCGTCACCGGCGTCAAGTCCGCCCAGATCATGGGACCGAAGGCAGCAGCAAGCGGACAGAAAGGACAACGACGACAAGCCATCGAAGACGACCTGGGCATCGAGTTCATGGACTGATGGCAATCCGTCCAGGCATCTACAAGCATTACAAAGGCAAGTTCTACGCAGTGCTGGGCGTCGCGCGCCACAGCGAGATGCACGATGAGCACTTCGTCGTCTACATGGCGTTGTATGACGGGGGCTTTGGCCAGAACTCGTTGTGGATACGGCCGCTCACGATGTTCATCGAGAACGTCGAGTGGGAAGGCACCACCGTGCCGCGCTTCACCTACATCGCACCATCAATGGGCGAAGCGCACCTGAAATAAGGGAGAGTCACGCGGTGTCCGCAAAAGGTTTAAAAGTGGACGCGCTCGCAGCGACAACAATGGCAGACGAATCGCAGGAAGAGTACGAAGCCGGCATGGAAGGGGAAGAAACCATCGAAACAGATGTTCCGACGTCTCAACCCGCCGTTGCACCAGTCGCGGCTCCTGCGTCGGCATCACATGCGTCGCACCCCCACAAGCCGCACGAAGGCCAGCCGAGCAAGCTCGACCGCCTCAAGGCGTTCTACCGCGAGTGTTTGCGCGTGTTCAAGATCACGAAGAAGCCCAACCGTGAAGAGTTCACCACCATCGTCAAGATTTCAGGCGTCGGCATCTTGATCATCGGCGCAATCGGTTTTCTCATCCATCTCGTCGACCAATTGCTCTTGCGCTGATAGACGTCTCAACGCAAGCGACTGTATAGATAGAGAACGAGTGCCGCAACCTTCCCATCGACAGGCATTTTCCCGCGAGCTCCACAGAAACCTTTAAAAAGGGCCTGCTGTTGCCGTGAGACAATCTCCTATCTTCTTCGTGTCGAATGCGAGGTAGGGTCAACTCTGATGGCAGACGACAAGACAGCAGCCAAGAAAGACGGCAAGGACGCAGGCATCACCACGCACATCTATGCGCTGCGCACAACCGCGAACCGCGAAGACCAGGTCATGGACTTCGTGGTGAGCAACGCCAAGCAGAAGAAAATCCCGATCCTCTCTATCATCCGCCCGCACGGCATGCGCGGCTACATCTTCGTGGAAGCACACGACAGCCGCGCCGCCGAAGAAGCGGCGAGGAACATCCCGTACGCGCGCGGCATCTTGGCCAAGGAAATCCAGTACAAGGAGATCGAACACATGCTCGAACAGGTCAAGTACGAGATGAACATCCAGAAGAACGACATCGTCGAGATCATCGCCGGTCCGTTCAAGCGCGAGAGCGCCAAGGTCACGCGCATCGACAAGACCAAGGAAGAGGTCGTGGTCGAGCTGCTCGACGCGGCCGTCCCGATCCCCATCACTGTCAAGATGGATGCGGTCAAGGTCATCCGTCGCGAATCAGGCGAAGGCGCGACCAAGGAGCAGTAAGCTTTTTAAACGAACCAGAAGGCCACAAACACAATGCCACAATCAATCGACGCAATGGTGGAAGGCGGCAAGGCATCGGCGGCTCCGCCGCTCGGCCCTGCTCTCGGCCCACTCGGCGTCAACATCGGCCAGGTCATCTCTGAAATCAACAAGAAGACCGCCGACTTCAAAGGCATGCAAGTGCCTGTCAAGATCATCGTCGCAGACGACAAGAGCATCACGATCACCGTCGGCCGCCCTCCGGTGAGCGGCCTTCTCAAGAAGGAAGCCGGCCTCGAAAAGGGCTCCGGCAACCCATTGGCGGACAAGGTGGCCGACATCCGCATCGAGCAGATCATCAGGGTCGCCAAGATGAAGAGCGACGACCTGAGCGGCAACGACATGTTCACCAAGTGCAAGGAAGTCATCGGCACGTGCAACAGCATGGGCATCATGGTCGAAGGCCTCGCCGCGCGCGACGCCACCAAGGCCATCAACGAAGGCCAGTTCGCAGACAAGATCAAGGCAGGCAAGACCGAACTCAGCGCAGAAGAGCTGAAGAAGATCGAAGAAGAGCGCAGGCGCCTCGAAGAAGACGTCAAGAAGCGCCGCGACGAGTTCATGGCGCTGGCCAAGAAGACCATAGAAGAGCTTGTCGGCAAGCCGCGCTCGGCGATCAAGGCACGCCTCATCCAGCTCAAGGTCCCGGCAGTCATCATCGAAGAACTGCTGCCGGTCGAATCGAAGGCACCTGAAGGCGGCGCTGCCGCACCTGCTGGCGCGAAGAAGTAGATTCTTTCCTTTCTTCCAAACAATTAATAAAAGACTCCTCGCATAGTCGAACCCATGCCAAAAGGGGTGAAGAGCGCGAAGCCGGCACGGTCAAGCACCGCCGCAACCACCGGCACCGCAGCGCCATCATCCGGCGGTTTCCTCAGCAAGATAGGCATCGTCGCGACAGTCGTTTCCAGCGTCGTGAGTCTGCTCTTCTTCCTGTTCTTCGTCATCCTGCTCGTTCCTGGTCTTGTTTCCAAAGCTGAAAGCGCGACGGCGAATGTCGCGGTCATCGACGTCGATGGCGTCATAACGACAGGCGACGAGTCGCCCTTCGGTGGTGGCGGTGGCGCGAAGTCCGACGACATCATCGACCTCTTGCGCGAAGCGGACGATGACGAAAGCATCAAAGCAATCGTGCTGCGCATCAACAGTCCGGGTGGCACGCCTGTCGCGACAGAGGAGATTGCCAACGAAGTCAATGTGTTGAGCAAGCCATCGGTCGCCGTCATCCGCGAAAGCGGCACGAGCGGCGCGTATTGGGTGGCATCGGCGACAGACCACGTCATCGCAAGCCGCATGAGCATCGTTGGCAGCATCGGTGTCTTGTCCAGCTACGTCGACGCGAGCGGTTTCCTCAAGCGCTACAACTTCACCTACGTCCAACTCACCGCAGGCAAGTACAAGGATGCCGGCTCGCCGTTGCGTCCGCTTGAAGAGGAGGAGCGCGTGCTCTTCCAGAAGCTCCTTGCCAGGACGCACGACGAGTTCATCAGCGCTGTCGCGACGAACAGGAAGATGCCGCGAGAGGACGTCGTGAAGCTCGCGACCGGCTTCGTGTTCCTGGGCAGCGAAGGCAAAGAACTCGGCCTCGTCGACCAGCTCGGCGGACTTGAGGACGCCTATGAATATCTGCGGCTGCAGCTCAACACGACGATAGACCCTGTCACGTTCTCCCGCCCGCCCACGTTCTTCGAGGCGCTCTCCTCGACAATGAGTCCGACAGCGTTCTCGCTCGGTCAGGGCATCGGCAGTTCGCTATTTTCGGCAGAAGCGCAAGGGCCGAAGGTTTGGACGTAACGAGTCACCGTTCTTCGTCGGACAAGAGAATCCCTTAGATAAGAGAGATACGCGCGGTCTGGCCGACCTTCACGTCCGCTGCGTCACCTGCGTTGACTTCGAGCGCGTACATGGCAGGCGCGGCCGCCTTGTAGATGGCGCATGGCTCTGCGACGCACGGCTCCATTCGCTGCACGTCGACGACAGTGTTCTGCTTGTCGATGAAGACGATGTCAAGCGGAATGATCGTGTCCATCATCCAGAACGCGAGTTTGCGGTCATCGTCATAGACGAAGAGCATGCCCTGGCCGTCGTCGAGCGTTCGGCCCATAAGCCCGACCTCGCGCTCCGCCTGCTCGTCCGCCACCTCGACGCTCCACGTCGTGCCGTCAATGCTGACGCTTGGTCCCTTTGGCGCGCAAGCGACCAGCAGCAACGTGCACGCCAGCAGCGCCAGCATCATCAACGTCTTTCTTGTGAACATTCTTTTTCTCTCCTTGCTCGGCGCTCTCAGCGTCCATAATGTCCTGCACGTTCACGACCTTCACGTTCAGGTCGTCAGCGATGCGGTTGCACGCGAAATTCACCCAGCAGTCGATGAAGTTGAAATCCTCGAGGCCTGCGTGGTTGAGCGTGTCGAATGAGAAAAGGTAATACTTCTTGTCCTTCCGCTTCATGAACTGCAATGGCAGGCTCATCTTGGCGTCGAGCGAATACGTGCTGATGACGCCGTTGTTCTGCCCGACTTTCGTCGTCACGAGCAGGCCGACGGTCTTGGCGTGGTAGAAGCGGAGCAGCCGCCCCTGAACGCGCTTGTGATGCGCTGCGATGTCCTTGTGGTCGAGCGTCGTCAACTGCTTACTCGTCGGGTCGTAGATGAACACAGTCTTCCCTTCGCCCTCGAGCGCGACGCGGATCGGATGGAATTCGCCTGTCCCGACAAAGAGGAACGCGTCGATCTGGTCGATGACTCGCTTGATGTTATCCGCGCGACAGCCGACGACCGCGCCGATGAGCACGCTGTCAGGCAGCTGCTTGAGAACTTCGCGGATGTTGTGCAGGTGCTGCGCGGTCGACACCACACCATAGCGCTGCTTGGGCAGCTTCTTGAGCGCAGCCGCTGTGAGCGCAAGCGGCAAGGACGAACGCGCGTGCACGAACATTGTCTTCATGACAGTCCCGGACAACGTGCCATTCTTAAGAATTGCGCACCGAGCAAGCCAAATCACGCCTTTCGCACGTCCTGCCACAGACGCGGGATGAGCATGTCCGCGAGCGTGTGCAGGTTGAGGCAGTCCTCCTCGTTGTACTTGACGAGCAGGTTGAGGAAGTGTTCATCACCCGTCGCTTTGTAGCAGCGCCAGAGCTCCGGCGCCTGCGCGCCACGCAGCACCGAAAGCTCGTCGGGGCGTTTGATGCCGAGCTCCTTCTCGAGGATTTTCAGGCCGCCGCTGTAGCCGAGCGCGCGGCTCACGTGCAAGAGATCGATGTGCGGCACGTCGATGCTGATGCCGAAATGCCGCTCGAGCACGGGCACGTCGAACCCGCGGCCGTTGAACGAGAGGAGCATTTTTGCATCCGCCAGCACGCGCCGCAATGACTCCCGATGCAGCGTGCTGCCGCGCAACAACGTCTTGCATCCGTCCGCGCTTGCGACGCCCACGACCGTCACCTCACCCCGCATGCCTGTCTCGATGTCGAGCGCGTGGACCCCGTCCTTGAAGTCGTCATAGAGCCGCCATTGTTCGTTGCCCGGGACTGCGCTTGCGAAGAAACGCGCGTCGTCCTCCAACAATTTCTTGCGGCAGAGTTTCAGGAATGCGTCATGGCGTCTCTTTGCGGGGGGCGAGACGCCTTTGATCACCTCTTTGTCACAGAAGTCGTTCCACGACCGGATGCCTTGCTCCCAGAACGAGCGCTCGCGCTGGCGGCGCACGCCATCCAGCAGCACGAAACTCTCGCGGAGCATGGGGGCATGGAACGGGAGTTGGATAAGAACGCATCGGAATGCTGTCACGTGGAAAGTGCACGACGAGATGTTCGTCGCTATGTCGTCGGGGCGCTCGACGGAAGGAAAATCACGAAAATGAACTAGTCACTCCGTTTTCTCGACGAGAAAATGGAGGAAGAGTTGAGGAAAAGAAAAGGCCCTTACCGCGCGTGAGCGCGGATAAGGAACCCCTTTGGTCTTCGGTGCATCAACAGCAATGCGCCAACCCGTTTATATTCGTTTCTATTATCGGCTGGTAGGATATTTTCGCGACATTCCGGAGATTCCTCGCGCGATTGCGCGACAAATTCTTATAGCGACGTCACGCAAGAACGCAAATGTTCCCGGCCAGGCACAGTTTCGGCGTCGGCGTCATGCTCACAAGCGCTGCGTTCATCACCGCAGGCATTCTCATCGCCGGTTTCCTGATGAACAACCGCGGCACCGCGCCGCTGGCAAGCAGCGCGCTCTTCTTTTCGCTGGTACTACCGGTAGTGCTCTTCATGATCATCGCGATGCTTGTCGCGTGGGTCGTGATGAGCTACATCCTCGGCGCGGTCAGGCGCTAGAAACAACAGTCAGTACGGGAAAATCCTAGAATCCCACTTCTTCATTCGCCTTCGATGCAGGTGCAATGGCGGACGCGGCTGCCGCAACGCTTGCAGAGCTTGCACAACGGGCAGTCGCCTGCGTGCAGATGGATCTTCGTGTAGCCGCACGTGTGGCACCGCGGCGTGTGCGCCACGCATTGCGGGTCGCACGTGAGCGCATTGATTTGCGCTCGCGCACTATGGGTTGATGCTGACGTCTTCGATGAGGATGTCTTGGCGTGCTTCGCGGCCTTCGATGATGAGGACTTCTTGCCGGACGACTTCCCTTTCTTCGCAGCCATCTACGAGAACCCCTTGGCAAAGAGCTGCCCGATGCGCGAGCCGAGCGCGCGGGCAATGCCTGCACGTGTCTGGTGGCGGCGCAGCACGGCGGCAAGCTCGCCGTCCTTGAACACGTCCTGCACCCATTGCGCGAAGTCGTTCTTCTTGCCATCGACGTGGTGCTCGAACACAGGCCTGTCCATCGTGAGTATCGCCCTGTGCAGTTCCTGGAGCGTACGCACGCTCTTGCCGTTCTTGGTACGGAACGCGACCGACTCTTCGACCGGGGAGAGAAGCCTGAGTGAGAGCTCATTGGGCAGCTGGCGCGGCTGTACCGCAATACTGCCGTTGGAGGCGTGTTCGAACTTGCGCTTGATGACAGTACGTGCGGCTTTGATGATGTCCTTGCTCATCATGCCATACTTGGCAAGGAGTTCATAGGGCTTGCCGCTCTCGCCGAAGCTGTCAGGCATGCCGACACGTTCGACAGGTATCGGGTGCTCTTCTGCCAGCACTTCCATCACCGCGCTGCCCATGCCGCCATTGATCTGGTGCTCTTCTGCGGTCACCGCGCAGCCGCACTGTTGTGCTGCCATGGTGAGCGTCTGGCGGTCGATGGGCTTGATGGTGTGGTTGTTGATGACCATCGCGTCGATGCCCTCCTTCTCGAGCTCCCGCGCGGCGAACAGCGCCTCGGACACGAGGATGCCGCACGCGATGAGCGCGACGTCCTTGCCCTGGCGGTAGACCTCGGCCTTGCCGAGCGTGAACGGGGATTTCTCGGTCGTGATGGTCGGCACCTTCTCGCGGCCGAAGCGGATGTAGGCAGGGCCCTTCATCGCAGTGATGGCGAGCGTCGCTTTCTTGCATTCGAGCCAGTCACACGGGACGACGACGGTGAGATTGGGCAATACACGCATCGAAGCGACATCCTCCAATGCCTGGTGCGTCGCGCCATCAGGGCCGACGCTGATGCCTGCGTGCGCGCCCGCTATCTTGACGTTCGCCCTGTTGTAGCACACGCTCACACGCGTCTGGTCCCAGGCGCGGCCAGGACAGAAGACGGCGTAGCTGCTCACGAACGGGATCTTGCCATTCAGCGCCAAGCCGGCCGCGATGCCCATCATGTTCTGCTCGGCGACGCCCACTTCGATGAAGCGCTCCGGGAACTTTTCGCCGAACCAGTGCACGCGCGTGCTTTCGGCCAGGTCGCCTGTCATGACGACGATGTTCTTGTCCTTCTCACCAAGCTCGACAAG
>Ga0247727_10012401_pt1 | contig 14637 bp, 17 predicted proteins | sample WisWelCaveWW1625_FD_202498 | JGI IMG/M metagenome (GOLD analysis project Ga0247727, IMG submission 202498) | Biofilm microbial communities from Wishing Well Cave, Virginia, United States - WW16-25 | ecosystem: Environmental > Aquatic > Deep subsurface > Groundwater > Cave microbial mat | place... | reverse complement strand
GCACCAGCACCATCGGCGCCCCGTCTTTGCCAGTGAGTTCGCGGCTATCAATCTGCTGCATCGGCTGGATCGAGCTAGACGCACCCGCCGAACAGTCTCCCAGCAACAGACCAAGCCCCACACCACCGACCCAACACCATTGTTCCATCCACCTCGGCCACGTTCTGTTCCGCATACACACCTTCATAACTTGACTTTCACACATAGGGTTACGGGGCGTCCTGGGCACAGCGGAACCCCAGACCGGGGCCCCTGCCCGTAGGGCCCCCGCTGATCAGGCCCGTGGCCACCAGCCCGTCCACCTTGTCGGCCCACGACCCGCCACGGAGCACCTTTCTGCTGCTATCATAGTCCGAACTCGTCCACTCCCACACGTTGCCCGCCATGTGGTAAAGCCCATAGGGACTTTCCCCTGCCTCGTAGCTCTCGACGGAGGCCAGCGTCGCATAGCCGTGCCAAGAAGCCTTGCCGTCCTGGTCGTACTTGGCATGCTGGCTCGTCGGCTCCTCATTACCCCAGGGATACTTCCGCCCATCAGTCCCCCGTGCCGCCTTCTCCCATTCCTGCTCCGTCGGGAGGCGCTTACCGTAGTAGCGACAATAGGCATCGGCATCGTACCAGGTGACACCGATGACCGGCCGGTCGCCATCACTCACCTGGCTGGCTTCGTTCCATTTATACGGTGCCGCTCGACCCGTCGCCTGCATGAAGGCCGCGTAGAGCTTGGTGGTCACTTCATACTTGTCCATGTAGAATGACGGTAGCGAAATCCGCTTGTTGTTTTTGCCGTACAAAAATTCACCTTCAGGCACCAGCACCATCGGCGCCCCGTCTTTGCCAGTGAGTTCGCGGCTATCAATCTGCTGCATCGGCTGGATCGAGCTAGACGCACCCGCCGAACAGTCTCCCAGCAACAGACCAAGCCCCACACCACCAACCCAACACCATCGTTCCATCCATCTCAGGCGCATTCTGTTCTGCATACTTACCTCCGTCACTTGGCCACGCGCTCTTCTTGATATCCATCCAGCCTCTTCTTTTGTCGCAGCAACCAATCGCCAATCGTTTTAGCCGCATTAGCATTCAGCCCTTTCCACGCGCACTGTGCATGTTGATACCGGGAGGTTTCAGCTGGGCGGCCGCCCGGAATGCCAAGGCCGCACCCTCACGATCCCCCTGTTGCTTCAATGCGGTTCCCAGACCAGAGTAAATCTCGGAGAGATCAGACTTCGAGAGATTCGACCTAAGTCGAATGGCCTCCCGATAGGCGGCCACGGCGCCTGTGAAATCATTTTTCCATGCCAAGACATATCCCAATGCCGCATGAGCCGCCGCAAGCGTCGGATCGAGCATGACCACCTCGCGGCTCCACGCCACCGCCCAATCTGCATCCTCATCCGTCATCCACGCCATCTTCAACCGATACTCCAAATCCCCACGCTCGGCCTTTCCCTTGTCGTAGTAGGTCCGCTCCATTGCGACGCGGAGGGGAGACTGTGCTCTCGCAAACCCCTCCCGGTAGGCATGCCGGGCTCCCTCCAGATCCCCCCTCCGTTTGAGCGCATCGCCCAGCCAGAGCAGACCGTACGCAGAAGGGAACCGGCGTACCATCTCGCGATAGGCGGCGAGGGCCTCCTCACCCTTGCCGGCTCCCTCCAAGGCCACTGCCAGCGCGCGGTGATACATATACGCGTCCGGTTCCAGCCGTACTGCCTCCCGGTATGCAGCGATCGCCCCCTCATCGTCTCCGACGAGGCTCAGTGTGTCGCCCAAATCGAATTGGCACTCGGCTTTGCCGTGCTGTTTGTCCAGGAACCACCGAAGTCCCTCCCGATAGTTACCAATGGCCTGGTGTAGCTGTCCGTCGTACTTCTGGCTCTCCGCTCGCCGGCAGGACTCACGCCCCCGCTTTTGCACATAGTCCATCGCCTCTTGATGGGCCGGATACCCGGCCACCCCGCTCAACAGGAGAACCGAGAGGACCGTGGGGGTTCGCAGCACCCAGGCCGCGGCCACGCCGCGTACGTGTAGAATCGTGTGCGTCAGGATCAGAAGGGGACCGGCGACCGGAACCATCGCCACCACGAGGTCGAAGACCACCCGTCGCCAACCAGCCCCCGACGCGCGCCGATAGAGGTACGTGCCGACGACGGGCAGCAGGAATCCGAAACCTAACAGGAACGCCAGCACTTCATCACGGAATTCGGTCTCACGCAGGAAATACCTCAGCTCCAGCACAAGCTGCCCGGCTGCCGTTTCATAGAGTCCGGCATTCATCAGGAAACGAGGCGGGTCCAGCGCAAAGAATCCGCCCGCCATGCAGAGCCCGTACGCCACTAGGCCGATGCCGACGTTCCGCATCGTGGCGTCGTTCAACTCACGTCCCGTTATCATCTTCTACGCGTCCATATAGCCAGAGCGGTTTTGCCGGTCGGACAACTCCGCCTAAGTGCGGTCACCGCCTGTTGGGGCATCATCCACGTCCGGCCGCTCCAGGCCTTCTTTCTTGTCGTTGATGTGCCACTGATCGATGGTGAGGTCGTCATCCAAATTCGCTGTGGCCGTGGCGGTGAAACTGGTGGCGCTTGATGCCGCCGCAACGATCGTGTTTTCCGGCGTCACCGGGCCGCGTGTGGGATCAAGAACCTGAACCGGTCCTGGCTTGACCGTCTGACCCACCATGATCGTCTTCATGGCCCGATAGGTGTAACGGGTGTTGCGGTCAGGGCCGCCACGCAACGGAGAGAAGCGGATCTCATCAAAATCGCTGTATCGCCCGTTGTCACCGAAGAAGGCCATCTGGGCCACAAAAATGCCACCGAGGTTGGTGCGCGCCTCTGCCTGCCGCGCCCGCTCCTCCATCTGGCTATAGCTCGGATAGACGCATACCATCAGGAGGCTGACGACGACTCCCAAGGCACACAGTTCGCCCCGTGTGATTCTCATCTGTTGGGCTCCTTTCCGATCGATCCCCTAGGTTTGTCCGAGTGAGCACGGTCCGAAAAGTTGAGTTCTCACGCGTCACTTGATCGCGGACCGTGTTATGGTCCAGTGCAAAAAGAACTCCGCGTCATCGAAGCCTCCTTCCCATCACGCACCTCCATAGGGCCGCTGAATCTGCCAGCCCAGGAACTGGTTCACGTCATCAGTGGCGCAATCCGCCTGACCCCGCACATGCTCATCGTCATCCCGCAGTCCCGCCTCGATCAGCGGCTGAACAAGCGACCGGTCCAGCCGTCCGAACCGGCGTGCCAGGTGACCGAAGCCCAGAATGGCGTTCCCCCGTACAACGGGATCGGCATGGCGCGTGAGTTGAAGGCACACGCGCGCTGCCCAATCCAACTCAGCCCCATAGAGGGAGGCTGAGAGAGCCACACGCCGTAATTCGTCCAGCGAGCCGCGCGCCAATGCCGCTTCGATCTCAGCAGGGCTCAACCGGGGAATTGGTCGATAGACGCCTTTGAAGGAAGGCGCCTTACCCTTTTTGCGAGTCACGCGTCTCTTTGTCACCATGTCGTCCCCGCCACAGAAATCCGATTAGCAGACGCACGACTTGCCACACGACAAACACCCAGAGGTAAAGATGCACGAAGAACTGCCGCACCCGGCCGCCGGGACGAGGGGCGGGGCGCCGCCCCTCGATCACCTCGCGAATCTGTACCTCGTAGGCACTCCCCCTCAGGTCGTCATGGATCCAGAGGTCATCCGTCACCAGTCCACCGCCCATTCCCCCTGGCACGTGCGCCCCGACGGGGAGTTGTTGATAGGAAAGGGAAGCCCCCTCGTCGCCGCCAAACATGCGGGCAAGTTGCTTCAGGTCCTCTTCCGAGCATCTGACCAGCGCAGCGGGGCAGACCATGAGGACTTGGCCGCCATAGTCGCTGTCCAGAATCACCACTGCGTCCTTGCAGGCCTGCGCCTCTTTCAAAGACCCTAACGGCCGGTAGGACTGGCCGGAAACCTCGGCCAACACCCGACGGGCTGGGTTTTCGGGCTCAGTCTGTGGCAGGCGGGTCGGCTCATCGGCATTCACAGCAGCATCGTCTCCTCCTATCCGTCCTACTGACGTCTCGGAGCAGCGAGCGAAAGGGATGTCCCGGCAAGAAACCGCTCCTTCGCCGCACGGCGCTATCTTGCCCAGCCTTGGAACTTGGAAATGGACCCAACACTTACCGCGTAAAAACATTCTCGCCAAAAGGTGAACCGGGACCTTGGTCTATCGTCATCCTGCGGCCATCCGGACTGATTTCGCCTGTACATGGACCAACCCTTGGTCCGTCATAGTATTTGTTAGCTAACCACGACCCAGAGATCCTGCCATCATTCACTGTCCCTTTACAGTAATACTGTTCATAATCCCAACCCGCGAAGCGGGAATTGCTATCCTTCATTTGCGGGTATATGGTGATAGTGCTACCAGAAACCTTGAGGAGCCTTAAATTTATGATACCCCGTTTTTGGAAAAGATCATCATCACGCCATTCCCCAGCCAGGCTTTCGAGCGGCGCTGAGAAGGTTCGCACCCGGGCCTCTTCGATCTTCTTGCGCTCTTCCTCCGCCCGACGTTCAGCTTTTTCAGCCTGAAATTCGAGCTCATAGAGTTGCTCGCGGACCTGCTTAGCATCCGAGGCGTTAGGCGCGGCCGTCAGGTACAGCTTAAGATTGCGGCGTGCCTCCTCATAGCGTCCCGCTTTCTCAGAGACGACGCCCAGGTTAAAATAGACTTCCGGAAGCCACGGGGCTGCCCGAGCCGCTTTCTGAAACTCCGCCGCCGCCTCTAGGAAGTCCTTGGCATCAGTCGCGGTCTTAACTGCAGCCCGTCCTCGGGCCATCCGGCGCTCGGCCTCCTCCGGCACCGCTGGCGGCGGGTCGAGCTTCCGGACCAGCGTGATGATGGTTTCTCTGAGACGCTGTTCTGTCGAACTGCCCTCCGGCGCCGATTGTAGTGCCGCGACGTAGTGAGTCAGGGCTTCCCGCAGCTTGCCACTCTGCTCGGCGGCGCGACCCAGGGCTTCATCATCGGCCGCAGCCGCGAGCGAACTGGTAAGGAGGATTATCAGTCCTACCGAAAGAATAGGAGCCGACTGTGTCCGCATGGGAATCTCCTGCGCTGATGAGTATTGATCACGGTTTTAGGACATGGGTCTGGAGTTGCCGGCACAGTAGAGTCTCGCTAGTGGTATAAATCTTTTTCAGATTCATGCTCGCGCCAGCCGTTTGCCGTATTTCCCTTGGCACCTGCAGCGTAGACTCCCGTATATTTAAGGTGAATCTTCCGCCCGTCTTCACTGATCGTCCCTTCCATCGGCCGAGAAACATAGCTCCCGTTCGTCCAATCCTTTGACAAATCTTGTGACCATACCCCTCGAAACGTTAAGCCCTCGATGGTTCCTCGCCAAACAGGTGAGCCGTCAGTCTGATAGCACTGACTTGGATCTCCTCTGCGTTGCCATTCAAAATGAATGATCTTTATCTCATTCCCCGTTACCGTCACTTCAAAACAAGGAAACTGATCTTTCTCCCGCCATCTTCCCGGCAATCCTTGTAGCATTGCAGCCCTAGCTTGTTCCTGCCTTGCTGCTCTTGTCTCGGTGTCGGCTTGGGCGCGCTTCTCCTCTTCTTGACGGTATTCGATTTCGTAGATCAGATCGCGCACCGCCTTGGCGTCTGATGCATGGGGTGCGGCGAGGAGATACCACTTGAGGCTCTGCACCACCTCGGAATAGCGGCCTGCCTTTTCATTGACCACTCCCAGGTTGTAATAGGCCTCGGCCAGCCAGGGCGCGACCTTGGTGGCTGCATAGAATTCCTTCACGGCTCGCTCATAGCCCTGTGTATCAGTCGCGGTCTTAACTGCCGCGCGCCCTCGGGCCATCCGGCGCTCGGCCTCCTCCGGCACCGCCGGGGGCGGATCGAGCTTCTGCACCAATTTGATAATTGCTTCTCGGAGACGCTGCTCGGTGGCACTGCCTTCCGACGCCGATTGCAGCGCTGCCACATAGTGGGGGAGCGCCTCCCGCAGCTTGCCACTCTGCTCAGCGGCGCGGCCCAGGGCTTCGTCATCGGCCGCCAGGATGCTGCCAGCCGTGAAGAGCATCATGATTGTGACGAGATACAGGCTTCTCCTCATCACTCGCGCTGTCATCATGGGTGAGTCCTCCTGCCAGACTGTGGTTCCTTTTGTAGGCGTCTGAGCGCAGCGGAAGCCGTGCGGTGAAGTCCGGCTGCCCCCACAATGGGCCGCGTCGCACGAAAAGTAGCCGCGCCCGTCGCAACGCTACTGGGGCGGCGGAACCCCTTCAACAAAGCTCCATCTATCGCGCACTTGCTCGAGGAGGTAATACTTTCCCCGATACCACCCCAGCGGGATCGAATTAGACTTTTTGACCGTGGTGGCTTCAACTACCTTAGTTACACAGCCAAGCAGTTCAACCCTAAAGGTCGTGCCATGTAAGAATTGAAAGCAGGCCTCTCCGTTGGAAGACTGAGGAAGCCAATAGAGATTTATTCCGTCGACGTAAACGGTTCGGTTATAACTCAAGGCGTGCTGTTTTCTGAGCTCGCGTAACTGCTTCAACGTCAAGCAACCGCCATCGCGGTTCTTGGCCACTACTCCCGTGGAATCATCTAACAACAGGGTTAGAATCTCCGGTCCTCGGCGTTCGTACCGTAAACTATATCGTCTCCCCATGAGGAAGGCGCCCTCAAAGCCGCGGTCAAGTGGCCAATTGTCCAAGCCCTCGGTAAAGTCTTGTGACCCAAGTTCGGTTACGTCAGTAATGGATATCCGATCAACGAGATGACCACCTTCCACCCTCTCAGTAATCAACCGCATTGAAATGTCGCGATTATTTACCTTCAGGTAGTCGGGATCTCCCCATTCGCCGAAAATCAGCTGTTTCTCGCTTATGGAGTATAGAGGAGGCAGCGACGGAGGTAGCTCATGTGCACAATTCTCGTTCAGTGTGATTGCCGTGCCCCTACCCGAAACACAGCCGGTCACAAATACACACGAGAGCAAAACAATGATCGACACAGATATGCTTCGTTGATTCATAGCCCACCTCCGCAACGAATCAGGTGTTGGAGCACCTTCCTCAGGATGCTCTCCAAGGGAGTTGCTAAGATTCCAGCAGAACACGTATCCCGTCGCTGCCCACAAGAGTTCGTGCGTATACCGGATTATCATGCACAATGGAGCATTCACGTGTTGCTAAAAGTTCAGTCCGTTCTTTTGAAGACGAGGGTCACTTCTGCCGGGCAGTCGGTGCATTCGATGTTTTGCCCAGTTCTCACTGATCGCCTACGCGTCAGATCAATGCGCAACGTAATGGTCTTGCTATCCGAACTGATTGTCCCTTTGAATGGTGCCTTGACGACGAGATCTCCAGCAGAGTTTCTGCCCCGTTCCTCTCCCGTCAATTCCGAACCAGACAGCGTCCCGACGTATTCGCTCACTGGTCCGTTACCACGTCTCGCATGGATCGTGACTTCCCCAGCCAGCGTTGAGACTGTTACCCCTATTTCGTCGTTACATTGGGGACGATCCTTCTTAAATTGGCACCATCGTGCTCGCTGGGCTTCTTCCTGACGGTATTCGATTTCATGGATCAAGTTTCGTACCTGCTTAGCATCCTGAGCATTTGGGGCTGCAAGAAGATACCGTTTGAGACTCTGCACTGCCTCGGGATAGCGGCTTGCCTTTTCATTGACCACTCCCAGGTTGTAGTAGGCCTCGGCTAGCCAGGGCGCAGCCTTTGTGGCTTCGTAAAACTCTTGGCTGGCTCGCAGATAGCCTTTTACATCGGTCACAGCTTCGACTGCCGCGCGTCCCCGAGCCATCCGGCGTTCGGCCTCCTCCGGCACCGCGGGGGGCGGATCGAGCTTCCGGACCAGTTTGATGATGGTTTCCCGGAGTTGCTGTTCGGTCGAACTGCCTTCCGGCGCCGACTGCAGGGCAGCGACGTAGTGGGGCAGGGCTTCCCGCAGCTTGCCCGCCTGCTCGGCCGCCCGACCCAGGGCTTCGTCATCGGCTGAGAAGCCGTGGGAAGCCATCAAGAACAGCACGACAACAATTGGGAGAAGAAAGAGAGAGGGGAATATCGTACGGCGATACAGGTGAGCACATCGCATGTTATTTCCCCTTCGTGCCTGGTTGGTTACTTTGCATCCGGTTCAGCCAGGCGCTCGCTTTCTCTGGATTCGCTTCCACCTCTTCTGAAATCTGAATGCTGAGATCAATAAATCGCTTGGCTTGATCGCGCTCCTGTTCTTCCTTCTGAAGCGCCTTACTGGTCTCCTGTTTGCTCGATTTGAGGTGTTTTAGGAGCGCGCGCGCTTCCGCAACCGCCGTGTCCTTGTTTTGTGCAGCCGTCGGGGTTCCACTGTCGGCTGGCGGCTGTCGAAGTCGCTGCAACTCCTCTTGCTTTTCTTGAATTTGACGATCCAAGTCCTGTGTCTGGTGTTGCAGTTCCGGGATGCGCTGATTTGCCGCCGTGATCCGCGCCGCTGCCTCTTTGGTTTTCGTAATCAACAGCGGGTACAGCCGATCGACAGGGGCGGGCGTGGTGAGGCTTGGGCGGGACGGCGCGTCCGGGCACGACACTCCCACCTTGCCTCCCGCCATCGCCTGCGCGGCCTGCTCACCGAGGTAATGTGCATCTGAGAAATCATTCCGTTTGACCGCTGCGGCTTCCTTCATAGAGAGAAATGCCGCGCAATGGAGCTGCTCCCACGCCGTATCCACTTTCCTGGTCTGTTGGTCGGGTTTAATGGACTTGACCCCCAACTCAATCTGACTTCCCCGGCCTTTCATACCCAGAGGGCCTTCCTGAACTCCCTTCAACGTCTTCAGAGTTTCCCGCTTGCCTGCCTCAAACCGGATTCGTGCCTCTCGTTCGCGCTGTTCTTTTTCTTCGGCCTCCTTCTTCGCCTTTGCCCTTTCTTGTGCTTCTCTCTCCTGGATTTCTCTCTCAGTGTCTGGGGGAGGCGATGGTTCATAATCTCTCACAGGTGGCTGATACCGAGGCCGTTCAGATTCATCCGGTGGCGACGAGCTCCCTCGATCCTGATTCCGCTCCAGGCGCTGGCGGCAACAGTCTTCGTCACAGCCACAGCCGCGATAGCCATCCGTGCAAATACTGCCCCTGCATCCTCCGGTCGGTGGACCAGCGATGGCATCGCATTTTACGGTCAGGTCAGAAGACACACCTGAGAGAGTTACCAGCACGGCAACGAGCAATAATCTGCCGTGAGTACGGTACAGACTTATTTTGACGAGTATTGAGCTAACCATCATGAACCTCATACCGTGAGAACTACAGCACAGCGTAATTCCTTAAAAACGTGCCTCTGGCCATTGGCGTATACAATGCCCGCTAGCAATCAGGAGTCACGTCTAGTCGTACTGCTGTCGCGGTCATGGGCTATGTGATTCTTCCATTCCGGTCTCCCACCATCGGACGAACTGGTTAAGATCGACCTTGTCCAGGGACTGAATGACGCCCTGCGGCAAGACAACAGCCCGCTGCCCGGCTACGATCGTCACCGGTGACGTGCTGCTGTCATGACCTGAGAATTCAACGGCGCCCTCGAAAACCATGATAATTGTTGATCCTTCTCTGTCAGCTTCGATCGTGAACTCAGTTCCTTTTACAGAATAGCTACAATCGCTGAATCGAACCACAAAGCGACGGTTCAATCGTTTTTTGACAATGGCGTGTAGTTTTCCAAAGTGTGACTTCAATTTGGCCAGAAGGCCCTCCTCTTGCATGACAATCGTTGTATTGGGCCCCAATTCGACTGCTGATCCATCCCGAAGATCAACGCGGATGGGGTCCTTGGGACCAGTCCGTATCTCGTCACCAATACCTATCGGAGTGTCAGCGCCGATACGAAACCACCGATCTCGATACTTGATGAACGCTTCTCCTGGCAGACGTTCGGAAAGAGAACCCATGACAGCCTGCGGCGAGTGCTGATACCAGTCTGTGCCAATCTTACTGCAGTCAACGTTGGCGGGTAGAAGTTGTTGAATAGCGGTGTCTTTAATCCTCTCGTCCGATCGGATTTTGTCCAAGAGCTTCTCATTGAGCACGATTTTGTTTTTCAGGAGGCGCCTGGCTTGCTGGTCCTTGGATGATACTAGGATCTTCTCCAGTTGATGCAACTCGTACAACACCTGGGTTTCCTGGCAATTCCGCCTGTTGGCCATATCCACGGCTTTCGTGTGAGCCGCGATTCGCTCAAGATACTTGGAGATCTTTGGCGTAAGCTGTTCTTTCGTCTTCAGACATTGTTGTGCTTGCGGGGTGCCTTGCTCCACCACCGTACATTCCGCATTGTGTTTCTTATATTGCGGCGAAAGGTGATTCCGTTCCTGGTTCAGCGCCCTTTCCTGCGCAGTTAGCTCCTGGTACAGCCTTTCCGACAATTCCAGAGGAACCTTCATGGGATAGGGAAGCTCATTCTCACCAGCGGTCACGTTTACCGGCAGGGCCAGCATGGCGGTCAAGAGGCCAGGGAGTACGGCTGAGAGTCCAAGAATCTTTGACATAGTGACGATCTCCTTAACGACGAGCCCGTTGCAGCGGCCCTATGGCGGGGTGCCTAGTTCCGTCTTTGGCGGCCCCAGTTCTTGCAGCTTAATTGAGAGATCGATCATTTCTTTTTGTTTCAGCTTGAGAGCTTTTTCTTTGTCAAAAACCTGATCCTTTTTCAGAGCAGTCTCCATGTTCAACGCAGGCTTGTTTTTCTCACTCGCCACAGCGCGTTTCTTATGTAGCTGATCCAACTCCTTCTGAAGCGTTTCGTGCTCTTTGAGGAGATGTGTGAATTCGGCGTCAAGCTTCCGATAGGTCGGATGCTTGGCAACCCATGGCGACACGACAGGCTTGGAAAATGCCGGTGGCACCGTCACCGGCGTAACAATCGAGGATTCACAGGGTCCTGTGTCGAACGGGATCTTGGCCTGTTTGTGCATATCTTCCAAAGTTGCTTGCTGGAGAGCCTTCCCCCCGTGATATTGGGCACACGCGGCTGCCCTGAGAACCTTGCCGTTAAACTGCTTCACAGCCTGAACGTATTTACCCAGGTCGTTCTCAAGACCAGCTTTCGCCTTACGACACGTGTCTTCAAGCTTGCTCCCTTCCTCAATGTTCTTACATGTTTCATTATGCATACGCAGGAAAGGTGCCAGTTCTTTCTCCCACTGTGCCTGAAGCGCTGCGCGCTGCTTCGACAGAGCTACCGTTTCTTCCAAGGGCAATTCTTCTGGGACGGGAAGGGGTTTGGGAAGCTCGGCGAAGCTTGCTGAAGAGAATAGGGCTACGTGTGCAACGAAGGCTATCACCACGAAGTGAGTGTAGTTTTTCAAGCCTTACCTCCACTCTGACTGCGATTCAAATCAATACTGTTCCATGACGCTCCGTCTCATACGCCTTCTATTAATCATATTTGCTGTTCGAAAGAGCCCAAGCGATGATGCCAACAACTATTGCGATGACTAACACCGTAGCGGCAACGCCTATGTGAGGTGCCTTCCGTTCCTTTTCATCTTCACCTGCCGACTGGTTTACAAGGTCGGACGAATCAGCCTCAGTTCCCTCCAACATAGCTTGCTCGTCGGGGGTGATGGGCTTTGCACGTGATGGCGTATTGTTTCTTCCCATCTCATGGAACGAACCTGGCATCCCTTGAGACGCACTCGGCAGGAGAGAAGTGTTTCTCATTTGTGAAGAGAGGAATGGCTTACCTTGCTCTGCCAAGACGCCCTGGCCAAGCCCCTGCGCCACAATGGCAACGCAAACTATGGCAACCGGCAATGCACTCTTCATCGGACTTAACAAGGTTGGGCGTTTAGGGTGTGACATCTGTACTGCTCCTTTCTGATGAGCGAGTTGTCGGTGTGGCCAGCAGCGTGAAACGATTGGCTTTCTGCCAACTTAAGTTGAAATCCTCGAATGGAACTGTAACCCTACCTTTAGTTGGATCAAGGATGACCAGTTGCCGGTCCATCGGATCATATCCGGCTACAACTACATAGTGCCTCGAGCCGCCGTGTTTTGCCGCCAGCATCACAATCAGCGGACGACCGTGATCCAAGTGATGCAAAAGACTTGTTGGCTGGGAGTCAAACGTTCCAGAGAAGACTGCAACAAAGTATCCGCTCTGTAGGAAGGCCTCTTTGAGACTTGAACCTGAACTACCACCCGTCCTGGTAACTTGGCCAAGGATGCCTTTCCGTTGGGAGGCCAATACCGGTAGACTGTGATACCGGCTCACCATGTCTAGAGCTGCCAAGCCACACCATCCCGGTGCGTGTTGCGGCTCAAACGGTACATCCAAAACAACCGCATGGGTGCTGAACAGGTGGCTCGTGCCAGAAGAGGAGTTTCCATGGGTGCCTAGAGCGCAAGCGCCCAAAGCGCACACCATGGCCGCCAATACAGTTCCGTTTCGCATTAAATCGGTCATCAAGGAAATGGAGCACTTAGCCACTACGCAATCCCTAGACTATTCATTAATGGGGATGGAATAATCTCTCATCTTTTTCTCGACTTCGGTGACCTTCTCTTGGTATTCGAATTTTTTTGTTCTCAAGATGTCTTCTTCCTGCCTCGCTTGATGTTCGATCCGTTCTTTTTCCTCTGGGGAAACCGCCTCGTTCATCTCTCGGTCAGCCGCTCGGCGGTGGTCTTCCAACAGCTGGTCGATCGTACGGATTTCTGACCTCAGCGAATCTCTTTCATTCCGGAGGCCAGACGTCACAAAAGAGTTGCTAACGGACACATAGAGCCGAACAAGGGGGAAGTACTCGACTGAGCCTTTAAGTCCCTCCCAAACGCAGTCCAGATCCAACATTAGTAGACAGAACGGAGCCGAGATCGCCGTCGCCACAACGTTGACTGGCCAGATGATCAGACTCGCAAAAAAGCCTGTGCTTTCGGGCGCAGGCAAAGTGAACTCCCGTCGGCCTCTACGATCACCCATATCAATGAAGTCGTCTTGAATGCTCATATCATTGCTACCATCACACACTCCTGGTCTGCGATCCTTACATGACCCTGTAGGCTGATCCGGGTAACTTAACGCTAGAAGTGAGCCCGAAGTTGTCAAAATGAATAGAATACACATGGCAAGTATCACGCTCTTGTTAATCATGGGGACTCCTAATCCTCAAGGGGCGTTCCAATTCCATGTCGCACACATGCTTCGAAGTGAATGACGACGGCTAGTGTCCACCATTTCTGAGACCGGGACACTGACAAACAAGGCAAGAAAACCAATGAGCTTATGAGAGAACTTCACAAAGGGAGTAACTGGTAGAGGCAATCGATGTAAGGCTAAGGTAGTGGTCCTACGAGGAAATCCAATCAACCAACTTCGCAAGTGGACTGCGCTATATGGCGTCATAAGGAGCCACGCCTATTGGCATAGGTCGAGTGTCTGGTTTATTAGGCCAAAAGAAAAGGGAGGAGAAGACAGATTAAGTATAATGGCGTGGGGAAATGCTAAACTTCCTCCTCAAGTAAGTCAATGTGGTGAATAAGATGAAACGACCTGTCCAAAATTAGGTGGGGCAGTACACGTCGAACTCGGCCATGATCCCGAAACACTTCAGTTTCTACGAACCGAAAACCATGTGTTCGGCTCTGAGGAGGGAGTGCTTATGAAGGGCCTACATACGGCTGTATTTGTGGCATGTGTTCTTCTGGACAGCATGCCAGCTTGGCCGGCCTTCGCCTGTGACGTTCCCGCCACCGACAGAACCTATGGGTATGGTCCAATCAACCCCATCAAGGTGGGAGGGATTGACCGCGGTCAGGGACCGGCAAACGAACGCCGCTTCTTGGATGCCCTGCGCGGTCCGCAGGGCCAGCCCCTCAGCTATGTACGCCGTGGGAGCTGTTGCCCGTTTCATTCTGCGCACGGCCTGATGGGTCAGGGGTTGCTAGATGTCTATGCCGTGACCTACGAGGGTCTCTCACAGCCGGTGGAACTCTATCTCAATATGTATGAAGACGGGCCCGCTCAGGTACCCGTGGGATTTACCTGTTCACGGTAATAAAGCCGGGGAGCGGATTGATCTAGTATGTGCAGTGCCCCACGAAGATTTGGATAGGTCTGATAGGTGGAAGGGACGATGGAAACTGCTGTGAAACCTATCCAGAATGGTCGGGGTCGGAAGCGTTGGTGGCCAGCCAAGTTCTATGCGGAGTGGGTAGTCAAAAACAAGACGCAACCTGTCTAAGATTAAGCAGAGCCGTACATCCCTCAGATCTTCGATTGAAATGAGATTTACATGTTTTGCGCGTCGGAGTGAGCCCAGATGAATTGAACTCTTGAAGGCCGGAGCCGGATCCGTTATGTCGCTAGCACAACTCCATGAATTTCAAAGGTCAGGCGGGGGTAACAACAGGGTAAGGCCTGTCATGTTTTATTCCCTTTTCTTCGCCGATCTAGCGCTTCCCGACGTTAGCGGAACCCGTATGGTGGGTCTAAATAAGTCAGGTAGTGGGTGCCCTCCACCACCCTTCGCGGCAGCGAAGGGTGCCCGCCATAGCTTTAGCGAAGGCGGGCAAAGCTCTGCTGCCGCTTCGGCTGGCAAGCCAAACCACGCTTCGGTTGAACCGCCGC